>JACCDX010124815.1_pt1 | contig 44546 bp, 35 predicted proteins | sample 7449681 | NCBI WGS metagenome assembly JACCDX01 (sample SAMN15323450, study PRJNA562643) | freshwater metagenome | isolation source: river surface water | place: USA:Blue River Watershed | collected 2017-08-18
ATTTTTTTGATTTTAAATTAGATGGTTGGTCAGAAAAAGTTAAAGAAGATATTCATGATTATAATGAAGTATTTGAAGAATTACATGAAAAATATAAAGATAGAGCAAAAATGGCACCTGAATTACGATTAATGTTTATGTTAGGTGGTTCAGCATTTATGTATCATTTAACTAATTCAATGTTTAAAAATTCAACACCTGGAATTGAAGAAATTATGCGTCAAAACCCTGATTTAATGAAACAATTTGCAAATGCTGCAATTAATCAAATGCCACAACAACAACGTTCTGCTGCAAATTTCTTTAATGGTTTCTCACAACAAGCACCACCACCAATGAATCCACCACAAACCCAATCATATCAGCCAAATGTCCAAACTCAATCTTATCAACAACCGCCACCACCAATGAATCAACAACCTAGACAAGCTCAATCAAATTTTAATCCTTTTGGTAGTATGTTTGGTTCAAACATGTCTGGTTCTCCAGTTAATAATGATCCAATGAATAGTTTGCCACAAGAAACAAAATCAATTTCTAATGTAAAAATTCCAGGACCAGTTGGAGTAGATGATATTTTAAATGAATTAAAATCAAATACAAATGATAATATGTCAGACACTATTAGTATAAGCAATCGTTCAAGAAGTGTAGATAACCGACGTAGATTAAATAGACCAAAAAGAACAATTGATTTAAATATGGATGATTAAATAAAATCAATAAATAATTTATAATTAAAATAATGATTATAAAATATTTTATATTTATGATTAATTAGATAAGATAATTTTATAATTTTTCAGAATATTTTTAAGTTTATCTTCTCTTTTTTTATAATTTTTATTATTCATAATAGCTTTATTACGTATAAACATACTATCATTATTATCAATAGTATTTTTACCACCTTTAAATTTATCTTGATTAAGTAATAGATTTTTATAATGTTGTTTAACTTCAGTAATATATTCACGATTATTTGTTTGTAAAATACGATATATATTATAGTTATAATAACGAGAACTATTAATTATATTATTATATGTTTCAGATAATAAATAAATATTTGATTTAATTGGATTAAAAATACAAATTTCATGATGTATTGTATAATGTGTATCAAAATTCATAGGCGTCCATAATCTAGGGGCAATAAATCCATCACATACATTTTCAAATATTATTTTTAAAACTGAAACACTTAATTCATCTGTTTTAGAATCACCAAATCTTACACCATTTAAACGATATAATCCTTTAGTCGGGTCTCTTGATTGTATAGATGTATTATTATAATCATTTAATAGTTTATTCATATTATCAATAATTTCTAACATACGTTTATTTGCAGTTGGCTTTAAATATTTTTCAATTATAAATAGTTGGTTTTCAAAATCAGTTAATCCAAATGAGACTGTTAGACAATTTATTATTTTTAATAAAATAGGATTCTTAATATCATACTTCGGTATTGATTTAATAAATTCATTTAATATAATAATCATATATCTTATATCTATTAGTTTTAATTGTTTTTTAGAACCAAAAATACCAAATGCACGATTATTATATTTAATTTGATAATTTATTGCAGTATTATAATCACCGAAAAATAAACTGCGGTCTTCTATTTTATTAAAACTTAAATCATATCCACGATACATAATAAAATCAATAGGCATTTCAATTAATCTTCCTATTATAGGATGAAAAAATTCATAATCAATATCAAAATAACTATTCATATTATTCAAAATAGTATTATATTATTTTTCCATGGATTAATTTTACAATTAGGACGAATTAAATCATGCGTAATTATAATATATTTATTAAAATATTGTTCAATAATTCTTTTAATATTATCATAATTCGCAATATATCTTTTTTTATTTTGTATAAAATTATTTTTATTAATTATTTTATCATATTTAATTTTATATCGAGGAACTATTTTTTTAGTTTTGTCTATTTCAATCGTATAATTCGGTTTAATAAAATTATTATTAATAATTAATATAGGTCGTTCAATCGTATAAATTCCTGATTTAATTGGATTAAATATATATATTTCAGGATTAGTATAATATCCATCATTTTTATATAATGGTGATTCAAGTCGAGGCATAATAATACCATCACAAATATCTTCAAATATTACTTTTAAAACCAAAATAGATATATAATCAGTTGGTATATAATCGAATCGAAATCCATCTAACCGATATTTAGCAAATTTATATTGTATTGGAATTTTATAAAATTTATATAAACTATTTTTTAAAAGTTTAATGATATTATTAATATATTTATATCGAGGATTCTTATTTTTAAAAAATGTATTAATTGTAAATAATTGATTATCAAAATCAGATAAACCAAATGACATATTTAAAATGTTTATTATATTCATTAATTCATTATTTTTTAAATCATCAGGATTTATTGATTTAATCAATTCATTTAATAATATTTTAATATATCGAATATCTAATAATTGTAATCGTTTATCACAGCTATATAAATTTAAGCCTAATTTATGTAAATTAGATTGACTATCATTATTATACATCGTAAAAATCATAAATTTTTCATTTAGTTTAATATTATTTGAAACTAACAATAATCGTTCAGGCATATATAATTGATATTCATATATTGGATTAAAATTATAATAGTCTAAATTTGAATAATAACTTTTACACATTATTTATAATAATAATAATACTTTTTATCCATTTATAAAATTTAATCAATAAAAAATTTGATTAGATTTATTTATAAAACTGATTTTATTAGAAAAATGAGTAATAATATTCCTCACAAAAAGTTAGGACCTTCGTCGGGGTCTCATGATACAAATACCGACAAAAAGCGTTATGGTTCAAAAATTGAACAAAAAAATTTACAAGAATTATTAAATGAAGTTTTAGAATTAATTTCTCTATTATCTATTAATAGAGAAAATAATGAATTTGACCCACTTAATGTCATTAAAGTATGTTATCTAGCAGAAGATATATTGGAAAATGAAGGTGAATTTAAAGGTTTATCTGAAATTATACCATTACATCAAGAATTAGCTGATAAATTGGTTGAGTTAGGAAAACTAACTAAAAATCATCTTAGATACTATTCAAGCATATGTAAAAAAGATTCTATTATCGATGATGATGGTAATACGATTTATGTATGTGATTGTGATTATAATCCAAGTTCATTAGATGCTAAATTTAATAATATCTTAATGATTCATACTCATATTGATGAATATATTGATTATACAAATCAATTAATTAGAATGAATTATATTTGAAATACTTTGTAATAATTTTTGAGTGTTTATAAACACTGTCCACCTAGCCATATAATACTTAAGCTAGAAAAAAATATTTTTATCCATTTATAAAATATTATTGACAACCACCAATTAAATGCAGAATACTATCTGAATCTTTCCATGGATTTTTTTTTAATGAATTTTGATATACCGGAACATTTAATTTTAATTTTGGAAAAGATTTATTAATTAATTTATTGAGTTTATTATATTTCTTGTTATAATCTTTATCAGTATCTTTCATTATTATATCATTTCTTTCAAATGGATTATATAAATGTTTATTTGGTAATGAAATAGATTCACCTGCATTCATATGTATAGAAAAATTTTTATTATTACGTAAAAAACTTATATGTTTTAATTTACTTATATTAATAACTTGGTCAAATGTATAATTTATAGTTTGTATTTTATTTATACTTTCATCAATTTCAAAAATACCTGATTGTTTCGGATTAAATATACATATTTCAGAATGTGTATAATAACCAGTTTCATAATGAAATGGAGACCATAACCTTGGAGCAATAAAACCATCACATATATTATTAAATAATGATTGTAATATTTCACAACTTTTTGTATCAGTATGTTTTTCACCAAATCGAACACCATCTAAATAATATATACCTTTTATAGGATCTCTTTTACTTATTGGTAATAATTTATATTTATCTAAAATAGATTTCATATTTAAATATATGTGTTTTAATGTATCCTCTTTTTTAATAAATCTTTCATTTATTAATTCTAATTGATTTTCATAATTACATAATCCAAATGAAATATTTAGTGAGTCAATTATATCAATTAAATTTAAATTAGTTAATTCTTCTTTTTTAATAGTTTTAAATAATTCAATTAAAATTATTTTCATATATCGTATATCAATTAATTTTAGAAAGGTTTTTGAACTATACTTGCCTAATATTCGTGTTTCATTCGGTGTTTTTAGATAAGCAGATGCTGTATTTAATGAACCAAAAAATAATGGTCTTTCTTTAATAGATTTATAATTAATATTATATGAACGATATAATATTGTATATGCTGGTATTTCTATAATATGACCTATAATTGGTTCAAAATTATCATATTCTATATCAATATATCCATTTGAATTAATAATTTCGTCAATATTAATACTATAATTCATTATATACTATTATAATTAATTATATTTTAATATATTTATTTTATTTTACCAGCTTTTTTTAATTTTTCATAAGCTTGTTTAATTTCTTCAGGAGAGACTTCATCAATCGGTAAATTAGGTTGTTGATTCTTTGGTAAAATACAATAATCACTTTCATCATTAAATAAATGCATTACAAAAACTATAAATGCAGCAGTAATAATAAAAGCTACAACAATATCACGGGTAGCCATAAATGCTATAGTAAAAATAAGAAGACGTTTAAATAGTTTAGATGAATTTAAAAATTTACGATGATTTTGTGCAACATCTAATTCGATATATCTACCGCCAATATTCATTAAAATCATAACTAAACCAATAAAATATTTACTACTACTTAATGCATTAATTGAATCTAAAATACCTGAAGATGGATTAGGTGCAATAGCAATATTATTCAATATATTACCTGGATTTTCCATAATTATTTTTATAATATAATGTTATATAAAAATATTTATTTCTTTTTAGCAGAAACAAAATTCTCTAATTTATGAATTGCATTATGAAGATTTTTAAAAGCATCATTTAAATTACTATTTTTCGCCATTTGCCCTTCAAAATCTTCATCATCGTTTTCTTTATCATCTTCATCATGATTATGTGAATCTGTTTCAAATTCTTCATTTTCATCCTTTTCATTATCTTCATCATCGGTTTCATCGTCTGATTTGGTTGATTTTGATTTTTTATTCGAATCTTCATCATTTCCAACAAATCCTTCATTATCAAAGTCGTAAATTGGTTTTAAATTTGCTTTATTAATACTTATTGATGAATCTATCGAAACTGTAATAATAAATGCAATTGCTATAAACATTGCTAAAATTAAATTATATGTTGCAACATATAAAATTAAACCTAATATTAAAATACGAGCAACTGGTTGATTAATTAAATTTGTTATACTTCTAGGTGAATACATCGATACAAATGCTGAATAAATAATTAATAAAATGATATATAAATTATCACCCGAAGTATATTGAGTAAGTTTTTCACTATAATCATATGGAATATAAGCCATAAATTTATCTTTTAATTCAGAAAACATTTTATAATATAAATACATAATATTTATAAAATATTTTTCTTAAATTTGTAATGGAGCATACATCATTCTATTCATATTTTCAAAATAATTATTAGATGGAACTACACTATAATTATCAAAATTTTCGACTTGTTTAGACATATATGGTGCTGGTTCGCGTTCTTCATCCTCATCTTCATAATTATGATATTTTTCAGTAATTTGTGTTTCAGTAGATTGACTTTCAGTTGCATTTTGTTTAGATTGTGGATGTTGTTGAGTTGATGTTGTAGAAGATTCCATTGGCATGGATTTAGAAGATTCAGTTGTTGTTGAAGTAGATGTAGATGTAGATGATTGAGCTTTAGAAGTAGATGATGGAGTAGTTTCAGATGAATTAATATCAATTGATTTAGCTAATCTTAATTTAGCAGCTTCAGCAATTGCAATATTATAATTTTTATTACAATCTTTTTGATAATTAGTTGCTTCATCTGTTAAAGTCTTACCGTCTTTTTTAACTCTTTTACCTTTATTAGTAAGAGGGTCAATATCTAATTTTTTACACATATCTATAAATTTTTTATTTTTTAATTGTGAATCTGGTGGAAATAAACATTGAAATTGGTCTCCACATTGTTGTTTAATAGTATTAGCAGTATTAACCGCATCATCATAATCATCAAACATTTCAGCACTTGCAACATTTGCACATAAATCTTTAACAGTTTTATTTTTATAAAATTCAGTATTAGCTGCATCAACTAACATATCTTTAGTAAATGAATTATCAATTTTAATTAAATCAGCATTATATTTTTCAACTAATTCAGGAACTAACATTGCTTCAACATCTTGTTTTTTTGGGTCTGAAACTAAACTTAAAGTATTTGCAAAATCACAAATCATTTTTTCTAAAGCTGGATTATTTGAAGCACTTGATTCAGGATTTTCAAAATGTTCATTCTCTAATTTATATGCTAATTGTAAAGTTAATACAAAACCAATTGAAATTAATAATGCTACTTGCATATTTTTAGATGAAACATATGCAATCAAAAATATAAATATTAATTTACCTAATAAAGTATCAAAAAAACGTATAATTGAATTTGGTAATGCAGGTGCAATTAAAGTAGAGTATAATGCAACAATAATTGATACGACCATAACAACAGTATTATTTTCCATTAATTTATTAAGGGTTTGTGTAATATTCATTATATATTATATTTATATTATATTTTTTTTGTAAAACAATTTTCAATAAATATATTATACTTATTTAAATATGCCATATGCTACAATAAATGAAGCTTGGAATGTTAAAGAATTTACAGATAATCAAAATCGATATGAAGGAAATTCTTCTTATATGCCACCTGAAAATAAAAATTTTTCTAGAAATTATAATCGTTTGCCAGAACACACAGGTCCATCAACTAGACTAACTACTGAAGATTCTCAACAAGTGTATATAAGAGATAATCCAGAAAATAGAATTGATTATCCACAAAATCATCCATCTTTTTTAAATCAAGATTTACCAATTAATGAATATAATCTTAAAAAATATCAAGAATTAAATGATACATTCTTATCTAAACAAAATAAAATACCAAAAGAAAAATTTAATAATTATGAATTAGATTCGAATCATTCAATGATTTATTCTCAACCATCTTTAAAACAAGGTCATGATTCAAATAATACAAAAGAATTATTAGAAATGATTAGAGAATTAAAAAGAGAAAATAAAAAATTAAATACTGTTATTGATGACCTTAAGAAAGGTGGAATGAATAATTTAGATAAAGATAATATGTTTGATTTAATTGTTTATTTATCTTCCGGTATTTTAGTTATTTTTATGATGGAAAATGTTTCTAAACTTATAAGACGTTTTTAAATAATGATTTGAATATAGGACGTATTTTAATAAGTTTATGTAAATATATTAATTTGTGAAATTATTATATAAGCGGCATTATATAATGACTTCACGCTCGAATAATGTCTTTATTTCTAATTTAACTACTGATAAAATTCAAATCAACAGTTCATTAATTAACAATAAAGAATTAGTTTCAAAAGGTCCTATGATTGTTGAAAATACTTTATCAGTTTTAAGCGATACAGATATCGGAGGTGTTCTTACTGTTCATAGTGGAACATTTATCGATAATCTATTATCTGTTCAAGGCCCAATTTATGTTGAAAATGATACTCTTTTTAATTTATTAGATGTTCGTGATGTATATTTTTATTTAGAAAATACATATTTTGAACAATATATTTCAGTTGCAGGTGGTGCTTATTCTTCTTATTTAGGTGTAAAAAATGTATTAGATGTAAGCACAAATTATCTTAGTTTAGCACAACCATTTTATTTATCTAACTATATGAGTGTATCCGGTAAATCTTCATTTGTAGATGATGTTTTTATGACTAATGACCTTAGTATAAATGGTTCAAATTTTATAAATGGTGATTTAAGTGTGCAGAATAATACTTATATCCAAAATTATTTATCTATTAATCAAGGTGCTTATTTAAATAGTTATTTAAGTATTGATTCAAATGCTACATTTAATGATGATGTTAGTATTGGTGGTAATACCTATTTTTATGATAAGGTAAGTATTGGTAATGAAGTTTATTTACAAGATACTTTAAGTGTATTAGGTGATTCTACATTTCAAGGTCATCTTAGTATTCAATATGATACCTTTTTACAATCAAAATTATCAGTATTTAATGATGTATTTTTAAGTAGTTCTATTAGTATTCAATCAAATACATATATGTCTAATATGTTAAGTGTATATGATAATGTTAATTTTGAAAATACATTAAGTGTATTCGGTTATTCTTATTTAAATGCTGGGTTAAGTGTATATGAATCAACTTATTTAAATGATACCCTAAGTATAAGTGATAATGTTTTTATGAATAGTCAATTAAGTGTTCATGACAATGTTTATATTGATTTTGATTTAAGCATTGGCACTGATTCATATTTAAGAGGCACTTTAAGTGTAAATGATAATACTACTTTTCAAGATACAGTAAGTATCAATCAAAATACATATTTAGCAAGTGGATTAAGTGTATTTGGTAATTCAAATATAAATAATACATTAAGTATAGCCGGTATATCATATTTAGCAAATAAATTAAGTATATTAGGTGATACAAATATAACTAATTCAGTTAGTGTCTCAGGTATATTATATGAACAAAATCAATTAAGTGTTGCAGGTGTAGCTACAATTAATAATCGTATGAGTATATCAGGAACAATTATAGCAAAGGATGCATTATCATTACAAAATAATGGTATTTTTACAACTAATATTAGTGTTGGTAATATTGTATATATTGCTGGTAAATTAAGTATTCAAGATAATATAGGAACTTATGCAGATTTAAGTATAGCAGGAACAGCTTATATACAAAATAAACTAAGTGTATTTGCAGATTCTAATTTTCAAAATACTTTAAGTATTGGTGGAAATACTTTTTTACGTAATAAATTAAGTGTATTTAGTAATGCAAATTTTACAAATACAGTTAGTATCAATTTATCAACAACTATGAGTAATTCATTATCTATTTTAGGTCCTTTTACTAATTCTGGTATATTATCAGTATTTGGCAAATCTTATTTAAATGATAATCTTAGTGTATCTGGTATTGAATATTTACAATCTAAATTATCAGTGTTTGGAGATGTAAATATTAATAGTTCTTTAAGTGTTTCTGGTATCGAATATTTACAATCTAAACTATCAGTTCAAGGTGATACAAATATTACAAATACATTAAGTGTTGGTGGTATTGAATATATACAAAATCAATTATCAGTATTAGGTCAAACAACAATTAATGATAAATTATCAGTTAGTGGTAGAACATTTATTGCAGAAACTTTAAGTATATCCGGTATTGAATATATTCAAAATCAATTATCAGTATTAGGTCAAACTACTATTAATAATAAATTATCAGTTAGTGGTAAAACATATTTAGCGGATACATTAAGTGTATCTGGAATTGAATATATCCAAAATCAATTATCAGTATTAGGTCAAACAACAATTAATGATAAATTATCGGTTAGTGGTAGAACATTTATATCCGAAACATTAAGTGTATCTAATAATGTATATTTACAATCAAAATTATCAATTCAAGGAGATATTAATATTAATAGTTCATTAAGTATTGCAGGTATTGAATATTTAACCAATAAACTTAGTGTTAATGGCGATACAAATATAACAAATACATTAAGTGTTGGTGGTATTGAATATATCCAAAATCAATTATCTGTATTAGGTCAAATAACAATTAATGATAAATTATCAGTTAGTGGTAGAACATTTATATCCGAAACATTAAGTGTATCTAATAATGTATATTTACAATCTAAGATGTCTATTCAAGGTGATACCAATATTACTAGCTCATTAAGTATTGCAGGTATTGAGTTTTTAACAAATAAACTATCTGTCAATGGGGATACAAATATAACAAATACATTAAGTGTTGGTGGTATAGAATACATTCAAAATCAATTATCTGTATTAGGACAAATAACAATTAATGATAAATTATCAGTTAGTGGTAAAACTTTTATAGCTGATACATTAAGTATTGCAGGTATTGAATATATACAAAATCAATTATCTGTATTTGGACAAACAACAATTAATAATATATTATCAGTAAGTGGGAGAACATTTATAGCAAATAGTTTAAGTATATCAGGAATTGAATATATTCAAAATCAATTATCAGTATTAGGACAAACAACAATTAATGATAAGTTATCAGTTGGTGATAAAACATTTATATCAGATACATTAAGTATATCTAACAATACATATATTCAATCTAAATTAAGTGTATATGATAGCACAATATTAAGTAATTTAGTTAGTATCCAAGGACCTGTTAATATGGCTTCAACATTGAGTGTTAATCAAAATTTAATATTATCAAATGATATTAGTGTTCAAGGAGCCGGATATGTAAGAAGTAGTTTAAGTTTAAATGGTGGATTAACGGTAGTAGGTGATATAAATATGTTAGGTAGTTTTTTTCAAAATGGTATTTTACAAAGCACAAATTCAAGTAGTATCTGGATTTTAGGTCCAAATAATTCATTATATTATTTAGCAGGTAATGTGGGTATTGGAACAATTGACCCACAAGCTAAATTAGATGTTAGTGGTGATGTTATTATTTATGATACATTATCCGTTGGAGATACATTATTTTTGAATAATTCATTAAGTATATACAATAATGCATCTATTAGAGGAACATTGAGTGTATTTAGTCCATTTATTTTACAAGATATAGCAAGTATTAATGGTGCAACAACTTTAAACGATTCATTAGATGTATCCGGTATAGTTAGAATTAATGATAATTTAAGTGTATCATCTACTACTTTTATGGCAAATTCTTTAAGTGTATTTAATAATATAGATGTATCAAATGTTTTAGTTAGAAATAATTTAAGTGTATTTGGTCAAGCATATGTTCGTCGTCAATTATCTGTCTTTGGTTTAACTGTATTACAAGATGGTTTGAGTGTTTTTTATGATGCACGTTTTGTATCATCATTATCTGTTGCAGGTAATACACATTTTAATAGTAGATTAACTGTTTCAAATGCAACTTTATTAAATAATGTTTTATCAGTAAATTCAAATGTGTTTTTTAATAATAACTTGTCTATTAATAATAATACTTTTATAAGAACTAATTTAAGTATTGGTGGTAATTTAAATATTGGTCAAAGTATAGATGGTAGTTCCGTAAATTTATCACAAAATCTGTCAGTTAATAATAGAACATATTTAAATAATACTCTAGATGTAAATGGTAATTCAACATTATATTCATCATTAAGTGTTTATAATAGAAGCGATTTAAGTGGAGTTTTTATTAAAAATAATTTATCAGTAAATACCCAAACATATTTAAATAATACATTAGATGTTAGTGGTTCAACTAGATTATATAATACATTAAGTGTCTCAAATCTATCCTTTTTAAATAATCAATTATCAGTTAGTGGATTAACTACAATTAATAATTCGGTATCAATAAGTGGTCAAACATATATAAATAATAATTTAAGTGTCTCTCAACGATTAGATGTTAGTGCAGTATATTTAACCCAAAATTTATCAGTAAATAATAATACCTTTTTAACAGGATTATTAAGTGTAAATGGTTCTACACATATAAATAATAATTTAAGTGTATCTCAAAATATTGACGCTAGTTCAGTATATTTAAAAAGATACTTATCAGTTAATTCACAAACTTATTTAAATGATAATTTAGATGTAAGTGGAATTACAACATTATATAAAACATTGAGTATAAATGGTAATACAACAATTAGTAATAATTTATCAGTTAATGAAAATGTTCGTAGTAATATTACAGAAACAAAATATATTCAATTACCATGGGATGCATTAAGTATTGCTACAATGGTTCAAGTTAATAATGATTTAGGTATTAATAATGTTCGTATTAAATTTGGCGGTCCTAATTCAGAAATACATGATTTATTATTAGTTCATGGTCAATCAGGTAATGATTTAACTGTTAGAGGTTTAGGAACAGGAAGTCGTGTTAAAATACAAACTAATTCAATTGATACTATAATAGCTGACCAAAATCAAAATGTATTAATTACCAATAAATTAAGTATTAATAATAGTTCAAATATTGGAGGAGATTTATATGTTAGTGCTAATTCATATTTAAATCAAAAGGTTGCTATAAATAAAAACTTTACTTTACCTAATTTTGCATTAGATGTGTCTGGTAATGCAAATATTTCTGGTAATATTCATTTAGGAGGTAATTTATATGTAGATGGTAGTTCAATTCAAATTAATACAGAAGGTTTAACTATTACAGATGGTGTTATTGGGTTAGCATCTGATAATTTATATGATGATACTATGCCAATAGGTTTCTTAGGTAATTATTATAACTTTGATACTTTGGATGTAACAAGTGCTGGTATTGTTAGACAACCTGGAACTAAAAATTGGTGGGTATTTAATAATTTATCAGTAACAGATTATACAGTATTTGAGCCAGTCGGAGATGATTTAAAAGGTAATTTGATAATGGATTTATTAAATGCTCGTAATGGAGAAATAGGTGAAAATTTAAGTATTGGTGATAGTTTAAGTGTATTTAGCAATATAATTGGTGGTGATAGCTTAAGTGTTAGTGGATTTTTAATAGGTGATGGTGAATATATTCGAAATGTATCTAAAAGTCGTTATTCTAAATATGCGACTACATCTAATTTAATTGGAACATATGATATTTCTAATAATTTTACAATTGCATCATCATCAGTATCTATTGATGGTAATTTGGTTGTTTTAGGTGATACAATTTTATTAAAAGACCAAAATTTTAAATTTCAAAATGGTATTTATTATGTAGATACAATTGATAGTATTGGGGATACTACATTATTAGTAAGAATAGCAAACTTAAGTGAGTCAGATGATTTTACTGTTGGAACAATAATATTTGTTTTAAGAGGTGATTTAAATGCTAGAACATCATGGGTAATTAGTGGAGTTACAGATAGTTTTGGATATGATTTAAGTGGAAATGCAGTTAATGTTGGTGATTCATTAATTTATTTTAATCAAATGAATTGGGATAATCAAAAAATAAATTTACAAAATAGTTTAAGTATATATTCAGATTCTTTTTTTAATTCAAAATTAAGTGTATATGATTCTGTTATTATTCAAAATAACATTTCAATATCAAATGGTATAATTGATGCATCCGGATTATCAGTATTTGGCTATACAGTTTTAAATGCCAATTTAAGTGTCAATGATACTATATTTGGAACTAATGATTTATCTATTGCAAATGGTATAGTAGATGCATCTAGTTTATCTGTTTTTGGAAATGCTACTTTATCATCTACATTAAGTATTGGTAATAATACTGTAATTCAAGGTTCATTAAGTGTTTTCGATAATATTCAGAGTGGTTCAACACTATCTATTGCTGGACCACTTATTGATTCATCTAATATTTCTATTTTTGGAACAACAACATTATCATCTACATTATCAGTTAGCAGTAATACATATATATCTGGTATTTTAAATTCTGCCAATTATTTACAACATAATTGGAACTCAGTTAATTTAAGCTCTCCGTCTGGAACAGGTAATATTGGAATCGATGCAAGTGGAGTATTAATTAAAATAGCTACATTAGATATAAGTGGTAGTGCAACTAATGCAGGCGGTGTATATATCACAGGAACTATAGGTTCTTTTGGAAGTAATGGATGTGGAATAATTAATTTATTTATAGGCACTAGAACAGGTATATTTGTTAATGGTTCTATAAATGTGAGTGATTATGCAACATGCAAACAAAGAAATGATTTTATGTTATATCAAGAAGCTGATAATACATTTAGTTTATATATAAGATGTTTTTCAGCAAATAAGTTTGATTTAATGGTATCAGGTAATGGTTTAGGTATTAATTTAATACATCCAAATAATACTACAACTACTACTCCTACAGGAAATCTATATAAATTTAGTGGAAATTATTCTTTATTAGACCAATGTGAAATGACAATAAATAATGGAAATGTAGGTATTGGGACCACAAATCCAACACAGAAGTTAGATGTTAATGGTAATATTAATTTTAATGGTTCTTTATATCAAAATGGTAGTTTATATGTTGGTTCTCAATGGACAACATCTGGTTCTAATATTTTTTATACAACAGGGAATGTAGGTATAAATAGCTCTACTCCATCAGCAAAATTAGATGTCGGTGGTGATATTAAAGCTAATATTATATATACCGAAAAAGCAACACATACATTCGATACAAGTGGAAGTCCAAATGACGGTAATAAATGGTTTAAAATTGCTCAAGGAAATGGTTTAACATATGGTGTATTTTTTCTTACTTGGACTACAAGTGGAGAACATGGTAGTATAAAATTTGTAGTTGGCACAAATTATAATGATAAACCCTTTATTAATTTAATTTCATCATCATATTTTACATCTTCACCAATACAAGAAATTAGATTATCAATAGAAACCGGCAATATATATGGTAATAATTTTGTTGAGATATATACTGAAACCAATTTTATAAATAATAATCCAATTAATATTGATATTTATTTACTTGAAGAACGTCCTTCTGGAACTTTAAGTTTATTTAGCTCTAAGACAACTGGAACAACAACCGGATATACTAATTATAGTTTGCCAGTATCAAGTATTATAAATGGTATTAATACGAATGGTAATATTAATGTAACTAATTATAGTGGTAATGTTGGTATTGGCACTACTAATCCAGTATATGCATTAGATGTAAATACTGGTTCAAATCCATTAGGAATACAAGTAAGAGGTTCTCATGTTGATTCTGCTGTAATACGATTTAGTTCAACATCTACTTTAGGTAGAACATATCATATCGGTTCTACAGGTTCGGGTTCTGGTGCAGGAAATGGGTTTTCAATATATGATGTATCTGCTAATACTCTTCGTTTATTAATAAATTCGAGTGGGTTTTTTGGTATTGGCACTAATAATCCAGGTGTTATGTTGGATGTTAGTGGTTCTATTAGAGGAAATAATAATCCATATTTTCTTGATGTTACTTCAAATAATAATTTTTCAGATGGATTCTATTTTAGAAAATTAAAAACAGGAGGTGTTACAGCTAATAATGAATTGGGATATATTTATTTTAGTGGTTATGATGCATCTAATAATATTAAAAATAGTGCATTAATATATGCTGGTTCGGAAGTAGCTTGGAATACACCATTTACGAGTGGATGGGCTACACCTACGTTTTTATCTTTTAGCACTACATCATATGGTGCAAATACTGTAGCTGAAAGAATGAGAATTGATTCGAGTGGTAATGTTGGTATCGGCACTTTGCTTCCAAATAGTAGATTACATGTTCGCTCAGGATTGGGTGAAAATATGACTATAGAACATACAAGATATAATGGTTCAGCATCATTATTTATGTTGCAGCATTCTATTGGTTCTTGGAGACAACAAGTTGCAGTTACTAATGATGCATCTGGTTTTAGTGCATTTACAATAGGTTATGCAGGTGCAACATCATTTGCATCAAATCCATTAGTTACGAATGCTAGAACAGCTTCATACATAGAAAGATTTAGAATTGATTCATCCGGTAATGTTGGTATTGGAGTCAATAATCCAACTAATACATTACATATTAATGGAACTATTGGATTAGGAAATAGACTTTTAGGCAGCACTTCTACTTCAAATGATTTATTTTGGATAGGTATGCAGGGAACAAACTCTGAAATTAATAAATTAGCAATTGGTATTAATACACTAACACCAGCAGATGGATTAGTTGATAATATACGTTTTATTACAAATGGTTCTGAAAGAATAAGAATAAATAGTTCTGGTAATGTAGGTATTGGAACAACAAACCCTGTAACTCAATTACATATTTCTTCTAGTTTAAATGCATCCACTAATCAATTAGTTCGTTATTCTACCCCTAATTTGGGTTCTAGTACACCTATAATTTATAAGTTAGGATTTGGATGTGATGCTTTTGGTTCATCAGATTTAACTGCTGCCATGGGTTTTATAAGAAAAAATGCAGCTTTAAATAATCAGTCTGCTATAGCATTCTATACTTATAATGGTGCATCAAGTGGTTCAGATTTAACAACTGAAGTTATGAAAATCGATTCAAATGGTAATGTAGGTATTGGTGAAACAACTCCAAATTTTAAAACGACTATAGGTTATAGTGGTACAAATACATATGCTACTACCCCTAATAAAAACTTTGCATTAGAAATTTATAATAATGAAGCATCTGGAACTTCTAATAGAACGAATTTAATTCTTTTTACAGATAGTAATACAACTCAAGGTTCTATTGGTGCATATAGAGAAAATCATAGTAGTCATTACAGAGGTGGGTTAGTTTTTTATTGTAATAATCAACCAGTTGGATATAATCAAGGAAGGCCTGGTAATACAACTACTGCATCAAATAGTTTAACTGAAATGATGCGAATAAATCCAGATGGAAATGTTGGTATTGGAACTAATGACCCTGGTTCATATAAATTATATGCAAATGGAACAGCTTATTTAGGAACTTTAACTACTGGCGGTAGTGTAAATATGAATAGTGCTAATGTGTTCGGGTATGCGTTTACACCAGCAACTGTTTATTGTGATGCAGTTAATGTAAATCCTACTGTATCCGGAACATTTAATATTTATAATAATTATCGTAATGTATTATCTATAATATTATCTGGTAATACTGCTTTTACTATACCAACAACTGGCCAAACTAACAATACTGGTAATGGTGATAAACAAAGTATAACAGTAACATTATATATTAAACAACCATCATCTGGTAATTATACTGCGACGTGGGATGCAGCTATTAAATGGGGTAATTCCGGTGCTCCTGTATTATCAACTAATTCAAATGCAATAGATATAGTTACAATATCATTTGTGCCAGATATGTCAAATAGTGCAAATTGGATGTATATAGGAGCTTTAGTTGGAAAGAATTTTTAATTTATTATAGATTATAAGTTTATATACGATTTATTAAATAATTTAATAAATTATATATATAATAAGATAATGCCTTCACTTATTTCGAGAACTAATGCTCAACAAACCAATATTACAGGTAATAATTTTATTTCATCTGGGTTAGTATGTCATTATGATGCATGGGTTAAATCCAGTCCAACAAAATGGGATGATTTAACAGGTAATGGGTTTCATATTACTGGAACCGGTATTAATACTGTAACATTATCTAATGACCCTGGTGTAGGAGTAGCATATAAATCTACCGGTTCAGGAAGTTATATTATATTACCAAATATTAATTTGACTAATTTATTTACTACCGTTGAAGAAACTATAGAAATGTATATTTATCCACAATCAAATAATAGTGTTTGGTTCACTGAAACATCAAATGGTGTTAATTCAGGTTGGCATATTGCTAAAATAGTTTTATATAATGGAAATTTTTATGCATATAAATGGAATAATACATCTGACCCACCTGCTTGTTTATTAGGAAAAGCCTATTTAAATCAATGGAATCATGTAGTATGGAGACAAGTAAATACTCCTAAAATGGATGGTTATTTAAATGGTAGCAAATCTTCTTTTATACAAACAAATACACGTGTAACTCCGTGGATAAATAATGGTGCAACTACATCATATGTTCCATGTATGGCATATGATTCGTCAACATATGGAACTTCTGCAGACCCATCTGGATATGTTAGTTTAATTAGAATATATAATCGTGCATTAACAGATTCTGAAATATTACAAAATTATAATATATTTAAAAAACGTAATTATTTAAGTGGTCAAAATGCAAATAATGAACCACCTACATTATTATATTATGGTAATGCTGGTGGTGAAATAAATCAAAATTATTGGGGTTATTGGGTTCCATCGCAAGAAGTTTTTGATAATTATAATGTTAATAAAAATATAGGTGTAGATTTTGATTTCTATTTTTATGGAACTAATTATGGTAGGGGTCTAAATGGTAGTATTTGGATTAATGCATATGGCGCATTAGCATTCGGAACAAGTGCTACTACAAATGATTGGCAACCCGCAAATGGAAAAGCATTATTATTAGGTTGGAATAATACAAGACGTGTTTTAGATGGTTTTTATTCTAATCATTTGAGTCAGCCATTTGGATATTCAGAAAGAGCATTTACTTATAAAGTTAGAAATAGTAATTCATATACATATGTCGCACCTTATACTACATATTTTGGCGGTCAGTATGGTAATTATTATTATTTTAATGATTATACATATTGGTATTATACAATTAGACTTCTTAAAACAAATAATTATCAATATATAGATGTCAGATGCACTAGTAGTGGTAATACACAAGGTAGATGGCAACTTTGTGATGGTAATAGTCTTACAAATATAAATGCATTAGTTGGTGGTCAATCAATGGTATTAGTTTCAGATGCACTAGGTAATAATTGGACTGTATATAATCCTTATTATATAAATGATGGTATGGGTTTTAATTCAGATATAGTCAATACATATAATGTATTTATGAGATATGATGCAAATATGTTAAGTAAATATTATGCACCTGGTGATGTAGTTCCAACATGGGCTAATTGTGGTAATATAAACTTTATAGATATGACTGCAACTAGTTATGGTAGTCCAACCTTATCACGAACTGGTCGTAATTTTTGGGTTAATTTTAGTGCAAATAATCAATATTTCCAAATTCCCCAATTTAATACAAATTGGATTTTATCATCAGGAGGTTTTACTATTGCATATTCAGCATATTATAGTAATCCAGGTTCATATTCATGGGGTAGAATTATAGATTTTGGTAATGGAACGGAAGCAGATAATATAGGATTAGGTAAATATGGAACAGGAACTCAAATGGGATTTTTTATTAATAATAATAGCACAAGATTATTAACTTCTTATTCACCTACAAATCCAGGTGATGGCAATTGGCACGTAGTAATTTTAAGTGTAGCATGTATAACAAACTCAATTACTGTAACTTGGTATGATAATTCTACATCAGGAACATCTTATACATATACAGGTAATACAATTACTGAAAAAAATTCATATAAAAATTATATTGGTAAATCAAATTGGACATCAGATGCATCATTTATAGGAGGAATGCAAGAGATAATTATATTTAAAGGTGCTTTAAATTCATCAGACTGTTCATCAGTAATGAATTATTTAAAAAATAAATGGCAATTATAAAAAAATAATATATCTTTTGTGTTTAAATTAATTATTATAAATTCTAATATATTATAATAATGAATTATCTTATTTCTAATAGAGGTGTTTATGATACTAGTTTAAATTTATTATTTAATATTAATAATATTAATAAATTACCTATTAATTATTTCGGAGGTTGTATATTTGCAAATCGAGTTTATTTTAATTTAATAGATAATTTATGTTCAATTAAACTGGATTTTACAGATATGAAAATTGAAATAAAAAATATTGATAAAGGAACTCATGATATTTTAATTAATGATAATTACTTATATATTCAAGAAACATATTATAATCGAATTAAAAGATATAATATTTCAAATGATGGTATAATTGATTTAAGTAGTAAATATATTTGTCCAATTTATTCAATAAGTTACAATCCAAATATGTTAATTAATGATATGATTTTAAAAAATACAATTTCTAAAAATAATGTTGATTTAAGTAATAATAATTATAGACATATTAATTCATTATGTCTTATTCCAGATTTAAAAGATTATATAATTTGTTCTTCATCTTTTTTAAGAAATGGCCCAATTATTAATAACAATCCTACAAATATTAAAGTTAATTCTACAATTGATTATATCAACATAAATAATTGGTCATTTGAAAGTTTTGAAGTTCCAATTTATGCAATGCATGATATTAAATTTTATAATAATTATATATATTTTTTAGGTTCAAAATCATTACATAAATTTGATCCATATAATAAAATTTATTTATCAGAAATATATAATTACGATGTATATTTAGATGATGATTATATATCAAGAGGGTTATATTTCATTGACAATTATGCATATTATTTTATTATGAATATAAATAGTAGAAATAATAACTTATCAAATAATCAATCTTTTAATAAAAATTTAATTAGAGTTAAAATAGATTTAAATAATAATCAATTAGTTGAAATGATTGAATATGATAACATAACAACCATTTTTTCATGTGTTAAAAATTAATAAAAATTATATTTTAATTATTATAATTAATGAACAATATTAATTGTATTAATTGTAATAAAAATATTATAGAATTATCAACACTTAATTTAAGTGATATTTTTAATAACTTAATTAAATTTTTACCATTAGTTGAATTTATAGAAGATAAATTTAAAAAATATATATTAGATTTATCTAATAATAATATTGATTTATTAAATAATATTTATTCTCGTAATAGTATTGATTATTCATCATATATATTTGAGAATAATAATTATTCAGTTATTAATAATTATTCTTATTTAATAAATTCAGGCCATATTAACGAGCAAATATATACTGATTTATCTGATATTCAATATTATAGTAATAAAATTAATTATACTCATAAATGTTTTAAATCATCTATATTAGATAATGTAAATATGTCAGTAAATAATATAGTTAAATTCCAAGAATGTATTTTTAATGATAAATTTAGGATTTATAATGATTATAAAGATTTAAAACAATATGTAATTGATAGCTTTAAAAATCAAAATATTGTTGATGATGATAATAGTATATGGTTTTGTTATAACGACCTAAATTTTAGAGAGTTGGATATTTATAAAAATAATTATATAATAGTAAATTTAAAAATTAATCCTTCTAATCAATTAGATTTTATAAATATTTACGAAACTGAATTAACCAAATTCTTTTAGAACTTATTTGGATTGTATTGTAATCTATTCATACCACCATTATTCGAATTTAATCTCGATACATTATTTGTAACTCTTAATGTATCATCATTATTTACAAAATAACCTAAATAACCTATTTGTGATTGATTCGAATTTTGATTATTAGTAGGTTGTTGATTATATGTTAAACTATTTTTAATCTCTGCATCACCATCTAAATATGTATCTGTATTATTAACATAATTTTTATATGTTTCGCGAGGCATCTTCGCTTCTTTTCCCGATACTTGAGCTACTAATTTAGAATAATCTTTATAAGGATTATCAATAATCTCTTCTTCAAATGCTTTTAATTCCGGTTTTTTAACTGTGCTTGGTATATGTTCCCAGCTTGTATATACAATATTTGGTTTAATATACATAACTGCAAACCCATTCTTATACAATCTATCTAATATATAATCTATACATTTTGTTTGGTCGAATGACGGTAAGCCTACTACGAAAGGCGGCACTTCATAAAAACATTGAGTAATACCGCGATTACTATGATCCACAATTTTTAAATGTATTTTTTCTAAAATAACACGGTATGTTTCAATCCTTCTAATTTCTTTTTCATCTCTTGTTCTATTTAACTCAAAAATATTAATCATTTAATTTATTTATTATTAATATTTTTTTTATTTAAAATAATTTACATTTATATCTTAATTAAAATGATAAAAAACTTTGTTTTTAGTGGTGGAGAAATGATGGGATTGTGTTATATAGGTGTTTTAAAATATTTAGAAGAAGAATCACTTATCTTAAATATTGATAATATGTTAGGTATTTCTATAGGTGCCGTATTTAGTGCATTATTTTGTATGCGATTCAACTCTGAACAAATGAAAAAAATTGCATTATCAATCAATATAGACCATTTATCAGACTCAAAGAATAACAATCTATTTACTTTTTTAGAAACTTATGGTATTGACACCGGATTAAATATTGAGAAGTTCTTTAAGATTGTAATCAAAAAAAAATTGGGTAATGAAAATTCAACATTTAAAGATTTACATGATAAGTTTCCAATCCCTAAATTATTAATAGGTGGTTCAAATATTAATAAAAATGTATTAGAAATTTATAGTTATGAAACTACTCCAGACATGTATCTATGGGAAGCTTTACGTATAACAACATCAATACCAATCCTATTTCCATCAGTTAAAAGAAAGGATGAGATATTAGTAGATGGGTGTATATTGAATAATTATCCTATTAATTATTTTAAAGATGATTTAGAACATACATTAGGTATTATTTTAAAAAGACCTGATAATTGTAAAGAAGAATCACTTGATACATTTGATAAGTATATATTGACTATATTAAAACATATGATATATTCTTTTCAGAATTATTTAGAAACACAATTTGATGCAAATACAATTAAATTAGTTGCCGATTATTGTCTATTTGATATGAATTTTACAAATGAAGCTCGAACGCATTTAATTAATTCAGGATATACTCAGTTTAAAGAACAATATGAAAATAAATATAAGAAAACTTCAAATTCAAATATAACATTAGAAACAATAGATAAAACTGAAATTGTAAGTGATAAAGAATTAGATAAAATGATTGATGATATCCAAAGTATTATTTCTGAAAATAATAATGATAATTCACAAAGTTTAGAAAATAATTGTTTGCAGAATATAATTAGTGATTGTTTGCAAAATTTAGAAAATAAAAATGATGAAAACATAAATTAAAATAATATCTTAATTTATATTATAATTATGGATTCTACTATTAATCAAGCAACTGAACCTATTGCTCAAGCAGTTGATAATACTGTTTCAACCGTTTCTGATACTTTTTCAGATGCAACTTCTTCATTAACATCTACTGTATCAGGTGTTGCAGATTCAACTGGTTTATCCAATTGGTCTCAATTTTATGCGCCAATAGTATATGGTTTATTAGCCGTAGTATTAGCGGTATATGGTCCTAAATTAAAACCTACATTACCTAATTTTGCAAAAAATTTATTAAATAATAATATATTTAGATTTGCAATGTTATTAGTAATAATGATGATTTCATATAAAGATATTCAATTAGCATTAATTGTATCATTAGCATTTTTATTATTATTAAGTATTGCAAATTGTCAAGAAGTAAAAGAAAATTACTTTACTTATAAAGCAGAACAATTTGAAGATTTAAAAGAATCTGTTAAAAAATTCTATGTTACTGAAGGTTTTGAAGATATGAAAAAGAAAGATGATAAAAAAGAATCTAAAAAGGAAGAATCTAAAAAATCAGATGAAAAAAAAGTTGTTGTTGAAAAAGAGGAAACAACTGTTCATGAAGATAAAAAAGAAGAAAATAAAAAATCAAAAGTTGGTGATGCAGTTGGTAATTTAATTAATGCGATTGCTGAATCAACAAACTCTGAAAAATTCGACAATTATGAACATTTTCAAGCAGAACCAGCATCTAAAAAACAAATGGAAGAATATGAAGATTTCTTACAAAGAACAGTAGATACTTATAAATTTAATTATGCATAGGGGATTAATCCCCTTTTAACCCCTTTAGGGTTATCACCCGTTAGGATAATGATTTTGCGCATTGAATGCGGGGCGAAGCACATATTAATAGGTGATGCATTTAGTGAGATTTGATAAAAAAACTTCTTTCAATGCTTTCGCATATTATAATGAGCTTATAATATACTGTTAAACCAGCTAATTTTTTAATAATCAATTTATAAAAAATAATAAAATTTATAAATTAATTAAATTGTTTTAAAAACAAAGATTATAAAATATGTTTTTGACAAGAACAATAAAATTAAAAACATAATTATAAATAAATGTTTTGCGATTATAATCGGTTTAATCATATTAAACTAATATAATTATTGTCCTAGACAGATTCAATATATTATTTATATTTATAATCGATGGTCTTATCGCCTAATAACATTAACAGTTTAGCAGAAAGATTTATATTTTAAAAATGTTTAGCAAGCCTATGGCTATTAATACATAAAAATATATAAAATACTGCAAAACAATTTGGATATGTAATGTTGTATTATTAATTGATATGAAAGATAGAGTTTCCACGTTCTAAACGATTTGTTTGTGAAGATTGCTGTAAATTTTCAATATTATTACTTAATGTATTAATAGCAATGCTATCTAATTCTATAGGTGAAGAAGTATTTAATAATGATTTTTCAAATTTACCTATAATATTATTTAATTCTTTAGAATCAATTTCTTTATCAAATTGTTCTCGAATTTCATCACCAAGGGCATCACGACCATGAATTTGTTTAAAGGTATGACAGAAAGTTTTAATTTTATTAATATTACGTTTCATTTCCTGTTGTTTTTTAATAGCCTCATTTTCTTTAGCAACAACTGGATTAATAGGATTTTTATCAATATATTTGAATTCAGCAGTTCCAACCAAATAATCAAGAATTTCTGGTTTAGATATTTTTGCAAATTCAGGTGATTCTCTAAATGTAGCTTTAAATTCAGCTTTGATTAAATCCGGTATATCGGGACTAGTTTCCATTAATCTATCATATTCTTCTTTACTAATTTTTAACATATTATTAGCAGGAAATCTTTCAGATGGATGTTTGGCTAATTCTATCTTAATATTTCTATAAAATTTATCCCATGAAATACTACTAACACGGTGTGATTCCATATATTGAGATATCTTTAAGAATTGTTGAATAGTTCCAATAATACCAGCAATAATATTTAAAGCACCTACGATTAAAACACCCATAGTTGCATATTCAGGAGGGAATCTATCTTGAGCAAAATTACCAACACCGGTAATAGTAGATATAATAATAACAGGTATAGTATACCACGCATATTGTCTAGAATAAATAGCAAATGAACGCGAATGAAGCCATCTATAACACATAGCTTTATCAGCCCATTCAACTAAAATTTTTTCATGTTCTTCTCGCCATTCAACATCCTTTTGACTAATAGTATCTTCACTCACATTATCTAAATCAGTAATATTAATATTTAATTCATCACTCATTTTATAATTTTATGATATTTTTATTTTAGCATTATAAAGTAAGATGTCCAATAATAAAAATTTAGAAAATAATACAATACAGGATTTAAAACAAAAGTATTCAGTATTAAAAGACTGTAGGACTAATATTGTTTCTTTACAAGATAATATAACAGTTAAAATACAGAAATTAAACGCGATATATGAAGAATTAATAAAATTTAATAAAGCAACATTATTTGTTATTGGCTTAGATACATTTCATTTTCAAAAAACATTATTAAATATTGAATATGAAACACTTAATACATATTTTAATATGATATCAAATCGAATATACTGTGATTATTATAAAATGTATAAGATTATTCAGAAATATGTAATTGATAATATAAATGAAAATAAAATTCTTGATTTATTTAAAACCTTTAGTAATTATCCAGTTTATGATAATCTAAATATTCATAGAATATATTCGTTTGAAAATATTACTAATATATTTAGTGATATTGTTGATATATTATTATCAATGAATGAATATTGTAATAATCAACATATTATATTAAAAAATTATAAAATAAAGCAGAATTATGGTTTAAATATAAATAATTTTGTTTTTACATTTGAAAATCAAGTGATTGATTTAGTAAATAAAGTAGATTTATTTAATAAATATATGCATTTTTTTGTATCTATTCATTATAAATATTTTTCAAAATATCTTACAAAAATAAAATTAATGTATACTCAAATAAATCATGATATTAAATTAGATGAAACATTTAATACTTCTAAACAAACAAGTGATAAATTAATAGAAGAATTAACATATCAAACCGATAATGACATTACTATAATTAATCAAATTAAAGATGATATTATAAGTGAAGATTCAAATAGAAATAATACACCAAAATTATCTAGATTACAATCAGTAAATACTATTAAATTATCACAATCTATCCCAGAAACAATTGTAGAAGAATCAACCATAAATATTCCTCTAGAAATTAAAAAAAGTGAAACTATCAATCTACATGTCATAGAAAAGACCGACAAATTAGTCGAAGAAGTTAAAAATATAATAGATACTTTTGGAAAAAGAGATAATGTTGAAAACATAGATTCCTTTGAAAATATAGAAACTGTTGAAAACATAGATAAAATCGAAAATAATGAAATTGCAATAGAATTACCAATCAAAAATATCGATAAATTAACTGAAGAATCTAATTTTGAAATATATTCAGAAACATCTCAATCAATATCGTGTATTTCAGATTGTCCCAATAAAACTCCTCGCGAAAATAAAAAAAATGATATTTTAGAGAAACCTAACGACAAAAAGACTGATGAATTGATTGTAAAAACAAAAAATGAAACTATTGCGGATGAAATTAATAACCATTCAAATGATATATATTCAGAACAAGAAAATAATGAAATAAAATTAAATATAAATGTTTCATCAGATGAATTAGAAGCAACTATAAATAACTTGGAATCACAAAGTATTATATCCGAACAATCTACCGATACAATTTTATCAGAACAACATCAAAATAATATATCATTAGTTGTTAAACCTAAACGTAAATATACAAAAAGGAAAAAATAAAATAAATCATATTTTATTTTAAAAACAAATTAAAATTATTAATCATTCAAAAATGTTTGTTGATGATTATTTACTTGACCAATGTAAATTTTTAAAAGCATATCAAAATAAGTTTCCTATTAAATATAATAAAGAATCGAATAAATGTGCAGTAATTATTGAACCTAGAAAACACGAATTATTAGAAGCCGTATGTCGTAATGTAATGTATTTTTTACCTAGTGATTGGAATTTAGTTGTTTGTGCAAATGATGCCGAATATATAGCTGATATTTTAAAAGGAATCGATTATGCATTTATCCATTTAAAATATGCAAATCTTATACCAGAGGAACACAGTGCATTAATGATGTATGAAAAATTTTGGGATTTAATACCAGGCGAACATATATTAATATTTCAAACAGATAGTTATTTATGCAAACCATTAACAAATGAATATTTAGAATCTATTTTAAAATATCCATATATTGGTGGCATTTATCAATTTCATAAAGTAAATGAAAAAGATATTTATGAACATTTAGATAAAAATAATTTAGAATTTAGACAAAAACCCAAATTTTTAGGAGGAAATGTATCAAATATTTATAAAAAAGAATTAGAATTATGTAATACGATTAATTATAATTTTTCAATTAACGGTGGCTTTTCATTAAGAAGTAAAAAAGCAATGTTAGATTGTATTAAATCTATTTCAAAAGATAATATTATTGAAGCTCGTAAAAAGGTAGGTTTAGATTGTAGTTATTTTGAATTAAAAGATATAATAGGGGAAGATACATTTTATCATAATGCATTAGATATATTAGGGTATGAATTACCGGATAAAGATAAGTGTTTAGAATTTTGCACAAATTTACCTTATTTAGATAAGTATACATATACATCATATAGTGTGCATGGATTCAATAAATTTTTTAATGATAAGGGACGTGTATGTCTAATGAGACCATCATTAGATACTTTCTATTTAGATATAAAAAAGAAATTCGAATAATTTATTTTATAAATCTATTATATATTAATATGGTTGAATTAGCAAAAACCTTTTTTGATTTATTAAATCCTAAATTCTTAATTGAAAATATTTATTTATTCGCTGTTTTATCTTTATTTTTAGTTGTTTATGGTCCTAGATTACATCCTAGATTACCATCTACATTACGTTCTTTATATGATAATGCTGTATTTAGAGCATTAGTATTATTTTTAATTGCATATTTAGCTCATCGTGATTTTGCAGCATCATTAACAATTGCTATTGTATTCACAGTTACAATGAATATTTTACATTCTACAAATGTTTTAGAATCAATTGCATCTAAATTACATATGGAAGGATTTGAATCTTATGGTCCTGCAGTAGCAAATTGCACTAATTATAAACCAGAAGACAGAGAAAAATTAGGAAATTCTTTTTATCCATTAAATACAAATGAATCTGGTGAATTTCGTGGTAATCAAGAAACAGAATATGCTGAAACTTTAAAAAATTAAGTTTTGCGTATGGGCTTCCCCCTAAGCAAAAATATCTAAAAAAATTATAAATTTGATTTTAATAATTAAATTAATAATTTATATTAAAAAAAATAATGTCATCTAATAAAAATAAACAACAGTATGGTCAATATTTTACAACTAATAATGAGTTAAAAGATATAGTCTATAAATTTATTTTGAATAAACCAAATGAAATTCTCGAACCTTCAATTGGCCAAGGAGACTTAGTTAAATTAATTTTAGATAAACACACTGATATCATATTTGATATGTATGAAATAGACCCAACAATTAAAATATTAGACAATATCGATAAAAATCAAGTTAAATATGGTGATTTTTTAGTCCAAAATATAAATAAAAAATATTTAACAATTATTGGCAATCCACCATATGTAAGAACTAAAAAAGGAAATTTATACATTGATTTTATCGATAGATGTGTTGATTTATTGGTCGATAATGGTGAATTAATTTTTATTATACCATCAGACCTATTTAAACTAACATCTGCATCCAAATTATTAAATAAAATGATGTTATTAGGCGCATTTACACATATATATCATCCGAATAATGATAAGTTATTTAAAGATGCAACTATCGATATTATCGTATTTAGATACTGTAAAAATGTCATATTACCCAAAATATGTAATTATAACAATGAAAATATGTATATAAATAATTCGGATGGGTTAATAACCTTTTCAAAAAATCAGAATAATTATACCAAAACTTTCAGTGATTTATTCGATATTTATGTCGGATTAGTATCTGGTAAAGATGAAGTATATAAAAATGAATCATTGGGAAATATATCGGTTATAACAGGTGAAAATAAGATAGAAAAATTTATTTATATTGATAAATATCCATCAAATAATATTGAAATTAATAATTATTTATTACAAAATAAATCTGAATTATTAAAAAGAAAAATTCGTAATTTTAATGAAAATAATTGGTTTGAATGGGGAGCTCCTCGTAATATAAATACAATAAGTGATAATTTAGGTAGTGATTGTATTTATATATATAATTTAACTCGTAAAGATAGAATAGCTTTTAAAGGTAATGTTAATTATTTTGGAGGTTCATTATTAATACTTATTCCAAAACAAAATATTGATTTACAATTAATAATAGACTATTTAAATAGTAATAATTTTAAAGATAATTTTATGTTTTCTGGTAGATTCAAGATAGGACACAGACAATTATCAAATTCATATATACCAGATGAAAAAATAAAAATAGACTAATAGATTATAAATCAATAGACTAATTGATTAACAATCAATATCTAATTTACGTATATTTTGCATAAATGTTTCTTTCCAACTTGGTTTAGGACGTTTTAAGGATTCAATGAGCATATTTACTTTTGAAGATATATGTCCATACTTGAATTCTTTATTTTTTTCCCAACACACTTGAAATGGTAAATTATTAATATTAGGTGTTAATTCGCTTAATCCTAAAACACTATTAATAATTACTTCTGTAGGTTTAGTTTTATTAACAACAAGAAAGTAATAATCTTTTTTATGATTTCTATTAAAAGCTTTTTTTCTTAATTTATCAATTAAAATAGATGACATTTTACCATTATTATATTGTTTTTTTAAATCTAATTCTTGATTGGTATATGCATATACACACATAGTTATATTACCTGTATTATCACTTGTTTTTAATGTAGTTGATTTAATATTAACAGGAATCCAACCATATTTATAATCAAATGCTAACAAATCATACCATCTACGTATATTAGGTTTAAAAATACGTTTTTTAAGAAGCTTTTTAAGTAATAAGATTACTTTATCTTCATCTATACAACTATTAATACGACCATCATCCATAGTATTACAACAAGTAATATTATTATCAATAACCAATTGTTGTAATAAATACATTACATTAGGAAGTTTATTTAATTTAGTATCTCTAATTCTTCTAAACCATCTTTGTATTTTTATAATATGTGGAATTCGTGTATCAATAGGTTTTTTAACCTTAATACGACGTTTAGTTGCGGTATTACCACTAATAGCTAAGTTACTTAAACTAGAGTTTAATGATTGCATTTTTTAATGACTTATAACTTATTTAAAAATAAATATAAATTATCAATTTTTTATGTAAATTAGATTTTATAAAGGCTTAATAGGTATTGATTTCATTTTGTTTTGTTTTAGAAATGATAATATTAAAATGAATTAATATTATTTTTTAAATGTATGATTATTTATAAATTAGATTCTAAGAAAGATTTTAATGAATCAACACTTGGACCACCTTCATAATGAATATCTTTACCACCAGTAGTTAAGATAATAGTTGGGAAACCTTGAACATCATATTTTTTAGCTAATTCACCACCATCAGTTGATTGTTCTGGATTAATTTTAACTAATTTAACAGCTTTATCTTTAACATTAATTTCTTTTTCAGCAGTTTCAAGGTCATCTTCAGCAACACCCATTAATTTATTAAATTCAGGAACCATTTTTTTACAATGACCACACCAATCAACATGAAAAATACGTAAAGTAGAAGAACCATCATCAAAACCTTCAACTGATGGAGTAGTTGTTTGTGGGACAGCTTCTGGTTTTTTAACAAATTTTTTAATTAAAACAGCAGCAACGACTGCAACAACAGCTGCAATAACTAACCATTTTAAGTTATTTTTAACAAAATTAATCATAGATTGAACAGTTCTTTTAATTAATGAAGGAGATTCAGAAACAATAGTTTGCGCGGAATTCATTTATATAATATTAAAAAGAATAAAATATTTAAAATAAAACTTAATTAAATAATTTTTTATAAAAATTGTAAATAGAAGTTGGTTTATAATTATAAATTTGCATTAAATCATCTTCTTTTTCTAATAATTCCTTAATATTTAAAATAACTTGGTCATTATTACTAGTTTGAATTAAAATATAATATTTATTATTCTTAATAATAGGTTTTTTAATTGCAAGTCTAAATTCATCTAATGTTCTTACTTTAATTCCATTAATAGATTCAATTAATGTTTGAGGTTGTATAGTATCATATTCTGCTATTTTAGAATTAGGAAAAATATGTGTAATAACTAATTGAGGTTTAAAAATTTGTTGATTATCAATTAAATATGTTAAATTTATAAATTCTTCTCTTTCTAAATGATTTATACATAAATTCATTAAAATTAAACCACCAAATGTTTCATAATCAACTTTATCAATATTTGGAAATAACTTTATTACTGGATATATTTCATCTTGTGATTTAAGATTAAAAACAGTCTTTTTTTCTTTATTATCCTTAATTGAATAAATATTAAAACTAACTTGTTTATTTGGAGCACATCTAGAAACTAAAATATCAATTGATACTTTACCGGTATCCCATGATACGTCTGTTTCTCCAAAAAAATCCAATTTATATTCATTATGACCATCATTAAAACCACAAATTAAATCACCTACTTCTACTTTGCCTTTTAAAGGTGAATTATCTAATACTCTTTTGATAATAATACCTTCCGAACATTTACCCTTAATATCATACATTTCACTATAATTATCTGTTCCATTTATCATATATAATCCAGTAACATTCTTATGAATAATTTTCTTTTTACCTTTTTGCATAACTGATAAGTTTGTTTTTATTATACTAATTGGTATAATTAAACCTTGTGATTCAGTTAATGCAATGACTGCGGATGAAATACCAATAACATCATTATTTTTATTTAACACAGGACCACCTGAATTTCCTGGATTAACCGATGTATCGGTTTGAATAAAATAATCTCGTTTTCCAGATATAGTGCCAGTTGTCATAATTGGATAATCAGAATTAGATGGATAACCTACTGCATAAACTTCTTCACGTAAAGGTAATTTATCTGAATTACCTAAAATAAGCCAATATTTGTTATTAAAATTAGGAATACGAATAATACCAATATCAAAATCGGGATAAACGGAAACAATATGAGCTTTAAATATTTTTTGTCCAAATTCAGGAATTTTAACCCATATATCAACCACATTTGCTAATACATGTGCAGCAGTTAAAATATAACCTTTACTATTAAAAAAGAATCCAGCACCAATAGATTGCGTTTGTTGATTTATATTCATTGGTATTTTAAAATCATATTCAATAGTGGTTGTTATAATTTTAACAATTGAGTTATAAACTCTTTTTTGTTCTATATTTTTATGTTTAGTCATCAATTTACTATATTAATAGAATTTTAAAAATATAATAAATTTCTTTAATTACCAAAGATCCGAATCTTCATTAACTTTTTTAGCAGAAGTAGATGAAGTTTTTGCAACATCAATATTATAGGTATTAATTGTATCAATAAATGTATTTGTAGAAGTTGAACGAAATTTAGGAACAGTTGTATTTAATTCATTTATATAATCCTCTGTTCTACTCTTCGCTTTTTTAATAGTTCTTATACTTTTAGAATGTGTATTAAAAACAGTATCTGGTGAAAAAATACCTTCTTTATTTGAAGAATTAATAGCTTCATCAATATGAGTAGATTCCATTCTAAATAATTCTTTTTCTTTTTGTGTATATTGTCCGGATTCAATTTTTTTATTAAGTTCCTCTTGTTGTTCTCTTAATAATTTTAAATCTTCAGCGGCATCTGCTGCTCTCATACATATAGTAACCATATAATGATTAAAACTTTGTAATTCATTTAATGGAAAATAATAACCTTTAGTTGTATTAGAAATATGATGATAAAATGGGATTGCATGAGTATTACTATCTGGATTAGCGTGACAACTAAATACAGTAATATTATTTTTTAATAATCTTTCAGTTTCAATTTTCCAATCAATATGTAATTTGGATTGAAATCCATTATATATTACAGGCATTTCATATCCTTTTTCATGTGGTCTTTCATCACCTATCACTACTAATACTTTAACTTCACTTTTCCAACTCATATTATTAGCTTCTTGTAATACAAATTCATAACATTCTTCAGCATCACCGCCACCAGTATCAGGACCATCTAAAATAAATTGTTTTATTTTGGTAATATCTGAATTTAAATCCATTTTCCAAAAAAAACCACGTGAATCACTGTAATCACCATGAACAATAATACCAATACGAATACCATCAATTTCTTTAAATAATCTATCAACTGTTTCAACTAAATTATTTCTAACAGAACGAATAACATTTCGCATACTACCAGTGGTATCAAAACTAAATACTATATCACATGAATATAAATTTGAACTACTGTCTAGATTATATTGCTTACAACCTGATAAGTCAAAATTAATAATAGGGTCTTTTGATGTATGTCTAGGAGTATAACGTTTATCAGGGGTTCTAAGAGTTCTAGGAGTTCCATGACTATCAAATGAATCATCATCTATATGTTTAAACATTTTACGATTAGACTTTGCAGGTGTTTTAGGTGATATAGAAGATTCAGCAAATCCAAAACTATAAGCTCTATTTAAAATATCACCGAATTTAGGTAATTTTCCAAAACCAATTCCAAAAGTTGAAGAAGAACAATCAACATAATTATTAGAAGAATCCATTTATTAATATAAATAAAATTAGTAAATAGATTTTAAGTATTTAAAAAATAAAAATTAATTTAAAGAATACTTTTTTTAAATCATATCTTTAATTGATTCAGGTAAAGGTTCAATAGTTGTTTTGTAAAAATCTTGAATTCTTTCTAATTGACCGAATTCTTTATCTGTTACAAAATTAATTGCAAATCCTTTTCTACCATAACGACCACTTCTACCAATACGATGAACATAAGTTTCACAGAATTTTGGAATATCATAATTAATAACAATTGATACTTGTTGAATATCAATACCTCTAGCAATAACATCAGTCGCAATTAAAACACGACTTTTACCATTTCTAAAACTAACCATGATTTTATCACGTTCTAATTGGGACATTTCACCATGAATACATGATACAATGAAATTAACTTCTTCAAGTTTTTCTTTTAACCATTCAGCTTTTTTAATTGAATTTACAAATATAATTGTTTGACTAATTTGTAATCTTTCATATAAATCATATAAGGTTTCCAATTTCCATGTTTCATTCTCAATTACTAAGTAAAATTGTTTAATACCATCAACTGTAACTCTTTCAGGTTTAACTAAAATACGTAATGCATTTGGTATAAATTTACTTGTCAAATCTAATGCAGAGTCAGGCATTGTTGCACTAAACACACCAACTTGACATTTTTTAGGAATAAATTGAAAGATTTCATAAATCTGGTCTTTAAATCCTTTAGATAACATTTCATCCGCTTCATCCATAATAAATACACGTAAATCATCTGTTTTAAATACATAACGTTTCATCATGTCATAAACACGTCCAGGAGTTCCAATAATAACTTGAGCTCCATCATCAAATGCTTTAAAATTCTCTTCAACTTGTGTTCCACCCATAATTAAAGCACTTTTAGCTTTTAAATATGTATTTAAACATTCAAAGTTATAATGAATTTGTTGAGCTAATTCTCTACTAGGACATAATACAAGTAATTGTGGTTTTTTAATTGAAATATCAATTCTTTGCATTGAACCAATTAAAAATGTTGCTGTTTTACCAGAACCAGATTGTGCTTGAGCAACTAAATCATTACCTTTAATTAATGGAACAATTGCTCTTCTTTGAATATTTGATGGTATTTCATAACCCATCGAATAAATACCTCTTAAAATCTTTTCATCGACTTCTAAATCGTCAAAAGATTCTAATTCTGGATATGGACTATTGTCTTCAAACATGGAAGACGAATTTGAATTTGCGTTTTCAGTTTTAATTCTTGACATTCTATTTTTATTATACAAAGTTATCTTTAAATTAATATATCAAATTTATTTATTTTTTGCTATATTAATTCATTTTTAATACTTTATTTGTAGAATTTACCCACGGACGTTGTGCTTTATAATCAGGTTTTCTAAATTCGCGAGGTGGTAATGCGTCATATTCAACATAATTATCAGTTAATTGGTTATATGTGCTTAAACTCTCTGGAGAAGAAGCTGGCCTTAATACCTTTTTTTTATCTTCTTCACTTGTTTGTAATTTAACTAATGGCTTATAATTTGCAATATTATCTAAACTAGAATAAATTTGGTCAGTTTCTTCTGAATTATATGCTTTATACGGACTTAATTTTTGTGTATCTTCTATCATTTTTTTAGATAAAGTATATGCTTGTGAATAAACATTTATATTTGGGTCTTCAATAATATCATCATATTCGGATTTATTTTCAATATAACCTTTAGGCGCAACTTTAGATACATCTGCTAAATCTGTAAATTTTTCATTTGTTTTTTTATTTACAGTTTCTTTAGATGTGTTTTTTTTAGATTTGGAATTTTTATTAGTATTTTTAGATTCTTGGATTGTTTTATCAGTCTTTTTAGATTTGTCTGTTTTTGGATTTGATTGCTTATTAACTTTCTTAGAACCTTCAAAAGTTTCAGTTATAGAACCATTACCTGTTAAATTTTTTAATACTTGTTTATCTAAACTAATCGTAATATTATTTTTAGGCTTTGGTAGATTTATAACAGCATCTTTTAATCTATAATCAACAGTTGTGGAAATCATTAAACCAAGAAAATACCCCATTATAAGAGCTATAATAATAACCGGTAAATATTGTTTTAAATTTTGTAATAACTCCATTAAAATAATAATATATTATAATCTAATAAAATATTATATAAGTCTAATATAAATATGAGTAATAAATTATGTTCTAACGGACACTATCAATCACCTATTGATTTAAAAAGTTCAGCAGTCGTTCAATGTGCTAGTAAATGTAATCTTATTTTTTATTATAGAAGTTCAAAATGTTCAATTGTTAATATTGGTAATGATATTATTTTAGAATACGATACCGGTTCTTATATTACTTATAATTCGGTTGTATATGAATTATTAAAAATTTCATTTACTATACCTAGTTCTCATAATATTGATGGTTATTCATATCCAGCTGAAATGCAAATTTATCATCGTTCAGCTGATACAGGTGAATTATTAATTGTATCTGTATTTTTAGATGTAAATGACGCTATGTCTAAAAGTAATATGTTTTTTGAAATGTTCGGTAATTCAATTCCTGTTAAAAAAGGTCAAACATCTACTATAAATACAAGTGATGACTGGAATGTATTTCATGCAGTTCCTGAAAATAAATCTTTTTATTATTATAAAGGTTCATTAATCCGTAGTCCATGCACAGAAAATATATCATGGATTATATTTGATACAGCTGTTAATTGTAGCACTAATTTCTTCGATAAATTAAAATCTATTTTAGGTAATAATGCTCGTAAAATTCAAAAGACAAATGGTCGTCAAATATATTATAATCCTAATACTGCACAATCTAATATTCGTAATTATGGTGATAAATTACGTTGTTATACTGATAATGAATTTAGAGAATCATGTAGTAAATTAACTGCTAATCCTGAAATTGTAAGTGCTAAAAGCAAACAAGCTATGATAATATTATTAATTGTTTTAGGTATTATTACATTTGTTTTAGCAATTTTATATTTTCAACAACAAGGAGTTTTAAATGATTTTGGTTCTAAAGTTAAAGATTTAATGACTGCTAAAAGTTTTAGACCAACTAATATACCTGTTAATATAAATCCAGGTCCTATTCCTAATATTGGAAATAGATAAAAAATTTATCTAATTATAAATATATAGAAAATAAGAAATGAATAAAAATAAAGAAGAATCAACTAACTATATATATTCGTTTAAATCAGAATATGCAACTGAAAATGGTAATGTTTTAAAAAATAATGCAGATGAAATTGAAATAAGTAATAATACAGGAGTTATTAATAAATATAAAGATAATAAAAAAGTATCTTCTAAAAAAATAACTAAAAAAGAATTAGAAAAATATAAACAAACTCAGATTATTAATCTTAATGATATTGTCCCGGTTATTACACAAATGACACCGTTTATTAGTTTAGGTAAAATACCATCTCCAACTAAAAAACAAGAATCACCAACTCCTACACCAACAGTTAATAGACTTACTCCTACCAAGATAACGCAGTCTAAAATAAAGAATGCACAACCTATTATACCTAAAATTGTTAATGATAATGAAAATATAAAACAAATTAAAAAAAAGAGTCCTAAAAAAACAAAATAAAAACTTATATAGTTAAAAATATAAAGAAATTATATCATTTATATTATAAAAATACTATGAGTGATACAGTTAGTCAATTAAGTAGTGAAGATAAAGCTCAATTTAAATCCATGGCAATGAAGTATTTTCAAATGGATGATAAAATTAAAGATGCTGAAAAAGAAGTTAAAAAATGTAAAAAAGAACGTAAAGAAATTGAAGATAAATTAATCGAATTTATGCAAGATAATGAAATTGATGATTTAAAGACTGATAAAGGTAAATTAGAATATACAGTCAGACACTCTAAAGTCGGTTTATCTAAGAAAATATTACAAAATAAACTTATGTTATGGTTTAAAGAAGACCTTGAGAAAGCAAAAGAATTAGTTGAGTTTATTGATGATCGTGAAAAAGTTGCAAAAGTAAGTTTAAAAATTAAAAAGTCTAATTAATTTAATAAATAATTTATATTTTATCTATTTAATTAATTAATTTTGTTAAAAAAAATTGATAATTATATCGTTTAGCTGTTAATTAGTATTAAAAATTATTATTTACAATATAATGTCATATACAAACTCTAATAACTATTCTAAAACTATTGAAATTCAAAATTATGTATCTAAAACATTACCATTTTCAGAATTAGAAGAATATAAATGGACTGATGGTATTGAATTTGGTTATAGACCAATTGATACTAAAATAGTATTACCAATTGAAAGACCAAATAATCCAAATAATTTTGAAATGCGTGGAGATTTATTTACAAAATTTCACGACGAACATGCAGCTGTATATTATTATGGATTTGGTCTAAGTGAAATAAATAATGAGAAGCTTTATGATTATCTAATGGAACAATTCAATTTAGAATATTTAGGAACAGACTTTAAGAGATTTGATTGGTATATTGAATATACTAATAAATCAAATACAAAATGTAAAATTTCTATTATTAAGCATATAATGATGTTACCAGAAGAACCACATAAAATCCCTGTATCTGAACAAAATACAATTGAACTTATACCATTTATTAATTATAAAGTTGAAGAAGACCCTTTTAATAGATATGAAATACGTTTTAGAGTTGCTAACTAAGTTTTTACTTAATTAGTAAAACAATTTTATTTTTTAAATATAATTAAAAATAAATAAGCGATGAACTTAGTAAATCAAGATATATCGACATTATAATATGGCTATGCCATTGAAATATGTGTTTTTAATCAAATACAACTATATTTATCGCCTATTTATATGATTAATAAGCGATGAATTATTAATATTTCTTATTACGCATAAATACCCATTTATTAGATTTAGGTGTCTTATTATTAGTAATTCTTTTAGATAATTCTTTAGCTATATCACTAAAGTCTTCATCTACATTTAAACCCGCAATTTGTTCATCATTTTCCATAATACTCTTTTCATCAATATCAGTATATCCTTCTTCGTAATCTACTTCATCATTAATGATTGGTATAGAAATAGGAATATCATTATTAACCTTATTGCCTCCTATTTTAGTAAGGGTTGCGGTTGATTTATTATTATTTTTAATTTTAGGGGATTCCTCGAACGAATCAATCGATACATTGTCATCTGCTTTAGATACATTTTTCTTTTTATTTCTAGGTTTTTTAGTAGGTTTTATTATATTTTGTGGTGCAATCGATTCAATCGAAGTAATATCACTTTCAGTATCAACTTCGGTATCATTAATTTCGAAATCACTGTATAAATCATTTAAATCGTTTTCAATTTCATCTTCAAAATCATCAATATCAATTTTAAGTTTCTCTTTTATATTTTTAATTTCAGTAAATAATTTATTGATAATTTTAATAATTTTTTCATCTTTTGAAACCTTTTTAAAAAATATTGTTTCAAAAACTACCTTATCTTTTGTATTATTATAATGTTTAATTGGGACTGACCATTTTGTGTCAGATGAACCGAGAACAATATAATCCTTATTTTTGTATTTAAGAAAACCACCTAAACGAAAGACCTTTTTATTATTTTTATCAAGTGAGATATAACGTATGTGAGTTTCAAGAGGAATTTTAGAAATATCAATTACATCATCATAACCATTTAAATAATCTTGGTAATTCTTTTGAATAGTATCTTGAAAGGTTAATTTAGGACGAATAAAGTTTTGTTGTTTTGATAATAATTTAGAATACATTTTTTTTATTATATAATAATAATTATCTTTTTAAAATTTAATTAATAAAATATAATAAATGAATAATTTTATTAAATTAACAAATGATACTAAAAATATGTTGAATAAAAATTATAAAATACAAATAATAAATAAATTATCTAATAAATTAGAATATAATGGTGTATTATCTGATTTTGAATATTATCCAAATTTTATAAAAGTATTTATACCATCAATACGAAAATCTAAAATAATATACATGGATAATTATGATATTATATTTAATAAACCAGAAAATAAAGTAGGTGGTAATATAGATGAATTAAATAAACCAATTTATAAACCTAAATGGTATTTTGTATATAAAAAGAAAAAAGAAAATAGTAATATAAAGGTAATAAAATCAAATAATAAAACTAGTATTGTAAGCAAAATTAAAAAAGATATAGTAAAAGAGAAAGACCAAGTAGAAAAGGAAAATATTAATAAATATTATAAAAAGAATGATAAAAAGGTAAATCTAAAAGAAAAAGAGATAAATAGAACCGCATTTAAAAAGAAATTAATGGAATTAATAAAATCAATGTAAAAATAATAAATTTATTTTATAATTATATAATAAGTTTAATATAAATGGGTTTAGGATATTTATTATTAGCTGTTAAAAGCGAACAAGATAATTATTTAGTTGGTAATCCCCAATTTACTTTTTTTAAAGGTGTATATAGAAAACATACTAATTTTGCAATTGATAATGTATTTGTAAATTTTGTAGGTGAAACTGCAAATAATTTCGGTCGTAAATTATATGTTGATATCCCTAAAAATGGTGATTTAGTTCATCGTTTATATTTAGCAATAGACATTGAAAGTATTGAACCATTAGAAAACAATGCACCATTAGCATATTCTTTTATTGAATATGTCGAATTATTTATTGGAAGTCAATCTATCGATAAACATTACGGTGAATGGTTACACGCAAATCATGATATTTTTCAAAATAGAAATAAAGAAATGACTTTATCAAGTATGATAAGCACACAATCTACTGGTAATAAAAACACTATTTATATACCATTACGTTTTTGGTTTAATAATGATGTAGGTATGTCTTTACCATTAATAGCCTTAGAAAATAATAATATTCGTTTAGAAGTTAAATTTAATCCATATGTCAATATAGCATCTTATTCAAAGAGTGGAACTAATTTAGTTCAACAAAATGAGTTAAGTATTCGTAAAATACAATTATTAACTGAATATATTCATTTAGATACAGATGAAAGAAGATTATTTAATTCAACTGAACATCAATATTTAATTACTCAAGTTCAAAGTAGTATGAAAAATCCTATTAATTTATTTACAAATGATAGTGATGAAGCATATCAACAAATACAACATAGAGTTGATTTACGTTTTAATTTCCCAGTTAAAGAAATTTTTTGGTCAATTCAAGATTCATTTGCTTATTTAGAAAATAGAAATGAATGTTCTATGGTTAAATTTTATCCATTAGGAATATTGAATTATAATTATTGGAGAAATTATAGACCTGGTCAAGAACAAATGATTGGTGCAGCTATTATGTTAAATGGTAAGGATTTAATGGAAGAATTACCACCATCTTATTATCGTTCAGTTCAACAGTATCAACATCATAATGGTTATGGTATTAATTTTATAACTGATTTAAATACAGATAACCACAGTCCTCAAACAGATGTATGTGATTTATCTAAAGGTGCCGGTATGTATTCATATTCATTTTCATTTAAACCACAAGATACTCAACCATCCGGTTCATTAAATTTTTCAAGATTAGAAAAAGCACAATTAAAATTCAGAATATATAGGGATACAAAAAACTTTACAAAGAATAATCAGTATGATAATATAAATTCAAAAGTTATGAATATTTATGCTGTTAATTATAATATTCTTAAAATAGCGAGTGGAATGGGTGCTTTAGTATTTACAAATTAATAAAGAAAGCTTAATTTTTGAATCATCCTTTATTATTTATTTTTACATTAAATAATGTCAATGTAAAAATAAAAAGAAAAAGAAAAATCTAGATGTATAATAAATGTCTAATGCAAGAATTATTTTAAAAGCTATTGGCGAGGAAAATAAGATATTAAATGAAAATCCAACAAATACATTTTTTAAATCTGAAATAAGAACACATACTCAATTTGGCAGTGGTTGGATTGTAGTTTCTAATAATAATAAAAATACTTCTAATTATGTTACTCCAGGAGGTTCTTTATATTTTAGAATACCGGTTGATGGTGATATTATAACAGAAACATTTTTACGTATCAAAATAAATAGAAGTATAAATTGGAATTCAGATAATTTTGGTATTAAAGAAACAATTTTTGGTATAATTAATTCAGTAGAATTTAGAGTTCATGATACAGTTATATCCAGATTAGATGCTGACTATATATTTACATATTTTGATTTAAATTGTGATTGGTCTGAATTAAATAGAATAGCGGATAGTATGAGTTATGATTTATTAGAAAATAATTTTAATGATGCCTCTGTTAAACCAGACCATGTTTATTTAACTATACCATTGCCATTTTGGTTTCATAAAAATCCTAATTCAGGATTTCCTGTATGGTCATTAGATGATGCAAATGTCGGTATTAAAGTAGAAACAAAAAATTTTAATAGTGTTGGAAATGAAATAATTGATATAGAATTATTAACTCAATATAATTATTTAACAAATGAAGAAAAAGAAAAGTTTAAAAATTTACCATTAGAATATGTTATAGAACAACCTGAAATAGTTGATAGTATTCAATTAAATAATTTAAGATTAAAAAAGAATCTTACAAGAACTCATTTTATTAAATATTTATTCTGGGTAATTAAAGATGAATCAAGTAATCAACCATATTTATATAAAGATTATTTAAAACAAGCCTCATTAGCCGTAAATGGAAATGGTGTTGTAGATGAAGGGAATAATAAATTTTATAGATTAATAGAAAGACATCAATTTTTTAATAGTAGTGGAACATTAAATTTAGATATGAATAATAAACCTAAGAAAGAATTAAATCCAATTTATTTATATTCATTTGGGGTAGAACCGAGTATTGCAAAATTATCAGGATTTTTATCATCTGAAAAATTTAATAATTTTACTTTAGAGTGTAGTTTTGAAAGCGGTGCTATTGGTAAGAAATTAGATATATACATTGTAAAGCATAATATTATACGTATATATAACGGACATTTAAGTGTATTATTTAACTAAAATAAATAATAGGAAATTTGTTAATTACGGCTTTAGACTAAAATTTTTTTATATTTATATTTTATAATAATGGGTGGTGCGTTAATGCAATTAGTGGCTTATGGTGCTCAAGATATTTATTTAACTGGTAATCCTCAAATTACCTTCTTTAAAGTTGTTTATAAAAGACATACCAACTTTGCAGTTGAATCTATTGAACAAACTATTAATGGTAATTACGATTTTGGTAAAAAATTCACTGTTACTATTGCTAGAAATGGTGATTTATTAAGTAGAGTTTATTTAGAAGTTGATGTTTCAGGTAATACTGATGTATATGATGGTTTTCGTTTAGTTGATTATATTGAATTAGAAATTGGTGGTCAAGTCATTGACAAACATTATGGTGAATGGATGGCTTTATGGTGTGATTTATCTTCTACTAAAGACCAATATAATATGCTTCAAAAGATTGTAGGTGATTCATTATCTGCATCTAGTAATTCTGGTTATAAAAAGATGTATATTCCATTACAATTTTGGTTTTGCAGAAATCCTGGTTTAGCTTTACCATTAATTGCTTTACAATATCATGAAGTGAAATTAAATATTAAATTAGCTACATATGATAATGCTGGTTCTATTGAAGCTATTAATGAAATTCAAGTTTATTGTGATTATATCTTTTTAGATACTGATGAACGTAGAAGATTTGCACAAGTTTCTCATGAATATTTAATTGAACAAGTTCAATATTCAAATGAATTATCTACTCAAAATGGTTCTAATCAACAAGAATTAAGATTTAATCATCCTGTTAAAGAATTAGTCTGGGTTTTAGGTCCATGGGGTGGTCAATATGAAATGGTAGATGCTTTAATTCAATTAAACGGTCATGATAGATTTAAACGTCGTGATGGTTCTTATTTTACTAAAGTGCAAAGATATCAAAATCATACAGGTGAAGGTTCTTTAGATAAAGCGCATGTTTATTCATTTGCATTAAAACCTGAAGAACATCAACCAAGTGGTTCATGTAATTTCTCTCGTATCGATAATGCTGTTATCAATTATTATATTGGTGTTCAAACAGTATTTAGAATGTATGCTGTTAATTACAATGTCCTCCGTATTATGTCGGGTATGGGTGGTTTAGCTTATAGTAATTAAGAAGGGACTAATCGCCTTATATCCCTTTGGTTGCTATATAAAAAATATTATTTTTATAATGAAATTAAATTTATAAGAATAATAAGAATTTTATAAAAAACAATTTTATTAAGAATTGATAGAAATTATAAATATTAAGAAATTTTTATATTTTTATAAAAAAAATGAATTAAATCATTTTTCCCAAAATTTTTTTCTTTTTCTATTATATAGTATATAATGGGTGGTGGTTTAATGCAATTAGTCGCTTACGGTGCACAAGATATTTATTTAACTGGTAATCCTCAAATTACCTTCTTTAAAGTTGTCTATAGAAGAC
>JACCDX010009958.1_pt1 | contig 44527 bp, 42 predicted proteins | sample 7449681 | NCBI WGS metagenome assembly JACCDX01 (sample SAMN15323450, study PRJNA562643) | freshwater metagenome | isolation source: river surface water | place: USA:Blue River Watershed | collected 2017-08-18
GGGTCGAACTGAGACATACAAAGCAGCTACGCCCGCGCCAGGTGTAGTTCAGGGAAATTTGCCACAGTTTGGCAATCGGTGATCGACTTCGGTTGCTTTATGTCCCAAGGCGGGACTATACTTGACCCATGCGAATCATTGCCGTCAGTTACCTGCGAACTTTTTGGGCAAATACGCCTGACGCCGAGCAGTCCTTGAAGGCGTGGGTGGATGAGGTGAAGAAGGCTGACTGGAGTCAGCCAGCGGCCATCAAGGCGCAGTACCGTAGCGCCAGCATTCTGAAGAATCGCCGGGTCGTCTTCAATATTAAGGGCAATGAATATCGCTTGGTGGTCTCGGTGGCATATCGCTTCCAGGCCGTCTACGTGAAATTCATCGGCACGCACGCCGAGTACGATCGGATTGACGCCGAAACCGTTGAGATGGAGATCTGACATGGAAATTCGCCCAATTCATACCGCCGCCGACTACCGGGCCGCTCTGCGCGAAGTATCGGTGTATTTCGACAACGAGCCCGAACCTGGCACGCCGGATGGGGATCGGTTCGATGTGCTGCTGACGTTGGTCGATGCTTACGAAGCCAAGCAGTTCCCCATCGACCTTCCCGATCCGGTTGAGGCCATCAAATTTCGCATGGAGCAGGCCGGGCTGACGCCGAAGGATCTGGTGCCGGCCATCGGTCGCCTGAACCGCGTCTATGAAATCCTCGCCCGCAAGCGTCCCCTGACGCTCAACATGATCTGGCGGCTGCACGAGAGATTTGGTATCCCTGCCGAAAGCCTGATTCGCCCACCCAAACTACCTGTTGCAGCATAACTGGGTAAGGCACGCGCAATGCCGGTCAATATCCTCAATCTGGCCGGACTGGACGTCGTCGACTTCAAAGAAACCGACTCCGAATATCACGTTCGCGCAACACCCAAGGCAATCTCACGCCTTTGCCCACATTGCGGCCGATCCCACGACACGGTAGTTCATGCCAAGCGCACACTGGTCATCCGGGACATACCGAGCCACGGAAAGGCCGTCGTTATTCATCTCGACGTTTCCCGCTTGAAGTGCAAACCGTGCAAGCAGACCTTCACAGCATCCGTGCCGGAGGTCGATACTGGGCGGGAGATGACCGAACGCTTGGCCAAATGGATTGGTCGCCAGTCCATCGAATATACCTACGCGGAGATTGCCAAGCAGGTCAAGGTCGACGAGAAGACCGTCCGCAACATCTTCGACGAGTATGTGGCGGTGCTGGCCAAGGGCTATCAGCGCGAAACGCCGATCTGGCTAGGTATCGATGAAATCAAGCTCAAACGCTTCCGGGCCATCTTCACGAATCTGCATGGCCGATCCCTCATCGATATGCTGCCGAATCGGTACGTTTCGACCGTCACGGCATTCCTGGCGTCTCTGCCGGACAACAAACGCATTACGCATGTCGCCATCGATATGTGGGCTGGCTACCGTCGCGCCGTCCAGGAAGCTCTGCCGAACGCCAAGATCGTGGTCGACAAATTCCATGTCCTGATGAAAGCCAACATGGCCTTTGAGGCAGTGCGCCGGAAAATAGCTAGAGAGAGCAGCAACGGTGCCGGCCTTGGCCTCAAACGAGCCCACAAGCTATTCGACATGCGGGCCAAGGACTTGACCGACGAACAATATCTGACCGTCTCGGGCTGGCTCAACACATTCCCTCTCTTGGCCGCAGCTTATGATCTCAAGGAACGGCTGTACGCGATCTACGACGTGACAACGCCAGAGGAAGCTTGGGGCGAGTATCTGCATTGGGAAAGCACGATCCCCAACGAACTTGTCAAGCCGTACCGGGTAGTGAAGACCGCTTTCCGCAATTGGCGACCTTACATCCTGAACTATTTCGACGACCAGCGGGTGACGAACGCCTTTACGGAGAGTTTCAACGCCAAGGTCCGTGCCGTATACCGTAATGGGCGTGGATACACCTTCGAGCGGTTACGCGCCAAGGTGCTCTACACAGACAGGTTTCAGAAGCGTGTTGCGATGCAGGAGAAGGTTCGGGTCAGGAAACAGAAATTCGAAGATGTCGCAGTGGCGCGATTCATGTTCCTCGCAAGCACAATGGATGACGAGTACGAGACCAGAATTCGATCTCGTGAGGCAAACCTCGGAGTAGACCTGTCCACACTCGAGCGGACTTTCGATTCAGGCGAGTTCTAGTCCTGAAGTCTAGCTGCGTCCACCCGATAATCCGGATACCCTGATTTTCAGGAAAGAGGCTGTGATACTGGGGACAGTATCAAGGCCTGTCGCGCCTCACAGCGTCAGGCTGGCCACGGCCGCCAGGGCGGCGGTCTCGGCGCGCAGTACCCGGGCACCCAGTGTGGCCGGTGTGAAACCTTGCTGGCGCAGCGCTGCTTCTTCGGCGGGCGACAGGCCGCCTTCGGGGCCACTGATCAAAAGCACGCGCGTGCTGGGTACGCCTGTGTCTTCACGCAAGGGTCGACTGTCTCCCGAGAAGGACAGCACCCGTGTCAGGGTGCCTGCGGGGGCCTGGTAGGTCGACAGCCACTCGGTCAGGGTCTGGGGCAGATCGATGACGGGCAGTCGGTTGCGACCACATTGCTCGCAAGCAGCTGTCGCCACCGCCAGCCAGTGCGCCCGCTTTTTATCGGCGCGCTCACCCTGGAGACGCAACACGCTGCGCTCCGTCATCAAGGGGGTCAGATGGGTCACGCCCAATTCGGTGGCTTTCTCCACCAGCCAATCCATGCGCTCGTTGGCGGGCATGCCCATGGCCAGATGAACAGGGCGCAAGTTTTCGCGCTCCACGGGCTGATGCTGCGTCACGCAGACCTGCACATCGCTGCGCCCCATGCGCTTGATTTCTGCCAGGCATTCACCGCCACGGCCGTTGAACAGCGTGACAACCTGCCCCGGCTGCATGCGCAGCACTTGCACGTGCCGTGCTGCCGGGGAGGGAAGCGCCAGCTCGGTGCCGGGCGTCAGATCAAGATCACAGAAAAAGCGTGGCATCAGACGCGGCCAAATGCGTAACCGGATGCCGGTGTGGTCTCGTGCACTTCATCGATCAGGCGCAGCAAGGGCTGGAGCTCTCGGTAGCGGCTGGCCGTGGCGCGGATGTAACCAATGAAGCGGGGCGCGTCGGCCAGGTACTTGGGTTTGCCATCGCGCAAGGTCAGTCGGGCAAAAATGCCCGCGACTTTCAAATGGCGTTGCAAGCCCATCCATTCCACCGCGCGCCAGAACTCACCAAAATCCTCAGACCAGCCATCGTGGTCGAGCAGGCCCCGCTGGCGGGCCTTTTCCCAATATCGGATCGTCACATCCAGCACGAATTCCTCGTCCCAGCTCAGAAAGGCGTCGCGCATCAGGCTCGCGATGTCGTAGGTCACGGGGCCATAGACCGCATCCTGAAAATCCAGCACCCCCAGACGCGGCTCATCAGGGTTGTGCGGCATCATCAGATTGCGCGGCATGAAGTCACGGTGCACATACACCTGTGGTGCGGCCAGATTGCGTTGAATGATGGTTGCAAAGGTGGTGTCCAGGACCGTTTTTTGGGCATCCGACAAGTTCAGGCCTTTGTGCTGGGTCAGATACCAATCGGGAAACAGTGCCAGTTCACGCGCCAGCAGGACGTGGTCGTAGGGTGGCAACACATTCGGCTGGCTGGCTTGTTGCCACAACAACAAGGCGTCGGTGGCACGCTGGTAGAGCGGCAAGTTGGCGGAAGGCTGCTGGGGATCAATCGCCTCCATCATGGTGGCGGCCCCCAGATCGTCCAGGAGCATGAAGCCCTGGGTCTCGTTCCAATCCAGCACGCGCGGCGCCAGCAGACCGGCGTCTTGCATCAGCGCGGCAATTTGGACGAAGGGGCGTGAGTTTTCTTTCGCTGGCGGCGCATCCATGATGATGCGCGTGCCCTCGGTGCCATCGATGCGGAAATAGCGCCGGAAGCTGGCATCCGCCGATGCCACGCGCACGCTGTCCACTTGCAAGCCGTGGCTGGGTGCGAGTTGTTGCAGCCATTGTGCGAAGGCCTGCTGGCGCAAAGGGTCGTCCCAGGTGGGGGCGTTGGGTGTCGGCGAGGGTGTGGCAGTGAGGGTCATGGATAATTCAAATTCTACAAAGTGCTGGCTGCGTCATGCGCAGCACGCCAAGTGCCTCATTTTCACAGACCGCTGCCTTGAAACGACTGTTCATTCTGATGCTTTGCCCGGCCTTGACGGCTTTGGCGCAGCCATTGCAGGGTGCGTCTACCGCGCCGGGGATGGTTTTGAAGCCCAGCAGTCTGCTGCAGGAAAAAATACCACCAGAGGTGCGCGCCAAATTGCCATCTTTCATCCAGGCGGATCGTCTGGAGGGCGAGCCGGATCAGGACATGGTGCTGGAGGGTTCGGTGGTGTTTCGGCGCGGTGACACCATTTTGCGCGCTGACAGGGTCGATTATTCGCAAGAACAGGACCACTTGAAAGCGCGAGGCCATGTGTCCATCAACCGCGCGGGCTCGCTGTACCAGGGGCCCGCGCTGGATCTCAAGGTGAATTCGTTTGAAGGGTTCTTTACACAGCCAAGCTACCGGTTTTTGAAAAACGAAGCCTATGGCCAAGCTTCCAAGATCGAATTTCTGGATGACAAGCGAGCGGTCATCCACGATGCCACCTTCACCACCTGCCAGAGAAAGCCCGGGCCAAGCTGGATGCCCGATTGGGTGCTGAAGGCCAGCCGGATTGAAATCAACAGCGAGACCAATGAGGGGCGGGCGCAAGGGGCTTCGCTGCGATTGCAGGACATTCCCATTTTGCCGATCCCTTCGTTGAGTTTTCCGCTCAGCGCCGAGCGCAAATCCGGGTTCTTGCCGCCGATCCTGGGGTTGGACAATCTCAGCGGCATCGAGTATTCCCAGCCTTATTACTGGAACATTGCGCCCAACCGCGACGCCACGATTCAAACCACACTGTGGTCCAAGCGGGGATTGAATCTTGGCGGGGAGTTTCGTTACCTGGAGAGTGCTGCGCCCGATTACCGGGGACAGGTCCGCATGGACTACATGATGAACGATCCCATGCGTGATCGGAATCGATGGGGCTATGCGCAAACCCATTCTGGCTGGTCGCAATGGGGTACGGACAGGCTGGGGTTGAACCTGAACATCAACCGTGTCAGCGATGACAACTATTGGCGAGATTTTCCGCGCTCCACAGGCAGTTTGACGCAGCGTTTGCTGCCTGCGGATGTGATGATGTCCTGGCTCAGCGGCGACGTGAACACCACGGTGCGTGCCGTCAAGTGGCAGACTTTGCAGGATGTGACGGCACCGATCGTGCCGCCTTACGATCGCATGCCCCAGCTGGTTTCCCGCTATCGCGCGGCATCGCCCCTGCTGGACTTTTCGATCGACGCCGATTACACCCGATTTGAGGCCGACCGTGCCCTGGTTTGCAGCAGCATGAGCAGTCTGTCCAGAGAGTGCTTGCAGCCCAATGCCGACCGTGCTTTTGCAGTGACCCGCCTGGCCCATCCGTTCCAGTTGCCCTATGGCACGGTCACACCGAAAATTTCACTTCACACGCGGGCGTATCAGTTTGACACCCCGCTGGCCGATACGGGCAGTCGCAGCGCCAGCGTGACAGTTCCCACCTTCAGCCTGGACGCTGCGACCATGTTCGAGCGCACCACGCAATTCCGTGGCACGTCCTGGACGCAAACACTGGAGCCGCGCGCTTTTTTCGTGTCCACGCCGTATCGGGATCAAAACAGTTTGCCGATTTACGACACCGGCCGAAACGATTTCAACTTTGCAACGGTTTTCACAGAGAACCCCTTTTCCGGTCAGGACCGCATTGCAGACAATCAGTTGCTGACCCTGGGCGTCACCTCTCGCCTGATTCACCCGGACACGGGCATCGAAGGCGCGCGCTTTGGCATTGCGCAACGACTTCGCATGAAAGACCAGCGCACCATTTTGCCGACCGAAGTCGGGCCGGTTTCCGAGCGTGTCAGCGATGTTCTGATGGGGGGAACCGTGAACCTCAATCCGGCCTGGATGCTGGATTCCACGGTCCAGTACAACCCTAAAACAGAGCGTTCCGAGCGCTCGATCGCGGGCGTGCGTTACAACCCCTCTCATTACCGTTTGCTCAGCACGGCTTACCGTTTTCAGCGCGATGTGAACAGTGAAGTGCTGGACACAGCCTGGCAATGGCCACTGAACGATCTGTGGGGCGACAAAGGCACAGACCTGGGGCCAGGCCGTGGTTTGGGCGAAGATCGCTGGTATACCGTGGGCCGATTGAATTACAACCTGCAGGAACGCAAGATGGTCGATGCCATTGTGGGCCTGGAGTACGATGCGGGTTGCTGGCTGAGCCGGGTGGTGTTCGAGCGCTTGCAAGTGGCTTCCAACCAGGCCAATCAGCGCATCATGTTCCAGTTGGAGTTTGTCGGATTCGCACGCGTGGGCTCCAATCCGCTGCGGCACCTGAAAGAAAATATCCCCCGTTACCAGTATTTGCGTGACCAAATTGCGCCGCCCAGCCGTTTTGGCGTCTACGATTGAATTGCATGAAGAAAAGTCATTTCCACTTGGTGTTGCAGGGTGCTTTCACGCTGTTGATGGCCGCTGCGGTGCAGGCGCAAGGCTTGCGTACGCCGCAAGGCCCCGGGGCGGGGGGCCTGCGCGCCGCGCCGCCCGCGCCTGTGGCCCGTACCGTTTCCGGCACGTCGGACTTCATCGTGGCGATTGTCGACAGCGAACCCGTGACCAATCAGGAGATCGTGGCGCAGGCCTCCCGTGTGCGTGCCCAGGCCGCTCAACAAGGCGTGGCCCTGCCAGCGCGGCAGCAATTGCTGGGAGAGGCGCTGGAGCAGTTGATTTACGAGCGCACCCAATTGCAATGGGCGCAGCAAACCGGCTTGAAGGTCACGGACGAAGAGGTGGATCAACTCGAGCGCTCTGTGGCCGAACGCAATCAGCTCACGCTCAGCGAGTTTCGTTCTCAGCTGGCGCGTGAGGGCTTTTCTTTGACGCAATACCGCCAAAGCCTGCGCAATCAGCAGATCTTGCAACGCCTGCGCGAGCGCGAGGTGCCTTCGCGGATCAAGGTGTCGGACCAGGAAATCGACCAGTTCCTCACACAGCAGAAAAGTCAAATGCAGACGCAGCAGTTGCATCTGGCACAGTTGTTGGTGGCTGTGCCAGACGATGCCAGTGCCGCAGAAGTTCAGCAGTTGCAGGACAAGGCGCAAGCCTTGTTGAAGCAAGCACGGGAGGGGGCCGACTTTTTCCGTCTGGCCCGTGACAACTCTCAGGCGCAGGACCGTGCCAACGGCGGCCAGATGGGTTTGCGCGCCGTTGACCGCTACCCCAGTTTGTTTGTGGAGGCCACGCAAAAGGCGGTGGTGGGCGATGTGGTTGGCCCGGTTCGCTCCGGTGCGGGTTTTCATTTGCTGAAGGTGATCGAGAAGCCCAAGGCCGAATCAGTCCTGACCATTGCGCAAACGCATGTTCGCCATATTCTTCTGCGTCCGGGTGGCCAATTGAGTCAGACCGCCGCGCGTGCACAACTGACCCAGATGAAGCGCCGTGTCGAGCAAGGCCAGGCCAATTTTGCCGACTTGGCCAAAGAGTTCTCGCAGGATGCCAGCGCAAGCCAGGGCGGCGAGTTGGGTTGGGCCAGCACAGGCATGTTTGTGCCTGAATTTGAAGAGGTCATGAACCGTCTGGGCATTGGCGAAATTTCAGAGCCCTTGGTGTCGCGCTTTGGCGTGCATTTGATCCAGGTACTGGCACGCCGCAACAATCCGTTGACGACGCGCGAAGAGCGCGAATATGCACGCAATGCGCTGAAAGAGCGAAAGTACAATGAAACCTACGAAACCTGGGCCCAGGAAATACGGGGTCGGGCTTACATTGAATACCGCGAACCACCGCAGTGAGCAAAGACGGGATTTGTCTTGAAGCACATTGCCCGCAAGCGTTTTGGCCAGCACTTTCTGACCGATACCGCCATCATTGATGGCATTGTTGACAGCATCGCGCCTTTGCCGGGGCAGGCTGTGGTTGAAATCGGCCCGGGATTGGCAGCGCTGACGCAACCCCTGGTGGAGCGCCTGGGTCAGCTGACGGTCATTGAACTCGACCGCGATCTGGCACAGCGCCTGCGCAGTCACCCTCAGTTGCGCGTGGTCGAGTCCGATGTGCTGAAAGTGGATTTCACGGCGCTGGCGGCCCAGCTTGGCGTGCCTGCCCTGCGCGTGGTCGGGAACTTGCCTTACAACATCTCCACGCCTATTTTGTTTCACTTGCTCGAACATGTATCGGCCATTGTTGACCAGAACTTCATGCTTCAAAAGGAAGTGGTTGACCGCATGGTTGCTGCCCCGGCAACCGCAGCCTACGGCCGTTTGAGCGTGATGCTGCAATGGCGCTATGCGATGGAGATGACCTTGTTTGTGCCGCCACACGCCTTTGACCCGCCACCCCGGGTGGACAGCGCTGTGGTGCGAATGGTGCCGCGTCAGGATGCCGCAACGCTGTCGCCCGCCTTGCTGTCAGAGCTGGTGCAAGTGGCTTTCAGTCAACGCCGCAAACTGCTGCGTCACACGCTGGGCCGATGGCTGGAAGCGCGCAACTGGGCGGGGACGTTCGATGTGCAGCGCCGTGCCGAAGAAGTTCCGGTGGACGCCTATGTGGCATTGGCGCAAGCCCTGGGTGGGCCTGCCCATCCCTGAGCCTCAGGCTGCGGCCAGCCAGTAGCCCGCGTTGAAGGGGCTGCTCATGCGCAACGCCAAGGGAGAAATATCCACCAGCTTGTCGGTCGGCATTTTTTCGCCAGGCTCGGTCAACTCGATGCCTTGCTGAGCTTCCGGGCTTTCAGTCACACCTTCCACCACAGCCGATGGCGCACGTGCCACCGAGAATGAGTAGAAGCAGCGGAACGGCACCTTGCGGTCGGACCAGTAATCAGCCGCTTCGCGGAAGACGTCCAGCAACTGCTCACGGGCTTCCTTGTCGAACTTGGCATGCGCCGGGATGTGCTCCAGCACCAGGATGAAGCCAGGTTGCGGCCCCGACTTGTGCAACGGATCGGTCATACCGTCGTACAGCGAGTCGAAGTTCTTGCTGGCTTGCGTGGGGAATGTGAATTGCTGGGCAATCAGGTCCAGCACATCTTGCTTGCTTTGCGCCTGGGCCAGATTGGCGTACAAAAAGTGGTGCCCCAAGGCCTGGGCGGCCTCCTGCAGATCCGGCACACGAAAGGCGCGAATCGACTGGACGATGTTGGTTTTCACTGTACGAAGCGGCGTATCCATCTCCGTGGCTTTCCTTGAAAATAAGACGAGGGCCTGACAAATTTCATACTCTGGAAGTTTGTTGCTCTGCAACATGGCTTCAAGAGCCTCGGGTTAACCCGAAATTTCAAGCCCGTAGTGTGAAGCAAAAGCCATAAAAACGCAAGCCCATGCCCAATAATTGAGCATGGATTTGCAGGGGAATCTGAAATTAAGTGATTGCCCGCTCTCGAAAAATACCTTACCGAGCTGCGCTCGCGTCTGCCACAGTGAGTGCTGTCATGTTCACGATGCGGCGAACCGTGGTACTGGCCGTCAAAATATGAACCGGTTTGGCCGCACCCAGCAGGACGGGGCCGATGGCGATGTTGCCGCCGGCTGCTGTTTTAAGCAAATTGTAGGAAATATTCGCTGCATCCAGATTGGGAAGAACCAATAAGTTCGCACTGCCAGACAGTGTGCTGCGTGGCATCAGGGCATGACGCGCTGCACCATCCAGTGCCACATCGCCGTGCATCTCCCCATCGATCTCCAGCCAGGGGGCGCGTTGCTGGACCAGTGCCAGGGTCTGGCGCATTTTGACCGCCGTGGGCTGATTGCTGCTGCCAAAGTTGGAGTGTGACAGCAACGCTGCCTTGGGATGGATGCCGAAACGCATCATCTCCTCGGCAGCCATCACCGTGATTTCCGCCAGCTGCTCGGCGCTGGGGTCGTAGTTGATGTGGGTATCGACCAGGAAAACCTGGCGGTCAGGCAGCAGCAGGCCGTTCATGCAGGCATAGGTGCTGACCCCGGGGCGGTGGCCGATGACCTGATGGATGTAGTTCAGGTGAATGTCGGGCGTGCTCCAGGTGCCGCAAATCATGCCATCGACTTCGCCTTTGTGCAGCATCATGGTGCCAATCAGCGACAGGCGGCGGCGCATGTCGATTTTGGCCAGCTTTTCGGTCACACCCTTGCGCTCCGTGAGCTGATGGTAGGTTTGCCAGAAGTCACGGTAACGGTGATCATTTTCAACGTTCACAACCTGGTAGTCGATGCCTTCGCGCAGGCGCAGACCGAATTTTTCCACGCGTTGTGCAATGACTTGCGGGCGACCGATCAGCGTGGGTTGTGCCAGGTTTTCATCGACCACGATTTGCACGGCACGCAGCACGCGCTCTTCTTCACCCTCGGCATAGGCCACCCGTTTCTTGCTGGCGCGCTTGGCGGCCGCGTAGATGGGTTTCATGGTGGAGCCGGAAGCATAGACAAAGCTTTGCAGGCGCTCGCGGTAGGCGTCCATGTTCTGGATCGGTCGCAGGGCCACGCCGCTGTCGGCTGCCGCCTGGGCCACCGCCGGCGCAATCTTGATCATCAGGCGCGGGTCGAAAGGCTTGGGAATCAGGTATTCAGGTCCGAAGGCCAGGCTCTCACCCGAGTAGGCGGCAGCCACCACTTCACTTTGCTCGGCCTGGGCCAGTTCGGCAATGGCATACACCGCAGCGATTTCCATTTCATCGGTGATGGTGGAGGCGCCGGCATCCAGCGCACCGCGAAAAATATAGGGGAAGCACAGGACGTTGTTGACCTGGTTGGGGTAGTCGGTGCGTCCGGTGGCCATGACGGCATCGTCCCGGACTTTTTTGACTTCCTCGGGAAGGATCTCGGGCGTCGGATTGGCCAGCGCCAGGATCAGCGGCCTGGCGGCCATCTTCTTCACCATTTCCGGCTTGAGCACACCGCCAGCTGACAGGCCCAGGAAAACATCGGCGCCGTCGATCACATCGGACAAGGTGCGGGCCGCGGTTTTCTGGGCAAATTGAATCTTGTCTTCGTCCATCAACTCGGTGCGGCCTTCGTAGACCACGCCTGCCAGGTCGGTCACGAAAATGTTTTGCCGGGGCACGCCAATCTTGACCAGCAAGCCCAGACAAGCCAGCGCGGCTGCACCGGCGCCCGAGGTGACGATCTTGACTTCTTGCAGATTTTTGCCAACCACCTTCAGGCCGTTCAAAATCGCCGCACCCACCACAATGGCTGTGCCATGTTGGTCATCGTGGAAGACGGGGATTTTCATGCGCTCGCGCAGCTTGCGCTCGACGTAGAAGCAATCTGGCGCCTTGATGTCTTCCAGGTTGATGCCGCCAAACGTCGGCTCCAGTGAAGCAATGGTGTCGACCAGTCGATCCAAGTTGCGCTCATTGATTTCCAGATCGAAAACATCGATGCCGGCAAATTTTTTGAACAGGACACCCTTGCCTTCCATCACCGGCTTGGAAGCCAGCGGGCCAATATCTCCCAGGCCCAGCACAGCCGTGCCGTTGGAAATCACCGCGACCAGATTGCCACGGCTGGTGTACTTGAAGGCGGCGTTCGGATCCTTGACAATTTCTTCGCAAGGGGCGGCGACGCCCGGCGAGTAAGCCAGCGCCAGGTCATGCTGGTTGACCAGCTGCTTGGTGGCCTGGATGGCCACTTTGCCCGGTGTGGGGAACTCGTGGTACTCCAGTGCTGCGCGGCGCAGTTCGTCACGGGCGTCTTGGGTGGCCGAGGGGCTGGTGCTCATGCGTGTTCTCCAATGGCGGCGTCAATTCAAAGTTCGACAACCTGGGGGTGGAATTGTAGGCGTGGGGTCTTCAGTGCATGTGCGTAGAAATCCGCATTCGAAGTCCCGAGATTTTTTACTTTCCGCCTAGCAATCCGTCGCGCATCAAGGCTTCAATCTCATCGGCCTTGACGGGCACGCCGCGGGTGATCAGCTCGCAGCCCGTCGCTGTGACCACCGCATCATCTTCAATGCGGATACCCAGGTTCCAGAAAGATTCAGGCACATCGTCGGCGGGCCGCACGTAAAGTCCTGGCTCTATGGTCAGCACCATGCCGGGTTGCAACACCCGGCTGGGACGGTTGATCAGCGTTTCGCCAGACAAGGGATCGCGTCGCGTGCTCAGCGGTGCGGCATCGCCGGGTTCGACATAGCTGCCACAGTCATGCACGTCCATGCCCAGCCAGTGACCGGTGCGATGCATGTAGAAACGGAAGTAATGACGTTGTTCGATCACATCGTCCACGCTGCCGTGACGGTCTTTGCTGAGCAGGCCCAGGTCGAGCAAGCCCTGCGACAGGACTTTGACGGTGGCTTCGTGGGGATCGGTGAATCGCGCCCCGGCATGTGTGGCCGCGACGGCGGCGTCCTGGCTGGCCAGCACCAGGTCATACAGTGCCCGTTGCGGACCGCTGAAGCGGCCATTGGCCGGGAACGTGCGGGTGATGTCGCTGGCATACCCATCAAGTTCGCAGCCAGCGTCGATCAGGACCAGATCGCCATGGCGCACGGGGGCCGCATCCGCGCGGTAGTGGAGTACGCAGGCGTTGGCGCCGGCGGCCACAATCGAGCCATACGCAGGGAACTGCGAGCCGTGGCGCCGGAATTCATGGAGCAATTCGGCGTCAAGATGGTACTCACGCACTTCCTCGCCGGCGTGCAGGCGCCGCGCGCAGACCTGCATGGCGCGGACATGTGCGTCGGCACTGATTTGGGCCGCACGCCGCATGAGGGTCAGCTCATGCGTGTCTTTGACCAGCCGCATTTCATCCAGCAAAGTGCAGAGGTCGCGTTGTTCGCTGGGGCATGCTGCGCCAAAGCGCACCCTGGCGCGAACCTTGTGCAACCAGCCGTCAATGCGGGTTTCCAGACCCTGGTGCGTGGCAAAGGGATACCAGACGGTGCGCTGGTTTTCCAGCAAGCCGGGCATCAGGCGGTCCAGGTCGGCAACCGAATGCGCTGCTTGCACATTCAGTTGTGACAGTGCCGCTTGCGGACCCAGGCGGTAGCCGTCCCAGATTTCGCGCTCCAGGTCTTTGGGCTGGCACCACAGCGTGGCGCTGCCTTCGGCCGTCAGGACCAGCCAGGCGTTTGGCTCGGTGAACCCCGTCAAATAATAGAAGTAGCTGTCGTGCCGGTACGGAAAATCACTGTCGCGGTTACGCGCACGCTCCGGTGCCGTCGGAATGATGGCGATGCCGCCCTCACCCAGTTGGGCGGCAAGGCGGGCGCGACGTTCGGTATAAATCATGGGCAGGTCTTCACTATCCAACAATGCGCCCCATTATGCGGCGCCGGCGCGAAGCCCCAGGGCTCAGATGGCATTCAGCGCGGCAAGTCGCTCTGGCGTACCCACATCTGTCCACGCGCCGGTATAGAGGGCGGCGCTGACCTTGCCCAAGTCCATGGCATGTCGAAGCATGGGGGCCAGCGCGGCGCGCACGCCCTCGGGATTGCCCATGGCAATGGTGCACACCGGGGGCGAGAAAAACGCGCGGTGGTACAGCGCAATGGTGCTGAAGGTGTAGCGCGGTGCGCTGCTGTTCTGGGGCAGGTTCAGTGCCAGACCGTCGGGGGACAGGCCGAAATCACCACGTGGGTTGTGTGCCGGGTTGGGAACCAGCCACAGGTGCGCCCATTGCCCGGACTGTGCAAAAGCCTGGCGTTCGGCCTCCAGAAACCGGAACTCGGGTGCGTAGACATCGCCGGCAGCCACCCAGAACACCTTGTCCAGTGACGGCAGGGCTCGCACGATTCCGCCAGCGGTTTCCAGCGCACCACCGAAATCCCGACCTTCCTCGGAGTAGCGCAGTCGCATGGGCGTCGGCATGCCGGGCGCTTGAAATGCAGTGCCAAAACGTGCGGGAATTTGTTCCCCCAGCCAGTCGGTGTTGATCACCAGGTGATGCACCCCGCCTTGCGCCATGGCTTCCATGGGCCACTGCATCAGGGGCTTGCCCTGAACCGCCAGCAGGGGTTTCGGGGTCTTGTCGGTCAGTGGGCGCATACGTTCGCCGCGTCCTGCGGCCAGCAACAAAGCGGTGGCTGGTGAGGCGTCGGGATCGGCAGAGGGCAAAGCGGTCATCATCGGAGACAGAGTGCAGACGGCCAAGTGTAGCCAGCCCTGCCCAGGCGGCGGCCTGGCAGGGGCGCGGTGGTCAGATTGGTGTGGGCGAGCACCGCTAAAATCATAGGCTTCGCTGAATTCAACATCCTCCCCCAACTTTTTCACACCATGGCCCAACAACAACAAATGGCCAACGCAATTCGCGCGTTGGCAATGGATGCCGTTCAACAAGCCAACTCGGGTCACCCGGGTGCCCCCATGGGCATGGCCGACATCGCAGTGGCCCTTTGGGGTGAGCATCTGCAGCACAACCCGAAGAATCCTCACTGGGCCAACCGTGACCGCTTCGTCCTGTCCAACGGTCATGGCTCCATGCTGATCTATGCGCTCTTGCACCTGAGTGGCTACGACCTGCCCATGCAGGAGCTCAAAAACTTCCGCAAGCTGCACAGCAAGACAGCCGGTCACCCCGAAGTGGGCGTGACCCCGGGCGTGGAAACCACCACCGGCCCACTGGGCCAGGGCATCACCAATGCTGTGGGCATGGCTTTGGCCGAGAAGCTGCTGTCCAACGAATTCAACCGCCCCGGCCACGCCATCGTGGATCACCATACCTATGTGTTCATGGGCGATGGTTGTCTGATGGAGGGCATCAGCCATGAGGCGTGTTCGCTGGCCGGTGCCTGGAAACTGAACAAGCTGATTGCGCTGTACGACGACAACGGCATCTCCATCGACGGGCAAGTGACCCCCTGGTTTGCTGACAATACCCCTGAGCGTTTCAAGGCCTACGGATGGCAGGTGATCGGCCCGGTCGATGGCCATGACGCCACAGCGGTGTCCAAGGCCATCGCCAGCGCCAAGCGCAGCGCCGACAAGCCTACGCTGATTGTGTGCAAAACCCACATCGGTAAAGGCAGCCCCAACCGCGCCAACACAGCCAAAGCCCATGGCGAGCCCCTGGGCGCCGAAGAGATCGCGCTGACCCGCGCCGCACTGGGCTGGCCCCATGCGCCTTTTGAGATTCCCAAAGATGTCTACGCCGCCTGGGATGCCCAAAAAGCGGGACAGCAACGTGAATCGGCCTGGAACAACTTGTTCTCGGCTTACAAAAAAGCACACCCGGCCCTGGCCAGCGAATTCCTGCGTCGCATGAAAGGCGACCTGCCCAAGAACTTCGCCCAGAGCGTGGTGGATGCCGTCATCGATGCCCACACCCAGGCACAGACCGTGGCCAGCCGCAAGGCCAGCCAGCTGGCGCTGGAAGCGTTCACGGCGGCCCTGCCAGAGATGCTGGGCGGCAGTGCTGACCTGACCGGCTCCAATCTGACCAACACCAAGAGCACGCCCAATCTGCGGGTGGATCTCGCCGGTCAGGTGGTGCGCAATGCCGAAGGTCAGGCCGGACGTCACATCAACTATGGTGTGCGCGAGTTCGGCATGGCTGCCATCATGAACGGTGTCGCACTGCATGGGGGCTACATTCCTTATGGCGGCACTTTCCTGACTTTCAGCGACTACAGCCGCAACGCCATTCGCATGGCAGCGCTGATGAAGCAGCGCGTCATCCATGTGTTCACCCATGACTCCATCGGGTTGGGCGAAGATGGCCCGACCCATCAATCGATCGAGCATGCGGCCAGCCTGCGCCTGATTCCCAACCTCGATGTCTGGCGTCCCTGCGACACGGCCGAAACCACCGTGGCCTGGGCCGTGGCCTTGCAAAACGCTCAGCGTCCGACGGCGCTGTTGCTGAGCCGTCAGAACCTGCCCTACGCGCCCAAGCCCACATCGGATGTGGTGCCGGATGCTTCGGGCCTGGATGCCATCAGCAAAGGGGCCTATGTGCTGGCCGAGCCCATCGAAGTGGGGCTGAAGAAAAAACCGCAAGCGGTCATCATCGCCACCGGCTCGGAAGTGCAATTGGCGCTCAAGGCACAAGCCCTGTTGGCCGAGCGCAAGATTGCGGTGCGTGTGGTCTCCATGCCCAGCACCACCACCTTCGACCGCCAGAGCGTGGCCTACAAGCAGGCGGTGTTGCCGGCCCATGTGCCCCGCATTGCGGTCGAGATGGGTTCCACCGATGGCTGGTGGAAATACGGTGTGGCTGCCGTTGTCGGCATCGACACCTATGGCGAAAGCGCCCCGGCGCCGGTGCTGTTCGAGCACTTCGGCTTCACCGCCCAAAATGTCGCCGACACGGTTCAGGCCGCGTTGGCACGTGCCTGATTTTCAACTTCAAGAGGATAGAACCATGACCATCAAAATCGGTATCAACGGCTTTGGCCGCATCGGTCGCATGGTGTTCCGTGCCGCGGCACAGAACTTCCAGGACATCGAAGTGGTTGGCATCAACGACTTGCTCGAGCCCGACTATCTGGCGTACATGCTCAAGTACGACAGCGTGCATGGCCGCTTCAAAGGCGATGTGTCGGTCGAGGGCAACACACTGATCGTCAACGGCAAGAAAATTCGCTTGACGCAGGAGCGTGACCCCGCCGCGCTGAAGTGGAACGAAGTGGGTGCCGATATCGTCATCGAAGCCACCGGCCTGTTCCTGGACAAAGCCTCCGCCGAGAAGCACCTGGCGGCGGGTGCCAAGAAAGTCCTGATGTCTGCGCCTTCCAAGGACGACACCCCGATGTTCGTGTTTGGTGTGAACCACATGAACTACGCAGGCCAGACCATCGTTTCCAACGCGTCCTGCACCACCAACTGTCTCGCGCCCGTGGCCAAAGTGCTCAATGACAAGTGGGGCATCAAGCGCGGTCTGATGACGACGGTGCACGCCGCCACGGCTACGCAAAAAACCGTGGACGGCCCGTCCAACAAAGACTGGCGCGGTGGTCGCGGCATTCTGGAGAACATCATCCCCAGCTCGACTGGCGCTGCCAAGGCTGTGGGTGTGGTGATCCCCGAGTTGAACAAGAAGCTGACCGGCATGTCTTTCCGCGTCCCCACTTCCGACGTGTCGGTGGTGGACCTCACAGTGGAATTGAACAAGGAAGCCGATTACAAGGACATCTGTGCCGAGATGAAAGCCCAGAGCCAGGGCGCGCTCAAAGGCATCCTGGGTTACACCGAAGACAAAGTGGTGGCCACTGATTTCCGCGGCGAGTCCTGTACCAGCGTCTTTGACGCCGAGGCCGGCATTGCCCTGGACAAGACCTTCGTGAAGATCGTGTCCTGGTATGACAACGAATGGGGCTATTCCAACAAATGCCTCGAAATGGTTCGCGTGATTTCACGTTGATGCCAGCAGGTGGGCAAGGGCATGAACGCATCGCTTCCATTGCCCACCTTTGAGGATGTGCGCGCTGCTGCGCAGCGCTTGCAGGGTCACGCGCACCGCACGCCGGTGCTGCGTTCGGCCAGCCTGGACCAGCAACTGGGTGCGCAGGTGTTTTTCAAGTGCGAAAACTTTCAGCGCATGGGCGCTTTCAAGTTTCGCGGCGCTTTCAACGCCCTGGCCCAGTTCACGCCCCCGCAAAAGCGCGCGGGTGTAGTGGCCTATTCCTCGGGCAACCATGCGCAAGCCATTGCGCTGTCGGCCCGCATTTTGGGTATCCCTGCCACACTGATCATGCCGTACGATGCTTCGCCGGCCAAGCTGGCGGCGACACGGGGTTACGGCGCACAGGTAGTGCATTACGACCGTTACAGCGAAGATGCCCTGGCCCTGGCCCGTCAGTTGTCAGCGCAGCAGGGCATGACCTTCATTCCCCCGTTTGATCACGCCGACGTTCTGTGCGGCCAAGGCACGGCGGCGCTGGAGCTTTTTGAAGAGACGGGGCCGCTGGACCACCTTTTCGTCTGCCTGGGCGGGGGTGGCCTGCTCAGCGGCAGTGCGCTGGCGGCGCGTGCCCTGGCACCGAATTGCAAGGTCTATGGTGTGGAGCCCGAAGCGGGCAACGACGTGCAGCAATCGTTTCGCACGGGCCAGCGTGTGCGCATTCCCACGCCACGCACGATTGCCGATGGCGCGCAGACGCCCATGGTGGGCGAGCTGACCTTCGAGATCATCCGCCGCCATGTCGACGACATCCTCACCGCCACCGACGCGCAGCTGGTGCAAGCCATGCGCTTTTACGCCGAACGCATGAAAATGGTGGTGGAGCCCACCGGGTGCCTCTCCCTGGCCGCTGCCTGCCATGCGGGGATTGACCTGAAAGGCCAGCGTGTGGGCGTGCTGATCAGTGGTGGCAACGTGGATATACAGCGCTTTGCAGAATTGCTGACGCAAAATTCAACACAGGGTTGATTCAAAAAATTCAATCCCACCGGCCTTCAGTCAGGCTAGGATGCGGACCATGAACGTTCTCCTTCAAGAATTCAAGGACCGCATTCGCGTTGCGGCCGAATCGCACCAGACCCTGTCCTTGCAGGGCCATGGCAGCAAGGCCTTCTATGGCGAAACGCCTCAAGGCCAGCGGCTGGACGTGTCCGCCTATGCGGGCGTTCTCAGTTACGAACCTAGCGAACTGGTGGTGACCGCCCGAGCGGGGACCCCATTGCGTGAACTCGAGTCGGTGTTGGCCGAGAAAGGCCAGTGTTTGCCTTTCGAGCCGCCGCATTTCGGCCCGCGTGGTGGCACCGTGGGTGGCATGGTGTCTGCCGGACTGAGTGGCCCGGCCCGCGTCAGCGTGGGCAGCGTGCGCGACTTTGTCCTGGGCGTGGCCATGCTGAACGGGCGCGCTGAAGAACTGCGCTTTGGCGGGCAGGTCATGAAGAACGTGGCGGGCTACGATGTGTCGCGGGTCATGGCCGGCGCCATGGGCACGCTGGGGCTGATCACGGAAGTCTCCCTGAAGGTGCTGCCCAAGCCACCGGCGGAGGCCACGCTGATGATGGCCATGCCGCAGGCACAAGCCTTAAAGCAACTCCACCGATGGGTCGCCCAGCCCTTGCCCTTGAATGCGAGCTGCTGGGTGCACGATGACACGGCGCAGCCGGCACAGGATTTTTTGTTTGTGCGCCTGCGCGGTGCACATGCAGCCGTTGAGGCGGCGTGCGTGCGCATGGCCGCCGATGTGCAACAACAAGGCTTTGCGGTCAGTCGCATGGACAGCCTGGGTGCGGCCGCTGATTGGCAGGCCTGCGCTGACCAGCAACTGCCTTTCTTTCAACCCGAACCCGCGCCGGACGCTTGTCTGTGGCGCCTGTCGCTGCCACCGACCGCGCCGGTGCTGGACTTGCCCAGCTCACCGCTGATCGAGTGGCACGGCGGCTTGCGCTGGTTGTGGGCGCCAGCTTCGCAGGCTGCCCATTTGCGTGCCATGGCGCAAGCGCACGGTGGCCATGCCACTTTGTGGCGAGCCCGTCCCGGGCTGGAAGCGGAAGACCGCCGTGCGGGCGTGTTCAGCCCCCTGCCCCCCGTGCAGCAAAAACTGCAGCAGACCTTGCAAGCGGAGTTTGATCCGCACGCTGTGTTCAACACCGGCCGTCTGGGCCTGTAACGCCGGAAGATTTCATGCAGACCCATCTTGCCCCTGAGTTCCAGGACACGACCGAAGGCCGTGAAGCCGAAGCCATTTTGCGCAAATGCGTGCATTGCGGCTTTTGCACGGCCACCTGCCCCACCTACCAATTGCTGGGCGATGAGCTGGATGGCCCGCGCGGTCGCATCTACCTGATCAAGCAAGTGCTGGAGGGCGAAACGCCGACCCGCAAAACCCAGCAACACCTGGACCGGTGCCTGACCTGCCGCAATTGCGAAAGCACTTGCCCCAGTGGCGTGCAATACGGTCACCTGGTGGACATCGGTCGCCAGATCGTCGAGGACAAAGTGACCCGCCCCGCAGGCGAGCGCCTGTTGCGCTGGGCTTTGAAAGAGGGGCTGCCTTCCAGCGCGTTTGCACCTGCCATGAAGCTGGGCCAGTCGGTGCGCGCCTTGTTACCGGCCAAACTGAAAGCCAAAGTGCCGCGGGCGCAACCAGCGGGTGCCTGGCCCGAACGTGTGCACGAACGCAAGATGCTGATGCTGGCCGGGTGTGTCCAGCCCGCCATGTTGCCCAACATCAACAGCGCCACAGCGCGCGTGCTCGATGCTGCCGGGATTCAAACCCTGATGGCCCCGCAGGCGGGTTGTTGCGGGGCTGTGAAGTTTCACCTCAACGATCAAGAGGGTGGACGCCACCAGATGCGCGCCAACATCGATGCCTGGTGGCCTTTTGTGACGCAAGGCGTGGAGGCGCTGGTGATGAATGCGTCCGGGTGTGGTGTGACGGTGAAAGAGTACGGCCATTTGTTGAAAGACGATCCGGCATATGCCGAGAAGGCCCGGCACATCAGCGCCTTGACCCGTGACCTGAGCGAGTTGCTGCCCATCCTCGTGCCCATTTTGAAAACGCAGCTGAACCCAGCCGCTGTCCAGGCCGCAGGGTCGTTGGCGTTTCACCCGCCTTGCACCTTGCAGCATGGCCAGCAACTCAAGGGGGGTGTGGAGCAACATTTGTCGGCGCTGGGGTTTGAGGTTGCTGTGACCGCGCAAGAGTCACACCTGTGTTGCGGCTCGGCAGGCACCTACTCGGTGCTGAACCCTCGGCTGTCCACGCAGTTGCGCGACCGCAAGCTTGGCCACCTGGCCGCCATGCAGCCGCAAGCCATCCTGAGCGCCAATGTGGGCTGTATCACCCATTTGCAAAGCGGCACCGAGGTGCCAGTGCAGCACTGGGTGGAAATGCTGGACCGTGCGCTGCAGGCGTCAGCCGGCTAGGGCTTGTTCGATGGCTTTGGCCAGTTTGGCCGGGGCGTCCTGGGGCGCGTAACGCTGGATCACCTGGCCGTCGCGGCCCACCAGAAACTTGGTGAAATTCCATTTGATGGCCTTGCTGCCCAGCAGGCCAGGTGCCTCGGCGCACAGCCATCGGTACAGGGGATGCGCACCCTCGCCATTGACTTCGATCTTGCGCATCATCTGAAACGTGACGCCATAGTTTTGCTGGCAAAACGCGGCGATCTCGGCATCGCTGCCCGGGTCTTGCCGGCCAAACTGGTTGCAGGGAAAGCCCAGCACTTTCAAGCCCTGGCCTGCATAGGTCTGGTGCAATTTTTCCAGTCCGGCAAACTGCGGTGTGAACCCACACGCGCTGGCCGTGTTGACGATCAGAAGCACCTGGCCTTGCAGGTCGGCAAAATTCAGCGCAGTGCCGTCGATTCGATCGGCATGAAATGCAGTCAATGGATTCATCCAGTTTCCCTTTCGTAGGATGCGGGTCGGGACGCCAGCAAGGCGGTCAGCACAATCAGGCCGCCACCCAACGCAATTCGCGCGCTCCAGCTGGAGGCACCCAGGCCCACCGAGGACACGCTGGCAAACACCACTTCGGACAACATCACCATGGCCGTGGTGTGCGCGCTCAGGCGGGCCGCGCCATATTGCAACGCCAGGTTACCGCAGAGGAACGCGACCGTCAAAGCCAGAATGGCCAGTCCACCCCACGCATTGGCGATGGCAACCGGCGGCGCCCAGCCGGCCGTGGTGCCAACCAGGGCAAAAGCCAAGGCTGTCACGGCGCCACCCGCAAACATGGCGAGCATGCGTGCAGCTTCCGCTGTGGCATGCAAGCGTCGCAACATCACATTGGTGAGCGCAAAACAAAAGCCTCCCAGCAGGGCCAGAAAATCAGCCAGACTGTGTGGCAGGGGCCATTCTGTTTGTGGCGTCTTCAGGACCAAGGCCACACCCGCCAGGGCCAGCAGCAAGCGCAGCAGCGCATGGCCTGTGGGGCGCTCACCCAGCAGCCACCAGGCCAGCCCCAATGACCAGGTCGGCATGAGGTAAAACAGCAGCACCACACGCACCACATCGCCTTCGGTCACGGCCCAGTTGAAGCACACGTTGGTCAGCCCCGAGGCCAGCAGCAGAACCCACAGCATGGGGTGTTGCACCAGGCCGCGCCAAGCGCGCGGCTGCCACAGCACAATGCAAGCCAGCGACACGCCAAAGACGATGGCGGTGGCCCACAGTGGATGAAGGCCTTGGGCTTCGAGGATTTTCAGGGGCCACCAGGACAATCCCCACACCAGGGCATTGAAGCCCAAAGCCAGCACGGGCAGAAACGACGCCATGGCCGCTCAGCCGTGCAGGTCGTCGTGGCGTGCGATGTGCAGCAATCGCGCCAGTTCGTCGCGGTGGTGGATGTGGTTCCAGGCGTGCCAGCGCTGGATCAGCCACATCATGCTGGCCACCAGCAGCCCGAAAGCGGTGATGGCACCGAACGCGCTCAGGCCCATGCCGGTGGACAGGGTGTAAAAACCGCCCAGCGCCAGAATACAGGTTTGCTCATTGAAGTTTTGCACGGCAATCGACCGACCCGCGCCCATGAGGTTGTGGCCCCGGTGTTGCAAGAGCGCGTTCATTGGGACCACCAGAAAGCCACCCAGACCCCCCAGCATCACCAGGAACGGCGCGGCCACCCATACGTTGTCGATGAAATTCATGGCGATCACCAGCAAACCCATGCCAATGCCCATGGGCATGACTTTGGTTGCTTGTTCCAGGCGCATGCGCATGGAGGCGATCACCGCACCGACAGCCGTGCCGATGGCCACCACGCCGACCAGGGACGAGGCTTGCGAGGTGCCGTAGCCCAGTGCCGCCGCACTCCAGGCCAGCACGATATAACGCAGGTTGCCGCTCACCCCCCAGAACAAGGTGGTGGTGGCGAGGGAAATCTGGCCCAGCTTGTCACGCCACAGCGCCAGGTTGCAATGCCAGAAGTCGGGCAACAGGGCCAGCATGTTGCGCGCGGTGCCCTGTTCGGGATTGCTTCGCAGAGGGCGCAACTCGGCTCCCGTCAGCGGGATGCGGGTATTGAACCAGGCGGCCAGGCCATAGAAAAAGATGAGCACGGAAATCGCGGCCTCTGGCGGCGAGTCAATTCCGGTGTCGATCAAGGGCAGGTTCATGGACAGCAGCATGGACGACAGGGTCGGCCCCACGAGCTGGCCGCCGACCAGCACCCCCAGGATGATGGAGGCGATGGTCAAGCCTTCGATCCAGCCGTTGGCCTTGACCAGTTGGGAGGCCGGCAGCAATTCGGTGAGGATGCCGTATTTGGCTGGCGAATAGGCTGCCGCGCCCAGACCGACCAAGGCATAGGCCAGCAACGGGTGGGTGCCAAACAGCATCAACAAACAGCCGATGACCTTGATCGAGTTGCTGATGAACATCACATGGCCTTTGGGCCGGGCATCGGCAAACGCGCCCACAAAGGGGGCCAGCACCACATAGAACAGTGCGAACATGGGCACCAGCGCTGCGCGCTGCCACTCGGGGCTGCCATCGTTTTTCAACAGTTCAACGGCAGCCACGAACAGCGCGTTGTCAGCCAGAGAGCTGAAAAACTGCGCTGACATGATGGTGTAAAAACCGCGCTTCATGGAGTGGGGTTGAGTCAGGCCGCTCGGGTGAGCGCGCCTGTAGACAAGGACAGGATGTTCACGACGCTGTGGGTTATATCACGGCCCTGCCACAATCCAGCCTATGCCCCGCCCGATCCAAGCCTTCATCCATCCTGCTGCACTGCAACATAATTTGACCCGTCTGCGACAGGCCGCACCCGATGCGCGGGTCTGGGCCGTTGTCAAGGCGAATGCCTATGGCCACGGCATCGAGCGGGTGTATGACAGCTTGCGAGCAGCCGATGGCTTTGCCTTGCTGGATCTGGAGGAGGCGCAACGCATCCGTGATCTGGGCTGGCGCGGTCCCGTCTTGTTGCTGGAAGGGGCTTTTGAGCCGCGCGATCTGGAGTTGTGCTCGCGTCTGGACCTGTGGCATACCGTGCACTGTGATGCACAAATCGACTGGCTCAGTCGCCACAAAACCCAGGTGCCGCATCGGGTGTTCCTGAAAATGAACTCCGGCATGAACCGATTGGGTTTTGCGCCGGACCGCTTTCGCACCGCCTGGACGCGTCTGAATGCCTTGCCGCAGGTCGACGAGATTTCCCTGATGACCCATTTCAGCGACGCCGATGGTGTGCGTGGCATCGATCACCAGTTGGCAGTGTTTGCCCGCGTCAGCGCCGATTTGCCCGGCGAGCGCTCGCTGGGCAACAGTGCCGCAGTGTTGCGCCATGCCGCCACGGCAGGTGTGACTTCTGATTGGATTCGACCGGGCATTGCCTTGTATGGCAGCTCGCCCGATGATCCAGAGCACAACCTGGCAGCCTGGGATTTACAGCCAGCAATGACTCTGCGCAGCCGCATCATTGGCGTGCAGTCCTTACAGCCTGGCGACAGTGTGGGCTACGGTTCACAGTACCGTGCCACTCAGCCCATGCGCATCGGGGTCGTGGCCTGTGGCTACGCCGATGGCTACCCTCGCCTGTGTCCGAGCGGCACGCCGGTGCTGGTGCAGGGGCAGCGCAGCAGTGTGGTGGGCCGGGTCAGCATGGACATGATCACGGTGGACCTGAGTGGCCTGCCGCAGGCCCATGTGGGCAGCGAGGTCACCCTGTGGGGACGTGCCAGCACGGGCGAGACGCTGGCGATTGATGAGCCTGCCCGCGCGGCGGGCACCATCGGCTACGAACTGATGTGCGCCTTGGCCCAGCGGGTACCGGTCAGTGTGAGCGACAGCGTCACACCCTGAATCAGCGCTTGCGCAGGCCCAACCAAATGACGGCACCCACCACCAGGCCGGCACCCACCAGCTGAATGGAAGCCACCGCCTGATCAAGCAGCCACCAGGCCAACACCAGGGCAAAGATCGGCTCCACATTCATGATGGCCGAGTTGCCCACAACACCCAAGCGCGGCAACACGGTGAACAGGATGGTGAAGGCCGTGCCGTAGAGGAACGTGAGCGCTGCCAGCCCCCACCAGCCGGCAACACTGCCGGGCAGGTGAGGCCCGCCTTGTGCGGCAATGAAGGCCAGCGCCACCACACCTGCCAGCGACATGCTGCTGAGGGTGCGCAGGCGGCCATCCAGGCCCTGGGTTTCGTGTTGTGTCCAAACCAGTGCCAACCCGAAAAAGGCGGCGGCGGCCATGGCAAAGGCCACGCCGGCCCCAATCCGATCCCACTGCGCGGCCGATCCCAGGCCCGAGGCCGCGCCCAGCACATCCAGCGCCAGCGCCAGGCCCAGCAGGATCACCGGCATGGCCAGCACCAGGGCGCGCTCAGGCTTGCGCCGGTACAGCACCCCGTCCCACAGCGCTGCCCACAAGGGATAGGTGTTGAATGCGAGCAAAGCCAGCGCCACGGGCAAGCGGGCCACCGAGGAGTACAGGCATTGGCTCTGCAATGCGATACACAGCCCGATCAGGGGCATGGCGCGCTTGTGTTGTGGCGTCAGTTGCAACGACACACGCTGCGACACCACCACGATGCCGACGACCAGCGCGGTGACCAGACTCCGGCAGGCCACGGCAGTGGCCACATCCAGTCCGCTGCCAAAAGCGACCCGCGCGGCCACGTGGTTTGCGCCCATCATGAAGGCGATCAGCAACAGGGTCGCAAAGGCCGTGAAGCTGAGGGCGCGGGGCGCAGTCATGCGACGGCCTGGGGGTACAAACCTTTGCACCGCGCATGTAGACGGCTGAGCCCCAGCAAGGCATTGGTGAAGGGGGTGGCCACGCCTGTCAATTGCCCCAGTTCCTGGACCGCGCCAACCAGGGCATCCAGTTCCACGGCGCGGCCAGCTTCGACGTCTTGCAGCATCGAGGTTTTGAATGCGCCCAGCTTTTGGGTGACGGCATGGCGGTCTTCTGGCTGCTGTTCAATTTTCAGGCCCAGGCGATGGCCAATCGCCTTGGCTTCGAGCATCACACTGGAGATGAACTCGCGCACCAGCGGATCGGCCAGCACGAGATCGGACGTGGCACCGGTCAGGGCACTGACCGGATTCATCGTCATGTTGCCCCACAGCTTGAACCAGGTGTCTTGCTGGATACAAGAGGACAGTGTGGCCTGAAATCCCGCATCGCACAGCCACTGGTACACGCCTTGCGTGGCGGGGCCGTTGTGACCCGAAGGTTCGCCCACGATCAGTCCATTGCCGAAGTGGTGCTGGATGTGGCCCGGTGAACGTACCGAGCAGCTGGCATGCACCACGCAGCCAATGATCTGGCTCGGCGGCAGCGCATGTGCCAGCTGGCCTTGCGGGTCCACGCTGGTGAGGGACTGGTTCGCCCACGTGCCACCAAAACCTTGCAGGAACCACCAGGGCACGCCGTTCATGGCGGTCAGCACCTGCGTGGTGGGCGTCATCATGGGTGCGAGCTGCGGCACAACATCCTGCAGGGCAGGCGCTTTGACCGCCAGCACGATCAAGTCCTGCGCACCCAAGTCGGCGGCCTGCGCCGAGGCCTTCACCTGCACGATGTGATCGCCTTGGGCATCGCTCAGACGCAAGCCCTGATCGCGCAAGGCCTGCAAGGTGTCGCCCCGGGCCAGCACGCTCAGTTGCACACCTGGCAGACGCGCCAGATGCGCGCCCATCCAGCCGCCAATGGCGCCGGCACCGACCACACAGATTTTCATGATGACAACCTCACTGACGGTAAGAAGTGTCCAGCCGGTCGACCTGGCGCACCAGGGCATCGAACACGTCCCGGCCGGCGCCATGGTTCGGGTTGAACTGCAAGGCGTCGCGGGTGCAGCGCTCGGCAATGGCTTCGGAGACGGGAATGGCCGGGCCCATGCTGAACGTAGCCATCTGGATTTCGCAGGCCCGCTGCAGGGTCCACAAAATAGCGAAAGTTTGCGGCACTGTGAGGCCCCAGGCCAGCAGGCCGTGGTTGCGCAGAATCACGGCGGGCTTGTGGCCAATGCTTTTCAGCACCCGTGGACCTTCGTTGGCATGGATGGTGATGCCTTCAAAGTCATGGTAAGCCACCATGTTGTGCAACTGTGCGCTGTAAAAATTGGTTTGCTGCAGGCCGCCTTGCAGGCAGGCCACTGCGACGCCGGCTGTGGTGTGGGTGTGCATCACGCAATGCGCGCCCTCGATACCGTCGTGCAGCGTGCTGTGCACCACAAAGCCGGCCGGGTTGACCGGGTAGGTGGAGCCATCCAGCACACGGCCTTGCAAGTCGATTTTCACCAGGTTGCTGGCTGTCACTTCGCTGTAGTGCAGGCCAAAGGGATTGATCAGGAAGTGCTTTTCACCACCGGTCACGCTGTCAGGCAGGCGCACGGTGATGTGGTTGTAAATCATTTCCGTCCAGCCCAGATGGGCGAACACCCGGTAGCAAGCGGCCAGCTCGACGCGAGCCGCCCATTCATCGGGATGGCAGTTGGCAGGGGACGCGACGCGCATGGACAATCTCCGTCAGACTCGGTGTCAATAGGTTCCGCCACCCACGCTGGGGGTGACGCCTGGCTTGAAGCGCGCGGCCAGTGCGGCGGTGTGGCGAGTCAGCAAGTTGCCATCCAGGCCCACGCCCACAAACAGGCCACCACGGTCCAGGTAGTGACGCGACAGGGTTTCATCGGGCGTCAGGAAGCCGGGGGCCTTGCCCGCTTTGAGGATGCGGGCAAAAGCGTCCTCGATGGCGGCGCGCACCACCGGATGATCGGCCTGGCCGATGTGGCCCAGGGATGCCGACAGATCGGCCGGTCCGATGAACACGCCATCCACACCGTCCACGGCTGCGATCTCGTCGAGGTTGTTCAACGCGGTTTGGGTTTCGGCTTGCACCAGCACACAGATCTGGTCATTGGCTTCCTTGCCGTAATTGGCAATGCGACCCCAGCGCGACGCACGGGCCCCGCCCATGCCCCGAATACCCTGGGGCGGGTAGCGGCAGGCCTGCACCACGGCATGGGCCTGTTCTGCGGTGTCCACCATGGGAATGAGCACCGTCTGCACGCCCAGGTCCAGGTACTGCTTGAGCAAGGTGGTGCCGGCATGGCCATGGCCCACCGGCACGCGTGCGATGGCATGGGTGTTGGGATAGGCGGCAATCGCCTGCAACTGGCCCAGGATGGTGTTCAGGTCATTGGGCGCGTGCTCACCATCGATGAGCAGCCAGTCAAAGCCGGCACCGGCGCAGATTTCTGCGGTGTAGGGGCTTGCCAGGCCCATCCACAAGCCGATTTGGGCGCGCTTTTCGTGGAGGGCTTTTTTGAAAGGATTGATCGGTGTATGCATGGCGGTTGACTCAGGCTTGAGGGGGGTTGAAATAAGGATGAAGGCTGCTGATCTTGGCATCATAGGCCGGGGCGTGATCATCGATTTGCAGGGTCACACCCAGCAAGTCGCGTTGGATACACGGATCAAAGTACCGATGCAGTGTGGCCTTCAAGGCCTCACCGGTGCGTTGCTTGACCGCGTCGCTTCGGCCCGGCCCCATGCGCAGGTTCAGGTAAACGAACGCATAGTCCTTGCCCGCTGGAGGCTTGCCATCGGCCACGGCGTAGTGGGCCGCCGGATACGCGAGCACGCGCGTGCCACCCAGTGGGAACACCGCTTTTTGTTGTTCATCGCGCTGCGCCAGCATGGTGTCGGCCAGGTCCCGGCACAACTGTGTGAGATCGACCCGCCCTTCGATGTTCGGGCTGTAGAGAATGACCAGGTGCGGCATCGAAGCCTCCTTCGTGTTCAGGCGGCAGCCAGTGGGGTGACGGGGAAGATGGCGTTGATCTGACCCGTGCCCGAACTGCCAAAGTAGGGGGTGATGATTTCTGCCGGCGCTTTGTACTGCTCGGCACCGAGCGCGCCCAGCAGCATGGCGGTGTCGTGCATGCCGCCTTCGCCCCAGCACTTTTCGTTGTACAGCGGCAGCATCTTGTAAAAGGTGGCCCAGTCACCCTGGGTCCACAACTCGACCACGCGGTGGTCCACCTGTTCCAGGAACGGGTCCCACACCTTGTGCATGAATTCGGGCGCGGTGCCGTTGTTGGCGAAATGGTGCGACAGCGAGCCGCTGGCAAAAATGGCCACCTTGCCCTCGTAACGCGCTTCGATGGCACGGCGCACGGCCAGGCCAAAGCGCGCGCTGGTGGGCAGGTCGTGCCAGACGCACCAGCCCGACACGCTGACCACCTTGAAGTGCTGGTCTTCGTTCATGTAGCGCATGGGCACGAGGGTGCCATATTCCAGGTCGAGCGATGTGTTGCTGTGGGCGCGCGTGGCAATGCCCATCTCGTTGGCGACCTCGGCGATCAGATGGCCCAGCTCCGGGTTGCCGGGATAGGCATAGGGCATGTTCTTGATGAAGTGCGGCAACTCGTTGCTGGTGTAAACACCCTGAAACCGCTCGGCACAGTTGATGTGGTATTCGCTGTTCACCAGCCAATGGGTGTCGAACACCACGATGGTGTCCACGCCCAGCGCGCGGCAACGGCGTCCGATTTCATGGTGCCCGTCGATGGCGGCCTGGCGACAGCCCTTGTGCGGACCGTCCAGTTCGGACAGGTACATCGAGGGCACGTGCGTGATTTTGGCAGCGAGTGCAAGTTGGCCCATGGTGGCGCTCCTCCTGGCAGGGGTTGAAAGAAGTCGGGTTCAGACGCCCCAATGGGGAATGTGGTGATGGCCCAGCGACACGGCCACGTTCTTGGGCTCACAGAACACTTCATAGCTCCATGTGCCGCCTTCACGACCCGTGCCGCTGGCCTTGGTCCCGCCGAAAGGCTGACGCAGGTCGCGCACGTTCTGACTGTTGACAAAGCACATGCCCGCCTCGACGGCGGCGGCCATGCGATGCGCCCGGCCCAGGTTCTCGGTCCATACATAGCTGGACAAACCGTATTGGATATCGTTGGCGAGTTCGATGGCGTGGGCTTCGTCCCTGAAGGGAATCAGGCAGGCCACCGGGCCGAAGATTTCGTCTTGCGCAATCTTCATGCGGTTGTCCACATCGGCGAACACCGTGGGCCACACATAGTTGCCACGCCGCACGCGCTCGGGCAATTCGGGCGCGTAGCTGGGGAGGTCCAGTCCGCCGCAGACCAGAGTGGCGCCCTCTTTCGGGCCGAGTTCGATGTAACTGCGCACCTTGGCCAGATGCGCAGCGCTGATCATGGGCCCGACGATGGTCTGCTCATCGAGGGGGTCGCCCACGCGGATGCGCTTGGCACGCTCGGTGAACTTCTGCACGAAGTCGGCATAGATGCTTTGCTGCACCAGGATGCGGCTGCCCGCAGTACAACGCTCGCCGTTGTTGGAGAAGATCATGAACACCGCTGCGTCCAGCGCACGGTCCAGGTCAGCGTCTTCGAAGATGACAAACGGCGATTTGCCGCCCAGCTCCATGCTGAATTTTTTCAGGCCCGCTGTCTTCACGATGCGGTTGCCCGTGGCTGTGGACCCCGTGAAAGAAATCGCGCGCACATCCGGGTGCGCCACCAACGGCTCGCCCGCATCACGTCCGAAGCCGTGCACCACGTTGAGCACGCCCGCTGGAATGCCGGCTTCCAGCGCCAGTTCGCCCAGTCGGGCGGCGCTCATGGGCGAGAGTTCGCTCATCTTCAGCACGGCGGTGTTGCCAAAGGCCAGGCAGGGCGCCACTTTCCAGGTGGCCGTCATGAACGGCACATTCCAGGGGCTGATGAGGGCGCACACACCGACGGGATGGAACAGGGTGTAGTTCAGGTGGGTGGGTGTCGGGTAGGTGTGGCCATCCACGCGGGTGCACATCTCGGCGAAGTAGGAGAAATTGTCGGCTGCGCGCGGGATGAGTTGCTTGCCGGTTTGCGCAATCACCTGGCCGCAGTCGTTGGTTTCGGTTTGCGCGATCTCCGGGACATGCCGGGTGATCAACTCGCCGAGTTTGCGCATCAGCTTGGCGCGCTCGGGGGCAGGGGTGTTGGCCCAGGCCGGGAAGGCGTCTTTCGCAGACGCAACGGCAGCATTCACCTCGTCTTCGCCGCCCGCTGCGACCTCGGCCAGCACTTCCTGGGTTGCCGGGTTCACAGTTTCGAAGTAGGCCTTGCCGGTGACGGCCTGGCCCTGGATCAGATGGTCGATTTTTTTCATGCGGTGCTTTCTGCGACGGTTCAGAGACAGATGTGGTTTTCCAGTTCGCCCACGCCTTCGATGCGGGTGACGATGTGGTCGCCGGGCTGGCAGTCCACCACGCCATCGGGCGTGCCGGTCAGGATCAGGTCGCCCGGGGACAGCGTCATGAAGCTGGAGAAATAGGCGATCAGTGTGGACACGTCAAAAATCATGTCGCGGGTGTTGCCCTGCTGGGTGATTTTGCCGTTGACCGTGGTTTGCAGTGCCAGGTTCATCGCGCCGCCTGGACGCTGGTGAATGTCTGCGGCGTCCACGCGCCAGGGGCCGATGGGTGTGCAGGTGTCACGGTTTTTCACGCGCAGGTTGGGCCGGTACCAGTTTTCCAGGTAGTCCCGGATGGCGTAGTCGTTGGCCACCAGATAGGCACCCACAAAGTCCAGGGCGTCGTCTTTCTGCACATGCCGGGCGGTACGTCCGATCATCACGGCGAGTTCGCACTCGTAATGCATGTAATCGACGCCGGCCGGGCGTCGCGTGAGTGCACGGTGGCCAATCAGGGCGCCTTCACCCTTGAGAAAAGCCAAAGGCTCCTTGGGCGGCTCTTTGAAGGCGAGCTCTTTGGCATGGTCAGCGTAATTCAAGCCCAGTGCGATGATGGTGCGCGGGCGCGGCGTGGGCAGCAACGGGGGCAGCCATTGCACAGCGTCAAAGCCGACGCGGCGGCCGTCTTCCAGCAGCAAGGCGCCGTCACTTTCGACGGCGTTCAGAACATGGTTCTGGTACAGGACGCGGGCGTGTCTCATGCGGGCTCTCCCACCAACTGGTGTTGCATCACGCCCAGACCGGGCACCGAGGGCACGCAGATCTCGATCACGTCACCTGCGCGCGCGCGCGGGCGCCGACCGGCATCGGCGCCGCTGTCGCACACATCCAGGCCCAGCATCAGCACGTCGGCGGCGCGCAGGGTCATGAATTCGGAGACATCGGCCACCAGTTCGGGCAGCGGTCGGCGCATGCGGCCCAGCGCCACTTGCTGGCGCAACTCGCCGTTGATGCGCACTTCGATCTGCAGGGTGTTGGGTCGAGGCAGGTCGGCTGCTGGCAGCAACTGCGGCCCCACGCCCAAGAAGCCGTCCAGGCATTTGTACTTCACGGGCGGGCGGTAAAAGCCCTGTTCAGCCACGCCATGCGGCAAAGACACATCATTGAGGAGGACAAAGCCACGCCAGGCACCTTGCTCGCTGAATACCAGGCCCAGCGAGGCGCCAATTTCCACTTCCGCATGCCCGGCGGGCATGTGGATGCGGCCCAGGTGGGGTGTCCAGGTGTTGGCCGGTTTGATGTACAGCACAGGGGCCTTCGGCGCGCCTTTGTAAGGCGGTGCCGACATGGCGGCTTCGCAGGCGTGCCATTCGGCGTCGCTGTTGAGCAGCACGCCGTAGACGGTGCCATGCAAGGGCATGGAAGAAAGCGTCATGACAGGGTTTCCGTTTCTGCAGGCTCGCTGGCGCGAGGAAATCGCTGGGCCATCGGGCCCGGCGCCGAGTTTTCCAGGGCCACCACCTGGTCCAGCAAGGCATAGAGCTGGCTGAGTTGTGTGCGCCCCAGTTGCTGCTCCATCCACTGGTAATGGGCTTCCACCGTGTCCGACAGCGATTGCACCAGCGCCAGGCCGCGCGCCGTGGGCAGCACCACGGTGCGCCGCTGATCGCCGGGATCCCGCGCGCGCTGGATCAGGCCGTCACGTTCCATGCGGGTCAGCACCCCCGTCAGGCTCGGGCCGAGGATGAAAGCCTCACGGGCGATGCGCCCGGTTTCCACACCGCGCCCGCCCTGATCCTGGTCTTCGCCCAGCACCCGCAACACGCGCCACTGCTGGTCGCTCAAGCCATGCTGGCGCAAGCCCGGCCGGGTGTGTGCCATCACCGCCTCGCGCGCTTGCAGCAGCAGGCGGGGCAGGTTGCGGTGCAGAAAAGTGGTGACCATGCGAAATTATTTAACTTATTAAATTTTTGTCAAGCCGGGATTTCCCACGCCCCGGGCTACCATTGCCCCATGGCCAAAGAAAAAACCCTGTTCAGTTGCACCGATTGCGGTGGCACCAGCCCCAAATGGCTGGGCAAATGCCCGAGCTGTGGCGCCTGGAACACACTGGTGGAAACCGTTGCCGAAGCGGCGGGTGGCGGCAAGAACCGGTACAGCGGCATGGCTGCATTGGCGCCCAGTGCCGAAGTGGCCACCCTCGCCGACATCGAGGCCAACGATGTGGCGCGCACACCTTCGGGACAGGACGAGCTGGACCGGGTGCTTGGTGGCGGCATTGTCGAAGGTGGTGTGGTGCTGATCGGCGGTGATCCTGGCATTGGCAAGTCCACTTTGCTGTTGCAGGCGATGGATGGTTTGCAACGCAGTGGCCTGAGCACCTTGTATGTGACAGGTGAGGAGTCGGGTGCCCAGGTGGCCTTGCGCTCGCGCCGCCTTGGGCTGGACCACAGCCAGGTCCAGGTGCTGGCCGAAACCCAGTTGGAAAAAGTGCTGGCCACGGTCGACAAGCTGCAACCGGCGGTGGTGGTCATGGACTCGATTCAGACGGTGTATTCCGATCAGCTGACCAGCGCACCAGGGTCGGTGGCGCAGGTGCGTGAATGCGCGGCCCATCTGACCCGCATGGCCAAAAGCACGGGCACGGCGGTGATTCTGGTGGGGCATGTGACCAAGGAAGGCGCCCTCGCGGGCCCACGTGTGCTTGAACACATGGTGGACACGGTGCTGTATTTCGAGGGCGACACCCACTCGACCTACCGGCTGGTGCGGGCCATCAAGAACCGCTTTGGTGCGGTCAACGAGATCGGCGTTTTTGCCATGACCGAGCGCGGGCTCAAGGGGGTCAGCAATCCCAGCGCCATTTTTCTCAGCCAGCACAGTGAGCCCGTGCCCGGCAGTTGCGTGCTGGTGACGCTGGAGGGCACGCGTCCCATGCTGGTGGAAATTCAAGCCCTGGTGGACAGTGCCGGGCCCAGCCCGCGCCGCCTGTCGGTGGGCTTGGACCGCGATCGTCTGGCGATGTTGCTGGCGGTGCTGCACCGTCATGCGGGTGTGGCTTGCATGGACCAGGATGTGTTTGTCAACGCTGTGGGAGGCGTGCGCATCAGCGAGCCGGCAGCCGATCTGGCGGTTCTGCTGTCGATCCAGAGCAGCCTGCGTGGCAAGCCTTTGCCGCGTGGTTTTATTGCGTTTGGTGAAGTGGGCTTGGCTGGTGAGGTGCGTCCTGCCCCGCGTGGGCAGGAGCGTTTGCGTGAAGCGGCCAAGCTGGGGTTTTCGCAGGCCATCATCCCGAAATCGAATGCGCCGAAAAAGCCCATTGAGGGTCTGACCGTGCATCTGGTGGAGCGGGTCGACGAGGCCATCCAGTGTGTACGCGCGCTGGACTGAGCTTGCACCGAGCCTGAGACAATCCGAACATGAATTTCCAAAAAATCCTGGTGCCCCTGGGGGGCGTGTTGTTGGTGGGCCTGGCGTACCGCGCCTATGGCTGGGCCGGTGTGGCCATGGTGGCCACTGGCGGTGTCATGTGGATGCTGTTGCACTTCACGCGGCTGATGCAGGTGCTCAAGCGCGCGGCCAAGCGGCCGATTGGCTTTGTCGACAGTGCCGTCATGCTCAACGCCAAGCTCAAGCCCAATGTCAACCTCATGCATGTGATTGCGCTGACCAAAAGCCTGGGTCAGCTGGAAACGCCCAAGGACACCCAGCCCGAGGTTTTCACCTGGACCGACGGCTCCCAGTCGGTGGTCCGTTGCGAGTTTTTGAACGGCCGTCTGCAACACTGGACGCTGACCCGACCTGAGGTGACAGAAGATTCGCCCGGCGGGTCGTAAAATCATCACTTTCCTGTTTTTGACCCTGAGAGGATTTCCATGAGCGTCCTGCCCCCATCGATGGCCGACCGTGACGGCAAAATTTGGATGGACGGCCAGCTCGTCGACTGGCGCGATGCCAAGATCCACGTGCTGACCCACACCTTGCACTATGGCTGCGGCGCCTTCGAAGGCGTTCGTGCCTACAACACGGTCAACGGCACGGCGATCTTCCGTTTGCAGGAACATACCGAGCGCCTGTTCAACAGCGCCAAGATCCTGCGCATGAAAATCCCCTTCACCCAGGACGAAGTCAATGAAGTGCAACGCCTGGTGGTGCGCGAAAACAAGCTGGAGAGCTGCTACCTGCGGCCCCTGACCTGGATTGGCTCGCAAAAACTGGGCGTGTCCCCCAAGGGCAACACCATTCACCTGATGGTGGCGGCCTGGGCCTGGGGCGCTTATCTGGGCGAAGAGGGTATGAAGCGCGGCATCCGCGTGAAAACCTCCAGCTTCACGCGTCACCATGTGAACATCACCATGACGCAGGCCAAAGCGGTCAGCAACTACAGCAACTCCATCCTGGCCAACATGGAAGCCACCGACGACGGCTACGATGAGGCGCTGTTGCTGGACACCAGCGGTTTTGTGTCCGAAGGTGCGGGCGAAAACGTGTTCGTCATCAAGGGTGGCGTGATTTACACGCCGGACCTTTCTGCGGGCGCCTTGAACGGCATCACCCGCAACACCGTATTCCACATCGCCAAGGACCTCGGCCTGGAGATCATTCAAAAACGCATCACGCGCGATGAGATCTACATTGCCGACGAAGCTTTCTTCACCGGCACGGCCGCCGAAGTGACCCCCATTCGTGAACTCGACCGTGTCGAGATCGGCAGTGGCTCGCGCGGTCCGATCACCGAGAAAATCCAGAACGCTTTCTTTGACATCGTCAACGGCCGCAATCCAAAGTACGCTCACTGGCTGACCCCGGTGTGATTCAGGAGGGAGCATCATGAGCAATGTGGTTGAACTCCTGGCCAAAGACCTCAATGGCCACGGCGGTGTTTTCTGTCCCAATCCCAAGGCCGACATGGCCTTGTGGAACAGCCACCCCAAGGTTTACCTGGATGTGGCCAAGACCGGCTCGGCCAAGTGCCCTTACTGTGGCACCGTCTACCAACTGAAGGCGGGCGAGCACGTGGGTGGCGGGCATTGAGTCGCTGATCATCGCGCCCCAGTGGATCGGGGACGCGGTGATGACCGAGCCCCTTCTGCGTTGCCTTGCGGCGCGTGGCGAGCGGTTGACCGTGGGGGCCTTGCCCTGGGTGGCGCCGGTGTACCGGGCCATGCCTCAGGTGAGCGAGGTCATTGAATTTCCCTTTCGGCACGGCGGCTTGCAATGGCAGGCCCGCAAGGCGCTGGCGCGCCAGATGCGTGGCCGGTTCGCGCGAGCCTACGTCTGCCCCAACTCCTTCAAAAGTGCCCTGTTGCCCTGGCTTGCAGGGATTCCTGTGCGGGTCGGCTACACCGGCGAGTCACGCTGGGGCCTGCTGAACCAGCGCCTGCCCAATCCTTCGAAAACCCATCGCCCGCCGATGGTGGATTTTTATGCTGCCCTGAGCCAGGCGCCGCTCATTCCTGGCGTGGCCCCGCGCCTGCAATTGCCCGCCGAGGTTCTGACGCAGACACTGGTGCAACAAGGCCTGCAGGCACAGGGCTATGTGGTGTTCGCCCCAGGCGCGGAATATGGCCCAGCCAAGCGTTGGCCTGCAGCGCATTTCTCTTCCCTGGCGCAGCAGCTCGACCTGCCTGTGGTGTTGCTGGGATCAGGCAAGGAGGCCGCCTTGTGCGAATCGATTGCCGCGCCGCTGCAGACTGTGCGACCGGGACAGTGTCGCAACCTGGCCGGGGCCACATCCTTGCTGGAAGCCTTCGCGCTGATTGCCGGTGCGCACCGTGTCATCAGTAACGACTCGGGCCTGATGCATGTGGCCGCCGCATTCGGTGTGCCACAAGTGGCGATTTACGGTTCTTCCAGCCCGGAGCACACACCGCCGTTGAATCCCCTGGCGCAGGTGCTGTGGCTGAAGCTGGATTGCGCCCCCTGCTTCAAGCGCGACTGCCCTTTGGGACACACCCGTTGTCTGCAGGACATCTCACCCGAACAGGTTCGCGCGGCCTCAAGCCGGCCCAGTGGCGCCGTGCTCCCGCGGTAACACCACCACGAAGCAGGTCCCGCCACCTGGCCGGGACTCGCAACGCACGCTGCCGTGGTGGCGCTTGACAATGGCGCGGACCAGGGCCAGGCCCAGCCCGACGCCTCCATCGATCGCGCCAGGCAAGCGATAGAAGGGTTCGAAAATCTGTTCCTGTAATGCTGCAGGAATGCCCGGTCCGCGATCCATCACGCACAAGGTCACGCTGTCAGGTGTGTCTGCGCGCAAGGCAACGCGGATGTCCTGGGCCGCACTGCCATGACGGTGCGCGTTGTCCAGCAAATTGCGCAGCATGCGCCGTACCAGGCGCGGCACCCCTGGAATCATCAGGCTCTGGGGCGCGTCACCCAGATCCAGCGGGGTCTGGGTGGCTGCACACTCCTCGCTGGCCAGGCCTGTCAGGTCGATGCTCTCGACCAGGCCCACATCGGCTTGTGCTGCGTCGAGACGGCTGGCCAGCAAGATTTCTTCAATCAGCTGGTCCAGTTCGGCAATGTTGCGGGTGATTTCGTCCCGCAGTTCGGGCGTGGCCTTGTCCCCCATCAGCTCCAGACCCATGCGGATGCGGGTCAGGGGGGTGCGCAACTCGTGCGAGGCGTGCGCGAGCAGCGATTTGTGGGCCATCACCAAGGCCTCGATTTGTGAGGCGGCGCGGTTGAAGCGCTGCGCCAGATAGGCCACTTCGTCATGGCCGGTTTCCTCGACACGGGCCGACAAGTCACCCATGCCCCATTGCTCCACACCTTGTTGCAAGCGCTCCAGGCGCCGTGTGAGGCGGCGTGTGATCGGGTAGGTGGCCAGCGCCACGGCCAGCGCGACCACCGACAGTGACCACAGGAAGCCATACGGTGGCCGCGTCCAGAAAGTCCGCGGTTCACGAGGCAAATGAATGTGCAGCAACTCGCCATCGCTGAGGCGCACAAAAAATTCGGGCCCTGGTCCGAATTGACCGTAAGGCAGGTGCTCCATGCCTGGCGGAACGGTGCGGCGTTCTTCGGGCAGGCCGTCGGGCGGTCGCAAACGCGCCAGACCATGCCCGATGATGACGCCGCTTTCGGCGCGCACCACCACCTCGCGCAGCGGGGGCTCGGTGGTGAGACGCACGATCCAGCTGGCCAGCAAGGTCAGTAAGGCAACAGTGACCACCACGGCCAGCCAGATGCGTGCGTAGAGTCGGCTTGCGAGGGCTTGGAGCATGCGGCCTCAGTCTTGTTGCTTGGCAAAAACATAGCCCACGCCGCGCACGGTCAGAATCCGTTTGGGCGTTTTCACATCGTCCTCTATGGCGGCGCGAATGCGTCCCATGTGCACATCGATGGAACGGTCAAAGGCTTCGAGTTCACGGCCGCGCACGGCTTCCATGATTTGTTCGCGCGACAGTACCCGTCCCGCCCGCTCGGCCAGCACCAGCAGCAAATCGAATTGGTAGGACGTGAGGTCGCAGGGCCGGCCGCCCACACTCAGGGTACGCCCATCACGGTCGATCTCGAGCGAGCCAAAGCGCAGCGTGGCGGTTCCTGGCGTGCTGCCATAGGCGCTGGGCGATTGGGCATGACGGCGCAGCACGGCGCGGATGCGCGCCAGCAGCTCACGTGGCTCGAAAGGTTTGGGGATGTAGTCGTCGGCGCCCAGCTCCAGACCCACGATGCGGTCCATGGGGTCTCCCTTGGCTGTCAGCATCAGTACCGGGGTGTGGGCTTGCGGCACAGGCAGGGCGCGGATGCGCCGACAGACTTCCAGGCCATCGATGTCGGGCAGCATCAAGTCCAAAATGACCAGGCTCGGCGGCGTATGGCTGCTGACCTTGTCCAGGCCCAGCTGACCGTTGGCAGCGAGCGTCACCTCAAAGCCGGATTGGCTGAGGTACTCACTCACCATGTGGGCCAGTCGTTGATCGTCTTCGATGAGGAGCAGAGAATCCATGGCAGTCAGTGTAATTCGAGGCATCCAAGCATGGCATTGCCCGGCCAGCCCGTGATGCCGCCTGGGGTAAAGATTGGTAAACCCGGTGTGTCGATGTTGGACAATGCGCCCATGCACCCGCTTTCCACCGCCAGCGTTCACGGCCCCGATCTCGGGCCTGCCCCGTTTTCCTTGAGCGAAGGGCTGGCAGGTGTGCTGACGGGCCAGGCGCGGCAAAGACCGCAAGCATTGGCCCTTGTGTTTGGCGACCAGTCATGGACCTACGCCGATCTTCAGCACGCCACCGATCGCGCGGTGCGGCACCTGCGTGCCTGCGGCGTGCGCGCCGGCGACCGCGTCGCTTATCTGGGCCTGAACCATGCCGCACAACTGATCGGTCTGTTCGCCTTGGCGCGCATGGGGGCCATGCTGGTACCCCTGAATTTTCGCCTGGCCCCGGCCGAATGGGGCAAAGTGCTGGATGATTGCACCCCCGTCGCCCTGTGGCACGACCCCGCCTGGGCAGAGGCGGCGCAAGCCCTGGCGCGGCAACATCACCTGCCCTGTAGCGCGGTGCAAACATGGTTGCAGGCACCGTCCGAAACCGCCAGCACAGCACTGACCCCAACCGAGGCCTTGCCTGATTTGCAAGAGGCCCCGGTGCTTCTGGTGTACACCTCCGGTACCACTGGCTTGCCCAAGGGGGCGGTGCACACCCAGGCCAATCTGCTGGCCAACATGCAGGCGGCCGCAGAGGTGCAGGCCATGACACCGCAGGACCGCGTTCTGACCGTGTTGCCCTTGTTCCATGTGGGGGGGCTGTGCATCCAGACCCTGCCTGCGCTGTGGGCGGGTGCCAGTGTCTGTCTGATGCCACGGTTTGAGCCCGCCACCATGCTGAATGCGGTGGCGCAATGGCGGCCCAGCCTCACCCTGGTGGTGCCGGCGGTCATGAAGGCCTTGCTCGAACACCCGCAGTGGCACGACACCGATTGGCGCGCATTGCGCGCCGTATGGGCCGGATCCAGTACCTTGCCTACCGCGGCAGTTCAGGCCTTTATGGACCGCGGTGTGCCGCTGTGCAATGTCTATGGTGCAACCGAAACGGGTCCGTTTTCCGTGGCCTTGTCACCCGCGCATGCCGTGAGCCATCTGGGCGATTGCGGCTGGCCCGCACCGGGCGTGGCCTTGTGTCTGGCCCCCAGCGTGAAGACCGCCTCGGATGGGGTGGGCGAGCTGTGGTTGAAAGGGCCGGCAATCGTGCAGCGCTACTGGCCTGATCATCCAGCACTGGATGCGCAGGGATGGTTTCACAGCGGCGATCTGGCGCAGCAAGGGGCCGATGGCAGCTGGCGCATCGTGGGCCGTGCCAAGGACATGGTGATTTCGGGCGGAGAAAACATTTATCCCGCCGAGATTGAAAACCTGCTGGCCCAGCATCCTGCCGTGGCCGAATGCGCGGTGTTGGGCCAATCCGATGCCCGCTGGGGTGAGGTGGTGGTGGCGGTGGTGGTGTTGCACCCCGATGTGCAGCCCTCGCCCAGCGATGACGAGTTGTTGGCCACGGTCCGTCAGGACCTGGCGCGCTACAAGCATCCCAGACGCGTGGTGCGCGTGAACGCGCTGCCCAAGACCGCACTGGGCAAAGTGCAGAAAGACGCGCTGCGCGCTCAGCTCTGAGCTGGTTTTGTTCAAGTCTCGCGCGGATGCACGCGGGCCGCCAGCGCCACCAGCAACAGCACGGGCACGCCCAGCATGGCTGTGGCGGTGAAAAAGGTGGCGTAGCCATAGGCATCGACGAACACACCGGAAAATCCGGCCAGCCATTTCGGCATGAGCAACATCATCGAGCTGAACAAGGCGTACTGGGTGGCCGAGTACTGCACTTGTGTGAGGCCCGAGAGGTAAGCGATGAAGGCTGCCGAAGCGATCCCGCTGGCCAGGTTGTCGGCGGAAATCACCCATACCAGCGCCGTCAGGTTATGACCCTGGCCGCCCAGCCAGGCGAACAGCAAATTGCTCGCTGCGCTGAGCACGGCGCCCAGCATCAGGATGCGCATGACACCCAGGCGCAAGGACAACACGCCGCCAATGAACGCGCCCGCCAGCGTCATGAGGACGCCAAACACCTTGGTGATGGCCGCCACCTCGTCCTTGCTGTAGCCCATGTCCACATAAAAGGGGTTGGCCATGATGCCCATCACCACATCGCTGATGCGGTACACCGCAATCAGCGCCAGGATCAGCAGGGCCTGCCAGCGGTAGCGACCGATGAAGGCGGCGAACGGTGCCACCAGGGCATCGTGTAGCCATTCGCGCAGGTTGCGCGCGGGCGCCAACGGCGGGTGTTGCGGCTCGGGCGACAGACAAACCGTCAGCCACCCCATCAGCATCGAGGCGGCCATCACCAGATAAGCCGTCTGCCAGGCCAGTGGTTGGTAATTGCCAGCGTCGGCCACTTCGGCGCGTGCAGCCAGCCACAGCACGCCAGCACCGGCCCAGATCATGGCCAGGCGATAGCCCGTTTGGTAGGTGGCGGCCAGGGCCGCCTGGTGTTCGACCACCGCCGACTCGATGCGGTAGGCATCCAGCGCGATGTCCTGGGTGGCAGAGCCAAAAGCCACGACCACGGCCCAAACCACGACCGCGCTCAGCGCTTCTTTCGGATCATTCAGCGCCATGCCGACCAACCCCAGCATGATGGCGCTTTGGGACAACAGTAGCCAGCTGCGCCGCCGCCCCATTGCGCGTGTCAGCCAGGGCAGCGGCAGGCGGTCGACCAGGGGTGCCCAGACCCATTTGAAGCCATAAGCCAGCCCCACCCAGCTGAGAAAACCGATGGTGGCGCGGTCAATGCCGGCTTCGCGCAAGCGAAAGCTCAGTGTGCCCAGCACCAGAAGCAGAGGCAGCCCCGCCGAAAACCCCAACGCCAGCATGCGCAAGGCCGGGCCCGAGCGGTAAATGCGCCAGGATTCACGCCAGCTCAGGCGATGCGGTGTCTCGGCCGCAGGGCCGGCCGACGTTGCCGGACTTGAGTTATGGTTCATGGTCCCTATTTTCAGGGCTTTCTGGGCACAATTCGACACCATGACCGATTCCACCCTCAACCGTCGCCAATGGCTGCACCGCTGCGCAGGCTGCGCCATGGGGCTGTCGCTTTTCTCACCGGCGATCGATGCCAGAGAGGGTGTCGAAGTGGGCAAGGAGTCAGCGTTTGCCAAGCTGGTGCCGGCTGCCGAGGTCGAAAACTCGGCAGTGCAGCAGTATCGCCAGATGCTGCAACAGGCGGCCAGCAAGGGTGCGCTGGGACCGGACGATCACCCGCAGGTGATTCGGCTGCGCGAGATTGCCCAGAAAATCATTCCACACAGTTACGGCTGGAACCCGCGGGCACGTCAGTGGAAATGGGAGATCAACCTGATCGGTTCCAACCAGATCAATGCTTTTTGCATGCCCGGCGGCAAGATTGCCTTCTTTACCGGCATTCTCAAGCAACTCGCTCTGACCGATGACGAGGTGGCCATGGTCATGGGCCACGAAATCGCGCATGCACTTCGCGAGCACGCGCGTGAGCGCATGGGCAAGAGTGCGGCCACGCAGGGGTTGTCGCGCCTGGGCGGTGCGGTGGTGTCGGGGCTGTTTGGCATTGATCCGCGTTTGACCGACATGGTGGCACGGGAAGGCGCCAATCTGCTGACCCTGAAGTTCAGTCGCGAGGATGAAACGGAAGCCGATCTGGTCGGCATGGAGCTGGGCGCACGCGCTGGCTACGACCCCCGAGCGGGCGTGACGCTGTGGCAAAAAATGGGCGCAGCCAACAAGAACGCACCCCCGCAGTGGCTGAGCACCCATCCCTCGGGCGCCACCCGCATTCACGAGATGGAAGCCAACCTGCCCAAAGTGCTGCCTCTTTACGAGCGCAGCCAATAACCGCTTCAGGTACCGCCCACGTAGGGGTTGCTGCGTCGCTCCCGGCCAAAGGTGCTCTCCGGACCGTGCCCTGGAATGAAGACCGTGTCATCTCCCATGGGCCACAACCGCTGGGTGATGCTGTCGATCAGGTCCTGGTGGTTGCCGCGCGGGAAATCCGTGCGTCCAATGCTGCCGGCAAACAGCACATCGCCCACAAAGGCGCGCTGGATTTCGGGCGAATAAAACACCACATGACCTGGCGTGTGTCCTGGACAGTGGCGAACCTGCAGGGTGTGCTGGCCCAGCGTGACGGTGTCACCATCGTGCAGCCAGCGCGAGGGTGTGAAAGCCTTGGCGGGCGGAAAACCATAATTTGCAGCAGCTTCGGGCAGGCCGTCAATCCAGAACTGGTCGCCTTCGTGCGGCCCGATGATGGGCAGCTGCAAACGCTCGGCCAGCTCGGCGGTGGCACCGGCGTGATCGATGTGGCCATGGGTGATCCAGATTTGACACAGGTTCACCCCCAGTTGCTTGACCGCATTCAACAGCCGATCCAGATCACCACCTGGGTCGATGATGGCGGCCTCCTGGGTGGCATCGCACCAGACGATGGAGCAGTTCTGCTGGAAGGGTGTGACGGGGACGGTGGCGTAATGGAGCATGGCTGTTTCGCAATGACGGATTAAAGGGCGATTTCATACCCGATGGTGATCGGTGCATGGTCAGAGAATTTTTCGTCTTTGTAAATTTCTTCGCTGCGCGCCAACGCTGCCAGTGCAGGTGTGGCCAGGTGATAGTCCAGCCGCCACCCTACGTTGTTGGCATAGGCTTGACCCCGGTTGCTCCACCAGGTGTAGCAGGCGTCCGTCGTGTCGGGCTGCAGCCGGCGGTACACATCCACCAGGCCGCCCTCGTCCAGCAGGCGTGTCATCCAGTCGCGCTCTTCGGGCAGGAAGCCGCTGTTTTTCTGGTTGCTGCGCCAGTTCTTCAGGTCGGCCTGCTGGTGGGCGATGTTGACGTCACCACACAAGATGAAGTCGCGCTCTTTTTGCAAGGCCATCAGGTGTGGGTACATCACGGCGAGAAACCGGAATTTGGCATCCTGCCGTTCCGGGCCCGAGGAGCCGCTGGGAAAGTAACAGCTGATCAGCGAGAGTTTGCGCCGCGGCGTGTCAAAGCGCAATTCGACATAGCGGCCCTCCGCGTCGAACTCCGACTTGTCAAAGCCCACACGCACATCGCTTGGCGTGAAGCGGGTGTACAAACCCACACCCGAATAGCCTTTCTTTTCGGCGAAATGAAAGTGACCTTGCAAGCCCGCGAGTTGCTCAAAGCGGCCTGCAATGTCGGCCGCCTGGGCCTTCACTTCCTGCACGCAAATACAATCGGGCCTGGCTTTCTCGAGCCAGGCTTCCACCCCTTTGTTGGCCGCAGAGCGGATGCCGTTGAGGTTGAGGCTGGTCAGTTTGAACAAGGAATTTCCCATGGCAGTGATTTCAGAGGCCCGCGATGCGCTGGCGCAAGAGTTTGTGCAATTCTCGCTCGATTGTGGCGTGCTGAAA
>JACCDX010132508.1_pt1 | contig 44507 bp, 38 predicted proteins | sample 7449681 | NCBI WGS metagenome assembly JACCDX01 (sample SAMN15323450, study PRJNA562643) | freshwater metagenome | isolation source: river surface water | place: USA:Blue River Watershed | collected 2017-08-18
CTGTTAATCCGTAGGTCCCTGGTTCGAGCCCAGGTCGAGGAGCCAAAAAAAGTAAAGCCTTAGCATGAAAATGCTAAGGCTTTTTCTTTGGCTACGACGTTAGGAATTTAACAAGTTTCAAGACGAATCAAAATAGATCCTGCGGCCACGCCAATCGCTCCAAGCTCCAAGCTCCAAGCTCCAAAAAGATAAGCACAAATAGAAGCTGTAGGCCGCTCGGAATAAACACCCAATTTGCAATATGAATTTATTCAATAACTTGCGATTCGATTTTTTGGAGGCAACCCTCTCGCCTCTGCATGTGATGTATGGTCTGTTAGCTTGTGTTTTTGCTGTCTTGCTGGGCGCTCTTTTGGCCAAGAAACAAGCGCGTGCATTCAGCCATCAACACATGCGTGGCTTAGACAACGCAGCAGACTTTGATGGCAATTTGCCTACGGTCACTTTTGCCGACTACGGCGATATGCGCTTTTTGCACCTAGGTACGCCTGCCGTACAAGGATCCATGAAGATCAGCAAGCCCTTTGAAATTCATCTGGACTATGTACAACGCATGATGGGCTGGTTGTTGCTGGTCAACTTAGACCAAGTCAAACACTTGCACGCCATGCAGTTTGGTTTGGGTGCTGCCGCTTTGACCAAATTTTGTTATCGTCATTTAGGCATGCAAACCACTGCGGTTGAGTTGAACCCACAGGTCATTGCCACATGCAAGCGTTGGTTTTCACTACCCGAGGACGATGCCAAATTACAGGTGGTGCAGGGAGATGCGGCCGAAGCTGTCGGCCGTGAGCAGTGGCGTGGAAAAGTTGATGCCCTACAAGTCGACCTGTATGACCAAGATGCCGCTCGCCCTGTGCTCGATAGCGAAGACTTCTACCGAAACTGTCGCAACTTACTAACGGATACAGGATGCATGAGTGTCAACTTATTTGGCCATGCATCCAGCTATAGCGAGAGTTTAGAAAAAATCACTGCCGCTTTTGGTCATGATGCCGTATGGGCATTCAAACCGACACCAGCAGGCAATGCCATCGTGCTGGCCTTTCGTACGCCTCACACATGGGACAAAAACGCGCTGGCATCACAGGCCAAACAGATTGAAGCGCGCTGGCCATTGCCTGCAACGAAATGGCTGAAAACATTGGCACCTGTTGGTGCACGGCCTTCTTGATGAGCGTTCTGCAAACGCAGCATCAAAGAATCTGAATCGGCACACTGAGCTGGTAGCCCACATTTCGGATGGACTCAATCACGGCACTGTGCGCACCCGCATCTATCATTTTTTTGCGCAACCGCACGATACGCACCTCTAAACTGGCTTTGTTCAGGCCATCCATTTCTAACCCTAGGATGTGCGCCAATTGCCAAGTTTCCAAACGGCTAGAAGGTGCGCGTGCAAAAGCCATCAACATGTCGGCTTCTGCAGATGACAAACGCACCATACCGACAGCACCCGTGAGCGTGAGCTTGCTCAGCGTCAAGGTTCCCTCTGGCGGCACCTGACGACGACGCACAAATCCTTGCAAGGCGGCGCATAGCTCCTCAAAATCAACAGGCTTGGTCATGTACAAATCGGCACCACTTTCGTAGCCCTGCACTTTTTCTTTGGACTGCGAACGCGCCGTCAACATGACGATGCCCACCAAGGGATAGGCATGGCGAATGCGTTTGGCCAAGCTGATGCCATCTTCACCCGGTAGATTCAAGTCAAGGATGAAGACATCCACGGCACTGCCTTTGACCGCATCTTCTAACTCTTCGGCGCAAGACAAGCCCAACACGTGGTGGCCTTTGTTGGCCAAGGCCATGCACGTCAATTCGCGCAAATCTTGGTGGTCTTCAACGACCACGATACTCAAATGGGTAGCCACAACACAAACCTCACACGTCTTTCATCGGGGGCATAACGGCAATAGGCCCCAATTCGATTCGCCAAACTAGACACCAAAAACAACCCTAAACCCGTGCCAGATTGGCTTTGCGCTCCCGTGCTTCGATAGTATTTTTGAAACACTTTGCTAGGCTCTGGCCATGCCGCTAATCCTGGGCGATTAGAGAAAGTCACGGCGACACCTTGCGCCCCATCTGGCCCATCAGATGGCATGGCATGAATTTCAACAGGCGTGCGACCATCGCTGTAACGCAAAGCGTTGTCCAGCAAATTGCCCAAGATGATGCGCAAATACTGACGGTCTGTCAGCACCTCGGGCACCGTCATCATTTGTAATAACAAACGCTCTGGCGGAACGCTTTGACTGAAGATCAGCTCATTCAACAAACGCACCACATCGACACGCTCGACCTTGGACTCCAAAGCACCTTCTTCAATTTGGTCTGCGTCAATGCATCGCTCAAGAATGGCTTTCATGTCTACCACCGCTCGGCTGGCATAGCTGGCAGATTTCTCAGGATCGGTTTGCGTGTGCAGGGCCATGTCAATCACAGCCAAGGGCGTTTTCAGTTCATGCATCAACATGTGCAAGAAATGCGTTTGTTCATCACGGCGTTGTCGCTCGAACGCGACTTGCTGTTGAGACAAATACAAAGCATTGGACACCTCACGGCGACCAAGCTCAAAGCGGCGCGCTCTCACCTGTAAAAGAATGGTCATCAACAAGCCAGAAAAGAAACCATTCAGCACCAAGTTATGCAGGCTGTACTCTGTCGCGATATCAAACCCTAGGCTAGGCCAAACAGCCACCCAAAGCGCAAAGGTCAGACTGAGGTAATACACCGTCACGGTACCTCGATTGAAACGGAACGGACTACCAGTCGTTTGCTTGTTAGTCGGATTTTTCAAAAAAACAAGGATGGCTATCAACATGAAAGCGGACCCTACGCCAATCACAAGCATGTTGAATTGAAGTGCCAGACGCGTATAGCCAGCAAACAGCAAAGCCATCGCAACAAACGCTGCGGCATAAAAAGATCGAAAAACGCGCATCAACCATGCTGGTAATTCGTAATCACGCAGAAAGTGCGTTTCGTACCAAAACGCTAAACCTGTTGCAGCAATCAACACAACATTAAAAAGTAAATTAATGCCTGCAGGTGAAATCGACTCACCAAAAAACACACGGAAATAACCAAAGTACCCCACGGTGTAAAGAATGGAAGCAAGCTGCTTGATCACAAACGCACGATTCAGATGGTCGCGGTCATTGAGCCAACTGACAAAAACCCAAGCCAAGAACATCACGATCAAACCCGTGCTAACCGAGTAAATCAACTCCTGCGCATGATCTAAACGCGAGGCATCAAGCTGGGTCAGCGCCTCGACATGAATCATCAAGGTACTGGTGCTGCTGACACGCAAATACACATCACGTGCTTGCGGCAAAGAAGCAATCAAGAAGCCGTGATTCAACGATGGGTACTCACTCTCGGACCAAGGCGTCATATCTCCAGCGCTGACAGGAGCCCTTCGTGTTGTATCTGCAGGATCAAACAACACGACTTGGTCAAGAAACGAGGGACGAACACGCAGCACAAGCTTTTCACCGGCGTGTGCCGAAGGCGCTGGATCAATTCTTAACCGCAACCAAAAAGTTGAATCGCTATACCCCTTTGCGAGGACGCCTTCATATGTGGTGTACGGCTGCGCTTGTGCATCGTCAAACGTAGACTGACCTTGAACGTCCTCCCAATAGCTGCGACTGGACACCAAATCTTTGGCGATCCCTTGGGCAGGCAATGCCAAGGATATGAGGCACAAAGCGCTAAATAAGCTCGTACCTGCGCGCAATATCTTTGAAATCAGTGGATGCATATGTGGCTCTGACTTGATGCTAACGCCTTGAATGCGCAAAGCCTACAGACCCCTACATTCTATTTTTGATTCATGTCTTCGTGCGATGGTTGCGTGTGAGCATGGGGCAAACCTTGTTTGTCAATTTTCACCGTGTGTGCACGCCACCGCCTTACCCCTTGACGGTCCAACGTCAGACGCACCACCCAACCTAGGTTGTTCACCTTGTCAGGGAAGCCTTCAAACACGAAGTTGCCCAAGCTGTAAAAAATGGGTTTGCCTTGGTAGGTTTCGGTGTCTTGCAACTGGTGTGGATGGCCACCGATCACCGCATCAGCCCCCGCGTCAATCATCAGCCTCGCCAGCGCGCGTTGACGTGCATTGGCAATCGGCTCCTCCCAACCCCAGTGCATGACAGGGATAACCACATCGGCCTTCCATACGCGACGCGCATCGGTGATGTCACGCACCACTTGTTCGTCTTCACTCCAAGCCACGCCGGGGCGATCATGGTCGGCCTCAAAATTACGCGGTTGAAACTCGTCATAGCCAAGCACTGCAATACGCAAACCTTGTCGCTCAAAAATCAGTGGCGTGTGCGCCTCTTTCAAATTGTGGCCACCGCCGTAATAGCCCAATCCAGATTGCTTGAGCAGACCCAACATCTGCGCAAAGGCTTGAGGGCCATAGTCGCCCGAGTGGTTGTTGGCTACGCCCACGGCATCGAAGTGACGTTGCACATATTTCAAACCACGTGGATGCACACGAAAGACGTTGGGTTTTTCGGGCTCCACCGAACCCACGGTGGCAACCACGCACTCTAAGTTGCCCAAACGTATGTCTGCATTTTTGAACAAATGTGCCACACCGGCAAACGGATCGCGTCCTCTGCGAATCGCACGGTCTGGGCCACCTTCGAGCATGATGTCACCGGCAAACACCACCGACACCACAGGTTCGGGTGCCTGTGCCATCACAGCGCCCATGCACAGCACAGCGCACATTCCGAGTGCTGTGGTTTTCAAAATAAGGAATTGCAAAAACTTCATGGCGCCACCTCATGCAAAGCACAGCCGTACTGCAACTCTTTGCCTAAAAATGGGGAATACAAAGCCACACGACCTGTCAACGCATCTGGTGCAGGCTGCAGTTGCGCCACAGGCGCCACAAACTTCACGTGCTGCAGCACCATGGGTTGGCGTTCGGTTTGGTAGGACACATACAAGTTGACCAAGTCCACGCGAGTGTCGTTACCCAACACCACCGCTTTGAAACGAAACCGATCTGCCAAATTGATGCTCTGCACGGTATAGGGCTCAGACACTGGTTTGAACCGGTGCTCAAAACGCTCGGCATTCACCTCAAAGTGGCAACGCAATTCGGGCACTGCTTGCGCCACCGTTGGCAAACCCAAGGGCAACCACATGGCTAACATCCTCCACCCCAAACGCATACACATCTCCCCGACTCTTGATGCAGCACAGCCTACTTGATTGGCAAATCGCTCTTGCTATGGGTTTGCCCTTGTAGCTGGCAAAATCCAAGGCTATTCACGAAAGCTGCCATGAGTTCCTCAAACACCAACCCACTCCCTCGCCTCACCAGCCTCTCCCACGGCGGCGGCTGTGGCTGCAAGATTGCCCCAGGCGTGTTGAGCGAAATTCTCAAAAGCACCAGCGCCATGCCCATCCCACCTCAGTTGTTGGTGGGCATTGAAACGGCCGACGACGCAGCGGTGTACCAGCTCAACGACGAGCAAGCGTTGATTGCCACCACCGACTTCTTCATGCCCATCGTGGATGATCCATTTGACTTTGGCCGCATCGCAGCCACCAACGCCATCAGCGATGTGTATGCCATGGGCGGCACGCCCATCATGGCTTTGGCCTTGGTGGGCATGCCCATCAACGTGCTACCCCCAGAGATGATTGGCAAAATTTTGGATGGCGGCCAAAGCGTGTGCCGCGAAGCGGGCATTCCCATCGCAGGAGGCCACACCATTGACTCGGTCGAACCGATTTACGGCTTGGTCGTCTTAGGGCTCGTGCACCCCAAACGCATCAAGCGCAACGCCGATGCACGCGTGGGCGACCGTTTGATTTTGGGCAAACCTCTGGGCGTGGGCGTGTTGTCTGCTGCTCTGAAAAAGAACGCACTCAGCCCAGAAGGCTATGCACAAATGATTGCCAACACTACAAAACTCAACACACCGGGCGCGGCGCTGTCCGCTTTGGCGGGTGTGCATGCCATGACCGATGTGACCGGTTTTGGTTTGGCAGGCCATGCGTTGGAAATGGCACGAGGCAGTCACCACACGGTACAACTGAGCATGAGCCAAGTGCCTTTGTTGCACGGTGTGCGCGAACTAGCCGAGCAAGGCATGCTGACCGGTGCCTCTGGGCGCAATTGGTCAGCCTACGGCAGCGAGATTGAACTCGCGCCAGAACGCAACGCGATTGACCAAGCGCTGTTGAGCGACCCTCAAACCAGCGGCGGCTTGCTGGTAGCGTGCACCCCCGAATCCGTCGCTGAAGTGCTCGCGGTGTTTCACCAAAACGGCTTTGCCGATGCGTGTGAAGTGGGTGAAATCACGGCCGCCGCTACCAACGGCATCAACCTGCAAGTTCGCTAAACACCCGCAGTCTTTAAAGCACACGACCTCGGTTCGATTTAATCGCCGAGGTCTTTTTTTTGCTATCTAAGCGGCGCAGTTTGGACGCGTAGGTGGGCTTGGTCGGTTTGCGTTTTTTGGGTGGCTTGGCCACGCTTTGCACCAAGTCCAGCAAACGCGCAAAAGCTTCGATGCGGTTCATGTCTTGGCTGCGATCCTCTTGCGCTTTGATCACCACCACACCCTGATTGGTGATGCGGTGATCCGACAAAGCCAGCAACCGTTCTTTCACATCGTCGGGCAACGATGACGCCATCACATCAAACCGCAAATGAATCGCGCTAGAGACCTTGTTGACGTTTTGCCCGCCCGCGCCTTGGGCACGCACGGCCGTCACCTCAACTTCGGACTCTTTGATGTGCACCAGTGACTCACACGTGCCAGCCCGGCAATTCACCCATGGACCACAGAATGAGGCTGATGGTAAAAAATGATGCAATGGTGGTCACCAACAAAGCAGCGGCACAAAAACCTTCTTGGCCATGACGTTGCGCCAACAAGGGGTAAATGCCCAGCATGGGCATGCCCGCCAACAACACCGCAGAGATTTTGAGGCTAGGGTCAATCGGCCCGACCACCATCAGCATCAGTCCCACGGCCAAGGGGTGCAGCACCAATTTTCCCACCGCAATCCAGCGCACCTCTTGAATCAAACCCACCACACGCATCCCCACCAACGAACCACCATTCACAAATAGCGCGATCGCCGCCGTTGATGCCGCAAAAAGATTGACGGTTTTCGACAGCACGTCTGGCAAATGCCAACCCAGCATTGAAAACAAAAAACCCGCCACGATGGCTTGCATCATGGGGAGCTTGGTCATGCGTTTCAAACTCTGCAGCACGGTGTGTTGCCACGACAAATGCTCAGCCTCTCCACTCTCAGCAATGGCCAAGGCCAAGGGAATGGTGAGCAAGTTTTCAACCAACACTGTCAGTGCCAGCCCCACGCCTGCGGCAGGTCCTAAAAACTGCAGCAAGATGGGATAGCCCACATACCCGCTGTTCGAGCAGCTCACCCCCATGGCCACCATGCCACTTTCGGTAAGCGGCTTTTTGCGCCACACGCGCCACACCCAAAAGCCCACCGCAAACGAAAACATCGACCCTGCGCCATATGCCAGCAGGTAGTTGGGGTTGAGCACCTCGGCAAAGTTGCGTTGAGAAAGTGCGTTGAACAACATCGCAGGCAATGCAAAGTTCAACACGAAGCGCCCCAACACCTGACCGTCGACTTTGCTGAACATCCCGCGACGGGTAGCCGCAAAGCCCAAAGCGATGGACAAATAGATCGGGCCGGTGATGGTGAGGATGTTGAGCATCAGAGACTTCGCTTATTGTTTTTGAATACCAGCGCGTTGAATCACATCACCCCAACGCTTGATCTCGTTTTGCAACCAGTCTTGCGCTTGGGGCACGGTGCTGGGATGAGGCTCCACATTCAAATCCAACAGTTTTTGGCGCACCGCTGGCGTTTGCAGCGCGGCATTCACCTCTTTGTTCAAACGCTCGACCACTGCTTGTGGTGTTTTGGCAGGCACGCCCAAACCATTCCATGAGGTGGAGACCAAATTCGGCACCCCGCCCTCTTTGGCCGTGGGCACTTGCGGCAAAGCGGCGTTGCGCTTTTGACCTGTGACGGCCAAGGCACGCAAAGCGCCGCCTTTGATTTGTGGCAAGACAGGGCTCAACACTTCAACTGCGACATCAATTTGGCCACCACGCAAAGCCGTCATCACGGCAGGCGTTCCGTTGAAAGGCACGACTTGTGCGTCCAAACCCGCCACTGACTTGAACAACTCGGCCGTCAAGTGCTGTGTGCTGCCGATGTTGATGCTGCCAATGTTGAGCTTTCCCGGATTGGCTTTGGCCCAAGCCAACAACTCCGGCAAGGTTTGAAAACGAGATTCAGCGCTCGTGACGATGGCCAAATCAAAAGTGCCCATCAACGACACAGGTGTGAAGTCTTTCACAGGGTCAAACGGCAAGGTTTTGAATAAGCCCGCACTCACCGCGTTGGCGTTGGACATCAACAAAAGCGTATAGCCATCAGGTTCAGCCTTGGCCACCATCTCAGCAGCCACAATGCCACCCGCACCTGGGCGGTTGTCAATGACCACGGACTGCCCCAAGCCTTCTGACATTTTTTGAGCCACCGTGCGTGCGGTCAGGTCAGCCACGCCACCAGCGCCGAATGGCACCACGATACGCAAAGGCTTTGTGGGGTAAGACTGGGCGTAGGCAGTCGAAAACAGGCAAAGACCTAAGACCGCAGATACGGCCAGTTTGGACAAAAAGAAACGACGTGATGCCATGTAAATCTCCTGAAGAATGATGGACTTAATTGCTGAATGCAGCGATACCCGTGATGGCACGCCCCAAAATCAAAGCATGCACATCATGTGTGCCTTCGTAGGTGTTAACCACTTCGAGGTTCACCAAGTGACGAGCGACGCCAAACTCATCGCTGATGCCGTTGCCGCCCATCATGTCCCGAGCCATACGTGCAATGTCTAGTGCTTTGCCACAACTGTTGCGTTTGAGAATAGACGTGATATCAACAGATGCCGTGCCTTCATCTTTCATGCGACCTAAGCGCAAACAACCTTGCAACCCCAAAGCAATTTCAGTCAGCATGTCAGCCAATTTCTTTTGGATGAGTTGATTGGCAGCCAAAGGACGACCAAACTGCTGACGGTCCAACACGTATTGGCGTGCGCGATGGAAGCAGTCCTCAGCAGCACCCAAAGCGCCCCAAGCAATACCGTAACGCGCGCTGTTCAAACAAGTGAACGGACCTTTGAGTCCACGCACATCTGGGAACGCGTTTTCTTCTGGCACAAACACCTCGTTCATCACGATCTCACCCGTGATGGAAGCACGCAAACCGACCTTGCCGTGCACCGCAGGTGCGCTCAAGCCTTTCCAGCCTTTTTCTAAGATGAAGCCACGAATCGCGCCTGCATCATCTTTGGCCCAGACCACAAACACATCGGCAATCGGGCTGTTGGTGATCCACATCTTGGCGCCTGACAACGAATAGCCGCCCGCCACTTTTTTGGCGCGCGTGATCATGCTGCCGGGGTCTGAACCGTGATTAGGTTCGGTCAACCCAAAGCAACCAATCCACTCGCCGGTGGCGAGCTTGGGCAAGTACTTTTGTTGTTGAGCCTCAGAGCCAAACTCGTTGATGGGCACCATCACTAAGGACGATTGCACGCTCATCATGGAGCGGTAGCCTGAGTCCACGCGCTCGACTTCGCGGGCCACCAAGCCGTAACACACATAATTCAAACCCGCGCCACCGTAGGCTTCAGGAATGGTGGGCCCCAACAAACCCAGTTCACCCATTTCGCGAAAAATAGAAGCATCGGTTTTTTCATGGCGGAAGGCTTCCAACACACGCGGGGCTAAACGCTCTTGGCAATAAGCAGCCGCTGCATCTTTGACTTGACGCTCGTCATCGGTCAATTGCAGATCGAGCATGAAAGGGTCGTCCCAGTGGAATTTGGCGGATGTGTGAGTGGTCATACAAGCTCCTATGTATCAATCAGCGTAGCTGTAGATCGTAGCAAGCTAAATCACGGCCACAGCTCACCCAAACGATAGCCTCGGTACACTCTAGGCCTACGCATTATTAGACCCTCAAGGATTTGCCATGAACACGACCCCCTCCGGCCTGCAATACACCGACAACCTGGTGGGCGACGGCGCAACAGCCGCTGCTGGCCAGCACGTGACCGTGCACTACACCGGCTGGCTCTACAAAGACGGTGAGCAAGGCGCTAAGTTCGACTCCAGCCGCGACCGCAATGACCCGTTTGACTTCCCCTTGGGCGCAGGTATGGTCATCAAGGGTTGGGACGAAGGCGTGCAAGGCATGAAGATTGGTGGTCAACGCACCCTCATCATTCCACCAGAGCTGGGCTACGGCGCACGCGGCGCGGGCGGTGTGATTCCTCCCAACGCCACCTTGAAGTTCGACGTCGAGCTGCTCGGCCTCGAGTAAATGGGGTTCACGGCAGTTTTTGACTGTCGATGACAAGCGGGGCGCAGCCCCGCTTTGTTTTGCCCCTGCAAATTTTTTACAAAACCCCTCTTGAAATAGGGTTGGATGCCCTCAGCTCCGCTGAATATCCCTCCAACAAGCCTTACAAAGCATGTCAGAACCTACAGAAAACAAAGATTCCACAACCGCACACTCTGCGGCTGACCATTTAGCGTCCCACATGGCTGGCATGGCGCCCGCCGACCAAGCATCGACCGAGCCTGTAGCGGCGCTCGACCCCTTGGCTGCGGCCCAAGCCGAAGTAGTCGCCCTGCAAGCCAAAGTGGCCGAACTGCAAGATCAATACGTGCGCGGCCAAGCCGACGTGCAAAACGCCCGCCGCCGTGCGGACGAAGAAGTGTCTAAAGCCCGTAAATTCGCACTCGAGAGCTTTGCTGACAGCTTGCTGCCCGTTCTCGACAGCCTTGAAGCAGGCTTGGCCGTGCAAACCGCCACGCCTGAGCAAATCCGCGAAGGTGCTGAAGCCACGCTGCGTCAGCTCAAGAGCGCCATGGAGCGCAACAAGATTGTGGCCATCGACCCTGCCGTAGGCACCAAGTTTGACCCCGCCCAGCACCAAGCCATCAGCATGGTGCCCGCCGAACAAGAAGCCAACACCGTGGTCAGCGTACTGCAAAAAGGCTACCTGATCGCCGAGCGCGTGTTGCGCCCTGCCTTGGTGACCGTGGCGGCACCTAAATAAACACTTGAAATTGGCGAAGTTATCCACACCTACGCCTCATCTGAATTTTTAAAAGTTACTGGAGTAAGAACATGGGAAAAATCATCGGTATTGACTTGGGCACCACCAACTCGTGCGTGGCCATCATGGAAGGCAACACGACCAAAGTGATCGAAAACGCCGAAGGCGCTCGCACCACACCGTCGATCATTGCGTATCAAGAAGACGGCGAAATCTTGGTCGGTGCATCGGCCAAACGCCAAGCCGTGACCAACCCACGCAACACCTTGTACGCGGTCAAGCGTTTGATCGGTCGCAAGTTCAGCGAAAAAGAAGTTCAAAAAGACATCGACTTGATGCCCTACACCATTGCCAAAGCCGACAACGGCGACGCATGGGTGGAAGTGCGCGGCAACAAGTTGGCCCCGCCTCAAATCAGCGCTGAAATTTTGCGCAAGATGAAGAAAACTGCCGAAGACTACCTCGGCGAAGAAGTGACCGAAGCCGTCATCACCGTGCCCGCTTACTTCAACGACGCCCAACGTCAAGCCACGAAAGATGCAGGCCGCATCGCAGGCTTGGACGTCAAGCGCATCATCAACGAACCCACCGCTGCAGCGTTGGCCTTCGGTTTGGACAAAACCGAAAAAGGCGACCGCAAGATCGCGGTGTATGACTTGGGTGGCGGTACGTTTGACGTGTCCATCATCGAAATCGCTGACGTCGATGGCGAGAAGCAATTCGAAGTGTTGTCCACCAACGGCGACACCTTCTTGGGTGGTGAAGACTTCGACCAACGCATCATCGACTTCATCATTGCCGAGTTCAAGAAAGAATCTGGCGTCGATTTGTCCAAAGACGTGTTGGCTTTGCAGCGCCTGAAAGAAGCCGCTGAAAAAGCGAAGATCGAGTTGTCATCGTCTGCATCAACCGACATCAACTTGCCTTACATCACCGCCGATGCCACAGGTCCTAAGCACTTGAACATCAAGCTCAACCGCGCCAAGTTGGAACAACTGGTGGACGAGTTGATCGAGCGCACCATCGCCCCTTGCCGCACCGCCATCAAAGATGCGGGCGTGTCTGTGAGCGACATCGACGATGTGATCTTGGTCGGCGGTATGAGCCGCATGCCCAAGGTGCAAGACAAGGTCAAAGAGTTCTTCGGCAAAGAGCCACGCCGTGACGTGAACCCCGACGAAGCCGTGGCCGTGGGCGCTGCGATTCAAGGTCAAGTGCTGTCTGGCGACCGTACCGACGTGTTGTTGCTCGACGTGACACCTTTGTCTTTGGGCATCGAAACCCTAGGCGGCGTGATGACCAAGATGATCGCCAAGAACACGACCATCCCTACCAAATTTGCACAAACCTTCTCGACTGCTGAAGACAACCAACCCGCTGTGACCATCAAGGTTTACCAAGGCGAGCGCGAAATGGCGTCTGGCAACAAGAGCTTGGGCGAGTTCAACCTTGAAGGCATCGCACCGGCTGCGCGTGGCACACCTCAAATTGAAGTGTCATTTGACATTGACGCCAACGGCATCTTGCACGTGGGCGCCAAGGACAAAGCCACGGGCAAAGAAAACAAGATCACGATCAAGGCCAACTCTGGTTTGAGCGAAGACGAAATTCAACAAATGGTGAAAGACGCCGAGTTGAACGCCGCTGAAGACAAGAAGAAACTTGAAATCGTGCAATCTCGCAACCAAGCAGACGCCGCTGTGCACAGCGTGAAGAAGAGCTTGGGTGAGCACGGCGACAAGCTCGACGCTGGCGAAAAAGAAGCCATCGAAGCCGCCATCAAAGACGTGGAAGAAGCATTGAAGGGCGAAGACAAAGCTGCCATCGATGCCAAGACCGAAGCCTTGATGACCGCCTCACAAAAACTCGGCGAAAAAGTCTACGCTGACATGCAAGCAGCCCAAGCTGCTGGTGGTGCAGCCGCTGGCGAACAAGCCAAACCAGCTGACGACAACGTGGTCGACGCTGAAGTGAAAGAAGTCAAAAAGGGCTAAACCCTTTTCGCACCTCTGAGCTGACCTCGCCGCGTTTCGCCTGAAAAGGTGAACACGCGGCGAAGTCTTGATCAAGCCCCAACAACGGCAACGCCCAACCATGTCCAAACGCGATTTTTATGAAGTGCTCGGCCTCTCCAAAGGTGCGAGCGACGACGAGATCAAAAAGGCTTATCGCAAACTCGCGATGAAGTATCACCCTGACCGCAACCAAGGCGACAAAGCCAAGGAAGCCGAGGCACAGTTCAAAGAGGTCAAAGAGGCCTATGAAATGTTGTCCGACCCTGAAAAGCGTGCAGCCTACGATCAGTACGGTCATGCGGGCGTGGACCCCAATATGCGCGGTGGGCACGGCGGTTTTGGTGGCGCAGGTTTTGGTGAAGCCTTTGGTGACATCTTTGGTGACATCTTTGGTCAGCAACGTCGTGGCCCCGGTGGCCGTCAGGTCTACCGTGGCAACGACTTGAGCTACGCCATGGAAATCACGCTCGAAGAAGCGGCCAATGGCAAGAACGCCGAAATCAAGATTCCAGGCTGGGACGAGTGCGAAACGTGTGATGGCACCGGTGCCAAACCTGGCACCTCGGTCAAAACCTGCACCACTTGCCACGGCAGCGGTCAGGTGCAAATGCGCCAAGGCTTTTTCAGCGTACAGCAAACCTGTCCACATTGCCGTGGCTCAGGCAAGATCATTCCTGATCCGTGCACAAGCTGCCATGGCCAAGGCAAGATCAAGAAGCAAAAAACACTGGAAGTCAAAATCCCAGCAGGCATCGACGACGGCATGCGCATTCGCAGCACCGGCAATGGTGAACCTGGCACCAACGGTGGCCCTCCCGGCGACTTATTCATTGAAATCCGTGTCAAGAAGCACGACATCTTCGAGCGTGACGGCGACGACCTGCACTGCTCGGTGCCGATCAGCATCACCACCGCAGCCTTGGGCGGCGAAATTCGCGTGCCCACACTCGCGGGTGAAGCAGCGATTGACATTCCAGAAGGCACACAAAGCGACAAACAGTTCCGCTTGCGCGGCAAAGGTTTGAAAGGCGTTCGCTCGAGCTTTCCTGGTGACTTGTATTGCCACATTTCGGTGGAAACGCCGGTCAAACTCACCGAACACCAGCGCAAGCTGCTCAAAGAGCTGGATGAGTCGTTGAAAAAAGGTGGCTCAAAGCACTCACCTGCTGAAGGTGGATGGGCCGATAAGCTCAAGCGCTTTTTCAACTAAAACCTGCGCGAAGTATCGTCACGTAAAGAGGAGATACTTCGCCTATGAGCGTCAACATCACTTTTTTGGGCGGAACCGGTACGGTCACCGGTTCTAAATACTTGGTTCAGCACGACGGCAAAAAGTTGCTCGTCGACTGCGGTTTGTTTCAGGGCTACAAGCAGCTGCGCTTGCGCAACTGGAACCCCATGCCCATCGAAGCCGCAGATGTTGATGCCGTCTTGCTGACCCATGCACACTTGGACCACAGCGGATATTTGCCGCTGCTGCACCGCCAAGGCTTTCGCGGTCGTGTCCATGCCACACCCGCCACCTGCGATTTGTGCACGATATTGCTGCCAGACAGCGGCCACATCCAAGAAGAAGATGCTGCATTTTTAAACCGCTACGGTTATTCCAAACACACGCCTGCCCTGCCGTTGTACAGCAAGCACGATGCCATCGTCAGCTTGAATTTGTTGCACCCCGAAGTCATAGGCAAAACGTTTTCGCCTATCGCAGGGTGGAAGGCCACGTTCTCATCGGCAGGTCACATCTTGGGGGCCGCCAGCATTCTGCTCGAAGTGGCAGGCCGTCGCATTTTGTTCAGCGGCGATTTAGGGCGTCCCGATGACCTCATCATGAAAGCGCCCGACTTGCCACCACAGGCGGACACCGTACTGATTGAATCCACCTACGGCAACCGTACCCATCCTCAAGAAGATGTGCTGGCCGAGCTGGCCCCTGCCTTGAAGCGCGTGGCCTCACGTGGCGGTGTTGCAGTGGTACCGGTGTTTGCGGTGGGCCGTGCGCAGGCGCTGCTCTATGCCATTTCCCTTCTCAAACAACGCGGCGACATACCACACAGCTTGCCCATCTTTTTGGACAGCCCGATGGCCGTACACACCACCGAGTTATTGCCACGCCATCCCGATGCACACCGTCTCGATGCCGAGACCTTGCGTCACATGAAACACATCGCCACCATGGTGGAAACACCAGAGCAATCCAAGGCCTTGGCCAAGCGCCATGGTCCGATGGTGATCTTGTCTGCCAGCGGCATGGCCACGGGCGGACGGGTGTTGCACCACTTGGCTCACTATCTGCCTGACCGCCGCAATATGGTTGTCCTCACGGGTTACCAAGCCCCTGGCACACGCGGCGATACGCTGGCCAAAGGCGGCAGCACCCTTCGGATCCATGCACAAGAAGTGGCGGTGAGTGCCGAAGTTGTGCAACTTCAATCGTCTTCAGCCCATGCCGATGCCACGCAGCTTTTAGATTGGCTCAAACACATGAAACATGCGCCATCTCAGGTGTACGTCGTGCACGGTGAACCCGAAGCTTCTGATGTCTTGCGTCGGCGCATTGAGCACGAGCTGAAGTGGCGTGCCGTGGTACCAGAGCATGGCAGCACGTGGCCGACTTGAAACCCATTGAACACGCCCTATCTATGCGCATCATGTTTTTAAAACCTCCCATCCGAATCGCTCGCACCTCCACCACTTTGGTGGTCATTGCCAGCCTTTGGTTGGCTGTGTTGGGGAACTTAGCCCTTTGGAAAACATTGCTCGCATTGCCCGACCTCACGGGGTGGCACGGCATCGGATTTGGTCTAGCTTTCGCGGTGATGATTGCTTGCGTGGTGGCAACCTTGCTGTCGCTGCTGGCTTGGCGCTTCACACTCAAGCCCGCCATCACCTTGCTTTTGCTGCTGGCTGCTTTCGCCACACACTACATGCTGATGTATGGCATCGTGGTTGACACACCGATGTTGGTGAACGTGCTTCAAACCGATACGCGTGAAGCCCGCGATCAACTGAGCTGGCAATTGTTTGCTACGGTTTTTGGTTTGGCTGTGGTGCCTCTGATTTGGCTTTGGCGCCAACCCATCACCCCATTACCTTTGACTCAGCAATTGCTACGCAATGGTGGGTTATTTGCAGGTTCATTGATATTGGCTTTTGGCACCACGCAATTGGTGTTCAAAGACTTCTCATCACTCATGCGCAACCACACCCAAATGCGCTACCAGATCAACCCGCTCAACAGCGTCTATGCCGTGCTTGATATGACGGTGATTCCTTCCGAACAGCCCCGCGGGCCCATGCAAAGTTTGGGGTTGGATGCACACATTGCATCACGCACCAACAGTACGCCACACAAACCACCACTGTTGGTGTTTGTGCTGGGGGAAACAGCACGCAGTCAAAACTTCTCGCTCAATGGTTACGAGCGCAACACCAACCCCTTACTCGCCAAAGAAAACATCACCAGTTTCACCCAAGTGAGCGCCTGCGGAACAAGCACGGCTGAATCATTGCCATGCATGTTTTCGCACCTAGGTCGCACCGAATTTTCCAAGCGCAGCAGTGAATTTGAAAACATGCTCGATGTGCTGCAACGTGCGGGCTACGCCGTGGTGTGGATGGATAACCAATCAGGTTGCAAAGAGCAATGCGCGCGCGTACCCCACGTGAACACATCCAACCTGAAACTGCCAGAGTACTGCACGGGCGACGAATGTCGCGATACTGTGATGCTCGCACGCATCGACGCCGAACTGGCCAAGCTCCCCGCCGAGCGCCGCGCACGTGGCACTGTGGTGGTGATGCACCAAATGGGCAGCCACGGCCCCGCCTACTTCAAGCGCACACCGGCAGAGTTCAAAACCTTCACCCCTGAATGCACAGACACCTCACTGTCGCAATGTGACCGCATCCAAGTGGTCAATGCTTACGACAACACCATTGTGTTCACTGACTATTTCTTGTCACGTGTGATCGCTTGGCTCAAAGGGCAGGAAAAGACTAGCACACCCGCCATGCTTTATGTGTCAGACCATGGCGAATCGCTGGGCGAAAAAAACATGTATTTACATGGCCTTCCCTACAGCATGGCACCGCTTGAACAAACCACAGTCCCTATGATCACTTGGCTATCGTCTGGTTTTGAACAGTTCCGCCATGTGAACACGCGCTGCTTGCAAGCCAATCGCGACAAGCCTTTGTCACACGATCACTTGTTTCATTCGGTGTTGGGCTTGATGGCTGTGAAAACCAGCGCCTACCAACGCGAGCGTGATTTTTTCGCCGCCTGTGAAGGCCGCTGAAACTGAAACCGTTTTACAAGAAACGGTCGAGCAGCTTGCGCGTGTGACGGTCTAGCGACGGCAAGTCGCGAATCAAGAACTGCACGCCATGGGCATCGGCCACGATGAGTCGCGTGGCGCTCAAGCGGCGAATGTCTTCTTCGCCTTTGAGCACCAACTGCGCAGGACCACGGCTGGTTTGTACACGCCAAACGCTGGGCGTGGAAAAGCTGTTCACCCCGTCCAAACGCAAAATCTCGGGCATGAACTCGCGGCTTTGCAGCGCTTGCGCCACGATGTCGCGCTCATTCGCGGGAAGGTCGTTGAGGCTCTCTACCCACGCCAGTTCTTTGCCTTCGGCGCTCAGAATAGAAATGCATTGGTCAGGCGTGGCAATCGGAAACGCACGAGCCACCACGGCACCCACGTGTTGTGTGCCATCGACCAAGCTGACCACCAATTTTCCAAAGGGGTCAAAGGCCAGAGAAAAGTCTAGGGTCGCAGCGTCACTCATACAGATTCCTTGGTTGAAGCACGCGCCACAGCGTCTTCTGCATTTTTTGCTTGGGCTTCATACAGACGGTAGTACGCGCCTTGACGTGCCATGAGTGTGTCGTGGTCGCCCTCTTCCACCACCACGCCCTGCTCCATCACCACCAAGCGGTCGGCTTTGTTGAGCGTGGACAAGCGGTGGGCAATGGCAATCGTGGTGCGGCCTTGCACCAAGTTGTCCAAGGCCTTTTGAATTTCTTGTTCGGTCTCGGTATCCACTGAAGCGGTGGCCTCGTCCAAGATGAGGATGCGTGGATTGATGAGCAAGGCGCGTGCAATGGAGATGCGCTGACGCTCACCACCCGACAGGCCTTGACCACGCTCACCCACCAAAGAGTCATAGCCTTGCGGCAAACGCAAAATGAACTCATGGGCATGAGCAGCACGAGCAGCGGCCACGATTTCTTCGCGCGTGGCATCGGGCTTACCGTACGCAATGTTGTCAGCGATCGTGCCGAAGAACAAAAACGGCTCTTGCAACACCATGCCAATGTGGCTGCGGAAGTCAGACAAGGCGATGTTGCGAATGTCGATGCCGTCGAGCTTGATGGCACCTTCGCTCAAATCGTAGAAACGGCAAATAAGGTTGACCAAGGTGCTCTTACCCGAACCGCTCTGCCCCACCAAGCCAATCATCTCGCCGGGACGAATGTTCAAGTTCATGCCGCGAATCACAGCGCGGTTGCCATAACGGAAACCTGCATCTTGAATTTCGATACGTCCTTGGACAGGCGTGGGCAGTTTTTGCGGGTGGGTCGTTTCGGGCACGCTAGACACGTGGTCCAAAATTTCAAAAATACGTTTGGCACCCGCGGCCGCTTTTTGCGTGTGCGAAACGATGCGACTCATCGAATCCAAGCGTGTGTAGAAGCGACCGATGTACGCCAAGAAGGCGGCCAACACGCCCACCGAGATTTGGTTGTGCGACACCAACCAAATGCCAAAGCCCCACACCACCAGCAAGCCGACTTCGGTCATCAGCGTGACCGTGGGCGAGAACAAGGACCAGACAAAGTTGATGCGGTCGTTCACCGCCAAGTTGTGTTTGTTGGCATCGCGGAAACGGTTGGCTTCACGTGTTTCTTGGGCAAAGGCTTTGACCACACGAATACCAGGAATGGTGTCGGCCAGCACATTGGTGAGCTCTGACCAAACACGGTCAATCTTCTCAAACCCCGTGCGCAGCTTGTCGCGCACCGTGTGAATGAGCCACACGATGAACGGCAACGGCAGCAAGGTGGCGGCAGCCAGCTTGGGGTCGATGCTAATCAAAATGGAGGCTGTCATCAAAATCATGAGCACATCGGTGGCGAAGTCCAGCAAATGCAGCGACAAAAACACGCAAATGCGGTCGGTCTCAGCACCAATTCGGTTCATCAAATCACCCGTGCGACGGCCACCAAAGTATTCGAGCGACAAACGCATCAGATGCTCATAGGCCGTGGTGCGCAAATCGGCACCAATGCGCTCAGACACCAAGGCCAAGATGTAGGTCTTGAGCCAACCCAAGCCCCAGGCCAGCAAAGCCGCACCCAACAGACCACCAAGGTAGAGATAAACCAAATCGCGGTCAATGTCCTTGCCGTTTTGGAACGGAATCAACACATCGTCCATCAAAGGCATGGTGAGGTACGGTGGCACCAAGGTGGCGGCGGTTGACGCCAGTGTCAACAAGAAACCAGCCAGCAAGCGCCATTGATAAGGCTTGGCAAAGCGCCACAGGCGGAACAAGCCCCATGTGGACAAAGGGGCGTGCTGCTCGCGGCTACACACAGGACATTCGTCGCCCACGTTTTCGAGCTGCAGTTTGCACTGTGGGCAACGCGCTTGGGTGGATGTGGCCAAGGACTTGCCGTGGGTCAGGACTTCCAGACGTTCGGCAAATTTCTCCTGCAAGCGCATGGCCATGACGTTGTGCGTCAAGGTGAAGCGCCAACTGGCGATGCGGTGCGTGGCATCCACCAAACTCAGGGTCCCCACACCTGCATGGTCGGTGTGGGTCATCTTCAAGCCAGCGACCAGCGGCCAACTGTCCCAGACAGGGGAAGAACCCACCTCTTGGGCGGCAAAAAGCACCCTTTGGTCTGTCACAATTAGTAGCCCTAGCGAAAAATGCAATTGGGCGTTCAGGTCAACCTCTAGCCAAGCTAGAACGTTTTCATGAGCAGACAGTTGTGCAAACGCTGAAGTTCGCCAGCCTTCGGGCAAAACAACTTTGGTGGAAGCCGATAAAGAAGAATTCATTATTGGAATTTTGCTGCTTCAATCGATGTCAATCGATGGACAGCGATAAATATAAAAGCAGGAGTCAAGACCGATGTGCACCCCCGCACGTATGCCAATGATTGTATCGCCGCAGCCTCTTCGCTCGCTGTGGTGACCTTGACGCTCTCCCCTGCTCCAGCCGCTCACAACGCCCGCTAAAACCCACGCTCATTTATGGCCTTCAAAGACATTCAAATTCTGCGCATGAACTACCTGCGCGGGCCCAACATCTGGACTTACCGCCCTATCATCGAAGCCCTCATTGACTTGGGCGAGATGGAAGACCACCCTTCTAACAAAATTGATGGTTTCAACGACCGCATCAACGACTGGTTGCCCGGCTTGGTCGAGCACCACTGCGGCGTCGGCCACCGTGGCGGCTTTTTGACCCGCTTGGTGGGCGGCACTTGGATGGGCCACATCATGGAGCACGTCTCCATCGAGTTGCAGTTGCTGGCCGGTGCCCGTGCCGAGTTTGGCAAAGCCCGCGAAATCAGCAAGCGCGGCGTCTACAAAGTGGTGTTCCGCACCGAGCACGAAGAACTGGGCCGCGAAAGCTTCCTCGCCGCCCGCGAGCTCGTGATGGCCGCTGCCAACAACAAACCGTTCGACATCAATGGCACCGTCGAGCGTCTGAAAAAGATTGCCGACTTGCGTTGCTTGGGCCCCAGCACGGCGTGCATCGTGGATGCGGCGGTTGAGCGCAAGACTCCCTTCATTCGCTTGACCGAAGGCAACTTGGTGCAACTGGGCTACGGCTCTAAGCAACGCCGCATTTGGACCGCCGAAACCGACCGCACCAGCGCCATTGCCGAAACCATCTCCAGCGACAAAGACCTCACCAAGCGCTTGCTCACACAGTGCGGCATTCCTGTGCCTGAAGGTCAAATCGTCAAAACTGCAGACGAAGCTTGGGAAGCCGCACAAGACATTGGCTTGCCCGTGGTGGTCAAACCTTTGGATGGCAACCGTGGCTGGGGTGTTTCATTGGACGTGAACACCGAAGAAGCCGTGCGCAAAGCCTGGGTCGCGGCGGAAAAAGAAGGCAGCGAAGTGTTGATTGAGCGTTATGTGCGCGGCGATGAACACCGCGTCTTGGTGGTGGGCGACCGCGTGGTGGCCGCTGTGCGTGGCGAAACAGCCACCATCACAGGTGACGGTGTGTCTACTGTCGAGCAACTGATCGACTCGCAAATCAACACCGACCCACGCCGTGGCGTGGCAGAAGGTTTCCCACTCGATTTGATTCGCTTGGACACCCCACGCGGTGAAATGTCCTTGCTACAAATCCAACGCCAAGGCTTGGAGCCCACCAGCGTGCCCGAAAAAGGCCGCATCGTGGTGGTCCAGCGCAACGGCAACCTCAACAACGATGTGACTGACCTGGTTCATCCCGAAGTCGCTGCGGTAGCCACCCTCGCCGCGCGTGTGATTGGTTTGGACATTGCCGGCATCGACATCGTCACCCAAGACATCTCTCGCCCCTTGGAAGAAACCCAAGGCGCTATCATTGAAGTCAACGCAGGTCCTGGCTTGCTGATGCACGTCAAACCTGCCGTGGGTCAACCCCGCCCCGTGGGCAAAGCCATCGTCGAACATTTGTTTGGCCCCAATGAGTCTGGCCGCATTCCCGTGGTGGGCATTGTGGGCAGCCAGCAAACCACCGAGCTGTCGCAACTCGTCGCTTGGTTGTTGCATCTGTCTGGCAAACGCACAGGCTTGGCTTGCAAAGATGGTTTGTACATGGACCAACAGCACCTGGGCAAAACCGACTCACGTGGCTTTGAAGCCTCAGAGCGTCTGCTCATCAACCGCGCACTCGATGCTGCAGTGTTTGAAACCACACCCGCGCTCATCTTGGACGAAGGTTTGGCGTATGACCGCTGCTTGATTGGCGTGGTGACCAACATGCCCGACACCAACACGGCGCTGATTGAAAAACACGACATCCAAACGCCTGAACAAATGCGCACCGTGGTGCGCACCCAAGTTGACTTGGTACTGCCTGAAGGCGCCGCCGTTTTGAACGCTGACGAAGAAGCGGTGACCACCTTGGCCGAGTTGAGCGATGGTGAAGTGGTGTACTACGCCAAAACGCAAGACAACGCCACTGTGACCGCCCATTTGCAAGCAGGCGGCCGTGCCGTGTTCTGCAAAGAGGGCCACGTCACCTTGGCGCGTGGCGACCAAGAAACACAGCTCTTTCACCTCGATCTTGAATTGATTGCCCGCTTGCTCAAAGAGGGTTTGCACGTCTCAACGCTGTTGGCCGCTGTGGCTGCGGCTTGGGCGCTGGACATTGCACCATTGCTGATTCGCGCTGGTTTGAAAAATTTCGGACAACAAAACCAACAAGTTGCCAAAGACATTGCAAGGATGAATGGCTAATGGAAGTCTCTCGTATCCGCGCCCTGCGTGGACCTAACCTCTGGACCCGTCACACTGCCGTGGAAGCCATGGCCAAGTGCGAAGATGGTGAAATTGACTTGAGTCAGCACCCTGACTTTGAAAATCGCTTACGTCACCTATTCCCAGGCGTAGGCACCTTGCGTCCCACTGACCACAAGGTCAAGCTCAGCATGGCGCACGCCCTCGAAGCGGCCACCTTGCATTTGCAAATTGAGGCGGGCTGCCCTGTCACCTTCAGCCGCACCACAGCCACCACAGACCACGGCTTGTTCCAAGTGGCCGTGGAATACACCGAAGAGCAAGTGGGCATCATGGCCATCAAGTTGGCCCATGAGCTGTGCCTCGCCGCACTCCACAACACCAGCTTCGATGTGGACGCCGCCATTCACCAACTGCGTGAACTCGACGAAGACATTCGCTTGGGCCCATCCACAGGCTCTATCGTCAACGCAGCCATTGCGCGTGGCATTCCCTACCGCCGCTTGACCGAAGGCAGCTTGGTTCAGTTGGGCTGGGGCAGCAAGCAGCGCCGTATTCAAGCCGCTGAAATTGACTCGACCAGTGCGATTGCTGAGTCCATCGCACAAGACAAAGAACTCACAAAGAAGCTACTGCATGCAGCAGGCGTGCCCGTGCCCTTGGGTCGCCCTGTGATTAGCCCCGACGATGCTTGGGACGCAGCACAAGAAATCGGCCTACCCGTGGTCATCAAACCACGCGATGGCAACCAAGGCAAAGGCATCTCTGTCAACATCACCACAGAAGAGGGCGTGAAAGCCGCTTATGTGGCTGCACGCGCTTGCCGTGAAGAGGTGCTGGTTGAGCGCTTCTTACCCGGCAGCGATTACCGTTTGCTGGTGGTGGGCAACAAGCTCGTGGCCGCCGCTCGACGCGAACCTCCGCTGGTCATTGGTAACGGCAAAAACACCGTGCGTGAGTTGGTCGACATCGTCAACGCTGACCCACGACGTGGTGAAGGCCACGCCACTTCGCTGACCAAAATTCGCTTTGACGACATCGCGATTGCACGCCTCAAAGAACAAGGCTACGAAGCGACCTCCGTGCCCGCCAAAGGCGCACGCGTGATTCTGCGCAACAACGCCAACCTTTCCACAGGTGGTACCGCCACCGACGTGACCGATGACGTTCACCCAGAAGTGGCGCTGCGTGCCATTGCAGCCGCACAAATGGTGGGCCTCGACATTTGTGGCGTGGACGTGGTGTGCGAATCAGTCTTACGTCCCCTCGAAGAACAAAGCGGCGGCGTGGTGGAAGTCAATGCAGCCCCCGGCTTGCGTATGCACTTAAGCCCCTCATTTGGCAAAGGCCGTGATGTGGGCGAAGCCGTGATGGCCACCATGTTTCCAGATGGCGGCGATGGCCGTATTCCTGTGATTGCCGTCACCGGCACCAATGGCAAAACCACCACTGTGCGTTTGACCTCTCACCTGCTACGCGCCAACGGTTTGCGCGTGGGCATGACCAACACCGATGGTGTGTATGTGAACGGTCGTCAAACCGACAGCGGCGACTGCAGCGGCCCACGCAGCGGTCGCAACGTGTTGGCACACCCCGATGTGGACGCCGCCGTGCTTGAAACCGCACGCGGCGGCATGTTGCGCGAAGGCTTGGCCTTTGACCGATGCCAAGTGGCTGTGGTCACCAACATCGGCATGGGCGATCACTTAGGACTCAACTACATCACCACCGTCGAAGACTTGGCAGTGTTGAAGCGCGTCATCGTGCAAAACGTGGCCGAATCCGGCACGGCGGTACTCAACGCCACCGACCCCATCGTGGCGGCCATGGCCAACAAGTGCCCAGGTCAAGTGACCTTCTTTGGTTTGGACTCACACCACCCTGTCATTGCCACACACCGTGCACAAGGCAAGCGCGTGTTATTTGTGGAAGACGACCAAATCGTGGCCATGCAAGGCAACCACTCGGTGCGCATTCCTTTGTCGGAAATTCCTGTCACACGGGGTGGCGCGATCAGCTTCCAAATTGAAAATGCGATGGCATCCATCGGTGCTGCATGGGCAGTGGGCGTGCCTTGGCAAACCATCTGCAAAGGCTTGGCCACGTTTGTGAGCGACAGCAATGCGGTGCCCGGACGCTTCAACGTGTTCGACTACAAAGGCGCCACCGTGATTGCCGACTACGGCCACAACCCAGATGCCATCAAAGCCTTGGTGCAAGCGGTGACCAATCTACCTGCACAACGTCGCAGTGTGGTGATTAGCGGCGCGGGTGACCGCCGCGACGAAGACATCCGTGAGCAAACGCGCATCATCGGCGAAGCGTTTGACGATGTGGTGTTGTACCAAGATGCATGCCAACGCGGCCGTGTAGACGGCGAGGTGTTGAAGCTCTTGCGTCAAGGTTTGGACGGCGCGAAACGCACCTCACACATCGACGAAATTCACGGTGAATTTTTGGCGATTGACCGCGCGATGGATCGTTTGCAAAAAGGCGACTTGTGTTTGATCTTGATTGACCAAGTGGATGAGGCTTTGGCGCACATCACACAGCGCGTGAACTCGGCGGCTTTGGCTAGCTAAGTTTTTCTGCTTCCATTAAAAAGCCACTCTTTTTGGGAGTGGCTTTTTTGTTTGCACTTCTTTGTTCTATCGCTGATGCTGACGAGGCTGTGCGGCGGCTACCTCAGGCTGTAGTACCAGAAATCGGCAGTCGCCGCACAGCCGGTCAGCAGCCGAGTTGTGGGTAAGCAAATTAAAACAAGCCTTTGTACTGCTCACGCAGCAAGTTCTTTTGCACTTTGCCCATGGTGTTGCGCGGCAGCTCAGCGACCACAAAACACTTCTTCGGGATTTTGAAGTTCGCCAGTTGTGACTTGAGTGAAGCAATCACCGCATCTGCATCCACCTTGGCACCGGGTTTGGCAATCACCACTGCCACACCCACTTCACCAAAGTCAGGATGCGGCACACCAATCAAGGCGCTTTCAGCCACACCGGGCATCTCATTGATGTAGCCCTCAATCTCTGCGGGATAGACGTTGTAGCCGCCGCTGATGATGAGGTCTTTGCTGCGGCCCACGATGACCACGTAACCACGCTCATCCACCTTGCCCACGTCGCCGGTTTTGAAGTAACCATCGGCGGTGAATTCTTCTTTGGTTTTTTCGGGCATGCGCCAATAGCCGCCAAACACATTGGGGCCTTTGACTTGGATGCCGCCAATTTCGCCCACGGACAAGTCATGCCCTTGGTCGTCTTGCACACGCAAGGACACACCCGGCAATGGAAAGCCCACGGTGCCACCACGGCGTTCGGTTTGACTGGGGTGACGTGGATCGGCAGCGTAGGGGTTGGATGTAAGCATGATGGTTTCGCTCATGCCATAACGCTCCAAAATTGCTTGCCCAGTTCGCTCGCGCCATTCATTGAAGGTTTCTAGCAACAGTGGTGCAGAGCCCGCGATGAACAGACGCATGTTTGATGCTTGCGCTTGGGTGAGGCTTGGCTCGGCCAACATGCGCACGTACAGCGTAGGCACGCCCATGAACACAGTGGCTTCTGGCATTTTGGCGATGACGTATTTGGGATCGAACTTGGACATCCAAATCATCTTGCTGCCATTGAGCAAGGCCCCATGAATGGCCACAAACAAACCATGCACATGGAAGATGGGCAAGGCATGAATGAGCACATCCCCAGGCTTCCAACCCCAGTAGTCTTTCAAGGTTTGGGCATTGCTGAGCAAGTTGCCGTGCGAGAGCATGGCACCTTTGCTGCGCCCCGTAGTACCACTGGTGTAGAGAATGGCCGCCAAGTCATCGGCTTTGTTTTGCACCACTTGGTGTTGGTCTGAACAATGTGCAGCGCGCTCTAACAGGCTGCCTGTGCGGTTGTCGTCCAAGGTGAACACGTTTTGCGTGCCAGCCTTGAAGGCAATCTTGCTGACCCAGCCAAAGTTTTTGCTGCTGCACACCACCACGGCAGGTTCGGCGTTACCAATGAAATATTCAATCTCTGCGCTTTGGTAAGCGGTGTTCAAAGGCAAGAACACATAGCCTGCGCGCAAGGTGGCAAGGTAGAGCATGACCGCTTCGACCGACTTCTCCACTTGTACCGCCACGCGCGAGCCTTTGGGAATGTGCAGAGAGTCCAGCAGATTGGCCATCATCGCGCTGGCACGCTCAAGGTCGGACCAGCTGTAGTGCAAACCATCGTCGGTTTCGATGGCGGTGGCGTTGAGGTTTTTGGGAAACGCGGCACGCAAGGCCGCATAGAGGTTGTGATTCATCGTCTGTTTTCAGTTAGTCGAGTTTGGCACCAGAGGCTTTGACCACCGAGGCCCAGCGTTTGATTTCGGTGTGCACAAATGTGCCGAATTGTGCGCTCGTCATATTGGGAAACTCTGCGCCGTTGTTGGCCCAAGCCAATTTCAACTCTTCGCCTGTAGAGGCTTTCTTCACCTCTTCCAAAATACGTGTTTGCACATCGACGGGCGTACCTTTGGGGGCCCACAAACCGTACCAAGTGCTCACGGTGTAGTCGGGTAGGCCTAATTCAGCTGCGCACGGCACATCGGGGAAGGCGGGGTTACGTTTGTTGCCAGACACCATCAAAGCTTTCAAGCGACCGCCTTTGATGTGCTGCGCAGAAGACCCTAAGCCATCAAACATCATGTCCACGTTGCCACCAATCAAGTCTTGCAAAGCAGGACCTGCGCCTCGGTAGGGAATGTGCGTGATGAAGGTGTTGGTTTGCAGCTTGAACAACTCGCCCGCCATATGGTGCGAGGTGCCACCGCCTGCAGAACCGTAGTTGTATTTGCCAGGACTCTTGCGCAGATCGGCCAACAGCGCCTTGAAATCACCCGTGATTTTCTTGGGATTGACCACCAACACTTGCGGCACCTGAGCAATGAGGGTCAGCGGCACGAAGTCGCGCTCCAAGTCGTAGTCAAGCTTGGGATACATCGAGGGTGCAATGGAGTGATGGACCGCCCCCATGAACAAGGTATAGCCATCTGGTGCCGCTTTGGCAGCAATGCCTGCGCCCAAATTACCACCGGCCCCGCCTCGGTTATCAATCACCAAGGTCTTGCCGCTTTGCTTGGCAAACTGAGCTGAAAAAGGACGCGCAAACGCATCGGTGCCACCGCCGGCGGGAAACGGAACAATCAAAGTCACAGGCTTGGTCGGCCATGTGCTTTGGGCTTGGGCGCCGACACTGAATGCAGCACATGCCGCTGCGGTGAGTGCCATCCACTGTCGTCGAGTGGATGTTCTTTTGAAATTTTTCATGCGTGTCTCCTGATGGTTTTATTGAACTAGCTCACTTGAAATACATGTCTTCCACGTCACCCGAGGCTGGGGCAATGCCTTTTTCCAGCAACTGGCGGTGTTTGTCTAAACGCTTGAGGTCATAAAGGTAATTGACCATCAAACCATGCGATTGTTTGATGCCTTTGACCGAAGGGTCGGCAAACCAGTTGATGCGCTCGATGCGTGCGCCATTGCCCAAGTGAAAACGGGCCACGGGGTCGAGCACTTGCTCGCCCTGTTTGCCTTGACCTAAATAATGCGCGCCAGCACGTGTGAGGAATTGGCGCAAAGGCGACTTGACCGACAACACCTCCAGCAGTTGTGGCTGCTCAATGGCGGCCAACACATGGCTGGCCGTCGGTGGTTCGAAACTGATTTCACGCCCCAAAGCCGACAACTCTTTGTCATTGAGTTGCGTGAGCAAGGTATCCACATTTTTCGCCAACCATGGACGCAAACCAGGAATGGGCGACAAGGTGGCAAAGGTTTTCAGCTTGGGGAACTCTGCACGCAAGGTTTCCACCACACGCTTGATGAGCGAGTCGCCAAAGCTCACGCCCTTCAATCCGCCTTGTGTGTTGCTGATGGAGTAAAAAATAGCGACCGTGGCTTTTTGCAAATCTTCGGGGGCGGCCGACTCATCCAACAAGGGCATGATGTTGTCAGCCATCTCATGCAACAGGGCCACTTCCACAAAAATCAAAGGCTCGTTGGGCAAACTGGGATGGAAGAAACCGTAGCAACGGCGGTCACTGTCCAAACGGTTTTTCAAGTCAGCCCAGCTGCGAATGTCGTGCACAGCTTCGTATTTGATGAGTTTTTCAATCAAGGAGGCTGGCGAGTCCCAGCTGATGTTGCGCAGCTCAAGGAAGGCCACATCAAACCACGTAGAGAACAGGTTTTCCAGCTCGGCATCCAAGGCTTGCAAACGTTTGCTGCCTTTGAGGTGAGGCAATAACTCAGCACGCAAGTCCACTAAAAAACGCATGCCGCCCGCAGAAGCTGCAAAGCGTTGCAGCAAGCGTGTGCGCGGTGACACCAAGGCGCGACGCAGGCGAATCTCAGCAGGCCCTTCATCCACCGTTCCCAATGCGGCGTCGTAGTCATCGCGCGCGGCACGCACTTTGATGGCGTCTGGGCCAAACTGCTCGCTGATGAGCAGCCATAAATCTTGACGTTCCGCAGGCTCGGCTTTGGCGTACCAATCTGCCAAGGCTTTGGCGCGGCGACCGCCCTCCACCTCGCTCACACGTGGGTCAACCACGGCTTGTAACAAGGTGAGCGTGCGACGCAAAGTGCGAGGTGACAGGGCCTCTTTCTTTTGACGCAAGGTGGCATCCAAACGTTCGCGCGTGGAGCGGTCTTCTTGCTTGGTCGCATCAACCGCGACAGAAGCCGAGTTACGAAGCAAATTGAGTTTGCTGCTGAGCCAAGTTGTCGCGTTCATCCATTCCTCTTTCTCGTTTTAAGCCGTCAACACACTGCGTTGGGTGGAAGCCAATTCACGCAAGGCCTCTCGTTGTTTCAACAAATGATCCCGCATGGCCGCATCAGCACCTGCGGCGTCGCCTGCTTTGAGTGCAGCGAACACGGCCAAGTGTTCTTTCAAACTCTGCTTCAAGCGCCCGGGTGCATGCAACTGCTGCAAACGTGCGAGCTTCAAAATTTTGCGCAAATCAGCAATGGTTTGCGCCAGCCATTTGTTTTTGGCCAGCTGAATGATGGCTTCGTGAATGGCGAAGTTGGCTTCGTAGTAGTCGTTGATACGCCCTGCTTCGGCATGCTGTTTGAGGCGCTGGTGCCAGACCTCCAGCGCTTGCACATCAGCAGGCGTGGCGCGCTGTGTGGCATCAAAAGCACAGCGGCCTTCGAGCATGGCGATGACGGGAAAGATGTCGTCTAAATCTTGCTCTGTGACTTCGTTCACAAAGCAACCACGACGCGGCTCATGTCGCACCAAGCCTTCGGCGGTGAGCACCTTGAGTGCTTCACGCAAGGGTGTGCGAGAGATGGACCACAGCTCGCACAAAGTCACTTCATCAATAAAGCTGCCAGGCCTGAGCTGACCATCAAAGATGTAATTGCGCAGCTGTGAAGCCACATCGTCGTGCAAAGAGCTGGGAAGCGTGCGCATAGGGTTTGAGTGCTGCTAAGTTCTCTGTAATTACGTGTAATTATGGAATTAGAAAAGCAAAAAAAAAGTCCCAACTCGCAGGGACTTTCCCTCAAGGGCTAACCCTTAAATGAACAGTTACAGAGCTTGAGGTCGGCGCACGGCGTGGAGCCACAAGGCCACGCCCACCAACACCATGGGCACGCACAGCCATTGGCCCATGCTCATGCCAAGCGCCAACAAGCCCAAATGCGCGTCTGGTTCACGGAAATATTCAGCCATGAAGCGCAAGCTGCCATAGCCCACCATGAACACGCCAGACACGGCGCCGATGGCACGTGGCTTACGGGCATAAAGCCACAAGACGATGAACAGCAAAAGGCCTTCACCCAAGAACTGGTAAATCTGTGAGGGATGGCGAGGAATCAAGCTACCACTTTGTGGAAACACCATGGCCCACGGCAGGCTTGGGTCCGCAGCCCTGCCCCACAACTCGCCATTGATGAAGTTACCGACGCGGCCTGCCGCGAGACCTGTTGGCACACAAGGCGCAATGAAATCCGTCACCCACAACCAAGGACGGTGGCGTTGCCATGCAAACACAGCTGTCGCCACAAACACGCCCAACATGCCGCCATGAAAGCTCATGCCACCTTGCCAAACGGCAAACACTTCGAGTGGATGCTCAAGGTAATACGCGGGGTTGTAAAACACGCAATAGCCAATGCGACCGCCCAAGACCACGCCCATCACACCGTAAAACAAAATGTCTTCGATGTCTTGCTTGGACCATGAGCCCAACACCACTTGCGCGGCATAGGGTTCGTGCTTCAATCGCAAGTGACCCAAGCCAACAAACACGGCAAACGCTGCCAAGTAAGTAAGGCCATACCAATGAATGGCGATGGGCCCCAGCGCGAGCGCGACAGGGTCAATTTGTGGGTGAATCAGCATGTGTGCTTAGCCTGCCTATCAATCCAGCAAGGACAAATCGCGCACAGCGCCTTTGTCAGCAGACGTGGCCAACTTGGCGTAAGCCTTCAAAGCGGCCGACACTTTGCGAGGACGTGGCAAAGCGGGCTTCCAACCCAGTTTGTCTTGTTCAACACGGCGCTTAGCCAGCTCCTCATCGCTCACCAACACATTGATCGTGCGGTTGGGAATGTCGATGCGAATACGGTCGCCGTTCTTCACCAAACCAATCGTGCCGCCTGCTGCGGCTTCAGGCGAGCAGTGACCAATCGACAAGCCGGAGGTGCCACCCGAGAAACGACCATCGGTCAACAACGCACAGGCCTTGCCCAAACCTTTGGACTTGATGTAGCTGGTGGGGTACAACATTTCTTGCATGCCGGGACCGCCTTTGGGGCCTTCGTAGCGCACCACCACGATGTCGCCTGCTTTGACCTTGTCATTCAAGATGTTTTCCACGGCTTCGTCTTGGCTTTCGACCACATGGGCGGGGCCTTCAAACACCAACAGGCTGTCGTCCACCCCCGCGGTTTTCACCACGCAACCATCGAGCGCGATGTTGCCGCGCAACACGGCCAAGCCGCCTTCTTTGCTGAAGGCATGGTCGAGTGAGCGAATGCAACCTTCGGCGCGGTCGGTATCCAGGCTAGGCCAACGTGTGTTTTGGCTGAAGGCCACTTGCGTGGGAATGCCCGCTGGGCCAGCCATGTAGAAGTGCTTCACATCGTCAGATGGGTTACGTGCAATGTCCCACTTGTCCAGCGCGTCTTTCATGGTCTTGGCGTGCACGGTGGGCACATCGGTGTGTAACTTGCCAGCGCGGTCCAACTCGCCCAAGATGCCCATGATGCCGCCTGCACGATGCACGTCTTCGATGTGGTACTTGTTGGTGTTGGGTGCAACTTTGCACAACTGAGGCACGATTTTCGACATGCGGTCGATATCAGCCATGGTGAATTCAATTTCGGCCTCTTGCGCAATCGCCAACAAATGCAGAATGGTGTTGGTCGACCCCCCCATGGCGATGTCCAACGCAATGGCGTTCTCAAACGCTTTGAACCCCATGGAACGCGGCAGCAACGATGCATCGTCTTGCTCGTAATAACGCTTGCACATGTCCACAATCGTGCGACCGGCTTGCTTGAACAGCTGCTCGCGGTCCGCGTGTGTCGCCACCACAGTGCCGTTGCCTGGCAAGGCCAAGCCGAGCGCTTCAGCCAAACAGTTCATCGAGTTGGCGGTGAACATGCCTGAGCATGAACCGCAGGTGGGGCAAGCCGAGCGTTCGACTTCGGCCAAATCGGCATCGCTCACTTTGCTGTCAGCGGCCATCACCATGGCATCAATCAAATCGAGTTTCTTGAACTCCATCACTTGCGTTTGTGGATTAGCCAAACGTACCTTGCCTGCCTCCATCGGGCCACCCGACACAAAGATAACGGGGATGTTCAGGCGCATGGCGGCCATCAACATGCCGGGCGTGATCTTGTCGCAGTTGGAGATGCACACAATCGCATCCGCACAATGGGCGTTGACCATGTACTCGACCGAGTCCGCAATGATGTCGCGACTGGGCAGCGAATACAGCATGCCGTCGTGCCCCATGGCAATGCCGTCGTCTACGGCGATGGTGTTGAACTCTTTGGCCACACCACCTGCTGCTTCAATTTCGCGAGCGACCAGTTGACCTAAGTCTTTCAAATGCACATGGCCTGGCACAAACTGCGTAAACGAGTTGGCAATGGCGATGATGGGTTTTTGAAAGTCGTCATCCTTCATGCCTGTGGCACGCCACAAGGAACGGGCGCCCGCCATGTTGCGGCCAGCGGTGGAGGTCTTGGAACGATAAGCAGGCATGTGTGGACTCCGGTCAGAAAAGCTTCAGAAAAATCTCTTGAGATTATCGCCCACGCTTAAGCGATCACTGGCATATAAGCCCACAGACATCGCCCTACGTAGGGCTTATTTGCGGCCTCTCTGTGCACGCTACACTGACATCGTCTAAGAGTTCACCCGTGAGGTATGTGTATGAATAAGCCACTTTTTGTGCTCGCTGCTATCGCTGTCGCCTCGGTGTCTACCCCTGTTTGGGCAGACTTGGCACTGGCCACTTCTAAAAACTGCATGGCCTGTCATGCCACCGACAAAAAATTGGTCGGCCCCGCCTTCAAAGATGTGGCAGCCAAATACGTGGGTGACAAAACTGCGGCAGACAAGTTAGCGACCAAAATTCAAAAAGGTGGCGCTGGTGTATGGGGCCCTGTGCCCATGCCAGCCAACACCCAAGTGAACGATGCCGAAGCCAAAAAGCTGGCCGCTTGGGTGCTGACCATCAAGTAAGCCCCCGCTGAAAGCATTCCGACAGCGGCTTTGAGTAAACTCAGCCGCTGTTTTTACCTCTGGCCTTTTTCAGGACTATCTCCATGACCACGATCCGCCAAAACGACTTGATTGAATCGGTCGCCGCCGCCCTGCAGTACATCAGCTACTACCACCCTGCTGATTTCATTTCGCACTTGGCCAGCGCCTACGAACGCGAACAAAGCCCTGCAGCCAAAGATGCGATTGCGCAAATCTTGACCAACAGCAAGATGAGCGCGTTTGGTCATCGCCCCATTTGCCAAGACACCGGCATCGTCAATGTATTCTTGAAAATTGGCATGGACGTGCGTTGGGAAGGCTTCACTGGCAGCTTGGAAGACGCCATCAACGAAGGTGTGCGCCGTGGCTACAACCACCCTGACAACATGTTGCGCGCCTCAGTGGTCGATGACCCACAGTTCGCTCGCAAAAACACCAAAGACAACACACCCGCAGTCATCTTCACGCAAATCGTGCCCGGCGACAAAGTGGATGTGACCGTGGCGGCCAAAGGCGGCGGCAGCGAGAACAAGTCCAAGATGTACATGCTCAACCCCAGCGATAACATCGTCGATTGGGTTTTGAAAACAGTGCCCACCATGGGCGCGGGCTGGTGCCCTCCTGGCATGCTGGGCATCGGCATTGGGGGCACCGCTGAAAAAGCCGTGCTCATGGCCAAAGAAAGCTTGATGGACGACCTCGACATGTACCAGTTGTTGGAGAAATCCAGCAAGGGAGAGAAACTCAGCCAAGTCGAAGAGCTGCGCTTGGAGCTGTACCACAAGGTCAACGCTTTGGGCATTGGTGCACAAGGCTTGGGCGGATTGACCACGGTGCTCGACGTGAAAATCAAGATGTACCCCACGCACGCGGCCAGCAAGCCGATTGCCATGATTCCTAACTGCGCCGCCACGCGCCACGCGCACTTTGTGATGGATGGCTCTGGCCCCGTGTTCTTGGAAGCCCCCTCGTTGGACCTGTGGCCCAACGTCGACTGGACACCTAACACGCAACAAAGCAAACGCGTGGACCTCAACACCCTCACCAAAGAAGAAGTGGCAAGCTGGAAGCCAGGTCAAACTCTTCTGCTCAACGGCAAAATGCTCACTGGCCGCGATGCCGCACACAAACGTATCCAGGACATGCTGGCCAAGGGTGAAAAATTACCTGTGGACTTCACCAACCGCGTGATTTACTACGTCGGCCCCGTCGATCCTGTGCGCGACGAGGTGGTTGGCCCAGCAGGCCCTACCACCGCCACCCGTATGGACAAGTTCACCGAAATGATGTTGTCACAAACTGGCTTGATCTCGATGGTAGGTAAAGCCGAGCGCGGCCCAACTGCGATTGAAGCCATCAAGAAACACAAATCGGCTTACCTCATGGCGGTGGGCGGCGCGGCTTATTTGGTGTCCAAGGCCATCAAGCACGCCAAAGTGGTGGGCTTTGCCGACCTCGGCATGGAAGCCATTTACGAATTCGACGTGGTCGATATGCCCGTGACTGTGGCCGTGGATTCAGGCGGCACCAGCGCCCACATCACCGGTCCTGCTGAGTGGGAAAAACGCATTGCTACGGGTGAATTCAAAGGCATTGGCATCAAATCCAACTGAAAATTTCATTGCCCAATAAAAAACCGCGCTAAGCGCGGTTTTTTTATGTCTTCAGCATCAGTGCAAGTGACGCGGCTTGCGCCCACCATGACCACTTCCGTGACCGCCATTTGGCCCACGGGGCGGACGACCTAAATCGAGCGAGTTCACCAGGTTATCAAAGCGCTCTGAAAATAGCTTGTCGATCTCATTGACCACACCACCCAACTCAGCACCATCGAAGTGGCGCTCCATGAGGTGAATCACATCATTGACCAACATGTCACGTTGCGCTTGCATGATGTCGGCAGGCGTAGGACCAACAAAGAGCATCATGAAGTCGTCACGCGAATCTTGGCCACGAGCGTCATCTTCGTCATCAAAGTCGTTGTCGTAAAACGTGACTTCAATGGGAGCGCCCGCAGCAGTGAGCTCATTCAAGTTCATACACATCTCGTCAAGACTTTGACGGAAGTCATCGTCGCCAGACACGGTCCAGCACATTTGCAGGGTGCGTTCTTCAGGGTTGAAACGAATACCAGGCTCTTCGGGGTACGAGCTGCTTGCACCGTCTTCGAGAGATGTGGCGCCTGCGTATTGCCACAAAGGGCGCAGCGCGTCTTGTAACTGTTCTAAGCCGACTTCGGGCTGTAGAGGAACCAGTCCATGCACATGGATTTCATACGCGGCGTTGTAGCGTGCCATGACGAAACTCCTTACTTGTGCTTATTGATGGTGCCTGAGGCCGGAATCGAACCGGCACGCCCCTTACGGAAGCGAGAGATTTTAAGTCTCTTGTGTCTACCAATTTCACCACTCAGGCAGTGTCGTTGTGTGCGCAGATTTTACGTCACCAGCCTCTGAGACTCGGGCAACTCATGACCGAATTCAGATATTTTTTCGTCTATATTGGCATTGGAATTTTTTAAGCACGGCTTAAGACATCAAACTACAAAACAACTTAAGGAAACCGCTCATGACACAACGCACTACACACCATTTCTTGCTGGCTGCCCTGCTTGGCTTCAGCCTAAACATGGCCTACGCCGCAGACCCAGTGGTGAAGAAGTCGGATGCCGGCATTTGCCACGACAAGACCAGCCCATCTTTCGGTAACACCAAAAAGTTCACAGGTTTTGCATCCATGGACGAATGCGTCAAAAGCGGAGGCCGCCCCGCGGTAAGTCAGGCCGCAGCCCCAGAACCTATCGTGAAGAAATCTGATTCAGGCATTTGTCACGACAAAAATAGCCCCAGCTACGAACGCACCAAAAAATTCACAGAGTTCAAGACGGTGGACGAATGTGTGAAAAGCGGCGGCACACTGCCTAAGAAGTAAATCGCAGGCCAACCAGCGCAGCGCTCAAAGGCCTGCGCTGTTTTTCGCCACTTCGTCAAAAATCTTTTGACGAATTTCGTTTTTGCGGCGCAGCTGTGAGCGCTTGTTAGATGGCACATCTTGCTCTGAGCGGGCCACCCATTGGATCGGCAACTTCCAATGTGTTTTAGAAAGTGCCCCTGTAGAACCTAACTCTTGCCACAGGCTATCGTAGCTCTGCCCCACCCGCTGAGACAAACTGCGATAGCCCGAATAGACGTGGGCAGAATCAGACACCCCCACCATGGCCATCAAACCCCAACCGGAAGCCAAGCCTTGGAGAGCAGTCATCAGAATATTTTGAGGACGTGTACGCTCCATTTTTTGCGTCACGATTTTGATTTCTTGGTTAGCAGAACGCTGTCCTTGCATATTGCCTATTGCCATGACAAAACCCTCTTTAGCAACGCCTAGCATTTGAGCAGGCAGGACACTAAAAGCTGTCTTCATCACCGAAATTTCGTTAAATTTCAAATGCATTTCTAACTCCCCTTCGCGCCCTAAAGCACGACCAGGCAATAGAACCACACTGACCACCCCCTCAGGATAAGTTTGGGAAAAAACCTCATAACTATTGCGCTCATAAAACGCCTGCACGGTATCTGCGGTGTATCTCTTAAGCAGCCAGTCAAAGAAAGCCAACTGAGCTTGTGCGCGATCTGTAACTCTCAAACCACGCCACAAATAAGAACGCATGGGGCGCAGCATTAAAGGCAACTCATGCTGCGTTAAAGCATCTAATTTGTGACGAACAAAAAAGCTTCGTATTTCTTGTAAGTGACCGCGACACAAAAGATAGCGCAAACGAAACTTCAAACGACGTTTCGCGGTTTGCAACCATCCCCCCGCCCCATCATCGGTAAGACGGAACAGATCTTCAGCGGCAAGACTTTTTGATTTTTTTGACGGCATCAGGGGGCGAATCGGTAGACACAAAAAAAGCCCCTGCAACATGTGTTTCAGGGGCTCTTTGAAATTGGAGCGGGAAACGAGGCTCGAACTCGCGACCTCAACCTTGGCAAGGTTGCGCTCTACCAACTGAGCTATTCCCGCGTGGAGTGATTAATTCCGAAGCCGTAATTCTAATCACAAATTAACTCGATTTCAGGATTACGATGAAGAAAATTTTCAAAACTGCCATGTCGCACGACTCATCAGGCCCTAAGACCAGCACCATCTCGGCACCTTGGTGGATAGATGTGCCTCATGAATATTCACAAAAAATAACTCACGAAGGCCTGTCCTCCAATGAAGCTCGCGTGCGCCTGAGTTGCGTGGGGCCAAACACACTCTCACACCATCGAGGCCCTTCATTGATTCGCCAGTTTTTGGCTCGATTCAAAAATCCCTTAGTAGTGGTGCTGCTGCTGGCTAGCTCTGTTTCAGCCCTCACAGGAGAGGTTACCAACTTCGCCATCATCAGCGGCATTGTGTTGCTAAGTGTCACCTTGGATTTTGTGCAAGAGTTTCGAGCCAATGCGGCAGCAGACAAGTTGAGGCAATCGGTCTCTGTGCGTACCACAGTGTTACGCGATGACCAACCCGTTGACATTCCAGTGCGCGAGGTTGTACCTGGTGATGTGGCCTTGCTCAGCGCAGGCAGTTTGGTCCCTGCTGATGCCTTGGTACTTGAAGCCAAAGACTTCTTCGTCAATCAATCTCTGTTAACCGGCGAGGCCTACCCCGTTGAAAAACACCCGGGTCAATTGGCCAACAATGCCACCGATTTGCAAGAAGCCAGCAACGCTGTCTTCATGGGTACTTCGGTGATTGGTGGAAGCGCTCGGGTTCTGGTGATGAAAACTGGAGCGCAAACAGCCATGGGGAACATTGCGGACAGCATTCAAAAACCCACGCCCGCCACATCGTTTGAGATAGGGACACGCCGTTTTGGCATGCTCATCATGCGATTAACTGTCGTGTTGGTGTTGTTTGTGTTACTGGTCAACGCTTGGTTCCACAAACCATGGCTGGAATCCTTTTTGTTTGCAGTGGCTTTGGCGGTGGGGTTGACACCCGAGCTATTGCCCATGGTGGTTTCTGTCACTTTATCGCGTGGTGCCCTTCGGATGGCCAAGCTACAAATGATTGTGAAACGCCAGTCTGCCATTCAAGACTTGGGTTCGATGGATGTGCTCTGCACGGACAAAACCGGCACGCTGACCGAAGCCAAGATTCGTTTGGAACGCCACTTGGACCTCAGCAACCAAGAAAGTCCACGCGTCTTAGAGTTGGCGTACATCAACAGCTTTTTCGAAACAGGCTTGAAAAGCCCGCTGGATGACGCCATTCTGAATCACCAGACCATCGACGTCAGCGCTTGGAAAAAAATCGACGAGATACCGTTTGATTTTGAGCGACGCTGCGTCTCCGTATTGGTGGACAACGGTTCACAGCGATGGTTGGTAGCCAAAGGCGCGGCTGAAGACATTGTTCGCTTATGTACGCATATTGAACGCACGACCGCAGATGGCATACAGCCATGTGATATCGATGCGTCCAATTTACAAAGCACTTGCGACCTCTACCACGCGTTAGAAAGTGACGGACTGCGTGTTTTGGGCGTGGCCTGGCGAGAAGTGCCACGTGACCAGAAAAGCGCCGCCATCAACGATGAGTCTGCGCTGGTACTGGCAGGCTTTGCTGCCTTCCTAGACCCCCCAAAAGAAAGCGCAGCCCCAGCACTCGCAAAACTTCAGCAAGCTGGCGTAGCTATCAAAGTCGTCACAGGCGATAGCGACTTGGTCACACGCCACGTGTGCCTGCAATTGAACATCGAAGTCACCGGCGTGTTAACCGGTAAAGAGATTGCACAACTCGATGATCAAGTGTTGCAGCGTCGGGTTGAAACCGCCAACTTATTTTGTCGCGTGAATCCAGGACAAAAGCAACGCGTCATCTTGGCTCTCAAAGCCAACGGTCATGTGGTGGGCTACATGGGGGATGGCATCAACGATGCACCCTCATTACATGCCGCCGATGTGGGCCTATCCGTTGACTCCGCCGTGGACGTGGCCAAAGCAGCGGCAGACATCATCTTGCTCAAGCAAGACCTCAATGTCTTACATGCTGGTGTCCTAGAGGGGCGTCGCACCTTCGGCAACATCATGAAGTACATCATGATGGGTACCAGCTCCAACTTTGGCAATATGTTCAGCATGGCTGGAGCCGCCTTGTTTCTGCCTTTCTTGCCGATGTTGCCCACACAAATTCTGTTGAACAACATCCTGTACGACATCTCTGAAATACCAATTCCCTTAGACGAAGTCGACGCCGAGGAAACCGCCAAACCGCGTGTGCTTGACCTCAGCTTCATTCGCAACTTCATGCTCGTCATTGGTCCTATCAGCTCAGTGTTTGACTTCTTGACCTTTTATGTGTTGCTAGAGGTTTTAAAAGCCAAAGAGCAGCTGTTTCAAACCGGTTGGTTTGTCGAGTCGCTGTGCACACAGGTGTTGGTCATCTTCATCATTCGCACCAAAGGCAACCCATTCAAGAGCAAGCCGCACCCACTGCTCACATGCACATCGCTGCTCGTGGTGGCCACGGCCATTGGACTACCACTCACACCACTGGGCGCTCACTTGGGCTTTGTTGCGCCACCTGTTTACTTCTACGGCATCTTGGCCGCCATGGTATTGACCTACCTTGGCGTAGTCGAAGTGGTGAAGCGCATTTTTTACAAACGCGCCTTCGCACATCAATAACCCAAGGCCTTGGCTATCTTGTGACGAGGCACCGTGGTTTTGGGGCACTGGCCTTTGGGCAATTCAAACCATTGCCGCACGTCCTCTTCCAACCCTACGCCATGCATGTAGTTGTAGATTGCCTTTTTCAAACCGCGGCCCAAGGTGTCATGATCGGTGCCTGTCGGGTCAATGAAAGCAATGTCGTTTTTGGCAAAACTCACCTCAGGCAAGGGCACCACTTGCACACCGTAGTCAGCGGGGGTCTTGCCGACGGGCGAATGCACCGTGCAGGCAAAGCGGTGGAAGAAGCCGCTTTGAATGCATCCGTTCTCAAACAGTTGGCGCACATACTCCAAGGCGTCCACAGTGTCTTGCAAGGTTTGGGTGGGGAAGCCATACATCAGATACGCATGCACCAAGATGCCCGCCTCTGAAAAACCTTTGGTGACTTGCGCCACTTGTTCGACTGAGACACCTTTTTTCATCAAGCTCAAGAGCCTGTCTGAAGCAACCTCTAAGCCCCCCGACATGGCAATGCAACCGCTCTCGGCAAGCAACTCCGCCAACTCTGGCGTGAAGGTTTTTTCAAACCGAATATTTCCCCACCAAGAAATATGCACCTTACGGCGCAACAGCTCTTCAGCCAAGGCTTTCAATGCTTTAGGAGGTGCAGCCTCGTCGACAAAGTGAAAGCCCGTCTGTCCTGTCTCAGCCACGATTTGTTCAATGCGGTCAACCAGTGTGGTGGCTGAGGCGGTTTCGTAGCGAGAGATGTAGTCCAAGCTCACATCGCAAAAACTGCATTTTTTCCAATAACAGCCATGCGCCACCGTCAACTTGTTCCAACGGCCATCGCTCCATAAGCGATGCATAGGGTTGAGCATGTCGAGCAACGACAAATACCTGTCTAGCGGTAATCCATCCCAAGTAGGTGTGCCGACGTCTTCAAAAGGCACATCAGGCTCTACCCAGTTCATCAGTTGCACAGTGCCTGCATCGTTGCGCACAAAGGTACGCACCAAGCGTTGCACGCTACGCTTGCCTTGCAAGTGGTCAATCAGGGTTAGCAAAGGCCGTTCGCCTGCGTCTAGGCTGATGAAGTCCACATAGTCAAACACGCGAGGCTCGGTCAGCTCGCGCAACTCGGTGTTCACAAAACCGCCCCCCAAACCAATGCGTATGCGTGGGTAATTTGCTTTGATGGTCTGCGCCATGCGAAACGCCGCATACACCGCACCTGGAAACGGCACAGACAACAACACCAACTGAGGTTGGTGTTTGGCAACCACCGCCAAGGTCAGCGCTTGTAATGTGTCGTCGACAAACGTATGTGGCGCTTGCAAAGCTTGCGCTAAAGGTTCAAACGTGGCTTGGCTGCCTGCCAGCTGTTCGGCGTAGCGCACAAACTCAAAACGGCTGTCGACGGCATCTCGCAGCACATCGGCCAAGTCATTCAAATACAACGTGGCCAGATGGCGCGCTCGGTCTTGTTGGCCTAAGGCGCCAAAGGCCCAAGCCAGCGGGTCACCACTACCCTCGTCGTCATAAGCATCCAATGCGTCAAAGCGCGGACCTTCAGGCAAGAAGCCCCGACCTGCGATGCGATGGCTCAGCGTCGAGTCACGCCCCTGCAAAAACGCAATCGTGGGGGCAACGGTAGATTGGTAGCGCTCGAAATAGTCCAAAAAGTAGTTCACACACGCGGTTCGCTCGGCTTCGGGCTTGGCCAACGCACAGCCACGCACCTGGGCTAACCCCTCGGGCGTGAACAAGGCCAACACCAAAGCCAAGGCCAAATCTTCTTGCACAGCATCCACGCCTTGAGAACGCAAAAAACCCGTCAAATACGCCGTCGAGGGATAAGGCGTGTTGAGCTGCGTCATTGGAGGGATGAGGCTCAGAACACGAAAAGATGAGGTGGAGGGAAAAGATTCAGGCATAGTGAGCAACCATTATCGACGCCCCTTAGATGGGGCAAGCTAGGTGGTCAAATCAAAGTAAATTCTGTAAAAATCTTCAAAACCACTCAAGATTGTCGGTTTGATGCCGAAACCAAAAGGCTAATTTTCTTTTTAAACACAACAAGGACACCACTGTGAGCAACATGACCCCTACTTGCGCCTGCTGCGGCCCACTTCAATTGGCCGGCAATCACTCACGCCGCGGATTCTTAGCCGCCGGTGCTGCCACCGTGGCTGGCGGTTTGCTGGGCATGGCGCCCTTCCAAGCCCAAGCTGCGAGCGGCAACTACGAAGCCATGCTAGTCAACTGTATTGACCCACGCTTCACAACTTTAAGCTGGCAATACATGGGCCTGCTGCAAGGCATCAGCCGCGACAAACTGACAGACAACTACAGCCAGTTCGTCATTGCTGGCGGGCCGATTGGTGCGGTGCACCCCAAGTTCTCGGCTTGGCATAAAGCCTACTGGGACAACTTGGACATCACCGTTTCTTTGCACCACATCAAACGTGTGGTGGGCATTACCCACCGCGATTGCGGTGCTGCCAAGTTGGCTTTTGGAGACGACAAAGTGGCTGACAAACACGATGAAACAGAGGCCCATGCAGAAGCTTTGAACGAGTTCCGCCGTCAAGTGCAAAAGCGTCATCCCAAACTCAGCGTCATCACTGGCGTGATGAGTTTGGATGGCCGCGTGGATTTGATTGGCTAAATGACTAAAGCCCTAGCACCTTGAGCCGATATAGAAGGTTCAAGGTTGCTATGGTTTATGACCGCTCTCGCCACCAGCCCGAAGTTTTAGGGCGCGTGTGGATTTCAATTCACCGCCGAGAGCGGTCCCCTTTTTATTTACAAGCGACCTCGTGCATTCGATAGTGCCGAATGTCGTCAAAGTGCAGTGGCGTCTTAATAAACTGCTTCGCAAATTCTGAATTGCTACCTTGAATAAACGCATCTTTTGACTGATGCGTGATGAAGGGCACCTTACCCACCATATCGCGATAAAAGATGCGTTCCATCAACTGAATGGATTGTTCTTGGCAGTTGATCTCATAAGTCGATTGTTCGGATGAGTAGTTGTACAACGTCACCTTCACCACGGCTTTAGGCGTGTGATACGGCACCTTGGCATCGACTGGTAATTGCGTGAAGGTACGCAACACCTTCACCTTGCCCTTGTCCTCGATCGGCGCGTAGTAGTAATCACTGGATCCGTGGTTGTTATTTGTGAAGTACACCCAACCCGCCCAAACCGATGGTTGAAGTACGGCGACCAACAATAGAAGTAAATATTTATGCATAACTCGCTCTAATTTTATTTGGAAACATAAATCATGGAAAATCTGACCATGACTGATACAACCACTCAACGCCCAGCCCTGCCAGACCATCTCTCCATCGATCCACGCAGCCCGCACTACGCACCCGCGGTCTTCGAGCATGAAATTGGCATTCACTTCAACGACAAAGAGCGCTTTGATGTTGAAGAGTATTGTTTGTCTGAGGGATGGATCAAAGTTCCAGCCAACAAAACCCTAGACCGCAAAGGCAAACCCTTGCTGATCAAGCTCAAAGGCAAAGTCGAAGCTTTTTACAAGTAAACGAGACAGCGACATGACAAAAGCGTATGTGATTGGCCAAATCAGCATCATCAACCCCGAGGGCTATGCAGCGTATGCTGCACAAGTGCCCCAAACCATTGCGGCCTTTGGCGGAAAATATTTGGTACGCGGCGGCAATGCAAGTCAATTAGAAGGTCAATCTATGGGACAGCGAAACGTCGTCCTTGAATTTCCAAGTCGCGAAATAGCGCAAGCATGGTATGCCAGCGAGGCTTACCAAGCCATCATTCAACACCGAACAGACAACGCCACGGGCACCTTGGTCTTAGTCGACGAGTACGTGCCATGAGCATCTCGCGCATGCAAAAAATTGGCCTTGCTTTTTTTCTTTGCACTCTGTTGCCAGCCTATCTCATTGCCAACTGGCGTCATGAAACCAACCTCAACGCCATTACCGATAGGTTTGAGCGAGAACAAAAACTTCATCTCAGTGCAGAAAAACTGGTCAACAACTGTGAGCGTAATGAAGAAAAAGAAAGCGACCACTACAGTGCGAATCATCAAATTTGTACGCAAGGTTTGGAAAAACATGCATCAACATCTCAAGCCATGGACGTGTTGACACAAGAAAAGATGCAGAACGAAACACATTGGTATCGTAATTTTTTTGTGTCTGTTGCAGTCTTGAATCTATTGGGCTTATTGTTTTATCAAGGCACTGCAGTTTTAAAGCGTGAACAAATTTAAAACTGCAACTTGGTTGGAAAGACCGTATTTCGCATCAGATGTACCGCCATCGAATGAAATAAAAAGCCGTTACTGCGAACAGTAACGGCTTTTTGCTTGGAGGCGCGACCCAGAGTCGAACTGGGCTAAACGGATTTGCAA
>JACCDX011383530.1_pt1 | contig 44459 bp, 51 predicted proteins | sample 7449681 | NCBI WGS metagenome assembly JACCDX01 (sample SAMN15323450, study PRJNA562643) | freshwater metagenome | isolation source: river surface water | place: USA:Blue River Watershed | collected 2017-08-18
GGAGACTTTCATGATTTCACGACGTCACATGGCGATTGCTGCGAGTGTTCTTTTGGCATCGTTCGGCACATTTGCACAAAACAACACCGTACGCTTGGTCGTGCCTTTCTCCACAGGAGGCCCCACTGACATCGCAGCACGCGTGATTGCGCCCTTGTTGTCAGAAGCCATGGGCAAGACGGTCATCGTGGACAACCGCGTGGGTGCAACAGGGGCGATTGGTGCAGAGTTTGTGGCACGTGCACCGGCTGACGGCAACACGATTTTGTTTGGCACCAGCAGCATCATGGCAGCGAACCCCGCACTCATGCAAAAACTCGTCTACGACCCTGTGCGAGACTTTGCAGCCGTGAGTACCGTGGCCACGATTGAAAACATTTTGGTGGTTCATCCTTCGGTACCCGCCAACAATGTGCAAGAGCTTGTTCGCTATGCCAAAGACAATCCAGGCAAGTTGTTTTACGGTTCATCCGGCATTGGCAGCACCTACCACTTGGGTTCTGAAATGTTTGCCAACATGACCAAGACCCAACTGGGCCATGCCCCATACAAAGGCCAAGGCCCAGCAGCACAAGACTTGTTAGCTGGCCACATCCAGCTGATGTTTGATGCGTTCAACTCGGCGGTGCCCAACATCAAATCGGGTCGCGTCAAAGCGTTGGGCATCGCCAGCGCCAAACGCCACCCCGAGTTGCCCGACTTGCCCACCATCAGCGAACAAGGTGTGCCAGGCTACGTGACCACCATTTGGCTGGCCTTCTTCTTGCCAGCTAAAACGCCCACCGCCATCGTCGACAAAATGAACCAAGACCTGCGCAACATCATGCAGCGTCCCGATGTCAAAGAACGTTTTACCAAACTGGGCATGCAAGCTACCAACTCCAGCACCAGCGAACTCGATGCTTTGCTGAAACAAGAATTGGTGCAATGGACCAAAGTGGTGAAAGACGGCAACATCAAACCCGAGTGATCTCAAAAAACGCGTTGACCTACATCAAGCACGAATAGACGATACGGGTGTCTAATTCAGCATCACTTAGGAGAACTTTATGACAGCAAACGTTGGCGGCATTGACCGCATTCTGCGCATCGTCGCAGGTTTGACCCTTATCGCATTGGCAGCCACGGGGGTGGTGGGTGCTTGGGGTTATTTGGGCGTGATCGTTTTGGCGACAGGTGTGTTCCGCTTTTGCGGCGCGTACACCTTGCTTGGCATCAATACATGCCCCATGAAGCCTGCCGAAGAAGATCACGCACAGTAAACCGTGCGTGCCTCCAAAGCCTCAGCCCTGTGAAGGGGCTGAGGCTTTTTTCCGTGCCAACCACAGCAAGCCTGCGCCGGTGATGAGCACAGGCACCAAGGATCCCCAGTTGAGCCAAGCCCAACCTTGTGTGGTGACCAAAGCCCCTGAGGCAAACGAGGTGAAGGCCATGGTGGCAAACACGCAAAAATTAACGGCGGCTTGGGCACGGTTTTTTTCTTGCGGTGTGTAGGCTTGCATCGACAGTGTGGTGCTGCCTGTGAACAAGAAGTTCCAGCCCACCCCCAACAAAAACAAAGCCACCAAAAACTGATGCAAGTCCACACCTGACAACGCAACGGCAATGCAAGCGATGTTGAGCAACACGCCCACACCCATGATGGTCAACACCCCAAAACGTTTGATCAAGTGCCCTGTCACAAAGCCCGGCGCGAACATGCCAATCACATGCCATTGCAGCACCCAAGCTGTGTCTTCAAAAGGCAAGCCGCACACTTGCATGGCCAGTGGCGTGGCGGCCATCAGCAAATTCATCACACCATAGCCCAAAGCCGCTGCCATGGCGGCCACCACAAAAATAGGCTGACGCATGATTTGCCCTAGAGGGCGACCGCCCGTGTCATCTGGTTTCGCGATGGGTGCTGGCGGAAAGTGGATGAAACTCATCAACACCATCGACAACAAAGCGACGCCCATCAACGCGACATAAGCCCCCGCGAACGGCATGCCAAACAAGTTTTTGGTTTGAATGGCCAAATTGGGACCAATCACAGCACCAATCAAACCACCGGCCATCACCAAGGACACCGCCTTTTCTCGATAGTCAGGCTTGCACAATTCAGCCGCTGCAAAGCGATACAACTGACCGTTGGCGCTGTAGTAGCCCGCCACCACCGTCGCTGTCACCAACAACCAGAAAGATTGTGAAAGCACCGCGAACGCGCCCAAAGCGGCCGACAGCAAAGCCACCAACAAGCCCAATTGAAACGACCCTTGACGACCAAAGCGTTGCTGTGATTTGGCCACCAACCCCGTGCTTAACGCACCACCCACCACATAGCCCATCACAGGCAAGGTCGCCATCCAAGCCTCAGGCGCCAAGCTCAAACCCACCAAGCCATTGATGGCAATGAAGGTGACGTTGTTGGTCAGGAATAAGCCCTGCGCAATAGACAGAAAAATGAGATGACGGTTCATAACGATCCAAACACTGAAAGAGAAATCAAACCTACTGCCATGGCCAAGCCATGCAGCACAGCGGCTGTAATGGTCAACACAATGGCGGGCACCAAACGTTTGGGTTGCTCTGCATGTTGAAACAACAGAACAAAAGCCCAAAGCGATAAAGGCATAGACACCACCCCCCACAACGCAGGTTCGGGATGGATAAACAATCGCACCCCCACAAACAACCACACATACGCCAGCACCGCAAAAACCAGGTACACCCACGCCGCACGGCGTGGTCCTAAGCGAACCACCAAGGTTCGCTTGCCCACTTGGGCATCTGCTGCCACATCAGGAAATCCGTTGATGACCAAGATATTGCCCACCAACAAAGCAAAGCTCACGGCAACGGCTGCGGGAATCACAAAAAACTGGCCGCGCTGCACATAGTCAGCACCGACCACCACCAAGCCCCACGTCAGGGCCACCGTGAACTCCCCTAAACCACGCGTCATCAAAGCCAAAGGCGGTGCAGAGTAAGCCCACCCCAGCAGCAAACCTACCAGCCCTAACAAAACCAAACCACCGCCCGCCTTCACCGCCAGCAGTAAACCGCAGGGAATCAACACCATGATCAAGGCACTGGCCAAATTGCGCGTGTCTTGTGGTGTGACATGGCCGTTCTGAATCAACCGCGCACCGCCCGTGAACGGAAATAAACCGTGCTGGTTCGCATCGTCTGCACCGCTGAGCGCATCGTGGTAATCGTTCAACACATTGGCTGCGGCATGCATGAGCACAGCCAACACCAACGTAGCCAAGGCGGTCCATACGTTAGGCATGTGCCCACAGGCCGCCGCCACAGATGTACCCAACACACATGCCACAGCAGTGATGACCAAAAACCCAGGCCGCGTCATCTGCACCAACATGCGCCACGGCAAGGTCTTCTGATCGGTCATAGCGCCATGGTTTCCCATGCTTTTAAAGCCTCCGAGGCATACATCAAAGCAGGACCACCGCCCATGTAGACGCACACGGCCAAGGTTTCTTCTAACTCTTCACGTGTGCAACCCACACGGTGCAAAGCCTTCACATGAAAACCGATGCAACCCGAACAATGCTGTGTAATACCAATAGCCAAAGCCATCAACTCTTTGTGCTTCTCGCTCACGGCACCTGTCGCCATGGCCGCTTTGGCCAGTTGGCCAAAACCTTGCATGGCATCAGGTTGTGCTTTGCGCAATTCGGTCATCGATTGGCTGATGTTTTTGATGAGGCTGGGATGGTCAAACGTGCTCATGATGAACTCTCTTTCTATTTATTCAAATGAAGGCTGTGCAGGTTTGAACACGTCGTGCCCTGCGGCTTGCCATGCATCGATACCCCCCGCAATGGATTGAACATGGGTGTATCCCATCTGCGCCAATGACTGCGCACACAACGCAGCACGGCCACTGGTTTTGCAATACAACACGATGCTCAAGTCACGTGATTGCAACTTGGGGTTGCCCGCCATCTTGAACTCCAACATGCCACGTGACATGTGCAAAGCACCCGGCAAATGCCCAGCCACATACTCGTCGGCTTCGCGCACATCAATCAACACATCACAAGATTGGATGGCTTTAAGTGCCTGCGCCACTGAAATTTCTTGAACTGATTTTTTGGCTTCAACAACCAAATCATGGGCGGTTTTCATGCGACTCTCCTTGCTGCGGTGGGACGTTTTTTGGCCGCTGTGGCCAAAGGCCAAGCTTGCTCTAAATGCTGTTGGGTGATGCGGTCGCATACCAAATCACATAGGGCGTAAATGGTGGGATCTGCAATTTGGTAATACACGCTGGTGCCACGGCCTTCACGCTTCACGAAGCCTTGTTGCATCAACACCGCCAAATGGCGAGACATGTTAGCGGCGGTGTACCCACAGGCTTCGGCCAATTCACCCACGTTGTGCTCTGCTTCACGCAGCAAATTCAAAATGCGTAAACGCGTGGGCTCAGCCAAAGCTTGGAAGTAACTGGCCACACGGTCAATCGCTTGTTCTGGAAGTTGGTTCATGTTTCCGATTGTAGACATAATTCAGTTATTGATTATTTAATTGTTTGATTAAATAATTGAAAGATTATTTATAGAATGAGCACCATGACTGATTCAAACCTCCGCATCTCTGGCCGCTTGGCCCGTTTATTTCAAAGTGCACAAATCACGCCCTTGTTGGCTTTGGTGTGTTTCCTGCTCGGTGTTTTTGCCGTCTTGGTGACGCCACGTGAAGAGGAACCCCAAATCAACGTCACGATGGCCAACGTGCTCATCCCCTTTCCCGGCGCTTCGGTGAAGGATGTAGAACAAATGGTGTCGGGGCCCGCCGAGCAAGTGCTGTCGCAAATTGCTGAGGTCGAACACGTCATGTCCGTCTCTCAACCCGGCATGTCTGTGGTGACTGTGCAATACAAAGTGGGCGTACCTCGCACCGAAGCTTTGGTGCGCTTGTATGACACGGTGAACTCACACGCCGATTGGTTACCCAAAGGCTTGGGCGTGCTGCAACCGCTCATCAAACCCAAGGGTATTGACGATGTGCCCATCATGTCCCTCACCTTGCATGGCAAGGACATTGACCTGAGTGCGTTTGAGTTGGAACGCATCGCACAAAACATTGAGCAAGATTTGAAACGCGTCAAAGGCACACGCGAAGTCACCACGGTAGGTGGCCCATCTCGCGCCATTCAAATTGACATCGACCCTGCCCGCATGCAAGCTGCGGGCATCACCGTGCCTGAGCTGCGTGTGGCTTTGCAAGCCGCACACTTAGGCGCACCTGTGGGTGATTTACTGGTGGGCCAACAAGCCATTGCCATTGAATCTGGCCCCTTCTTAAACAACGCCAAAGACGTGGCCAGTTTGGTGGTGGGCGTGCGTGCGGGTACGCCTGTGCACGTGCATGACATTGCGCAAGTACGCGACGGCGGCGCACAGGCCAACACAGCCGTGTGGCATGGCGTGGCAGGCGTTAAGCCGATTGAACGAACAGCAGTGACCATCGCCATCACCAAAAAGCCAGGCGAAAACGCCATCGAAGTGGCCAACGCCGTGGTGACGCAGGTGCAAGCGTTGAAGCAAAGCAAAATTCCAACCAACGTAGAAGTGACCACCACGCGCAACTACGGTGAAACCGCCAACGACAAAGCCAAAAAGCTGATTCAAAAATTGCTGTTCGCCACCGCCTCTGTGGTGGCCTTGGTGTTCATCGCTTTGGGTCGTCGAGAAGCAGCCATCGTGGGCACGGCGGTGATTTTGACCTTGACCATCACCTTGTTTGCGTCTTGGGCTTGGGGCTTCACACTCAATCGCGTGTCCCTGTTTGCATTGATTTTCTCCATCGGCATCTTGGTAGATGACGCCATCGTGGTGGTGGAAAACATCCACCGTCATCAAGGTTTGTTCCCTCATCAAACACTCACGCAAATCATCCCAGGCGCAGTCGATGAAGTGGGCGCACCCACTATCCTTGCGACCTTCACCGTGATTGCCGCTTTGTTACCCATGGCATTTGTGACAGGCTTGATGGGGCCCTACATGAGCCCTATCCCCATCAACGCCAGCATGGGCATGTTGTTATCGTTGGTCGTGGCGTTTGTGGTCACACCTTGGCTGGCTCGCATCTGGATGAAGGCCACACATGCGCACAGCGTTGAAACCAGCAGCCCATTCAAGCACTGGCTCTCGCGTTTTTTCAATGGTGTGTTCACCCCTTTCTTGAATGAGAAAAACGGCCAACACAATCGTTGGCGCTTAGGCGCCGCGGTTCTGGGTGCCATCGTTGTCTCCGTGGCATTACCCGTCGCAGGACTGGTGGCCTTGAAGATGCTGCCCTTTGACAACAAGTCTGAATTTCAAGTCGTGGTCGACATGCCTGCAGGCACCCGTGTGGAAGAAACCGAAAAAGTGTTGCGCGCCTTGGGTGCTCACTTAGCTACCGTGCCAGAGGTAACCCACTACCAAGCCTACGCAGGCCTGAGCGCCCCGATCAACTTCAACGGCTTGGTACGTCAATACTATTTGCGCACCGGCGGCCATGTAGGTGACATTCAAGTCAACCTGCTAGACAAACATTTGCGTAAAGCACAAAGCCACCTCATCGCCATGCGCGAGCGCCCTGCACTGCAAGCCATTGGCCAACAGTTCAATGCCAACGTGAAAGTGATTGAAGTCCCACCCGGTCCTCCCGTGTTGGCGCCTATCGTGGCCGAGGTGTATGGCCCGATAGACGAAGGCCGCAATCAGGTGGCGAAATCTGTGCGTGCGATGTTCAGCACCCAACAAGGCGTGGTGGATGTGGACGACAGCACCATCAGTGCAGCACCTCGCCACGTGTTGCTGATCAACCGCCAAAAGGCGGCGCAAATGGGCGTGTCGCAACAAGCCATCGTGAGCACCTTGCGTGCCGCATTGGCGGGTGAATCAACTATCTACGCACACGACCAAAACAAATACGCGGGTGCCGTTGTCATTCGATTGCCCAAAAATGAACAAGACTCTCTGGACAAACTGCTCAGCCTCGGTGTGCGCAACTCGCAGCGGGAAATCGTGCCCATCCGCCAACTCGTCACCATCAGTGACACCGAGCGCGAGCAACCGATTTATCACAAAGACTTGCTACCCGTCACCTACGTGGTGGGCGACATGGCGGGCAAGGTCGACAGCCCGCTGTATGGCATGTTTGGCATGCGCAGTGGCTTGAACCAAATTCAAGCCCCCAATGGCAAACCTGTGGATGAATACTTCATTCAACAACCGACAGACCCTTACCAACACTACGCCGTCAAGTGGGATGGCGAGTGGCAAATGACGTATGAAACCTTCCGCGACATGGGCGCTGCCTATGCGGTAGGTTTGGTGCTGATTTATTTGTTGGTGGTGGCGCAGTTTGGCTCTTACCTCGTGCCGCTCATCATCATGGCACCTATCCCACTCACCATCATTGGTGTGATGCCAGGCCACGCTTTGCTGGGTGCACCCTACACCGCCACCTCCATGATTGGCATGATTGCCTTGGCTGGCATCATCGTGCGCAATTCGATCTTGTTGGTGGACTTCATCCGCCTGCAGGTCTCGCATGGTGTGGCGTTGAAAGACGCCGTGGTGGCCTCAGCCATCACCCGCGCGCAGCCCATTGTGTTGACAGGCTTGGCGGCCATGATGGGGGCATTCTTTATCTTGGATGACCCCATCTTCAATGGCTTGGCCATCTCGCTCATCTTCGGTATTTTTGTCTCGACCGCGCTCACCTTGCTGGTGATTCCGCTGCTCTATTTCATGGCTTTCAAAAACAAGCCCAGCTCTGTCATTTCTGGAGAACACGCATGAAACGCTTGCCCCTCATCGCCGCACTCGCCCTAGCTGGCACCACCTCGGCTGCACACGCCGCTGACTTGATGGGTGCTTGGCAAGCCGCCCTCGCGCGTGATCCAGAAATCGCCGCTGCACGCGCCTTGCATGAGCAAGCCACGTTCAGACAAGAACAAGCCAAAGCCTTGTGGGCACCCACAGTGTCAGCCGGTGGTGCTGTGGGCGTAGGCGGCGCAGACAGCCGAACCCAAGGTGCAGAGGCCATGGGCCAAAGCGATGTCACCTTCAAAACCAATGTGAATGCAGGCGCTTTGGCACGTGCCAGCATCAGCGCGCAAAAAGCATGGATCAGCCCCGAACGCGAAGCGCAAAGCAAACAGCTAGAGCTGTCCGCACACATCGCACAAAGCCAATGGCAGCAAGCCCAACAAACCCTCATCATGCGCACAGCACAACGCTACTTTGATGTGGTGGGCGCCGAGCAAACCCTCAGCATCCTGCAACGTCAGCAAAAAGCCATGCAGCAAGCCGCTGCAGAAATCAGCAAACGCCAATCTGTGGGCGACGCCAGCGTGATGGACGTGCAAGAGGCCAATGCCCGTGTGTCTGAAATTCGCGCGCACGTGCTCACATTTGAGAACAACTTGGCAACCAAGAAGGTGGCCTACCGCCAATTGACAGGTCAAGAGCCCACACAGTTACTGCCTATCGCCAACGTCAACCTCACGCCTGCCAATTTGGCAGACGCCAACACCTGGGTGCAGCGCGCCAAACAACAGTCGCCTAATCTGCAAATGATGGGCTTGCAACAAGCCATTCAAACCCAAGAAGCCAAACGCGTCAAAGCCAGCAACGCCATGACGGTGGACTGGGTGGCCCAAGCCAACCTAGACCGTTTGTCTGGCCAAGGCATGTATGGCGGTGCCAGCAACCAAATGGCTCAATACATGGTGGGCGTGCAATTGAATGCACCGCTTAGCACAGGCGGCATGGTGGAAGCGCGCGAACGTGAAGCCTTAAAGCAAGTCGAAAAATTGCGCTACGACCAAGAGGCGGCAGAACAACAGCTAGAACAACAGGTGCGGGATGCTTGGCAAAGCCTGACCACCGCACCAGCCCGTCTGCAGGCCCTCAGCCAATCCGAGCAAGCCAGCAAAGCGCGTCTCACCTCTACCCGTCAGGCCCATCGCACCGGCGCACGCACCACCAACGAGCTGTTGGGTGCCGAGCACGATGCAGCGCAGGCCGAGCTGGCATTGGTGCAATTGCGTATTCAAACCGCCATGGACCAACTGCGCTTGTCCGCCGTCAGTGGTGAATTGGGCGAAGCTCAGTTGCGTCAAGTGAATGCTTTGTTGAAATAAACCATGATTGGGTCACGATTGCTCCACACATTGTTGCTTGCCAGCTTTTTGGGGCTCACGACAACGCCTGCGTCAGCCGGTAGCTGCGCAGAAGACATCGCGGCGGTGGACAAGGCATTGCGCAGCCAATACGGCGAAGACCGCAAGTGGTGGCAAGTCATCGCATGTCCCGTCGTGCTGGATGGTCAACTGCGCAAAGATGCCATCGTCAACGTCGAGCAGATCAAAGAAATCAGCTACTTTCGCAACATCGCTTATATGCAACATGCGCGTGGCGATGACAAGATGTGCAAAGAATCTATGGCAAAACCCAAACGCTTGTTGCGGGTTTGGTAATAGCTTGTTCAGCAGGGAAATCCCTTGAAGAATCGCACGCTCAGGATTGCTAGAATTTATTTATAAGCAACTAATGAATTATTTAATTTTCAAAGGAAAAACACATGAAACAACTCGCCGCCATCGCCCTCCTTGCATTCAGCGCCACAGGTGCTTGGGCCAACGCAGACTTGGCCAAAAAAAACAATTGCTTGGCCTGCCACGCAGCTGATAAAAAGATTGTTGGACCAGCCTACCAAGATGTGGCTAAAAAATACGCGGGCCAAACGGATGCAGAAGCCACTTTGGCCAAGAATATCAAAGCAGGCGGCAGCGGCAAATGGGGCCCTATTCCCATGCCGCCACAAGCGCAACTCAGTGACGCAGATGCCAAGGCTTTGGCCACTTGGGTTTTAGGTGGCGCCAAGTAATACGACTGGTACTCGTATCTTGATGAGCTTCCCTCTGAAATGTCTTAGGGAAGCTCTTTTTTTTAAAGTCTCAACATTAGAAAGCCCGTCATGACATTGAACTTCAAACACCTCTTGCTCACCATAGGTTTGGCTTCGATCAGCTTCACCAGCACAGCGGCTGATCCCGAATACTTGCGCATCATTGGCACCGACACCAAGTTCGTCGTCAAAAACGCCAAAGGCGAAGAGCGCGAGATCAAACGCGTGATGACCCCTTGCGCCAAAAACAAAGGCTGGTTGCAACCCATGGTGCCAGTCGCAGGCGTTACTCCCGTGGGAGAGATCGAAATGCTCAACGCCATGAACGACCGCGACGCCATGTTGGTCGACATGCGTGAACCCGAAGACCGCGAACAAGGAACCATCCCCGGTTCACACCACATCGTCTACACCGAAGTCTCTGCACGCTTGTACGAACTGGGTTGCAAAAAAACCGCCAAGGGTTGGGACTGTGCAGGCGCCAAAAAAGTGTTTGCCTTCTGCAATGGCCCTGTCTGCCCACAAAGCCCCACAGCCATTCAGGCCATGACACGTGACGGCTTCCCTGCTTCGAAAATTTATTACTATCGCGGCGGTATGTTGGATTGGGCGGCATTAGGCTTCCCCGTTCTCAAAGGCGATTTCTAAAAAGGCACCTCATGCACACCAACTGGATACAAGACACGCAAGCCTTGCTCAACAGCAAGGATGAATCGGCACCCACACGCCGCTTGGCGTTGCAAACTGCATTGGGCTTGGGCTACGCAGCGGCTGCCATGCCGTTGATCGCGCAAACGGCCATCCAAACATCAGGCGAAGGTTTGGTCGAAGGCGAAGTAATGATTGACGTCAGCGGCTTCAAAATGCCAGCTTACCGCTCAGCCCCCAAAGGTAAAACCAACTTGCCTGTGGTCTTGGTGATTTCCGAAATTTTTGGTGTGCATGAATACATTGCCGATGTCACGCGTCGCTTTGCTAAGGCGGGCTACTTGGCCATCGCCCCTGAATTGTTCGTGCGCCAAGGCGACCCCAGCACCTATGGCGAAATTGCCAAACTGCAATCTGAAGTGATTTCCAAAGTGCCAGACGCACAAGTGATGGCCGACTTGGATGCCACCCTGCAATGGGCCAGCAAAAACGGCGGTAATGCCAACCGCGCAGCCATCACTGGCTTTTGTTGGGGTGGTCGTATCACGTGGCTGTATGCCGCACACAACGCCAAACTCAAAGCGGGTGTAGCTTGGTATGGTCGTGTCGAAGGCCAAACCAATGCCAACAACCCCAAGCACCCGGTCGACTTAGCAGCCACGCTCAAAGCGCCTGTGCTCGGTTTGTATGGCGGGCAAGACACAGGCATTCCCGTCACCTCGGTCAACAACATGAAAGATGCCTTGGCGCAAGCTGCCGTCAAAGGCAACAAAGCAGCCAAGGCCTGCGAGTTTGTGCTCTACCCCGATGCACCGCACGCCTTCCATGCCGACTACCGCACCAGCTACCGCGCTAGCCCTGCAGCAGACGGCTTTGCGCGTGCGCTGGCGTGGTTCAAGCAGCGCGTTTGAACCTTAACGCTGTCTAACCTTGTGCCACAAACACCCGAGCTTTGCGCGGTGTGAGCACCAAGGTCTCGCCTTCTGTGAATCCCTGCTCGTAAAACTGCGATGCAGGGATTTGCGCTTCAATGATCTGTTGGTCTGATGGGCTGTCGCCCTCAGCCGCCACCAGCTCTAAGCGGGCAATCGGCCCCACCACGATGGCACGGGTCAGTTGAGCCACGATGCCTTCATCACCCGATGTGTAGCGGCGTACATCTAAATCGTGGGGACGCACATACGCAAACGCTTTGGCATCTTGTGCCGCATGGTGCTCAGGGCTGGCCACACGCACGGTCTGGTCTTCCACACCGATATGCATTTCACCTTCGTGGGCACGACCATGGAACAAGTTCACATCACCTAAGAAGCCATACACAAAGGGGCTGGCTGGGTGTTCCCACACTTCTTGTGGGCTGCCTACTTGCTCGACATTGCCTTTGTTCATCACCACCACGCGGTCGGCCACTTCGAGCGCCTCTTCTTGGTCATGCGTCACAAAGATGGTGGTCACATTCAAATCATCGTGCAAGCGGCGCAGCCAACGGCGCAGTTCTTTGCGCACCTTGGCGTCCAGCGCACCAAAGGGCTCGTCGAGCAACAAGACTTTGGGCTCAACCGCCAAGGCACGAGCCAAGGCAATGCGTTGGCGCTGGCCACCTGAGAGTTGAGAGGGATAACGGTCAGCCAACCAATCGAGTTGCACGAGGCTCAACAACTCGTGCACTTTTCGATTAATTTGTTCTTCGCTGGGGCGTTCGTTGCGTGGCTTCACGCGCAGACCAAAGGCGACGTTCTCAAACACCGTCATGTGGCGGAACAAGGCGTAGTGTTGGAACACAAAGCCCACTTGGCGCTCGCGCACATGCACGTGCGTGGTGTCTTCACCGCTGAACAAAATCGTGCCTGCGTCTGCCGTTTCTAAACCTGCGATGATGCGCAGCAAGGTGGTTTTGCCGCAGCCCGATGGGCCCAACAAGGCAATCAACTCGCCCGAGTGAATGTCAAGACTCACATCGCCCAGCGCTTGAAAATCGCCAAACTGTTTGTGAATGTTTCTGATTTCGATGCTCATATTTCTTTACTCGTATGGATGCGTGTGAATGCACACGTTGATGTGTGGGCGCTAAGCATTTATGCGCTGGGCCTTTCGGGTGGTAAATCAACCGTGGCTTTGAGTTCATTGGCATGACGCCACTCCACCACCGACTTGATCGCCAACGTCACCAAGGCCAACAAGGCCAACAGTGAGGCCACGGCAAATGCCGCCACCGATTGGTATTCGTTGTACAAAATTTCCACATGCAAGGGCATGGTGTTGGTCTGTCCGCGGATGTGGCCCGACACCACCGACACCGCGCCAAACTCACCCATGGCACGGGCGTTGCACAAGATCACACCGTAAATCAAACCCCACTTGATGTTGGGCAAGGTGACATACCAAAAGGTTTGCCAACCTGTCGCGCCCAGCACAATAGCTGCTTGCTCTTCGTCATTGCCCTGCGCTTGCATGAGCGGAATCAACTCACGTGCGATGAAGGGAAACGTGACAAACACCGTGGCCAACACAATGCCAGGCACCGCAAAAATGATCTTGATGTCGTGCGCTTGCAACCAAGGACCAAACCAGCCTTGTGCGCCAAACATCAACACATAAATCAAGCCCGCGACCACAGGCGATACCGAGAACGGTAAATCCACCAACGTGGTCAAAAACGCTTTGCCTGTGAATTCATATTTGGCAATGGCCCATGCGGCAGCAATGCCAAACACCAAGTTCAAGGGCACGGCAATGAGTGCCGTGATGAAGGTCAAGCGAATGGCAGACCATGCATCGGGTTCCTGCAAGGCCTCCCAATATGCTTCAAAGCCTTTGCGAAGAGCTTCGGTGAACACCGCAGCCAAAGGCAAGACCAGAAAGAAAAACATGAAGGTGAGCGCCAAGCCAATCAGGCCATAGCGCACCCATGCGGGTTCTGTCGTGCCAGCTTGTGCGCGGCGTTGAGAAGGATGCATTGTGGTGCTCATGCTTGACCTCCATCGGACCGCCCCAAGGAGGGCAACGCCCCCTCGGGGGGCAGTGAGCACACGCAGTGACAAACGTGGGGGTTCATACGGCTACTCCTGTGTGACGGCGCTGCCACGCTTGCAGGGCGTTGATCACCAACAACAAGATGAACGAAATGACCAACATCACCACCGCCACAGCAGTGGCTCCGGCGTAGTCGTATTGCTCCAACTTACCAATGATGATGAGCGGCGTGATTTCAGACACCATAGGCATGTTGCCCGCAATGAAAATAACCGATCCATATTCGCCAATCGCACGCGCAAACGCCATGGCAAAACCCGTGAGCAATGCGGGTGCGATGCTGGGAAAAATCACGCGGCTAAATGTTTGCCAACGCGTGGCTCCCAAGCAAGTAGCGGCTTCTTCGAGTTCTTTCTCTGCGTCTTCCAGCACCGGTTGCACCGTGCGCACCACAAATGGCAAACCAATAAAGATCAGCGCAATCACCACGCCGTTGGGGTTGAACGCCAACTGAATGCCTAAGGGCTCAAGGTACTGCCCCACCCAACCATTACCCGCCAACAAAGCGGTAAGCGAAATACCGGCCACCGCGGTGGGCAATGCAAAAGGCAAGTCCACCAAAGCATCAACCACCTTCTTGCCAAAGAAGTTGTAGCGCACCAGCACCCAAGCCACGAGCAAACCAAACACCACGTTCACCAAAGCCGCGATGAGCGATGCACCAAAAGTCAACCGATACGATGCCATCACGCGAGGGCCTGTGACGGCCTGAATGAATTGGTCCCACGTGAGCGTGAAGGTTTTGAAGATCAATGCCGAGAGCGGAATCAACACAATCAGGCTCAGGTACGTGAGCGTGAAGCCTAGCGTGATGTTGAAGCCGGGAAGCACTCGCGCCGCCTTGTGGCTGCGCGCCAGAGAAAACAATGCCATGAATAATTACTTCACCGTATAAATCTTGTCGAACTGGCCACCGTCGTTGAAGTGGGCTTTTTGCGCTTCGCTGAGTGAACCGAAATACTCGCTCACCGGCACCAACTGAATGGGCTTGAACGTGGCCGCATATTTCTTCAGCAGCGCAGGGGAACGTGGACGCAAGGCATGCTTGGCCGCAATTTCTTGTGCTTCGTCAGAGTACAAGTAGTTCAAGTAAGCCTTGGCCAATTCGCCTGTGCCTTTTTTATTCACGGTGCGTTCCACCACCGCCACAGGGTTCTCAGCAATGATGCTGACAGATGGATGCACAGCATCCACCTTGCCTTCGCCAAATTCGCGGTCCACCGACACCACTTCGGATTCAAACGTCACCAGCACATCGCCAATGTTGCGTTGCAAGAAGATGGTGGTGGCATCACGACCGCCTTTGGCGAGCACGGGCACGTTCTTGAAAATCTTGGCCACAAACTCAGCAGCGCCTGCATCGTTCATGCCTTTTTTGCGGGCATACGACCACGCGGCCAAATACGCCATGCGGCCATTGCCACCTGTTTTGGGGTTGACGATGATGACTTGCACACCAGGCTTGGTCAGGTCGTCCCAATCCTTGATGCCCTTGGGGTTGCCATTGCGCGTGAGGAACAACATGGTCGATGTGGTGGGCGATGCATTGTTGGGAAACTTCTTCGCCCAATCTTTGGCGACCACGCCTGTGCTGGCCAAGAACTCAATGTCGGTGGTGGTGTTCATGGTCACCACATCGGCTTCTAAGCCGTCATTCACTGCTCGCGCTTGTGCGCTTGAGCCGCCGTGGGCTTGGTCAATCTTGATGTCTTTGCCTGTGGTCTTTTTGTAATGGGCCACGAAAGCTGCGTTGTAGTCTTTGTAAAACTCGCGAGCCACGTCATACGACACGTTCAGCAAAGTTTGTGCAGAAGCCAAAGAACTGATGGCCAGCAAGGCAGCGGCTAGGGTGGTGTGTAGAAATTTTTTCATACCGTTTGAAACTCCAAAGAATGATGCGACACAACCGGTGTCATCGTTTTAAATACCAAAGGTGAGTCGACCAGCGACTGCAACAGTGCTAGCCCCAAAGGCCATGCACCAAAACCAGAGTCGATGTTGATGTGCCCTGCGTTTTGCAAACGCACAAACTCGCTCCCCCATGACCGCGCATAAGCCCCAGCGGTGCGTACTGGGCAATACGGGTCGTTGCTGCTGGCCACCACCACACTGCGATAAGGCAGGGGCTGATACGGAACAGGCGCAAAGTCCACCAAAGGTGCACGACGTTCAGGGTCAGCAGGGGCCACCAACAAGGCACCTTGAATGCGCGCCACGGCGTCGGGTGGCAAGTGGGTCGATGCAATGCAGCCCAAGCTGTGAGCTGCCAGCACCACGGGGCCATCTTGGGCAAGTATGGTTTCAGCAATGCGCCCCACCCACGCTTGGCGGGTAGGCGAAATCCAGTTGTCTTGGCTCACGCGCACTGCGCCCACCACAGACTCGGCCCACAGGCTTTGCCAGTGACCGGGGCCGGAATCGCGCCAACCGGGAACGATGAGGATGGTGGGTGTTTGAGACATGACCGCGATTGTGGGTGGCAATGCAGCAAACTCAAACGACTGTTTATTTGTTAGTTAATAACGCATCCGTATAAAGAAAAAAGCCCGCAAAAATGCGGACTTTGAGAGGTCAGGGTGAATGCCCTTACAGAATCTGGGCAGCTTCATCAAAAGCCAAGCGTGGGCCACGTGGGTGCACGCCAGCGGGATCAGCCACACCGAGGTTGATGAGGAAGTTGGTTTTGAAACGGCCATCAGCAAAGAAGGCTTCATTCACCACTTGTGGGTTGAAGCCAGACATGGCACCGCTGTCCAAACCCAAAGCACGTGCGGCCAAGATCAGATAAGCGCCTTGCATGCTGCTGTTGCGCGCAGCGGTGGCTTCGGTCATGGCAGGGTTGGCGTCAAACAAAGGCTTGGCGTCGTAGCCAGGAAACTGAGTGGGCAGGTGCTCGTGGAACTGCGTGTCTTGCGCAACGATCACGGTGACAGCAGCGCTCTGCACTTGCGGCACGTTGCCGGGCATCAAGGCAGGAATGAGCTTGGCTTTGGCTTCTGCCGTTTTCAAAAACACATAGCGCGCAGGCTGCGCGTTGAATGCGGTAGGGCCCCACTTGAGCAAGTCGTACAGCTGGTGAATCACGGCATCAGACACAGGCGTGTCTTTGAAGGCGTGAACAGTGCGTGCTTCGCGAAACAGTTGGTTGAGTGCGGCATCGTTGAGCGCGTTGAATGACATGAAAATTTCCTAAGAGAAAAAATAAGATCGCAAACGTTGATTCAAGGCAAGGATATCAGGCGCGTCAATGCCCCCAGTAGCCCCAGACATCACACGGTCTATCAACTGTGTGGCTGTGCTGACATGCGGCAGCACTGTGCCCCAGAAATACACCTGCTGCCGATCAGAAACCAACAAAGTGGGAAAGTTTTCAACGTCCACATCGTCTAGCAGTTCAGCCTGGTCTTCAATATCTACCCACACCACCTCGGCGTGTTCGGCATAGCTCTTTTTGAGTAAATCGAAGACGCGCACATAGTCATCACACGTCCGGCACCAAGCCGCGCAAAAACAAGCAATGACGAAACAAGAGTGGGAGTTAGAGGGCATGAACGACTACTTGGAAGAGGCGGTGCCTCTTCCAAGTAGAGCTTAGCGTCTGGCGTTGCTCAATTGTCGCACCACCGCAATCATGCGGTCCACTTCTTCGCAGGTGTTGTAAAACGCGAGCGATGGACGCACAGTGGTTTCCAAACCAAAGCGACGCAAAATGGGCTGCGCACAGTGGTGGCCTGTGCGCACCGCAATGCCTTCTTGGTTCATGGCCTTGCCCACCTCCTCGGTGGTGTAGCCCTGCAAAACAAACGACAGCACGCTGGCTTTTTCTTTGGCCGTTCCCACCAAACGCACACCGGGAATCGGCTGCAGGTGGTGTGTGGCGTAGGCCAACAAGTCGTGCTCATAGCGTGCGATGTTTTCCATGCCAATGCGGTGCACATAGTCAATCGCAGCGCCCAAACCCACCGCATCGGCAATGTTGCCTGTGCCTGCCTCAAACTTGTTGGGAGGGGGCTGGAAGATGGTTCGCTCAAACGTCACATCGGCAATCATGTTTCCACCGCCCTGCCAAGGCGGCATGTCGTCAAGCAAAGCACGCTTGCCATACACCACACCAATGCCTGTGGGGCCAAACACCTTGTGCCCAGAGAACACAAAGAAATCAGCATCGATGTCCTGCACGTTCACACGCATGTGGCTGACCGATTGCGCACCATCCACCAAAACCACCGCGCCCGCACGGTGTGCCAAGGCCACGATTTCTTTGACCGGCGTGACAGTCCCCAAGGCGTTGGAGACTTGGGTGACCGACACAATCTTGGTGCGGTCGTTCAAGAGTTTCTTGTACTCATCCAACAGCACTTGGCCACTGTCGTCCACAGGAATCACTTTGAGCTTGGCGCCCTTGGCCGCTGCCAACTGTTGCCACGGCACGATGTTGGCGTGGTGTTCGAGGTTGGAGACGATGATCTCGTCGCCCTCGCCCACGTTTTGCCAACCCCAGGTCTTGGCCACCAAGTTGATGGCTTCGGTGGCACCGCGCACGAAGATGATTTCTTCGACCGAGCCAGCCCCCAAAAACGCACGCACTTTTTCGCGCGCGCCCTCATAAGCGTCGGTGGCACGCGCCGCCAACTCGTGTGCCGCACGGTGAATGTTGGAATTCTCGTGGGCATAAAAGTAGGCAATGCGGTCAATCACCGATTGGGGCTTGTGCGTGGTGGCCGCGTTGTCAAACCACACCAACTGTTTGCCATTCACGCGCTCTTGCAGCACAGGGAAATCACGACGCACCGCATGCACATCAAAACCCGGATGACGGGCCTCGTCGGCTTGAGGAACGCGCTCTGAGAAACCGTGGGCTTGTCGCGAGGGTTGCGCAAAGTAGTAAGGCGACGTGGACTGCTCGCTCGCCGTTGTAGGTGCATGCGCTGGCAGTGGCTGCGCTTGGTGGCGCGGGTTGTCTGCCAGCAATGCACGCAAGTCGTCGGCGCCGGGCAAACCAAAGGATTGCGCAGACACACGGTCTTCACGCGGCACGTCAAAGCTCTGCACGGTCGTGGGGTAGCCCGCAGACTCGCCCAAGAAGTAGTAAGGTGTCGAGGGCGCTGGTGGTCGTTGGTGCGCAGGGCCAATGGCTTCTGCACGCTCGGGCGATGCACCACCCACCGCAGGCAGCGAAGGCGCGTACGCCTGTGGTACACCGAGTGACCCACTGCCCACACGACCATCTACCGCTGGCGGCACGATAGATGCATGGTCTGGCACACCATTGGGTGCAGCCGAGTGCGGCACCAACGATGGCGAAGACGCACCGAGGTTCAACACACTTTGTGGCGACTGCGGCACGGCATTGGCACCAGGCGCAATCGTGCCGGGTAGGTGTGGGCCGTTGCCTAAAGGTCCAAACGACGAGCCAGCTGGCAGCACGTTCACAGGCGCTGGTACACCGCCCAAGGCAGTTGCCGAAGGGGCCACATTCAAAGCCGCTTGTGGCTCAGCACGCTCGCCCGGCAAAGCAGCGAAGAACTCACCCGCCAGCTTGGCCAAAACACCAACGTCTAGAGGGCTATGCACTTCACTTGTAGGTGTCTGGATACTCATGGAACTTGCCAATCTCAACATCTTCCAACACAGCCAACGCATCGTCAGACTGCACCACCAGCGAGCAATACAAGCTGATCAAGTACGACGCAATCGCGCTGCGGTTGATGCCCATGAAGCGCACCGACAAGCCAGGGCTTTGTTCACCGGCCAAACCGGGTTGGTACACACCCACCACGCCTTGGCGTTTTTCGCCCACGCGCAACAGCAAGATTTTGGTTTTGCCATCGGCCACGGGCACTTTGTCACTAGGAATCAGTGGAATGCCACGCCATGTGAGGAACTGTGAACCAAACAAGCTCACAGTGGGTGGTGGCACGCCACGGCGTGTGCACTCACGGCCAAAGGCGGCAATGGCCAAAGGATGAGTCAAGAAGAAGGCAGGCTCTTTCCAAACCTTGGTCAACAACTCGTCGAGGTCATCTGGGGTAGGCGCACCTGTGAGGGGGTAAATCACTTGCTCAGGCGCGACGCTGGCCAACAAACCGTAGTCAGGGTTGTTAATGAGTTCGCTTTCTTGCTTTTCCTTGATGGTCTCAATGGTCAAGCGCAGTTGCTCTTTGATTTGGTCGTGTGGGCTGCTGTAGAGGTCGCTCACGCGTGTGTGCACGTCGAGGACGGTGGACACGGCGTTGAGGAAGTACTCACGCGGTTGGTCTTCGTAGTCCACAAAGGTTTGTGGCAGTTCAGACTCATCGCGCTTGGCGCAAGCCACCAACACGTCTTCAGGGTTCTTGACCTTGTTCAAGCGATAGATGCCAGCTTCGACGGGTGACCATTGCAGCAAATGGGTCAACCAACGTGGGCTGATGGTCGAGAGAATCGGGACCGTTTTGGTCGCATTGGCAAGCTGGCGAGCAGCGTTGTCGCTCAGCGCGAGCTGAGAGGATGTTTGTTCCGACATGGGAAAGCTCCGAGAAAGTTACAAAAAGGGTTGATTGAGTGTCAAACGTTCAGAGCCATCGATCAACATGCTATAGCCGTCAATTGAATGCCTTTGAGGGTTTGGGAGGAAGAAATTCGCTCAGCGTGTGCAACCAAAGTGGTCACACTCACACCGAAAGCGAAGGCAAGTTTTTCGATGGTGAGTAACGAGGCAATGGCTTGACCGCGCTCCAACTCGCCCACATACGAACGGTTGAGATCGGCATATTCGGCCAAGGCTTCTTGAGACCAGCCTTGGCGTTCGCGCAGTTGACGCAAGGCCAGCCCAAAGTGATTGGGAAGTTCACTCATAACAAAGCCACAGACTCATCGCGCTGAGAACGCGCCTGCGTCACTTGCGCGCCTGGGGCCACATCGTGAGTCACCCACACGTTGCCCCCAATCGAAGCGCCTTTGCCAATCGTCACGCGGCCCAACACGGTGGCACCGGCGTAAATCACCACATCGTCTTGCACATGCGGATGGCGTGGCAGCCCTTTGACGGGATGGCCCTCGGCATCGGTGGGAAAACTCTTGGCGCCCAGCGTGACCGCCTGATACACCCGCACACGCTGGCCGATGACGGCGGTCTCGCCAATCACCACGCCGGTGCCGTGGTCGATGAAAAAGCCTGCGCCAATCGTGGCACCCGGGTGAATGTCGATGCCCGTCTTGCCATGTGCCAACTCGGCCACCAAGCGCGCCAACAGCGGTACACCCAAGGCGTACAAGCGGTGTGCCATGCGGTGGTGAATCATGGCCTCGATGCCGGGGTAACACAGCAACACCTCGTCCACACTGCGTGCGGCGGGATCGCCTTCGAAGGCAGCGGTCACGTCGCTGTCGAGCAAGCGGCGAATCTGTGGCAAAGCATGGCTGAACTCGCGCACGATGTGCAGTGCTTGCACGTCCAGCGCCGCTTCGGTTTGCGAGGCATCGTGCCGGCTGGCGTAGCGCAGCTCTAAGCGCACTTGGTGCAGCAAGCCGTGCAGCACCGAATCGAGCGTGTGCCCCACATAAAAATCTTCGCTTTCTTGGCGCAGGTCAGATGGCCCCAAGCGCATGGGAAACAAGGCCCCGCGCAGGCCTTTGACAATATCGGCCAAGGCCTCGCGCGAAGGCAACTCACGTCCACCAGGCTCGGTAGAACGTTGCTGCGCTTCACGCCAGCTTTGGCGCACCGCAGCCAGCTCAGACACCACGCGCTGCAAGTCAAACGACGCAGCACGCGAATCGATCAACTCACTCATGCCGCCAAACCTGCCTCGTTGAACACGCCTTCAAACAACACCGAGCTGAGGTAACGCTCACCCGAATCGGGCAGCACCACCACAATGGTTTTGCCTGCGCTCTCTGGCTTCTTGGCCCATCGCACCGCTGCGACCGTGGCTGCGCCACAAGAGATGCCAGCCAAGATGCCTTCTTCGCGCGCCAAGCGGCGGGCGTATTCCACCGCGTCTTCGTTGCTCACTTGCTCAATGGCATCGACCAACGACAAGTCCAACACATCGGGCACAAAACCCGCACCAATGCCTTGAATTTTGTGAGGGCCAGGCTTCACCTCTTCCCCCGCACGCGTTTGCGTGAGCACGGGGCTAGCCGTGGGCTCCACCGCCACGGTGGTGATGGCTTTGCCTTGGGTGTGTTTGATGTAACGCGACACACCCGTGATGGTGCCGCCCGTGCCCACACCTGATACCAAGATGTCAATCGCACCTTCGGTGTCTTGCCAAATTTCGGGGCCAGTGGTGCTTTCGTGAATGGCGGGATTGGCTGGGTTTTTGAACTGTTGCAGCAACACATACTTGGGGTCGCTGGCCGCAATTTCTTCGGCCTTGGCAATGGCCCCCTTCATGCCTTTGGCACCTTCGGTCAACACCAGCTTGGCACCGTAGGCCAAGAGCAATTTGCGTCGCTCAATGCTCATGGTGTCGGGCATGGTGAGCGTCAATGGAATGCCACGCGCTGCGGCCACAAACGCCAACGCAATGCCTGTGTTGCCGCTGGTGGGCTCCACAATTTCTTTGCCCTGGCCCAACACGCCACGTTTTTCTGCATCCCAAATCAACGCTGCACCGATACGGCACTTGACCGAGTACGCAGGGTTGCGCCCCTCAATCTTGGCCAACACGGTGGCGCCCGCGCCATCGGTGATGCGATTGAGCTTGACCAGAGGTGTACGACCAATGGACAACGAGTTGTCGGTGAAAACATGTGACATGTGGATCCCTCTTCTAAACTAAAAAATCAGTCCTGCACCCATGGCAGGCCATGAAAACGCCAACCATCGCCACCACCGCGGTGTTGATTGGCATCGATCTCGCCCTCGAACCCTTCGAGCACGTTGAACACACGCGTGAAGCCTGCTTTGGCCGCCACTTCAGCCGCCAGCGCAGAACGTTTGCCACTGCGGCACAGCAAGAGCACGACTTGGTCTTTCTTCACTTTGGCTTCCAACTCACGTGCAAAACGTGGGTTACGTGTCAACGCCGTGCCTGTGGCCCACGCCACGTGCACCGTGCCTGGCACATGACCCACAAACTTGCGCTCCTCGGCCGTACGCACATCCACCAGCTGAGCTTCGTCCCTTGAAAACAGCTCCCAGGCCAACTGTGGTGACACGCGGCCTGCGTAGGACAAACCATCAGCTTTCGCTTGAGCTTGCAACACTTCCAAAGAAGCCTGTTGTGGAGAAATTTCTAAATCGACTGTCATGTGTGTGCCTTCAAAGTTCAACGTCTCGTGGCACCTATTGCCGTCTTGAGACAGTGAAATGAACTCTATAGCCAGCCCTCCCAAAACCAAACTACTGTTTATTTGTTTGTTTATTGCTAAAACATCTGAGTCATCTTCAGATGGAGTGATGACGTCACACAAACCATGCAGATATATGTGAATACTGTGGTGAGCACCACACGTCGTGGTGTCCGACTGAGTAATAGTGGAATATTCATCGTGACACTTCCACATGTATCGGTATCAGAGTTTGGCTATCGACACTTCTGTCGACTTAACCAAAGCCACGACTTCAGAGCCGATGGCGAGCTGCAAGTCATCCACCGAACGTGTGGTGATGACCGAAGTGACGATGCCCCAGGGAGTTTCGACATCAATCTCTGACACGACATCGCCGCGAATGATTTCGCGCACTTTGCCTTTGAATTGATTGCGTACGTTGATAGCTTGAATGGACATGGGTTTCTCCTTAAAGGTCGGTGATGAAAAATGTTTGGAAAGTTTTTAAATAGCCCAGCGCAAACCATGCGCAGGCAAGCCCGGCCAGGCTTCGTCGTTGGCGGGGGTGGTTTCTTCGTCTGGGTGTTGCAGCACACGGTCCAAGATGCGCTTTTCTAAAGCTGCAAACTTGGCATCGCCACGTGAACGAGGGCGTGGCAAATCAATGCGCTCATCCAAAGCGATGAGACCGTCTTCAATCAAGATGACACGATCAGCCAAAGCCACCGCCTCTTGCACATCATGAGTGACAAGCAATGCAGTAAAACCGTTGTCACGCCAGAGCTGTTCAATGAGGGCATGCATCTCAATGCGCGTGAGTGCATCTAAAGCACCCAGCGGTTCATCCAGCAGCAGCAACCTTGGGTTATGCACCAAGGCGCGAGCCAAAGCCACGCGTTGGCGCTGGCCGCCCGAGAGCTTGGCCGGCCATTCGTTCAAGCGGTCACCCAAGCCCACTTGGGCCAAGACATGGGCTGCATCTTCGTGGTGTGATTCAGGCAAACCCAAAGCCACGTTGTCGGCCACACGGTGCCAAGGCAACAAACGTGCTTCTTGAAACATGATGCGTGTGTCGTGACGCAGACCAGTCACATCTTGACCGTTGACTTGCAACTTGCCGTGCGTGGGCGCTTCAAGACCCGCGACCAAACGCAGCAGGGTACTTTTGCCGCAACCGCTACGGCCGACGATCGCGACGAACTCACCAGGCTCAATGGTGAGCTGCGTGTTATGCAGGACTTGTCGTTGACCATAGGCCTTGCTCAAGTTCTGGATATTGAGGCGAACGCCCCCTGAGGGTGTTGCTGTTGTGATGTGTGTCATATAGGTCACTCCTTCATTGATAGCCAGGATGCCAGCGCAACCAATAGCGCTCTAAGCCTTTGGCGAACACGTCGGCCAATTTGCCAAGAATGGCGTAGAGCAAGATGCCGACCAACACCACATCGGTTTGCAAAAATTCACGTGCATTCATGGTGAGATAACCAATGCCCGCTTGAGCAGAAATGGTTTCGGCCACGATAAGGATGACCCACATCAGTCCTAGCGAAAAACGCAAGCCCACCAAGATGGACGACAAAGCGCCGGGAAGAATGATCTGCCGATACAAGCCCCATTGCGACAGGCCATAGGTGCGGCCCATTTCAATCAAGCCCACATCCACATTGCGAATGCCATGAAAGGTGTTGATGTAGATCGGAAAGAACACTGCTACAGCAATCAAAAACAGCTTGGCTGTTTCATCAATGCCAAACCACAAGATAACGAGTGGGATCAATGCCAAAGCTGGAATGTTGCGCACCATCTGAATGGTTGAATCCAACAAAGTTTCGGCCCAGCGAATAGAGCCAGTGATCAGGCCCAGCAACAAACCTAAACCACCGCCAACCGCTAACCCGAGCAAGGCACGCCCTGCACTGATTTGCACGTGCTTCCAAAGTTCACCGGATTCAGTCAAAGTCCATGCGGCTTCTACGACAGAAAGAGGCGCTGGCAAAACACGCACCGAGATCCAGCCTTGCACCGAAGAGATTTGCCAAACGCTGATCAAAACCAGTGGCACCAACCAAGGCAAAAGGCGTTGAAATACGGCGTGAGCAAAGCTGCGGAGCTTGTCCCAAGGCAGCCAAGATTCATCACTGTCTTGGTACCACGGTGCTTGCAACACACCTGACTCCATCGCCGTCAGCGCAGCGAGTTGTTGATCTGATGTTCGTGACATACGCACTCGCTTAGCTTTGCGATACGCGTTTTTCAACGGGCACTAGGTTGTTGGCCATGACTTCGCCAAAAGGACTCACCAAGTTGACATTGGCGGCAGCAGCTTGTGGGTTCACACCAATGTGAGGGAACACCAATTCGGCGAAGCGATAGGTCTCTTCCAAGTGTGGATAACCCGACAACACAAAGGTGTCTGCACCAATCTCTTGGTACTCCTTGAGTCGTTGGGCAATGGTTTCACCATCGCCTACCAAGGCGGTGCCAGCACCACCACGTACCAAGCCCACGCCAGCCCACAGGTTGGGACTGATTTCTAATTTGTTGCGGTTGCCTCCGTGCAACTCGCGCATGCGACGTTGGCCTTCTGAGTCCATGCTGGCCAGACCGGCTTGCGCCTTAGCAATGGTTTCGTCATCCAAGTGTTTGATCAGGTCATCTGCAGCAGCCCATGCAGCTTCATTCGTTTCGCGTGGGATGACGTGCAAACGCACACCAAACTTCACTTTGCGCCCGAGCTTGGCCGCACGTTTGCGCACATCGTCAAACTTCTTCGCGACTTCTTCGGGGGGCTCTCCCCAAGTGAGGTACAGCGCCACCTTCTCAGCCGCCAAGTCGTGCGCCGCATCCGACGAGCCACCGAAGTACAAAGGTGGGTAGGGACGTTGTACGGGTGGGAACAACTGACGTGCGCCTTTGACTTTGACGTGCTTGCCTTCAAAGTCCACGGTCTCACCCGAGAGCACACGGGTGTACACCTCTAAGAATTCACGGGCGTGTTCGTAGCGTTCGTCGTGGCTCAAGAAAGTGCCATCCGCTTCTAAGTCACTGCTGTCACCACCGGCCACCACGTTGACCAACAAACGGCCTTCACTCAAACGGTCCAGCGTGGCAGTTTGGCGGGCTGCCACCGTGGGTGACATGATGCTGGGGCGCAAGGCCACCAAGAACTTCAAGCGTTGCGTGGATGAAATCAAACTCGCCGCCGAAATCCAAGGGTCTTCACACGAGCGACCTGTGGGCAGCAAAACACCGCTATAACCGAGCTTGTCCGCCGCTTGTGCGATTTGCTTCATGTAGGCGTGGTCCACAGCGCGTGCGCCTTGTGAAGTGCCGAGGTAACGGCCATCGCCGTGCAGGGGAATAAACCAAAAGATATTCATGATGTTCTCTTAGATGGGAATGAATTAACGGGCGAAGCGCCACACGATGTCGGCCACGCGCACAGATTTAGGAATGAGGGCCAAGCGTGCAAAGGCATCGGCCACGTTTTGTTGGCTAGCCGCTGCTTCCGCACTGAGCAAGCCAACTGGCGAACGGGGGCGACGCTTCAAAAAAAGACTGACCACGCCCGCATCCAAGCCACTGAAGTTGGCAATCAACTTGATCGCTTCGGGGCGACGCTCTTGCACGAAGCGGTCAGCGCGTGAGAGTTCCTCAAACAAGGCCAACACCACCTCTGGGTATTGGTTGGCCAACGTGGTAGAGGACAAATAAAACGAGTTGTTGCCTGACAAGCCCACACCGGTGGTGAGGGCGCGCGTGGGCAAGGCCAATTCGGTGGCGGCATAGAACGGGTCCCAAATCACCCAGGCATCCACGCTCTTGCGTTCAAACGCTGCACGTGCGTCTGCAGGTGTGAGATAGATGGGCTGAATGTCGCTCCACAACAGGCCAGCTTTCTCAATCGCACGCACCAACAGGTAATGCGCGCTGGAACCTTTTTGCAAGGCAATTTTCTTGCCCTTCAAATCAACCAAGGTTTTGATGGGTGAGTCTTGCAACACCAGAACAGCTGAACTTTCAGGCTTGGCAGGTTCGGCACCCACGTAATACAAGTCTTTGCCTGCGGCTTGCGCAAACACAGGAGGTGAATCACCCGTGAGGCCAAACTCCAAAGCGCCAACTGACAAAGCCTCTAGCAGCTGTGGTCCTGCGGGAAATTCGATCCACGACACTTTGGTGTTGGGAAAGCGTTTTTCCAACACGCCTTGCTGCTTCAAGATCACCAAATTGACGGCTGATTTTTGGTAACCAATGCGCAGCTGATCCAATGGTTTTGTGGCTGCTTTATCTTTGGCTTGCGCAAAGGCGCTTGGGGTGGTGAAAGGCGCAGTTAGTCCCCACGCACCAGCAGACAGGGCCAACAGACGCAACAGCTCACGACGGTTTTTGATCTGTGTCATGACAACTCCTTGGGTTTGGACTTAGCTCAAGTTCACCGGTGCGGCGTGCAAGAGGTTGAGCTTTTTAGGAATGAGCTTGAGTTCAAAGAAGGTGTCAGCAATGTTTTGCTGTTCTTCCAAGATACCTTGCGTCACAGGTGCCGTGCCAAATGCAGCGCGACCGATGTACACCTCGGTGATGCTCTTATCCAAGCCCAACACTTGCGACAACTCAGCTGCAGCAGCGGGTTTGTTTTTGGATACCCACGTGTCAATGTTGTTGACTTCTTCAATCGCAATCTTGAGCACATCTGTGTTGTGCGTAGCGAACTCGCGTGATGTGAAGTAGTAGCCACGGTTTTTGGCCACCCCTGTGGCATCTGCCAGTAATTGCGCATCCAGCGTCTTTTGGGCGGACGCTAAGAACGGATCCCAAATTAACCAAGCATCAACAGCGCCTTTTTCAAAGGCAGCACGCGCATCAGGCGGTGGCAAAAACACAGACTGCACATCGCTGTACTTGAGGCCGTGCTTTTCGAGCAGCTTCACCAAAAAATACTGCACATTCGAGCCCTTGTTGTAGGCCACGCGTTTGCCTTTGAGGTCAGCCACTGTTTTGATGGGCGAGCCTTTGGGCACGATGAGCGCTTCCAAACGTGGACGGGGCACAGTGGCACCGGCGTAAACCAGCGGTGCGCCTGCGGCCTGCGCAAAGATGGGGGGCGCTTCACCCACATCACCAAAGTCAATCGCACCCACGTTCAATGCTTCCAGTTGCACAGGGCCTGCGTTGAATTCGGTCCACGTGACGTTCACACCCAACGGGGCCAAACGTTTTTCCAAAGTGCCACGCGCTTTGAGAATGGAGAGCCAACCTTTTTGATGGCCGATGCGCAAGGTGCGCGTGGCTTTTTGCGCAAAGGCTGGCAAGCTTGCGCCTAGGGTGCCAATGGCTGTGGATGCAGTGGCAACCGCAGAGAAAAATTGGCGGCGAGAAAAATCAGATGCAAATGTCATAGAACGTCCTATTCAGTTGTGAATGGCCAAGGCTTCGCCCAGACCGCGTTCACAGCGGTTTCAAAAAATGTGTGGGGAGTTAGAGAAACGAGTGCTTCAAGCGAACGCTTCAAGCAAACACGAGGGCGTGGTTAGACACTACATCGCACTTGTGAGAAGTGCACTGTCGAAAAGCGGCCAGCGTTGGTGAGCGTTGGGGCGATGTGGTCAGTGATCAATGTGTTGACCGCATCGTCTAAACGCTCGCCAATATCTTCATCCACGTGGTAGCCACCTTCTGGGTTGACCACCACTTGTGAATCAGTGGCATAGATGCCGGGCAAGATGTTCTTAGCGCCCAACGACTGCAGCACAGGCCGCAGTGCGTAATCCAAAGCCAACATATGGTGCGGGCTGCCGCCAGTGGCCAGAGGCAACACGGTTTTGCCCTTGAGTGCGGTTTGCGGCAGCAAATCTAAAAACACTTTCAACACACCGCTGTAGGCAGCTTTGTAAACCGGGGTAGCCACGACCACGATGTCGGCCTCAGCCACTTGGGCTGTGGCACGAATCACTGCGGGGTGACCAAAGTCTGCCAGCAGCAGCGCATGGGGTGGCAAGTCACGCACGCGTAAGGTGTCAACCAATGCGCCACGAAACTCCAAACGCTGCCCCGCAGCACTGAGCAAGGCGGCGGTGCGTGAACGCTCAGAGGGACTGCCAGCAATCAACAGAACAGACATGACGATTACTTCTTCAGGTAAATCTGGTCGAAGCTCGCGCCATCGGCAAAGTGGTCTTTGTCTGCCTTGGCCCAGCCACCAAAGGCTTGGTCAATGGTGAACAAAGGCAACTTGGGCAATTGCTTCACATACTTGGCTTGGGCTTTGGCCGAGATAGGTCGGTAAAAGTTTTTGCCAGCAATGTCTTGGCCTTCATCGGTGTAGAGGTAATTCAAATAAGCCTCAGCCACTTTGCGTGTGCCTTTGCGCTCGACGTTTTTGTCCACCACAGCCACAGGAGGCTCGGCCAAGATGCTGATAGAGGGGTAGACGATGTCGACCTTGCTGCCGAACTCTTTCTCTAACAAGTGCGCTTCGTTTTCCCAAGAGATGAACACATCGCCTTGGTTGCGCTGTGCAAATGTCACCGATGAGCCGCGTGCACCGGTGTCGAGCACGGGCACGTTTTTGTAGAGGGCGGCCACAAACTCTTTGGCTTTTGCTTCACCGCCGTATTTGCGTTTAGCAAATTCCCAAGCGGCCAAGTAGTTCCAACGCGCGCCGCCCGATGTTTTGGGGTTGGGTGTGATGACGCTGATGCCAGGCTTGGTCAAGTCATCCCAGTCTTTGATGCCCTTGGGGTTACCTTGGCGCACCACCAGCACGATGGTTGAGGTGTAAGGCGCTGAGTTGTGAGGCAAACGTTTTTGCCAGTCTTGGGGAATCAGCGCCGCATTTTTGTAGAGGGCATCCACATCACCCGCCAAAGCCAGCGTGACCACATCGGCATCAATGCCATCGATGACCGAACGCGCTTGTTTGCCCGAACCGCCATGCGATTGTTTGATGGTCACATCTTGGCCGGTTTGCGCTTTCCAATGTTTGGCAAAGGCGGTGTTGAACTCGGCGTACAGCTCACGGGTCGGGTCATACGACACGTTGAGCAAGGTGACGGGTGAGGTTTGTGCTGCAGCCAAACCGCTCACAGCCACCAAGGCTGTGGCCACCAGAGTTTTGAGGAAATGTTTGCGTTGAATCATGTCGGTTCCCTTTGAATCCATCTAAATTTGCGATGGATGGATTCTTAGCGCAGACGCGCCAAAAGGGAACGACAGAGTTTTTGGTTGTTAATTACCGAAACATCTAAGCCAATGTCAAAGCGCGTTCAAAGGAATTTTGAGATAGGACACACCGTTGTCGTCTTTGGGTGGAAACTCCCCCGCACGAATGTTGATTTGCACCGCAGGCAAGATCAGCACAGGCATGGCCAAAGTGGCATCGCGTGCGGTGCGCATGCGCACAAACTCAGCCTCGTCAATGCCATCACGCAAATGGATGTTGTGTGCACGCTGTTCGGCGACTGTGGTTTCAAACCGCACAGCACGGTCTTCAGGTGGATAGTCGTGACACATGAACAACCGTGTGCTGTCTGGCAAGCTCAAAATTTTGCGGACAGAGGCATACAACGTTTTGGCGTCACCACCGGGAAAGTCGCAACGCGCCGAACCCACATCGGGCATGAACAAGGTGTCGCCCACAAACACAGCATCGCCTACTTGGTAGGCCACGCATGCAGGCGTGTGACCGGGTACATACCAGGCTTTGGCGCTTAAGTTGCCAATCGCAAATGTTTCATCCGTTTTCAGCAAATGGTCAAACTGTGTGCCGTCTTCTTTGAAGCCTGTCTCTAAGTTGAAAACGCCTTTGAACACACGTTGCACCGCCGTGATGTGGTCACCAATGGCTGTTTGTCCACCCAATCGCGCCTTGAGATAAGGCGCAGCCGTGAGGTGGTCTGCATGGGCATGCGTTTCTAAAATCCATTGCACTTGCAAATTTTTCGCACGCACAAATGCCACGACCTTGTCCGCAGACTCGGTGCTGGTGCGGCCAGACTTAGGGTCATAGTCAAGCACCGAATCAACGATGGCGCAGGCGCTGCCCTCTTTCTCGTACACCACGTAGGTCACGGTCCAAGTGGTGGGATCAAAGATGCCGTGGACGGTTGGGTTCAAAACAGCGGGCATAGAAAAGCTCTGGTTCATAAGGGCACAATAATATAGGTAACTTTAGATATACAAACCATGCACATCGACTGGCTTCATTTCACACCTGTGTTGTCTTTATTGGGCGGCATTCTGCTGGGCATTGCGGCCAGCGCGTTGTTTTTAAATAGCGGGCGCATCCTAGGCATCACCGGCATCTTGGAAGGCTTGCTAACGCCCAAGTCTGAGGATTCACCTTGGCGTTTTGCTTTTCTACTGGGTCTGTTTGCTGCACCTTGGGCTGCCAAACTCATACGGCCTGCCGACTTGCTGCATACCCCACGCATCGATGCCAACTGGGCCATGGTGATCGCCGCTGGTGTGTTGGTGGGGTTTGGCACACGTTGGGGCGCAGGTTGCACCAGCGGCCATGGCATTTGTGGCCTGAGCCGTTTGTCAGTGCGCTCCTTGGTGGCGACTTTGTCCTTCATGGGCACAGGCTTCATCACTGTGTTTGTGATTCGCCATTTGTTGTGAGGAGCCGTTGATGCAACGCGTGATTGAATTTATGTTGGGCCTCACCTTTGGTCTTGGTTTGTTGATATCGGGGATGACCGACCCTGGCAAAGTACAAGGCTTTTTAGATTTAGCCGGCGCATGGGACCCCTCACTGGCTTTTGTGATGGGCGGCGGTGTGATGGTGGGTTTGCTGGGCTTTGGCTTGGCCAAGAAAAAAGTCATCAGCTTCTCGGGTGCCCCCTTTCATTGGCCAGAAACAGCACACATTGACCGCCCGTTGGTGCTGGGCAGTTTGATGTTTGGCATAGGTTGGGGCTTGGCTGGCTTTTGCCCAGGTCCGGCACTGGTGGCCATGGCTGCGGGCAGCGACAAGGCCTTGGTGTTTGTGCTGGCCATGCTGGGAGGTATGGTGCTGTTTGATCGTTTCAAAAAAAGAGACAATTGAAGGCTTTGAGCGCCACTGACCATTGGGGAATTTTGTGAATCTGACCAACTTGATTGAAACCTTCGGAGACCACGCTGTGCTGGCCATGGGTGGTGCACTCATCGGTTTGTTTTTTGGTTTCTTTGCGCAACGCTCCAAATTTTGCGCACGCGCAGCTGTCATTGAATGTTGCGATGGCACGCTGGGTTCGCGTTTGGCCGTTTGGTTGTTGGGCTTTGCCGTGGCCATTTTGGCGGTGCAAACCATCGTGGTGGTGGGCTTCTTGAAACCGGAAAGCTCTCGCCATTTGGGCGCACCGGGCAGCATCTCAGGCGCGATGGTGGGTGGCCTGATGTTTGGCATGGGCATGATCATGACGCGTGGTTGCGCCAGTCGCCTGTTGATTCTTTCTGCGAACGGCAATTTGCGCGCCCTGCTGTCGGGCTTGGTGTTTGCCGTGACGGTGCAAGCCTCGATTTCAGGTTTGTTGGCACCAGCGCGTCAGTGGGTCACTTCGTTGTGGATGGTGGAAGGCGGTCCCGATCGCAACCTGTTGAACCTCACCACCGCATGGATGGGCTTGGTTGTCGGTGCGGCGATAGGAGCCACAGCACTTTGGCGCTTGCGCAGCAACGATGACCAAAGCAGCAACACATGGAACTGGGCAGGTGCGTTGGTAGGCTTGGCCATTGCTTTGGGTTGGGGCTTCACGCAGTGGGTGGCGAGCGTGTCGTTTGAGCCCATTCCTCTTCAAAGCCTGAGCTTCAGCAGCCCCTCGGCAGAATGGTTGATGCGCACGCTGTCCACAGCCACAGCCCCTAGTTTTGGGTTCGATGCCGGCCTGTTGCCCGGCGTTTTTGCAGGCTCTTTGGTGGCCAGCGTGATATTTGGTGAATTCAAGTTTGAAGGTTTTCAAACAGAAAACAAACTGGGTCACTACCTGACAGGTGCCGTGTTGATGGGCTTTGGCGCTGTCATGGCGGGCGGTTGTACCGTGGGCTCGGGCATGAGCGGTGGTGCGATTTTTTCGAACACCGCGTGGCTCACATTGGTGTCCATCATCCTTGGGGCTGGGTTGACTTACAAAGTCCTCAAGTCCATCAACAGCCCCATTTAAGTTCAGCGCTTATTCAGTAACGCAGCACGCTGCGTTGCCATCTTTGGCGCCAAGCTTGCGCAAGATGATGGCCATGGGGCAAAAGTTGGTGAACCCAAACTGAAACAAGTTCAGCCCCACAAAAGCCGTGAAGGCCAAGGCCCAACGGCTCACAAACACAGGGCTTTCTTCTATGCCCAAAGCCAGTGACACCATGATGAACAGTCCGGCAACGATGCGGATGTAACGTTCGACAGTCATTTTTTCTCCCTTGATTTAAAAACTTTAAAAACGTTTATGCAGCAAAGCCGGGGTTGGGCAACACACCTTCAAGTTTGGGTGTGTTGAGCTTGCGCTGAGACACTTTGCCGCCACTGGCTTTGAGCCATTGCTCTGCCACTTCCCACACGGGCTTGAGGTTTTGGCTCTTGGCCTCTTCGGCCACAGGGGCCCAGCCTGCCACTTTGTATTTTTTGTTGGCGTCGATGAGCTTGCCTTTGAGGCGCATCTCACCAATGCGGTTGCCCATTTTTTCGTTGGGACGGCACACGTATTCGAGGCCTCCCACCCGCACCATGTCGCCACCTTGTTGGTAGTAAGGGTCGGGGTTGAACAAGTTGTCGCACACATCTTCAAGCACGGTCTTGATGGTTTCGCCCGTCATTTCGGTCACCGTGGCGTACGAGTAAGTGGTGGCCGTCATGTCCATCAGCCATTCACGCGTGATCGCTTGGCCTGGCAACAACGACGTACCCCAGCGGAAACCGGGCGAGAACGCCATGTCAGCGCCTTGCACCGCCATGAGTGCATCGAGCAGCAACTGGTCGCCTGTGCCGTTGAAGTTGCCACGGCGATACAGCGTGCCTTCGGTGATGGCCAAGGTTTCGTTCAACTTCGCTTCGTACGGTGCGCGAATCTTGGTGATGAGCGCATCCATCTCTTGATCGGCGGGGAGCATATTGGCAAACACGGGCAAGAGCTTGTAGCGAAAGTCCGTGATTTTTTTGTTCTTCACTTCGAAGTCGAGCACGCCCAAGAATTTACCGTTGGAGCCTGCGTTGGTGACGATGGTTTTGCCTCCCTTGTTGTTGACCAACGTGGCCACTGGCATACCGTCGTGGGTGTGGCCGCCCATGATGGCGTCGATGCCGCTGACGCGGCTGGCCATTTTCAAATCCACGTCCATGCCGTTGTGTGACAGCACAACCACCACCTGCGCCCCTTTGGCGCGGGCTTCATCCACCATCTTTTGCATGTGCTCGTCTTGGATGCCAAAGGCCCAATCGGCCACCATGTAGCGAGGGTTAGCAATCGGTGTGTAGGGGAAAGCTTGACCAATGATGGCGCAAGGCACGCCGTTCATTTCACGAATCACGTAGGGCTTGAACACCTGATCGCCAAAGTCTTGGGTCTTGATGTTTTGCGCGACGAAATCTACCTTGCCTGCAAAATCTTTGTTGACGATTTCTTGCACGCGTTCCATGCCGTAGGTGAATTCCCAGTGGCCGGTCATCACATCGACGCCCAGTAATTTACAAGCGTCGACCATGTCTTGGCCGTTGGTCCACAACGAGGTGGCCGAGCCCTGCCATGTGTCACCACCGTCGAGCAACAGTGCACCAGGGCGGCTGGCTTTGAGGCGCTTGACCAAAGTGGCCAAGTGCGCGAAGCCCCCTACTTTGCCATAGCGTTTGGCCGCCACTTCAAAGTTCAAGTAGCTCATGCCGTAGGCTTCAGCGCTACCGGGTCGCACACCAGCCGTCTTGAGCAAATGCTCGCCCACCAAATGAGGCAAGCGGCCTTTCATGCTGCCAATGCCAAGGTTGACACTGGGCTCACGGAAGTAAATGGGTTTGAGCTGCGCGTGGCAGTCTGTCATATGCAGAAATGACACTTGGCCAAACTTCGGGATGTCATACAAACCTTTGGCAGCCACGCTGGCATCGGCTTGTGCATAGGCTTGCATGTTGAGGCCGGCCATTGAGCCAGCACCGATGATTTGCATGAATTCGCGTTTGGTTAAATTCATATCAGTACCTACTTATTTAAAAATCGTAAAAAAACCGCAGACGATTTCTCATGCTGCGGCCTTCAAAAAATCACTTATTGACAGGCGATGCAGGATCGAGCAACAAAGCCATCACATGTTTGATTTGTGCTTCGGTCAAGATGCCTTTGTGCGCAAAGCGCGGCATGTTGGAGCACGCGTTGTAAGCACGGGCATTTTGAATCTTGCCCCAGGTGTATTCCACGATGGGCTTGGCTGCCGCACTGTTGGGGTCGGTCACGCCACGGATTTTGCCGTAGTTGTACAGGCTAGGACCCAGTGTGCCAAAGGACAATTCGGTCTTACTGATTTGGTGACAGTTGTAACAGTTGCCACCATTGGCAGAGCCTTCGGCATCGGTCCAAGTTTTGCCCGCTCCGCTTTGCGCGACTTTTTCGCCTTCTTTGAAGTCACCCAAGTATTTGCCATCGGCTGGGGCCTTGATGGTTTTCATATTGCGTGCTTCGATGGCTTCGGCCACTTTGGCATCCAAAGGCACGCCGGTGCGGTCGGCTTCGGCGCACAAGCGGTTGTCTTCATCGGGGGTCAAGCGGTCGAGCTTGGCTTGGCCTTGCGCACGGAATGAGCGACCGATGATGTCTTGGGTGAGTTTGTCCAGCTCAGCGCTGATGGGCATGGGGGTGGAGCAAGCTGCCAACAAAGCAGCAGCCACCACGCTCAAGCCCAAGGTGTAAGTACGGTTCATGATGCAAAGGTCCTTATCGCTTGTGGGTGCTTAACGTTTGATGGCGGGCGCTGTGGCCTCACCGCCTTTGCCATTCACGCCCATGTAGACGCCCAAGGCAATGGTGGCTTCGCTGCCAAACAAGGGATAGGGAAAGCGCTGCTGACGGTAGCAATCGTTCAAGCGCAACTGAGCGCCCCACATCTGACCGTTGGACACGCGATAGGCAGGCCATGCACCAAAGCCGTTGCCAGCACCTGGGCCTTTGGTGAGATTGGGCAAGTCTTGCAAGCGAATGCGCTTGTCGTCTTGGCCGTGGCAAGTGGCACACGCAAAGTCGTGCGAACCGCCGCGCATGAAGAACAAGCGTTGACCCACTTCATACATCTTGCGTTCTTCCACATGACTTTGTGGCAAGTTGAATTTCATGCCTTTGGATTCCGAAGAAATCCAAGTGGCCAGGGCAGTCACGTTGCTTTGCTCGCCTTTGCCAAACGGTGTCTTGGCAATCTCGTCGCCATTGAAGCCTTGCAGCTCTTGCATGCAAGTCACCAAGCGTGATTCGAGGTCTTGTACTTTGCCTGTGTCTGCAAAGTAGCGAGGCAACTCGACCCATGCACCTTTGACCACACCTGGGCCTTTGCCCAAATCACATTTTTCAAGCGACGCATTTTTGGGACCGCGTTTTTGCTTCCACAGGTCTTCACCTTTGGCTTCAAACAACTCGGCAGGATTGCCGTCTTGCAGCATTTGACGGTATTCGGCAATGCTGTCAGTGGATGATTTTTGGGCGAACGCAGCAGCGGACACGCCGATGAGCCCTAAAGCAATTACGAGTTTTTTCATGCGTGTGTCTCCACTGCGTTCACTGTGATCACGAAACGGTGGCTTCGTCAGAGCGTGTGTCGCCCTTGTTGTCTTTCCAAGTGATACCGACTTTGTCACCGGCTTTGGCGCCTTTGATGGTGAATTGCAAGAACGGGTTCTTAGACACAGCAGGGCCCCACTCGGCGGTCATCACAACTTTGCCGTTGAGGGTGGCTGTCACGTCTTGGATGTGCCAAGCGGGAATGATTTTTCCGGTGCCGTCTTTGCGTTGACCGGATTCCATTTCGTGGCTCATCAAGACACGGATGGTTGCTTTATCGCCAGCTGCTTGGGCGCGAATGCGCATTGGATCTGCCATTTTTTTCTCCTGAAATTTCTGAATTAGCCGCCGCAGCCGCCGAGTGTCACTTTGACTTCTTTCTTCGCGAAGAAAGCTTTGCCGTCGTTGGTGATGGCCACCGCGTAGACATCAGACGATTGACCCATCTTGGAGCGAGTCGAAAAATTGGCTTCGACTTCAGGTGTCACGTTGAACATCGCGATCAACGCCGATGGGTTTTTCTCAACCAACAACAACATGCGTTTGACGTTGCCCAAACTGGTGCTCACACCCAATGGCACGACAGCGCCGTTTTCAGCGATGTCTGGACCGGTGATGGTCACATCTTTGCTTTCCACGGGGGCTGAGCCGCCCATGGCCTTGACGGCTTCGGCCACGCTCTTGGCATCAAACGCAGCTTTGTCAAAGGCTTGTGCATAGTGAGGGAACAGGCCAGTAGAGGCCAAGAGGCCTGCCACAGCGGCGCTGTGCTTGAGGGTCTCGCGACGAGTTTGCATGTAGTGCTCCTAAAAAAGGTTTGAGTTATTTTGCCGCACCTGCGGCGAGCCAGTTGGCAATGGTTTTGATATCTGCTTCGGGGGCTGTTTGTGCAGGCATGGGGATGGGACCCCAAACACCCGAACCACCTGACTTGATCTTGCCCGCCAAGTAGTCGGCTTTGCCGGAATACTTTTTGGCGATGTCGTTGAAGCTCGGGCCCACCACCTTGGTGCTTTGCGCATGACAAGCGGTGCAGGTGTGTTTGTTCAACAAAGCCAAGGCTGGGTCGGTCACTTTGGCCGCAGGCTTGGCTGCGACTGGCGCGGCAGCGCTACCCACAGGGGCTGCTTTGTTTTCAGGTACCGCCGTGTTCGCGCCGTGCTGCTGACCGACCAAGCGATTTTGATCGGCCAAGTTGCCGTGTGCGTTGCGGGCGTAGTCGGGCAACATGGATGCAACATTGGCTTCGGGCACGCAGTTTTTCATGCATGCCACGTTTGCCGTATCGGGCTTGCCTGTGCCGTTGAACTCTTTGCCGGGCCACATGGCGTGCTGGGTGGTCATGCCGTTGCGGTTAGGCATGCGCTTTTGCACCTCGGCAATGTTTTTGTCTGACAACACGAAGTTCTCAGGCACCACGTTGGCCAAGCTCAACAGGTAAGCCGTGACGGCATACACCTCATCCGGCTTGAGCGACTTAGGCGCCGTCCAAGGCATGGCGCGGTTGATGTAGTCCCACAGCGTGGACACCGTGGCCACCTTCATGATGGTGGTGCGGCCTGGGAAATCAGCGCGTTTCAAATTGGCGACGTTGCCAGTTTTGATGTCGTCATTGGTCGTGCCGCCAATGAGGGGACTGAACACTTCATTGGACTCACCAAACACACCGTGGCAGTGGGCGCATTTGGCTTCCCACAAATCTTGCCCCTGCGCGACCGAGCCTGAGCCAGCGGGCAAGCCTTTGAAATCGGGGCGCACGTCAATGTCCCATGCCGCCACTTCTTTTGGGGTGGCGGGGCGGCCCACGCCGGGATAGGCTGTACTTTGCGCACTGGCCATGCCAGCAGCCGTCAGCAAGGCCACGGTCAAAGCAGAAACCAAAGTGACTTTAAGAAACTTGGACATTCTTGACCTCGCCGTTTTCTTGCACCAACCACGATTGGATGGCGTTGTTGTGATAAATCGAACGTGTGCCACGCGCAGCACGCAAGTGCTTGTACGTGGGTTGCACGAAACCGGTTTCGTCCGTGGCGCGGCTTTGGATGATGGCGGGCTTACCGTCCCACACCCAATCGATGTTGAAGCGGGTCAACGCTTTGCTGAGCACCGGTGTTTCCAAACGGGCTTGACGCCAGTTGCGACCACCATCGACCGACACATCCACCTTGGCCACTTTGCCGCGGCCCGACCAAGCAAGGCCGGTAATGTTGTAGAAACCTTTGTCCAACAACACTTGGCCGCCGGAGGGCGTGGTCACCACACTCTTGCATTCTTGGATGTTGGTGTACTGGCGGTGTTGGCCATCGGGCATCAAATCCATGTAATGCACGGCTTCGTCTTTGGCGGCATAGGGCTTGTCGCCCACTTCAATGCGACGCAGGTACTTGACCCAGCTCACACCTTGAATGCCGGGCACGATCAAGCGCAATGGGTAGCCGTTTTCAGGACGCAACATTTCGCCGTTTTGTCCGTAGGCCACCAACACTTCGCCTGACAAGATGAGGCTCATGGGAATGGTGCGCGTCATCGAGGAACCGTCCCCTCCTTCGGCCAATACAAACTTGCCGTTCTTCAAATCAGCGCCAGCAATTTCGAGCAAGGTGATGAGCGGCACACCGGTGAACTCGCTGCACGAGACCATGCCGTGGGTGTATTGCACCGTAGGCACTGCCACGTTGCCCCATTCAACTGCCGTGTTGGCACCACACTCGATGAAGTGAAAACGCGACACGGAGGGCAAACGCATGATTTCATCCATGGTGAACACCTTGGGTGTTTTCACCATGCCATTGATCATGAAGCGGTGTTTGGAAGGGTCGATGTCCCACCAACCTTGGTGATGACGCTCAAAGTGCAAACCACTCGGTGTGACGATGCCAAACAAGGACTGCAAAGGCGCAAATGACACCGAGGCTTGCGTGGTTTGTGTCAAGCCCGGGCTTTGACGGCGTTGGACGTTGGATTCGTATTTTGAGGGTGCACCGTAGCCGTTATTGGCGGCCACGCCTTGACCGAGGCCCGTGGCGTGTTCGGGCAAATTCAAGATGTTGGGGTCCCCACCTTCCGTCGGTACAGGGTTGCCCTGCGCCAACGCCATGGGCGCTGCCGCACCTGCGGCAGCAGCAGCAAACGCGCTGCGAATGAAGTTGCGACGACCAGCTTTGCTCTCGGCAATGACGGTGCTGATGCCGTTGCGGTCTAAAAAGTTTTCGGGGGCTTTTTGAACGCGCCCCGATTGAACGCCATCTGGTGTTTTCACAGACAGTCCTTCCACATCAGTTATATATCAACAGACGCTAATATAAATCATCTCTGATGGGGCATCCATCGGGTTTACGCCATAAACCGAATTAGCTCAACGAAATTTGTAATGCTGTTTGTTCAGGACGGCGGCAACAGCATTGGTATCTTCAGGGAAAAATCCCAGATTAAGTTCAGTGTTGCAGTACTCCACCATGCCACGCAAAGCCCCCGCCGTATTGATGCGACCTTTTGGCTTATAGATAGCACTGCCATCGCCACCAACCCGACGAATGTGACATTCGTTGCATTGATTTTCAGCAATTAACTTTTCACCCGCTTTGAGGTCTGCGTCTTTGAAAAGCGGATGCTGCTGTGCGTTGGCAAAACTAGCCGCCCCCCACAAAGCCAAGCACAAAAACTGTTTCATCCGATATCTCCTCATTATTTATCTTGCAAAAGGTCAGGTTTCAACACTTTGTAATGTCGCCCCTGCTTATCAAGCGGTGCCATCACCCCTCCACGCACCAACGCAGTCACTTCGCGACTCACCGTTTCTAACTTCAGGTCCATCATGGCACCCATATCATCTCGACCAAACAAGGTGGCGGTGCCATCTTCTGACACCGCGTGCATTTTGCGGATGAAGTGCAGCACACGCTGGCGTGCACTGCCAAAGTTCAATTCAGCCAACCAATCATCGGCGAGCTTCAGAGCGCTTTGCCACTTCTCCATCAATTTACGATGCAAGCGCGGGCTATTCGAACCCAGTTGATGCACCACCTCTAATGGGATGCGACACAGCGACACCTCACTCAGTGCCACAGCTTGGCTGTCATAGCGACCGGTCGCCAAGGCTTCAAGGCCCACCACATCCCCGGCAAACAACACGCGCACCACGCGCTCCCGACCATCGCTTGTCACACGCACCAGCTTGACCAACCCCTTGCGTAGTGTGAACACACCAAGCGCTTTATCTGATTCTTGATACAAAGTTTGACCTAACTGATAAATCATGTCGTCAATCGGTGCATGGATGAGGTTGAAGTCTTGTTCGGTCAAATCAGCAAACAACACCATCTCACGGATACCGCAATTGCGACAGTCCGAAGTACCACGCCATGCTGATTCGGTTTTGATAGAAATCATTTGCCCGCCACAACTAGTCGCGCTACAGCCAACTGCTCATCCAAATACGCGCCGTAGAAATCAGGCAAATAAGCCCCTTTCAAGCGCGTAGCCACTTCTCGCCCTTGCGCGCCAAAGAACAACACCGTTGGTGCCAGCTTGATGCCTTGTTTGCGCACCCACGCATCCTGCGTGAGGGGTGTGCCGTCAAAATCAATCAAGGCTTGGTTGTCACGCATGTCCACTTGCACCACCTGTAAACCAGATGCGATCAAGGGGTGCAAATAGTTTTCACGTACCACTTTGCAAAATGGACAGCCATGCAAACTGACCATCACCACCAAAGGTTGCTTGGCCTGCAGCGCTTGCGCCAAGGAGGTTTGCAATGACTCAGTGCGAGGTAAGGAGATCGGTGCCGCCATCGCATCCAGCGCACTCGAACCAGCCATGCACACAGTCAGGCCTTGCAAGACTTGGCGACGAGAAAAGTGTGTGAGGTACATCACTTGGCTTCTTGCTCCATCAGCAAATAGGTGTTGTAGGCGTTCATGCGGTTGGCTGATTTGAAAAGAGGCATTTTCTCGAACTTCGACCAATCTGTGTTGGCGTAGGCACTTTCAAAGGGCTCCATGTCTTTGGCTGCGCGAGCCATGGCCTCACGCAAATACAGCAAGTAGTCGCGTGTGAGGGTCATATCGCCTTTGGGGTCGTTCGAAATGGGGCCATGGCCGGGCACAACCCATCGTGCATCAAACTGGAGCAGGCTTTGCATGGCTTCTATCCAGTGACGGCTATCGGCTTGACCCACAAACGGAATGCGGTTGCGAAACACCAGGTCGCCCGCAAACAAAACTTTTTGCTGCGGCAAATACACCACCAAGTCTTCTGCAGTGTGCGAAGGGCCCACAGGTTGGATGTCGAAACGCACACCACCCACGATCAACGTTCGAGAACCACTCAGCCATTCATCCGCGGGCACCAATCGTGTTTTCTCATCCACCCAAGGCCAGAGTTCTTGGCGCGAACTCTCCAAACGCAAACGTGCTGTCACTGACGTGAGGTATTCACGCGCTGCCCCGTGAGCCACGATGTGCGCCCCCAAATCTTTGAACACTTGCAAGCCATAAATGTGATCAGCGTGGTAATGCGTCAGCACTACCGTGTGAATAGGCTTGTTGGTCACTTTGGCAATCTCAGCCAACAAGCGACGCGCTAACTCTGGCGAACCCAAGGCATCAATCACCACCACACCCGCGGGCGTGACCACGAAACCGGCATTGGAGATAAAGTTTTGGTTCGCCGATGAACCCATCTCTGAAACGCCTTGCACGTAATAGACATGGGGCACGACTTGCTTGGCTTGCATCAAAGGTTTAGCCACAGCGAGAGGAGGCGTGGGTGTTTGCGCTTGTACCGACACGGCAAGACCTAGGCAGGCACAAAACCAACTGACGCAAAGTTGGCGCACAACAGCGAGTTTCACAATCACTTCTCCTCAAACAGCAAGCCCGTCTACGTCTTGACATACGTCAAGCATCGCGTGAGCCAGAACATCTAGCATAGTCCAAATATAAGCGTAGACTAAATCATATGAACCTCACTGCACTGAATGAAACTTATGGTGAATCCACTATCTTGGCCCTCGGCGGCTGGGTCATTGGCTTGTTGTTTGGTTTTTTCGCCCAACGCTCTAAGTTTTGTCTGCGCGCAGCCGTCGTGGAGTTTTGGCACCATCAATTTGGCGAAAAACTTTCAGTTTGGTTACTCACATTTTCTTCAGCCGTCATTGCCATTCAAAGTCTGATTGTGTTGGGCGACCTGGATGTCAGCACAGCGCGCCAACTGGCCACACGGGGGAGTTTGTCGGGCGCATTGGTTGGCGGCTTGTTGTTTGGTGCTGGCATGATCATGACGCGCGGATGTGCCAGCCGTTTGCTCGTTTTGTCAGCCAACGGCAACTTGCGCGCGCTTCTATCGGGTTTGATCTTTGCCGTCACAGCCCAATCGGCTCTGTCGGGCGCACTCTCACCCTTGCGCCAAGAGATCACCAACTTATGGACGGTGGAAGGCGGCAGCAGCCGTGACCTGCTGGCGATCGTAGGCCTAAGCCACACCACAGGATTGGTCATTGGATGTGTTTGGCTTTTAGCTGCGCTGTACTTCACCACGCGCACCACGCAACGTGCATGGATGTGGATAGGTGGCATTGGCACAGGCTTGAGCGTGGCCATGGCTTGGTGGTTTTCATACAGCGTGTCTAAAGCCTCGTTCGAAGTGGTTCACATCCAAGGCATCACCTTCAGCGGTCCATCGGCAGAATGGCTCATGCGTGTGCTGGCCCCCAACCCACCGGCGATTGGTTTTGACTTTGGTTTATTGCCAGGGGTTTTCTTGGGCTCATTCTTTGCTGCGTGGCTAGGCAAAGAGCTGAAATTAGAAGGCTTCAAAGATGGCTATGCCATGCGACGCTACATCGTGGGGGCCATCTTCATGGGCTTTGGCGCCATGTTGGCTGGCGGCTGTGCGGTCGGTGCAGGTGTGACGGGGGGTGCTATTTTTGCGTTGACCGCTTGGCTTGCCTTGATTGGCATGTGGATGGGCGCGGGCTTGGTCGACCGATGGATGGACCCACCACCGGTGAGTGCCCCCACGTTGATGCAACCTTGAGTGGTGACGGTTGATTCGAATTCTTACGTTATAGTTTTCGACGTATCGTTAAAACGCCATCACTGGGTTAACCCCGTGGTGGCGTTTTGCCATTCTGGATATATTCATGATCACTGATTAATTCAATCTGTTCAACGAGGTTTCGATGAAAACAACATCTCCCTACGTGTTGCGTTTGCTGGCCGCCACAGCCTTGATGCTGGGTACAAGCATTGCTTCACACGCCCAAGACAAAGCCACGCAATTGCACAACCGTGCCACTGCTGCCATGTGCGCCAACTGTCACGGCACCGATGGCCGTACCACCGATGGCTCAGCCATCCCCTCGTTGGTCGGGATGCCCAAAGATTACATGGTGTTGCAACTCAAGGCATTCAAAGACGGCACACGCCCTGCCACGGTGATGCACCAAATTACCAAGGGCTTGACCGATGCCCAAATCGACACCATCGCCACTTATTACGCCGCTACCAAGCGTTGATCAAGGATTCATCATGAAACGTCGCAGTTTTGTTCAAGCCTCTATGGCTCTTGGTTCTTTTGGCGCACTCGGCAGCATGGTCGGTTGCGCATCAGTGGGCCGTGTGCCTGAAAAAGCACGCGTGGTCGTGGTGGGTGGCGGCTATGGTGGCGCCACAGCCGCCAAGTACGTGCGCATGTTGTCGAACTACCAAATCGATGTCACCTTGATTGAGCCCAATGGTGCGTTTGTGTCCTGCCCCATCTCCAACTTGGTGATTGGTGGCAGCAAGACCATGGCTGACATCACCACGCCTTACGACAAGCTCTCGGGCAAACATGGTGTCAACATCGTGCGTGACTACGTGGCCAGTGTGGACCCCATCA
>JACCDX010563879.1_pt1 | contig 44445 bp, 51 predicted proteins | sample 7449681 | NCBI WGS metagenome assembly JACCDX01 (sample SAMN15323450, study PRJNA562643) | freshwater metagenome | isolation source: river surface water | place: USA:Blue River Watershed | collected 2017-08-18
GTATGGCTGGACCAAGCTAGGCTTCGAGGTTAATGAGGTAGCTGTCAAGTTCTATCCAAGAAATGACATCTCCCTCTCCTCGGGCTACTTCTGGTTCGAGAAATACGATGAAGAGGTTGCACTAAAAGCTCTAGAGAGAGCCAACGAGATTTACCGCCAAGCCTCAGAGGCAAAGGCTGCAGACAAGTTGGACGACTTCCTAAAGATGTGTGCTACTTCAGAGGATTGCTTTTCTTGCTCAGAATATCCACCGCTGGATGCCCCGGTCGCTCAGATAACTGACGACCTATTCGATCAACCAACCCCATATAACAAAAGATAGGAGACGTACGCTATGACGTACTTCGAGGATCACTTCTCACAGCCTGCGTCGGCAAGTAAGTTCCGACCAGCAGACTACCAGGGCCACTTGCTTCTGGTTTACCCAACTGAATACCGTACTGGCATCAAGACCGACTACGGCGAGAGCGATGCAATTGCAGCTCGTGTTGTAGTGCTTGATGGCGCAGAGGGCTACGAGGAGCACGACAACGTGCTGTTCTTCCAGTCCGCACTTATTGGCACCCTGAAGCCTTCCGTAGGCAATGGCAAGCCAGTACTAGGTCGCCTCGGCCGTGGCACTTCCAAGCCAGGTCAGTCGGCTCCGTTCATCCTAACTCCATTCACCGAGGCAGACGCTCAGGTGGCTCGTGCTTACTTCAGCCAGGACCAGTTTGAGGCTCCTGCTGCTAAGGCTCCTGCTGCTAAGCCTGCATCAAAGGCCAAGGCTAAGTCGCTTAGCGACTTTCCAGCGGATAAGGTAGATCTAGCGAAGAGCCTAGCGGCTTCAGGTGTATCTGCCGACCAGATTGCTCTGGCGACTCAAATCCCTCAAGACATCGTTGAGTCGGAAGTTCTAGAGCTAATCTAATTGCTACACTGGTGGGGACCCCAAGAGTTTCGTCTCCTTTCCTCTTGGGGTCTTTACCTTCTTACTAAGGAGTTATTGTGAACGACAGACCCATTCTGGAACTGTTCACGAGACTAGGCAAAACAGAAGCAGATAAAATAACGGTCTGCTACTTTGGCCCCAGAAATTCGTGGACTTCAAAGATGCTTCCCTTGGGGAACGCAGACATTTTTGCACAGACGCTAACCGCTAACGGTATGAACGTCTACACCATGGTCAACTCGGTTGACGAGTCAACCATCACCTCAAACAACACTCGTGGCGATGTCAACGACATCACTCGCCTCAACGCCCTATGGGCTGACCTTGACTTCAAGGAGAACGGCCTCAAGGACGAAGCGGCTGCCCGAGAAGTAATCCAGTCCCTATCTGACATCTTGAACTGCCCACCAGCTGCAATCGTGCATTCTGGTCACGGACTTCAGCCTTACTGGCCGATCGAAGACGGCGAAGTTCACGACATGAACCGCTCTATGATTGCGGGAGTTTCACGTCGCTTTGGTCAGCTTATTCAGCGAGTAGCAGAGATTTATGGCGGAAAGGTCGACAATGTGTCAGACCTGCCCCGAGTCCTGCGAGCACCAGGTACTATAAATCACAAGAACGCAGACAATCCAGTACCGGTAAAGGTTGAGTTCAATGACCACACCTACCCCCTCACGATCGCAGAGGTCGTCGAGGCGCTCGAATCGTACGGCTTTGTTTCTGACAACACGACTGTTGGCGAGTTTGTGGTTGTATCAGCACCTGAAGAGTGGCGGGTTGCGCATGAGAACTGCGCTTGGACCGCACAGCTTGTGGATTCAATCGACAAGGCTAACCCTAAGGCGAGACACCCTTGGCTCGTATCCACAGCGATTAAACTTTACGCTTCTGTACGCCATGGGTGCTTCACTGAGGAGGGCTTTACTGAAGCATCTCGCCTCGTTGAGGTAAAGTTTCTAGATTTGCTTGCGTCCGGCGAGCGCCGTAAACCGAATCCAGGAGAGGTTCAGACGGCGTTTCGCTGGGCCAAGCAACTTGTGTCCACCTTCGATGAAGCCAAGATAGCTCAAGAGGTTCGTAACCACGTGCATAAGCTGCACCTATCCACGGTTCCTGACCTCCCAAAAGAGCGAGGCTCCGAGCAACCAAGTACCAGCGGAAGCTTGGCATTGTCCGCTGAGCCAGCCCCCATCTCTCTACCGATGGACGCTTTCAAGTACACAGATGTGGCTAACGCCGAGAGACTTGCAGATGCAGCTCGAGGCAAGTTCATCTTTGTGCCTGAGATTGGCTGGTATCGCTGGGAAAAGTCCGCCTACATTCCTGACAGCACTCGCTCCATTGAGAGACTTGCTGCAGAATCGGCGCTCGCTTTTGGAGCCAAGGACGCATCAAAGGCAGGTTTGGACTGGGCTAAGCGCTCCCTCTCTCGTGCTGCAATCAACAGCGCAGTAGGGCTTGCAGAGTCAGTCCCAGATATCGTTGTAGCACCGCACCTGTTGGACTCAAACCCACTGGAGCTAGCTACGCCAAATGGAATTGTAGATTTGGCCACAGGCGTTCTTCGTGACGCAGATCCTCTACAGGATTTCAACACGAAGCAAACTGCCTGTGCGCCTGCTCAGACCGCCACGCCTAAATGGGAAGAGTTCCTGAAGCTCGTTATTACGGACGAGGACAGGATTTCATACATACAGGAACTCTTGGGCGTGGCACTTATTGGCGAAGTAAGGTGGCACGTGCTACCTGTATTCGTCGGGGTCGGTGCTAACGGTAAGTCCACGTTGCTGGACATCGTCTCAAAGATCTTGGGCACTTATGCAAGAACAATGCCTGAGAACTTCCTGCTCGACACCAACTCGGTTCAGCACTCTACGGAAATCGCCAACCTACATGGTGTGCGCTTTGCTGTAGCGTCTGAGACTAGACCCGATGGCAAGTTCAATGAGTCCAGAGTCAAGATGCTTACCGGTGGAGATGTCATCTCTGCTCGCAAGATGTACAAGGACTTCTTTGACTTCAAGCCGTCCCACACGCTGTTCCTAGCGCTAAACCACCTTCCATCGGTGCGCTCTGGTGGCTCTGGTTTCTGGAGAAGACTTCGCAAGATCGACTTCAGCTACCAAGTTCCAGAGGCTCTGCAGAAGCAGGGCTTGGCCGAGGATATCTTCAAAGAAGAGGGTGGCGGCGTTCTAGCCTGGATGATTGAAGGCGCTAAGCGAGTCATCAAGCAGGGTCTTACCGAGCCTAACTCCGTCAAGCTTGCTACTACCGAGTACCGCTTCGAGGAGGACCACATCGCTAAGTACATCGAGGACTGCGTTGTTCAGAATGCACTCGCTTCGGTTCAGTCGTCCGACTTGCTCTACTCATACAAGCAGTGGTGCCAAGAGAACGGCGAAACTCCTCTGGCGATGACTCCGTTCATTCGAGAGCTACGAATGAGGCTTCCAATCTCACCGATTAGAGGGGGTCAAGGTCGCAGAGCTTACAGCGGCATCTTCCTCTATAAGGTAGAATTTGGTAAGGATGACGACTAAATCTGTATGCCTAGCCTGCAAGGCTTCGTTCCACGATGAATGTGAAGACATGTGGAACGGAGTCCTTGCAGAAAGCTCTTTTTGCTGCTGCGAGGGCATGTTCTCGCTAGATGGCAACGGCAAGACTTTACCTGACATCGAAGAGGATATTGAGGCTTACTTTGACGGCTACACGGGCTCAAAGTCACTGGAAGAATACGCAGACCCGATTTCTACAGGGCGCAAAGAAGCTGCTAAGAAGTTCCCGATTAACCCAGGCATGGTATGCGAGTGGGCCTGGCTTAGGTACGCTGGTGGTGGAATTGAGCCAATTATCGGCTGTCCAGGCCACCCCGCCGAAGCTATTCATCACGGTCCCGACAAGAACACGATGCGCAATGTTGAAGGCAACATTCACCGTATTTGTGCAGAATGTCACAATCGTTGGCATGCTGCGAATGATAAGTATTACGGGGAGCGCCCCACGCTGGCTGACGGCGGAGTTGATGCTTCTGTCCCGTTCCATCCGATAGACGAGAACGGTAAGCGCTATGACCCGTTGCCTCATGATCCGGTAACCCTAGCTCCTGATGAGCAGGTCCACGCTGAAGACAAGAGAAGGCGTGACGAAGCCAGAAGGCACGGCACGATACCTAAGTTTAAGGATTAAAGTTAAGTAACGGAGTTCGTTACTTAAGTTTACCGATGAATCGCTGTCCCCTAAACCAGGCTTCACCGTTCTTAATCTGAACCATTTCAAAAAACGGTTCATTATCCTCGTTTATTGAAACTACGCAGACTCCCTGTTGCCAGTTCTCGAAGTACTTGGCGGGAGTTCCGTCGACATGCGTGCTTCCATTAACTGAAGGCACTGCGCCATCAACTCGGCATAAGCAACCTGGACTGACGGCGACACTTTGGATAGAGGCATCACGATTGAATACCGTTCGTGACTGTATTTCCAGACGATGTGCGTGCCCGAAGATGGTACTAATGTGAGGGTCAGCGTTTGTGTAGGCGGCAGCTGTTGAGCCATTGGAACGAGCTTTATTTCCGTGAACTGCTCGGAGGGTTGGGGTGAGCCAGAAGGCTCCAGCGGGGTATGCGTCAATGTACTCAACTCCAATCTCATCAAGACGCAATAGATATGGCAGGCTCATTACTGGCAGTTCGTCCATGTTTGCCCGCTTCAGACCCCAAGCTGCCGCCGAGTTGGAAAGAATGTACTTCTCCATACGGCGGTCGTGGTTGCCCTCTATGAGAACGATGTGCGCATCTGGCCCAGCTGCAGCACGCTGCTGCTGTAGGAATAGATGTCCCCTGTCAATTGATTTCTGCGTAGTCCCAGCAAAGCCTGCCTCTTGGTCGAAGCGACCCTGGCTGGGGAGGTCAAGAAAGTCTCCAAGGTTGATAACCCAATCAACACGGTCAGTCTCTTCTAAGAAGTGAATGATTTGCAATGCAACGTCCATGGCTGCCTCGTCGTGGAATGGGTCCCAGCCTTGATCAAAAAGAAATCGCCCCCCGATTTGTGGATCGGGTAGGGCGATTGCTACTTTGTGCTTAGACTTTGCCTTTTTGGTTGGCTTAGGCGTGCCAATAACTACTGGCTGAGCCTGGTGAATGGTGTCCCATTTAGGCTCTAGCTTTAGGCTACCTAGCACAGATGCAAGCTCCCTTTCGGTGCTCGCCTACGGCATTCTTATGAACTTGAAAGCCCCGCTCACGCAGAGCTTCGGCTAAGCCATTGCTTGTCCAGCGTGGATCATCAATAGCATCCATAAGAATTTTGTAGTCGTCGGCATCCAGCTCTGCTGCAGCTTTTCTCATTAAGCCGCAGAGAGCCTCCTTTTGCTTTGGCTGTAAGCCTTCCAGCATAGTTCCTCCAGAGTCTCCTGTTAAGGACACTATAGCAGAATACTATTCGACCACTGGTTCCTCTTCAATTGCCTGCCAGGATATAGTACTCTCACTCCAATAATATCTACCTGTCTCAGGTCTTGGAATTGGAGCATCCCATTCACATGTCTCTTCATTCAGAACCCAAGACTCAAAAGGCTTGGGCGAAATGAAAGCGTCCCGCTCCTCGTCGTAGATGTAACCGACGGCAGCGAAGTTCTTGCGGATACGTCTGTTGTAAGACGTTTGAACCCATCTGCCGCCAAAGGTCTCGACGAACCAGTCGTGCCCCTCGTTGGGGAGCGAATCGTCACCAACGAGAACCTGGATAACGACGTTGTTTTCGTCTAGTTGTGCGAAATGACTCATGCTGGGTACCTCACAATTACAATTCCTGAACCGCCGTCACCACGTCCACCAGCTGTTTGGCCACCACCGCCACCACCTGTGTTGACAGAACCATTAAGCGGTCCACCACCTCCAAGGCCACCAGACTTTCCACCGCCACCAGCGTAGTAGCCGGACTCTCCCGTACCCGTAGCGGTTGCCCAAGTAGCCCAAGTATTCAATCCATTACCACCAGCTGAACCAGTTGCGGCTTGACCAGCTTGGCCAGCTCCACCGCCACCACCACCAGAATAAGCAGCTCCACCGCCACCACCTGCGTTTCCATAACCAGTTCCCCCATTAGTCGAGCCCTGGGTCGAACCTCCTGGACCATAACCAGACCAACAGGACCCACCACCAGAACCACCAGAGGCGCCAGCAGTTGAAGGGCCTTCACCTTCCCAGCCCCAACCACCAGTACCTCCACCGATAGCTACGCCGAGGGTGCCGAAAGAGCTGTTACTTCCATTACCTCGGTTTCCACCACCGGCACCAACAGTGACGGTGACAGGAGTTGCTGTAAAGGTATTGCTAGCCTTAAACCAAATACCACCTGCTCCACCAGCTGCTCCATCAGCACTGGATCCACCACCGCCACCGGCGACAACCAAGAGCTCAGCATTGTTAATTGTGGTGCTTGGAGTGAACGTGCCGCTGGCCGTAAAGGTGTGGTAGACGTAACCGCCAGACTGAACAATCGTTCCGCCAGTAGCCAATATGGAGCTAGCCGAGATTACGTCAGTCAAAATGTGAGCGTTTGAGCCAGTCGGCGGAGTGACACCAGGATTTAAGATGATTAGGTCGTAGGGACCATTAGCCTCTGGGAAGGTGTCTGGACGCACTGCCACTAGTTGAGTGGCCGAGTTGCGAGTCACTGACTTAGCCTGAGTTACGACGTTATCGACACCTCTGAAGTAAACCTCAACATCAGTAGCAAAGTTACCACCAGTTATCGTGGTTGAGGCATTTACTGCAGCTAGGACTTTAGGATTTGCATCCGTAATAAAAGCACCAGCGCCTAAAGCGTCTCCATTAGTTGCTGGCTGAATTGTTTGAGATCTTTCAAAAGTCCAAGTATCGGAATTCGCGCTACCCAATATAACGACTTTCTCAATTGGCGCAGTTGCGGTAATTAAGCCGTTTTTTGAATAACCAACGCTTAACCCATTTTTGTCCAAAAAATAGATGTCATAAGCCGTATCGCCCAAGGCGCTAGTAAAACTATAAGTACCTGCAGGAACAGCCTCAGCTAGAGTAAATGTTCTATTTCCGCTAGTACCAGTTTGTAAAACAAATTTAAGAGGCCCAGCGCCACCAGAAGAAGGTGCTGGAAAAACGTTTACTGCCATTAGTTGACCTCGCTACCGAATGCCTGAAAGGTAAAAGCATTTGCAGTGCCAGAGCGTACAGTGATGATATCGCCCGCACTGAGAGTTAGACCCGAAGTGATCATCAGAGTTGAGTTAGCACCTAGCGGGGTGTCAAAGTAAAGCTTGTTCACAGCACCAGCCGCAGCGCCATTCTGGCGAATGTAGATGCGGAAAGTTGCGCTGGCTGCAGTGTCGTTAGTCACAGAGATGGTGCTAACTACAGTCTGAGTGCTAGAAGGCACAGTGTATAAGTTTGCATCGTTAGTGTCAGCTGGTGCTGCTTGGCCAAGGATCTTGTAAGTAGTAGGCATTATGCTCCCATCAGCATGAGCGTGTTTGTAAAGGTTACTTCTGGAATAACTGGCGGAGTATAGTCAGTGATGTCTGCCAGCAAGTGGGTGTGAGCAAAGTCTGTAATATCTGTTTTTACATGCGTATGGGCACTAGGGGCAAACGTGCTTGGCTTGTTTAGTACCGATGTCCAGTCAACAGATGAAGTACCCGAGGCATCCGCTACGGAATAAGACAATGCAGTCCAGGTTGAAGTGCCGTTGCCATACTTTGTGCGAAGAGTGTCCGTCTCGAGCCCGATTTCACCTGCGGCTAGGACCGGATTAGCAGAGGTCCACTGCGCTGCAGTGCCTCTACGTAGCTTGATAACGGTTTGAGCTGGCATGAACCTTATTCTACCTTACTTATTGTGCTATTTCGTATGTTCCCGCTATGTGAAAATTATCTGCTGTTGAAAGAGTTACGGGGACATTGTGCTCAAATGGAACTTGTCGACCGTTTGAGGCAGTGCTGAATAGCCTCAGCTGGTTAGATCCAGCAAGTACGTGCCCTAGAACTGCATATTGATCGCCTGTTGAAATGTCGTGTAAGCAACCGTCGCTGAGGTGGTAATTGTGTTCGGCCGCAAATGGCAGGTTGATGTAATACTGCCCAGTGCCAAAGCTGGTGATGTTGTCCATGTCCACGTCAATCTGAAAATGACACATGTTGCCCCATCGGGTGTAGCTACCCGTGAACAATGGGTCGCCAGAGAAGGTTGGTTGAGTTCCAGTGGTGCCACCAACTACGGCAAATGGAATACTGCGACCTTCTAGGTTCTTAAGTTCCAATTTGTGGCTGTCGCTACCATCGTGTCGATGGGATCCTGGGCTTGCCTGGAACGCTGCTGGCCCTAGTGTATGATGTATAGCAGTAATGCCACTATCTACGTCAGTTATGACTGGTTCGCCAACCTGCGAGAGGTCTCTTCTGATTGGTTGTAGTGGCATGTAATAACCTTACCAGAAGGAGACGCATGAGTAAGGCTAAGGCAATAGGCACTAGAGCAGAAACTGCAGTTCGTAATTTTTTATTATCAGTTGGTTATAGTGAACTTGAAGCTCACCGAAATGTACTCACTGGCTCTGATGACCAGGGAGATGTCTGGCTCAGGGACCCCAAGCACGGCCTAATAGTCTTTGAACTAAAGGGCGGCGACATGGCCAAGAAGGCCAGCTACGAGCAATGCTTGAAGTGGATGACGGAAGCCAGTAGGGAGAAGAAAAATGCTGGGGCTAGTTTTGGGTTTCTTGTTACTCAGCGTGCTGGCGTTGGCTATCCACGAGCTGGCGACTGGTGGGCCTATGCCGATCTGGAAACAATCGCTAGTTTGTCTGCTACTTCTGCCGTGGCTCACGGCGATACTGTTCTTAGGCTTACTCTAAAAGACTTGGTAAAGATAATTCGTGGCTAGACCTGCAAAAAAAGCTAACCCGATAGAGGCGCTATACAAAGCGTCTGAGCAGCTACGTCTGACTTCGGTGCAACCTAACCTAAACAGGTATAAGCCTCACGCTAAGCAGCTAGCTTTCTCTTCGGATCAGCACAAGCACAGGCTCTACATTGGAGGTAACCGTTCAGGTAAGACTGTTGCTGGTGTTATCGAGGACATCTACTATCTGAAGGGTGAGCACCCACACCGCAAGGTGCCAGAGACCCCAGTAAGAGGCCGTGTAGTCGGCGTAGACTTCGCATCTGGTATTGACAAGATCTTGCTACCACAGTTCGCCCAGTGGGTGCCGAAGAGTCTGCTAATCAATGGCTCATGGGATGACAGCTACAGCAAGGAACGGCGAGTCCTGACATTAGAAAACGGCTCCTTCGTCGAGTTTATGTCCTACGACCAGGACCTGCAGAAGTTCGCCGGAACTTCACGACACTTTGTCCACTTCGACGAGGAGCCGCCAGAGCTAGTATACGACGAGTGTCGAGCTCGTCTGGTTGACACCAACGGAGACTGGTGGATGACGCTTACCCCAGTTGAGGGTATGGAATACATCTACGAGCAGGTCTATCTGCCTGGTAAGGAAGGACACCCGTCCTTCGGCGTTATCGAAGTTGAGATGACGGACAACCCTTACCTAGAGCGAGAGGCAATTGAGGAGTACCTAAGCTCACTAACGCCAGAGCAGCGAGCCATTCGTGAAAAGGGTCAGTTTATTCAAGTCGGTGGTGCTGTCTTCAAAGACTTCAACCAGCTAAGTCACACCATTCCGCCAAGCCACTTCAAGCTAACACAACGGCACAGAATCTACGTCAGCATTGATTATGGATGGCGTGACCCCACAGCGATCCTGTGGCATGCAGTTGCACCAGATGGCCAGATTACCACGTTTGCAGAGCACTACCAGTCACACATGACGATTGCCGAGCACGCTCAGGTGTTCCACAAGAAGAACGCCGAGATGGGCATCGAGCCATACCTGACGGTTGGAGACCCCGCACTTGCTCAAACCAACGGAGTAAAGGGCACGAGCTACCAGCAGGAGTTTAACCTGCATGGCATGAATGTAGTTATCGACATCATTCCGAAACAAATCGGTGTTGGCCTCAACAAAATGCAGCAATACATGAAGGTCAATCCCAACACCGGTAAGCCATTCTGGCAGATCACCGATGACTGCCCAAACCTAATTTCAGAGTTGTCAAAGCTTAAATACAAGCGCCGTGCAAACAGGCAGCAGGAACTTAGTTTGAACAAACTAGAAGATATACAAGATAAAAATAACCACGCATTTGATTCTTCTAGATACTTTTTTACACTAATGGATGACCTGACCCCTGATACAATAAAAGGGCTAAAGGAGCGTTTTATGGACTTTGATGATATGCCAGTAATCGCTCAGTTCGATAATAGACGAGACCCAGGAATATCGGGGTGGAAGTTTAAGTCAACGGCAGAAGATGCCGTAGGATGGGAATAATGGCTAGAGTATTTAACGTATACGAGCGGGCTCCACACATCCCGAATCGTTGTATTGTCACGGGAGTTACGGGTAAGCCCGAGAACCCGCTAATCGATCTTGACACTCAGATTGACTACTATGGAATGGTCTATTTGAGCTACAGCACCCTTGTTGCAATTGCTGACCAGCTAGGCTTTGCGACTCCAGAAGTAGCAAATGCGCTACGCACAGAAAACGCTGAAATGAAAAAGAGACTAGACCGCATCCCTGCGGTGACCGAAAGGCTTGTAAATGACATTAGAGACATTTCAATCGCTGCTACTGCTGACCTTCTTACTGATTCTTCCCTTCTCGTTTTGGCTAATGACAAGGAGCCTGAACAAGGCAACTCACGGGCTAATCTCGACTACTTTGGAGACGGCAACACTTCTGAGCCAGACAGTCAACCTACTGGCGGTGAAGGATCCAATAGCGTTCCAGCAAATAGCAGCAGCAAGCGGAACGTTAGTACCAAACCAAAACCAAGCAGTACTAATAACTGAGAACTATCCAGAGGTAGATGATGACGAATACGATTTCGATGCCATCCGAAAGGAATATGGAGTCCAGTGACTCCGTAGACTTCGTCCTAGAAGTCGAGGCAGTAAATAATGGCCTGTTGGGAGACGACGAGCTAAAGAAGCTCCAGAAGTCTGACAAAGGCAAGAAGCTCGTCGACTACCTCAAGAGCGAGTATCAGAAGTCAAAGGACGCTAAGCAGTGGCGTGTACGACAGTGGTACATGAACATGTCCTTTGAGCGTGGCAAGCAATACGTGGCGTGGGACTCAACCAAGAGCGGCCTGTCCCAGCTCCCACGTGGCGATAAGAACTTGCCACGCATTACCGTTAACAAGATCCGTCCAATCGTTCGCACCGAAATTGCAAAGCTGACTTCACAAAAGCCGTCAGCCGTCGCCCTCCCTGCGTCAAACGACATCGAGGACGTATTTGCTGCAACAGCTGCAACCCAGATCTGGGACAGCATGTATGACCGTCTCCGTGTAGCGCACGAGATGCGCCTGGTTGCACGTGACATCTCCGTGCTCGGATTGGGTTACCTCAAGGTCTACTGGGACTCCGAGAAGTATGACGACTGGAGCGAGCAAGAAGGCGATATCTGCATCGATCACGTCTCACCATTCAACATCTTTGTTCCAGACCTATCTATCGTGGATCACATGAAGCAGCCATATGTGCTGCACGTCTACACCAAGCCAATTGAGTGGCTAAAGATGACCTACGGCGACCTTATCCCTAAGGACAAGAAGCCAACCGTAGTTGCCGCTACAGAGATTGCTGACATCTCGTCCGCACTGGACATTCGTGAGAACAACAGCAAGCCTGACGCAAGCTTGATTATCGAGGCATGGATTAAGCCTGGAACGACCAACCTGCTTCCAAAGGGCGGATACATCACAATCGTTGACGACATTATTGTCGAAGCGTCTGTAAATGGATTCCCTGCTGGCTACAAGGACTTCCCAATTATTAAGTTCGACCACATTCCTAGCGGTCAGTACTACCCAGCCTGCGTGATTGACGACATCATCCCGCTACAGCGTGAGATTAACCGCACCCGCTCTCAGCGCATTCAGGCTAAGAACATCATGGCTAAGCCGCAGGTTTACTACCGTGAAGGTTCGCTAACCGTATCGAAGATCAACACAGCCCCAGGTCTATACATCGGTGTACGTCCAGGATTCGAGTACCCAGCTGCTGCCCCAATGCCGCAGCTGCCTCCATACGTTGCGGAAGAGCTACAGGCACTCGACACCGACCTAGAGAACATCTCTGGTCAGCACGAGGTATCCCGTGGCTCAACCCCTCCTGGCGTTGAGGCGGCTACTGCTATTGCTTACCTGCAAGAGCGTGATGACAGCTACCTAGCTCCTACCTTCGCATCAATCGAAGAGGGGTTGTCCCAGGTTGCTCGTTGTGCACTGACTCTCGCAGCTGAGTACTGGACTGGTGAGCGCACCGTCAAGGTAACCGGCGACAACAATGGCTTCTCTGCCGAAATGTTCCGTGGCGCAGACATCGCCCGTGGAACAGACATCAAGATCGAAGCTGGCTCGGCTCTGCCTACCTCGAAGGCTGCAAAGCAAGCGCTCGTAATGGACATGATGCGACTAGGCATGATTCCACCAGAGGAAGGCTTGGAGCTACTAGACATCGCAACCCTGAGCCGTTACACCGATAACCGTGGCACTCGCCCAGACGAGCTACGTGCACAGCGTGAGAACATCATGTTCAAGTCGCTAGGCGAAATGGACGTAATGCGTCACTACCAGGCATGGCAGACTGGAGTCGAGCAAGGCAACCCAGCCATGTACAACCAAGACTCGGGCCAGCCTCTGATGCCACCTGCAGTTATCCCTGTAAACAAGTGGGATAACCACGCAGTGCACATCGAGGAACACGACAACTTCCGTAAGAGTCCTGCATTCGACTTGCTGTCAAACAGCCAGAAGGCTGAGTTGAACAAGCACATCGACATGCACGAAATGGCTCTTGCGGCATTGCAAGCTGCACAGATCCAGCAGATGCAACTTGGAGCAGTGCCTCCAATGCAAGGACAGCCACAACAGTAAGGGAGCAAAATGTCCGAAGAATACGAGTACGAAGACGACAACCTAGAGGTCGAGGACCAAGAGGTTGATGAGCCTGAGCTAGAAGAGGAGTCTGACAGCGAAGCAGAGGCAAAGGGCAACCCTGCCTGGGACGAGCTATACAACGTATTGCCAAAGTCCTTGCACGGCATGGTCGAGCCTGTTATCTCTAAGTGGCAGGCAGGCGTTGACTCTCAGTTCGAGAAGTTCAGCCCATACCGCAAGTTCGCTGAGTCTGGCGTTAGCGCTGACGTAATCGAAGCCTCCATGGAGCTGGCACGTCAGGTAACCAGCAACCCTAAAGCCGTCTATGACGAGCTAGCTGAGCGCTACGGTTGGAAGCAGGCTACTGAGATGATTCAGGAAGCCGTCGAAGTTGCAGAGGAGTACGAGGACTCGGAAGATCCGTTCGGTACCGACCCATCTTCTGCCGAGCTAAAGGCACTAAAGGCTGAGCTTGAGGCGCTAAAGGGCACCATGCAGTCTCGTGAAGAGATGGAAGCTCAGTATCAGATGGAGCAGGAGATTGAGACTTCTATCGAATCAATCGCAAGCGAATACGGGGACTTCGACCAGGAAGCTGTTGTCCGTCGTGCAATGATGCTGGCTGATGAGTACCCTAATGCGTCGCTAGAGCAGCTGATCTTCGCTGGCTACGAGCAATACAACGAAGAGCTTGAGCGCATGCGTGGACAGATCAAGCGAGCACCTCGTGTTGCTGGTGGTAACGCAAACAAGGTCCCTGCGACCCCTCCTAGAGTCTTGAACTCCCGTGAGGACCGCATTGCTGCTATTGAGGAAATCGTAAAGCGAACCCTTAGCTCATAAGCTTTTTGTGATAAAGTAGCAAATAGTAGTGAGTACGGCCTTTTTGGGCTAGGGCGAACGAAGTGAAGACCTTTTATTACCTTTAACACTAGGAGTGTGTATGTCCGAAGGACAGAACCTCGCTATTGCCAACGTCATCCTTAAGGATGTTTACGGTGACATTAACGAGCAGATCAACAATGCAACTCCAGCGCTGGATGGTATCAAGTCAACTGCCCGCAACATTACTCAGGTTGGTGGTCTAGGTGTCAAGTTCGTTGCACACGTAGGTCGTAACACTGGTATTGGTGCACGTGGTGAGGACGAGGACCTACCAGAGGCTGGCAACCAGCAGTACGTCGACGGTCAGACTGGCCTAAAGTCGTTCTACGGTTCCGTGCGTCTAACCGGTCAGGTTATGGCTCAGGCTTCCCAGAACTACCAGACCTTTGCTGACGTAACCGCTGAGGAAATCGAGCGTATTCGTGATGACATTGCTAAGGACCAGAACCGCCAGGTTTTCGGTGACGGCACTGGAACTCTTGCGAAGGTAAAGACTGCGAACTCCTCTGCTGCTGCAACCCTTGCTCTAGACGACGTTAAGTACCTACACGTAGGTATGCGTGTTGACGTTCTTCTAGCTGCTTCTCTAGGAAACGCAGTACCTACCCCAGCACACACTGGTGGCTACGTGACCATCACCGCCATCAACAAGACCACTGGCGTTGTAACCTTCGACCGCAACCTTGCTTCTTCGGTTACCGTTGGTTCTGCTGTTGTGCGCTCGAACTCAACCTCTTCTTCTCAGGTAAACAACTGGAAGAAGGAGTGGACCGGTTTCGGTGCAATCATCAGCAACACTGGCGTGCTACACGGCATCGACCCAGCAACTACCCCAGCATGGGCTGCACACACCAAGGACATTTCTGTCTCTGGCGTTGCTCAGCAGATCACTGAGGAAGACATGATCGGTATGGTTACCGACATCGCTGAGGACGGCGACAAGCCAGACGTTATCTGGACCGACCACGGTTCATGGAACGGCTACTGGAAGGCTCTCGAGGAGAAGCGCCGCTACGTCAACAAGGTTGACCTACAGGGTGGTAACCGTGGACTTGGTTTCGCAACCGAGTTCGGTGACCTACCTTTCAAGGCCGACTTCGATGCTCCTAAGGGCAAGATGTGGTTCGTTAACTCCAAGAAGGTTAACCTCAACACCAGCCGTGGCTGGGAGTGGATCGACGAGGACGGCTCCAAGTGGAAGCAGGTCCCACGTCGTGACGCATTCATCGCTTACCTACGCAGCTACTCCGAGATCAGCACCTACCGTCGTAACACCCATGGTGTTATCTCTGGTATCGCTTCTGGTATCTAGTAAGTAACCCGCTAAAGGGGCATAGGATTATTCCTGTGCCCCTTTAGTCATAAGGAGAGAAATGGCAGTTCAATACTTCAAGCAAAACGGAATGCTCCCCGACTTAAGCGAGCTAGACCGCCTCAGAGATGTGCCAGTTAACGCCTATCGCCTGGCACGAGCTCTTGCAGACTATGACCCAAACATCTACATCATCAAGCTTTCCGAGGGGCACCCTCAGTTCGATAAGCAGCGTCCTTATAGCATTGTGGTGCATGGTGCAAAGGATAAGTATGTTCTTAAAAACTATGCAGAATGGCAGCTAGACGAAAGAATTATGGCTGACATTATTCAGGCAGATGTGACAAATGCAGGTATGTCAATTGATGATGTGCAGGCTTTAAACGCAGCTCATGCCATGATGAAAGCAAAAGAGAGAGAAGAAAGAGACGCTGAGCGAAGAGAATTAGCACGAGATGTTGCTAAACTAGGTTTGACAAAGAATTTTGCCCGCCACAACGGAAAGCTGTTGTTCGACCCAAATGCCTAGAGATCTCTACACCAGAACCGCCGATGAAGTAGCCGTAGATGTCAAGCGCATCTTCGGTGACGAGGCGCTGGTAGAGCTAAAGTCCTCAGACTTGCTCCGTTGGGTCAATGCTGCTCAGCGTGAGGTTGCATCAAGCCACAAAGCTCTTCGGGGACGAGCATTTCACGATCTCGTTGCCGGACAGAGCCTTTACGAGATCCCAAGCAACAGCCCGGTCTCACAGATTCAGGGTGTTCACATAGAAGGTAAGCCGCTTCGTGGCGTTAGCTTCCAATCAGCACAGGAAAGCATCCTCCAGGACGACCCCGAGCTAAAGAGTGAGGGCGAGCCAAAGATTTGGTACGAGTGGGACGGCGACCTCTACATTTACCCTGCCTCGGACAAGTCTCTTGATGACGGCATGGAGCTCTTCTACATCGCCTACCCTCAGAATCTAACCTCTTTGTCTCAGAGCCTTCAGATTCCAGACAGGTTCTACAACCAGATCGTTGATTACGTGCTTGCACAGGCTTACCGACTAGATGAGAACTGGCAGGCAACCGCATACCAGGATGCACGCTTCAGGGACTCTATGAACAGGCACTTGGCGCAAGAAGATCTCGTTGACGTGCAGTTCTACCCAACCAAGGTTGTCTTACCAGAGGATGAATAATGGCTAGAGAAGGCTTAGTAATCAATGACTTCTCTGGTGGTCTAAATAACGTAATTGACCCGTCTCTTATTGCAGAGAACGAAGTATCAAGCATTGTCAATCTCGTCATTTCCCGTACTGGAAAGCTCGTAAGCCGTCACCCATTCCTCAAGGTTACAAATTACCCTACGGGGACAACCACCGCAAAGGCGCTGGGCTACTACCGCAACGAAGAAGGCGTGGTCTTTCTGGTTGTTGCCACGAACGCAAAGACCTGGCTTTACAACCTAGTTGGCAACACCTGGACAGAAGCCTGGCAATATGCAGCCGAGGACATGACAACCTATGCAAACAGGCTGTATCTAATCAACTCAACTAATGGCGGAGGATACTGGGCAAAGGTGTCCGGATCTTACTCTTTCACCACCGTAGCCGCCATGCCAAAAGGAAACCAGGTCCACTTCACCAAAGGACGGCTCTATGTTTCGAGCCGTGCAGTTATCGGAAGCACAACCAATACCTCAACTTTGCGCTACAGCAACCTGACTAGCGCAGCTCTCGGCACATCTATTGATGAGTTCCCAATCGCCAACACGATTGACGTGAACGAGGGTGACGGAGATCAGCTAATCAAGATTATTGAAGGAAATAGCGAGCTATTCCTTTTCCGCTCTAACTCAACCTATCGACTAGCATTTAGCGCCTCTGCCGATCCGTCACTGGGAACCTTGACGGTTATGTCAAACAACATCGGAGCTGACTCAGCTCAGAGCGTTGTAGAGGGTGATAACTACCTTGCAGTTCTGCATGCTGGAACTCTTTATCAGTTTGCTGGATACAACTTCTACAGCTTCAACCCTGCAAACAAGGTTCAGTTCGAGGTAAAGCCTGGATACTCTGGAATAAAGCAGGCGGTGTCCAAGGTCGGACAATACCTAATTGTCTGGCATCACGGATACATGTATTGCTACGACACCGAGACCGATCTCTGGGTCGAATGGCAATCATCCACTGAGGCGGCTCACTTTATCGAGGCACCTCGAGGCACTTTCTTGGACTCATCAGCCGTGCCAACTGCCTATGGAGTGCCTGCACTGAATCATGCGACTCAGGGTCTGATTAAGTTTGCGCTTGAATTCACCCCAACATCTACTGAGATTATTAAGTGCAAGCTCACGACTCGTACCTATGACATTGGTCAGCCATCTCTGTTCAAGAGGCTGTTTGGCTGGGAGCTACTCATGGTTGGCGTTAACTGGGTTGAAGCTGCAATCAACCCTATTGACGTAATTAACAAGCCCCAGATGACCTGGAATGACCTTGATGACTACACCTGGTATGAGGCAGAGATTAACGAAATCCCATGGCTTCCATTCGGTGCAGCTGTGCCAGTTATTGTCGGTGGTCTTCCTACTGAGAACCCTAACCCGCAGGTTGTAAAGGTAAGCGGAAAGCAGACCTTTAAGCGTGCTTATTTCACAATAGCTTTTAACAACGACGGCACCACAAAGACGGCACCTAGCCGCATCGATGGACTGGTGCTATACCTGGTAAACGGCCGAAGAATAGCAATGTCGAGGACAGCATAATGAGCAATGTAGGTGGAGCTGGCTTTAACAAGTACGCAGCTGGAGCTAAGCGCTATGGCATTGGAATTGTTGGACCAAATACTGGCATGAAACTAGCCAAAGAAGGTTACCAAGAAAGAGCTACACAACAGCGTGCAAGGAATGCTGCTCTGCTAAAATGGGTACAGGGTCGCAATGGTGCCCGCAGTTTTGCAAAGCCCCAAAGTCAGATAGGTAAGAAGTAATGGTTGATACAACCTCGCTTAAAGGCATTCTTGCCGCTTCAAAAGCTAAGCCTGCCACGCCAGTTGCCAGATATATCCCTTCCTATGCAAAGCCTGACAACAAGACAACCCAGCAGGTTGCTGCAGCAAATAAGCAAGCAGTTGCAAAAGGGGTAGTCCCTAAACCAACTCAAACTACCAAGACTGCTAAGCCACAGTCTGCTGGTACTTCTACCGCTGCAAAGCCGACTGCGACTACACCTACTAAGACTGCAAAGCCCAATACGGATCTGGAAAACCAGCTAGGTGTTCAAGAGACCCTAGATGTCCAGGAGGCGCAGAATGTCTACGATGCCGGTGCAGCACTGCGCACATTCCAAAGGGAGCAGGCGAATCGTCAGCTAACTGACGCACTAGCTGAAATCGATCGTGCAGCAATCGGCAACTATCGAGGTCTCGCAAACGACTTCGCAGCACGAGGTATGGCTAGAAGCGGCGGCTTTATGCAGGCAGAGTCTGAGGCTATGGCAGATAAGACCAGAGCTGACGCTCAAGCTAGGCAGGCCGTAACTGACTTCCTCGGACAGCTAGACCTCGGTGCCACAGCTGACCTAAACACTCTAAACACTACCAAGGCAAAGATCATGGCAGACTACCTAGCCCGTAGGTTTGCTGGAGCGCAGGGAGGCTAACAATGGACGTTACCGACGTAACTAGAGCAGGTTATCTCCCGCTACCTTCGCCCACTGCAAGAGCAGTTCCTGTCAGTGCAGCTTCAAGCCTGGACCAGGTAGTGAACAGCTTTACCAGTAGAGGAGAGGGGCTACCTGGGCAAAGTGCTAGAAACGCACAAGCAAATGCCTATGCAGGCCCAGTAGAGCGAATCCAGCAACAGACTAGCCTAGAGGACCTTCTGGCCTCTCAAACATACTCAGAGGGCGGACCAAACTGGAGCACTATCCGTCAGCTACAGGCGCAGAGGGCTGCTGCTCAAAAGAACTACAAGACTAACCGTGCGGATGCACAGAACCTTTATGGCACCCTGTCGATGGACGCTGCAAAACCATCTGGTGGCTTGATTGGTGAGATTGAGCAGATGGGCAAGATGCTACAGTCTGGCTACACTGGCGCAATCAGCGCTAGTGAAACTCGTGCCGATGCACAGAAGACTGGATTGTCAGAAGAGCAGCAACGCCAGCAGGCTAACAGAGAGCGTGCCGCAGCTGAGCTTGGTATCGCGCCAGAGTCGATTATGACTGACTATTCTTCTGATACTGCTCTAAACAAGGCAATGGGAGATGTCGCAGCCAGCTCAGGAAGCTGGGAGAGCCTCCTGCGTAGCCAGCAGGGATCCGCTCTCGAGCGCACTAACGCTTTGATCACGGCCACTGGAAATACTCGTAACCAGACCATTCTTGGCATGAAGGCATACCTTGACGCTCAGCAGGCTCAGATTGACGCACAGATCGCTGCAGAGAAAGCAAAGACTCCTACTCAGAAGCTAACCGCACTAGGCAAGCTACTTGAGTCCAGAATGAACGAGCAGATTGTTAACGAGCTGTTCCCATCCCAGAGCCTAACTCCTCGCCAGACATCTGAGCGTGAGGCAATGATTGACCTTGGGCTAGATCCAAACAACCCAGAGGCTAAGCGTCAGTTCCGTCAGCTTCAAGCTAGTGGTTCAGACAAGCTAAAGAATGCCAAGCTCGGAGCCGCACCTTTGACGACTCAGGAGCAGATTGCTGTCGATGCATTGGGTATTCCAATCTCTTACTACGGCCCTGATTATGCAAGCTACGGAGCTGGCAAGTAAGGTAGAATAGTCCCGTGGCTACCGACCTTAATAAACTATTTAATGTGCTGCAGTCCGTAAAAGGAACTGGAACTAGCACGCCTTCGTCGATGCCCTATGTCCCCTATGTAACTCCAGCTCAATCTCAAAAAAGCCCTGATTCCACATTATTCGGACAGGTTGCCCAGGGTGGACTAAATGCAGTTTCAGGAATCCTTCGTGCAGTAACTTCTGTTGGTCGTGGTGTTACCAACATGGCAAACGACATCATCCCCTATGCGAACCGTATTCATAAACTAACCGAAGACGGCTTGCAAGCCGATGAGATTGACAACTACCTCGGCAATGTTTGGAACTCTACTTGGAGCGGTCTCGGTGGAATGGCAAAGGGTCTCGCTTACTCTTTCATGCCTCCAGGGGAAGAGTCCAAGACATGGCTAAAGAACTTCTTCGGGGGCGAAGAGCCAGTCGAGGGTGGCTATGACTTGTTTCAGACAAAGGGTTATGTTGAAGCAACCCAGAACCTGCCATTCCTAAAAGAGACCCGTAGCGAAGATGTCCTGTTTGAGGTTCCAAACGTTATTCCATTCGACATGCCATTTATTGGTGTCGAAAAAGGCAAGGGTCTTCCAATTACTAAAGCTGGACTTTACTCGTTTGGCTGGGATGTAGCTACCGACCCATTCTCTTTCATGACTCTTGGCGTAGGCGGTGCTGCAAAGGGGGCTGCAAGAGCTGTAGGAACCGTGGCAAAAGGCTCAAAGATCAAGGCCGCTGCAGCTAAGGCTGGCCGTCCTGTTAGCGTTGATGAAATCCAAACAGTAACCCCACCTACTCTTTATGGTGAGGTTGGCGCTAGAAACGTTCCTTACAACGTAATGGAAACCAATCCACTGATTTACATCGGTAAAGAAATGGGCCGAGGCTTCATGGACGCACACCGTGCGACTGCGGCCCGTATGAAGTCCCGTAGCGAAGCTCGTGCTGCTAGGAGATTGCTTGCTCAAGGGCTTGCTCGAAACATTGAGGCTAAGGGTGAACTTGGTCCAGAGTTTAGCTTCTCTGCTTCGCTAGATGAGGTCAAGCAGACCATTGAAGCAGCCATGCGTAAGCAAGCTGAAACTCAGAAGATGCCTAAGGAAGAAGTCGATCGTCTAGTCGGCACTCAGCTTGGCCGCCTTGAGGCTCAGATCCCAGAACTGCTAGCAAAGGCAGAGGCAAAAGGATTTGCCAACCTTGCAGACCTAAGAGCTCGTGCGGAGGCAGAGGGTGTTACCCTGGCAAGCAAGCTCGAGTCAGAACTTATGGACGATGTCGCAAGAAAGTTTGCCGACACCACTCCAGCACTTGTGCGCACCACTTCCCCTAAGTTTGACGCTGACCGTGTGGAGTCTGTAGGAAAGCTATTCCGTGCAGCTGCTGATGACGCTGAGGGCAACATTGCTGCAGCCTGGGACGACTTCCGCCAGAACGCAGATACCGACACTGTTAGGGCAGCGCTCAAGCGCCTACTCAGCCCACTAGGTGCTCACGAGAAGAAGCCAAAGCCTGGAGAAGTAAAGAAGACATCTTTTGAAGAGCGAGAGATGATGAAGCGCCTCTCCGGTGTTCTTAAGCAAAAGGCTGGCGCAGGTAGCGAGCTACTGTCAAAGCAGGGCAAGCTTGGCGTAGTCGACAAAAAGGCGCTGACTGAGTTCTCTATCAACCTTCGCAAGGGTTTTGCCGGGCTTGACAGCGACGCTGCAATCAAAGCCGCTGTAGATGACGCTGCAAACCTAAGCGGAGAGCTACTTCAGGATGTTCTGAGCAAGGTGCCAGGCGGTCTACGAATCGCTGGTGAGCGCCTCGAGTACATGGGCCTAAGCGGGCAGGTTAAGGCCACCCCAGAGTTTGAATACATCCGCTCACTGCGTGACAAGAAGTACAACCCGAAGACGCTAGAGGTCGGCTCACGTTCTTTGAACGAGTTTGCTGTCACGGCAGAACAGCGTGCAGGTGGTGTCCCTACTCTTAGCGAGGTCACTCGTCTAGCTGTCAAGGCTAGCGGTAAGTGGTACCCAGAGCGCCTTCGTGAGCTACTTGGCAAGGCCGGTATCAGGGATGCTGACCTGCTAGATGGAGACGCAGCTTCAAATGTTCAAGAGTTCCTCGAGATTGCAATCTTCCGCAAGATTGAGGCAAAGACCGCAGAAGCCAGAGACAAGATTCTCCGTGCAAGATACGGAGAGTTCCAGCTAAGCGAGCTAGTCAGAAAAGACTTTGAGACTCCATTCTCAAACAAGCAATTGGCAATCATTTCCAGTAAGGCAGCTGAGCTAGGAAGGGACTCCATCAGACTGACTGATGAAGAAGTCAGGGAGATGATTGACCTTGCTGCTCAAGCAAAAGACGAGCAGATCCAGGCAATTCAGAAGCTACAAGACCTTCAGATTAACCCATTCTCAGAAGCTGGCAGAGTTCGCTCTGTTGTCCTTGGCTCCAGGGAGATTGCATCTCGTCTAAAGGCTGAGCAACAGACCAGGACTGGCTACGCCCCTACTAAAGAGCTCGAAGAGATAAAGAACGTAAAGAGAGCCGTTGATGCCATCATGAAGGCATCTAAGGGAGATGCTCCTATTCTTGGCGGAGAGCCTCTCGCCAAGGTATTTACCGATGAGTTCTTTAAGCTCCTGCCAAAAGACAAGACAACCAAGTCCATCGTTAAGCTTGGTGGATCGCTGCGGGACGAAATTAAGAAGGCTGAGAACCTAGACAACCCTAGGATTCGCCAGGCATTCTTCTCGAAGATTAAGAACATTGTCGCAAAGGCGGAGCGCTCCTACACCAGAGGCTCAGTTGCTGGCTTCGACTGGGTATTCCTGGACGCTAACCTCGAATATGTTCAGTCGGCAGCTGCAAACCAGATGGCGCTTCTTTATGCAGGAAGCAAGGCTTCTGGGTCAATCGACGGTGGCTACTTTGCCAGATACGTCGATGAGGTACTGCTTGCAGGCAGAGAGGATTTGCCAGAGGGTCTTTCAAAGGTTCGCACCCACGAGGCAAGAGTAGCCGTTCTAAACTCAGTCGCTCAGAACTGGGGAGGCGAAGGCATCACCGTAGGAGCGCTTCAAGATGCTCTCGCTGCAGCGAAGAAGCGCAAGCTGGGAGCTGCAAACCTAAGCCCTAAGGACCGCAAAGCATTCGAGGCTATCGTGCGTAGGTCTGTCCTGCTTTCCGAGCAGAACATGGTGCGTGAGCTCAAAGAGAAGGCCATCAAGAAGGTTCTTGTCGAAGAGGGCATGGAGTTCAAGACTGGCTGGATTGCAAGACTTGACTCACAGGTAGAACAGCAGATTGCTAAGCAAATCTTCGTAGAGAAGAAGTTTGAGGTTCCAGCGGAACTGCTAGAAGAGGCAAAGATTCCAGGCTCAAAGCCATTGTCCTATGCGCAGATTGCAGACTACATGCCTGGCGGCAAGAAGGTTGAGCTAACCAAGAGCAACCCTGGCATCGGTAAAGTAGCGGACTTCGTGGCCCGTGCTGCAAATGTTGCTGCTAGAGATGCAATTGAAGAGTCCCGTGCATACGCCCTGCTAGACGAAATCCAGCCTCGCTGGTCTCGAGTCGATGAGGTTATGAAGCTTGCCGAGATCGGCTCCATGCCATATGCAACTGGCGCAGTTCAGAGCACGCTAATGCTTGCAAACATTCTCGTTCGCACGGAAGCAACCGCAAAGCTTATGGACCAGAAGGTTGCTATCCAGAACAAGGTTGCAGGTAAAGATGCAGCTTCTGTCCAGAAGGAAGCAAAGTTCTTTGAGTCAATCCTTCGCCGCATGGAAAGTAAGTTCGCAAAAGAGGGCTACAAGCCTGTTGGCGAGTCAATGGATGGCAAGAAGCTAGACGAGGTTCTAGCTTACGAGAACCCACTTGCATTCTTCTCTTGGCTGCGCACCGCTCGTGTCACCGATACTGCTAGCCGTGACGACTGGGCTAAGGCAATGCAGCACATGATGAACCTTGAGGTGACCGGCAAGGGTCGTGCTTACCGCAACGCTAGAGAGCTATTTGAGAGCTACCGCAGCAAGGGTGACGAAGTTCGCCCAGCCACGCCTGAGGAAGTCATCGAGACCATCGCTGCGCTGGGCAACACAGTGCCAGTAGGAAAGAGAGCTCAGGGATACTTGCGCAGAGATGGCCTGCCTCAGCGCAGGACCATCCTGAAGCTAATTGACGAAGCTGAGCCAATCCTGGAGAAAGCTGAGATTGAAAAGGCTAAGGGCAACAGCTGGATTAAGGAAATCAACCTTGTTGGTAAAGATGAGGTTCAAGAAGCGGTTGACTCTCTTCCAGACATTTCCATGACTGCTCACAAGGCTTACGAGAACCTAACTGCAACTCTTGCGGAAGTAGAAGCACTTGGACTTGGTTGGTTACCAACCCTCGCAATGCAGTCAGTCGGCTCGTCAATGAAACAGTTCTTTGTGCACCGTGCGCAGTTCTTCGAGAAGACCACGATTGACTCCTTGGGTCGCCCAATCGACCAGTATCTAATTCCAGGAGCCAAGGGGCCTTCCTACCTCAAGAGAAGCTGGGAAGACTACACCAACTACACTGGCTTCAAGTCCATGATCAGCACCATTCGTGACATGGCTCCTACCGCCAAGAAGGGCAAGCTAACTGAGGACCAGTGGGTCGCTAAGATGACCCGCCTGGCTATGAGCATCAGAGACAACTACCTGCTAGCTCGAGGCATCGTTCCAGTTCACACCATCAGCCTAAAGACTGGCGAGGCTATTCCTAACGGTCTCGCTGGCGCTCTCGGCAAGTCCGGTAAGGAAGTTGACGAGCTAAACCTTGTCGCTGTTGCCCTGACCGAAAACGACATCATGGATCTACTCCCAGAGCAGGATGTCGTAGAGCTATTCTTCTCTGGCCGTGTGCAGTCCATGCCTCCTACTGCGGTTCTACCTGCTGCTCGTTTGCTCGTAGCTGCTATGGACAGCCTTGCTCCTGGCGCTTACTTCAGCGCTGAGCAGCTGGCCACCCTACAGCGACACATGTTCCAGTCAATGGAGATCGGCGCTCGTGCCGCCTCCACAAGTGAGTTCGCAAAGATTTCGTGGGTTAACCTCGCACCGGAAGAGGCTACAGCCGCAATTCGTGTAATGGTGGAGCGGCTGCTAGACCCAGACACCGCCATGAAGCTATACGAGAAGCATCTTGCTAACTCTACGTATGCGACTGGCATTTTGCGCTACCAGGCAGGTCAGCTGTCAGAGTCAATCATGACTAGATGGACCGAGATTGCTCAAAGCCCGATCGCTTCCTCTGGCGACAGAATTCAGGCAACTCTGGATGCAATGTCAGAGCTAAACGACCTGCTCAAGATTGCAGACGCTGGAAGCGAAGCAGAGAGAGTTATGGCCGTGCTTGATGCTCAGGCTCTAATCGCTAAAGAGGTAGATGTAGACAGCCTCTTCGACATCTCAACAGCTAACAAGATTGCCAAGGCTGGAAGAGTAATCAGCGACGAGGCTCAGAAGATCAGCAACCTTCAGCAGGCTCTGCGACAGAAGCGTGGGCAGGACAAGGTTAACGAGGCCCTGCTAGAGGCTATGCAGGCACGTGAGCCGCTAATTGCTGACATGTACCTCCAGAAGATTGCGACCCTCGAAAAGAATGGCTACCAGCCTGATCTTGACGAACAGCACATGCTGTTTAACGATGTGGTGACTGACGATGGAATCATGCCGTGGCTTCTCAACTTTACCGACAGCGGTCTGCGTGCATTCTCCTTTGACTACCAAAAGCAAAACGTTGCCCCTTACATGGGAGGCTTTGAGCGCCAGGCAATCGAAGGCCCATCTGAGTACACCAACATTGCCGTGCAGTATGCAGTGAAGTGGAATAAGGTTGCTCAGGAAACTGGCAAGAACTACCCTGAGCTTGCGTTCAAGATTCTTCAGCAGATTCCTGATGAGGACTTGCCAAAGGTGGCGCTATCGTCTGACACAGTCATGAAGCTTGCAAGCCGTTCCCTGAGAGAGACTGTAGACCCAGAAGACATTGGCGCACTGAAGGCTGCCCTGGATCACATCGACTTCTTCAAGAACCTCCGCAACGCTGATGGCGAGCTACTGATTCCTGCTGACGACCCTCAACTTATTTCAGCAATTGCTGACCTATGGAGGTTCGGTGGACACTTCTTCGGCTCTCAGGGCAAGCTACTGCGTGCGGGTCTACCTGCAGAATGGCTGAACATCAACCTAAGACAGATCGGTTCTTCTGAGGTTGTAAAGGCGCTAACCGAGGGTCCAGATGGGGGCTTGCCTCAGCTGGCAAAGGTTAAGGATGGATTTGGCTTTAATCCAAATACCACAAATGTGGTAGAGCTAGCACAGCAGTGGAGAGACTGGGATATTAGCAACCCATTCCAGATGTACTCAACTTTAAACTCTGCAGTTGCTCGTGCTGAGAAACTCATGCACCAGGCTGCTTACCTGACTAAGACTCACGGTATTAAGATCTCTGACTTTGCTAAGCAGGGCGAGACTGCCGCTGAAACTGCTGCTCGTGCCAAGGCCGAGGGGCTCGTCAAGATTGAAGAAGTTGGTTCTCTAAAGAAGCAGGGTCGTGAGCTCCTGTACTTTATGAACACTTCTGACTACTACTACTACTCTGACATTGCAGCTCAGATTGTGAAGACATCTGCTGACTTGGGTCTTCCTTACAGCACCAAGATGGACGGAATCGTTGACTTTGCTTCAAGATTCGATGAGCTCCAGAACTTCGCAAAGCGCTCGATGACCATCTTCCGTCTTGGAAACTTCATCATGAACTTCAACGGTGGATTGTGGACCAACCTGTTTGGCGGTGTAACTAGCCCTGTAGCTTACTTCCGCTCAGCCCTAACTCTTCAGCACCTAATGCCGAACATGCGAGACCTTTCGCTGGACCTAAACAAGATGGAGCGAGAGGTTGTCGCCTACCACGCTCGTCGTGCCAAGGATGGCTACACCGTTCGCCCTGAGAACGACCCCGTCTCGAACAAAGAGGGCATGGCAATTACTATCAAGGGTCAAGCCGTTACCTATAAGTACTCTGAGCTGGCAGAGCTGTTCAAGTCCATCGGTGGAGAAGTGCCAACTGCAAGCAGCCGTAACCTGGAATTGCTTGGAGACTACAGCAGCGCTGAACACCTAGAGAGGCTGTCAAAGAACGGTGTTGGTCGTGAGCTGCAGCGTGGCTATGAGGCACTCAGCCTCGGGATCGGTCGCATTGCTGCCCGCCGTGACGACTTTATCCGCCTGACGATGTGGCTAGATGAGCTGTCGAAGAACAACTGGACTTCGCTAGAAGATGCAGCTCGTGCTGCATTGAAGAAAACCGACCGCTACCACCCACAGGTTCAGGACCTCAGCCGCTTTAACAACATCGTGACCCGTCAGTTCATCATGTTCTTCGTGTGGCAGGCAAAGACTCTTGGCTGGGTCGTACACGACATTCTGGACAAACCTGGTGCTATTACCGCACTCCTCAGAGCACAGTATGCGCTACAGACACAAGAGGGCAACCAGCCTGAATACTTCGGTAGCTTTGACCCTAAGGGTGTCATGCTCCGCAGTTACCAGCAGGGTGGCATGAACCCGTTGACTGGAAATATGGGCTACTCGTTCTCGCTAGCAAACCCTGTTACCGACTTGCTTGGTGCAGATGGCTGGCTAAGCCAGATTTCCTACAAGAGCTACGAGAGCCCTGCAACCAACCTAATGTCATCTACCCTGGGGACTGCAAAGAACTTCCTCTATAGCTCAAGCCCGTTGTTTGCAAACTTTGCAATCTCATGGGCTGCCGGTAGAACCGCTGGCGGACAGGACCTACTGCGCTCTGGTTCATTCAACGAAGAGAGCCTGGCTATCCTTACCGAAGAAGTTGTCGGACAGCTAGGTCTTGGCCTAGGACATGCGGCGCTCGCTCACTACTTCCCAGAGCAGTTCAGTAGAAGGACATGGGACAAGGAAACCACTCTTGCAGAGCGAGAGAAGGACCTTGCACGACTAGCCTGGAACTGGATGGCTGGAACTAGATCTACTGAGTACCTAACTGCCGAGCAGCGTCAAAAGGCGTTAAGCGAGCTGAGAAGCACGCTAGACCGTATACTGATGGAGCAAGCGAAGTAATTACTTCTTAAGCTTGCTAGCCTTCATAGCAAGAGCCTTCTTCTTGGCATCTGCCTTGGAAGAAGCACCCCACGCCTGTAGAGATAGGAGCAAACGAGTTGGCTTGCCGTCTTTGTACTCTGGTCCTGGCATGTTGCCCATGCGAGCTAGAAACGACGCACGACGAGGGTTGTTGCCTGCCTTCACAGGAGGCTTCAAGTCCGAGCCAGGATTCTGCTTCTCGTATGAGCGACGACCTGCCTCATTAAGGCCACCCTTAGGGTTCTTGCCTTCTTTTCTCTGCCATGCGGCGCTCGCCATTACTTTTCTCCCAGCTCTGGATCTTCGTCATCAGCGACTAGACCGCCAAAGATCTCGTTCTCATCAGCTGCAGAGATTTCTCCGTCAACTACATATGCACGAGATAGCTCTTCGCTAATCTCCATTAGTCCGACGAATGCAGCCATTGCTGCAGCCTGCCAAACTTCAATACCAAATACGAATCCACCACCAAGGGTTCCAGAGACCTTGAGGACGATGTACGCTACTGCACGCTTTCCAATGCGCTTAATGTTCATTTCTTGACCTCCTGGCCACAATTAGGACATACTGCTGATTTCGTCTCTTTTTTTGTTACCTTTGGAGAAATTTGAGGCTCTGTGTGCTTCGCTGAGCCATTTTTAATCTGGTCAGATAGGTATTTGTATAGATCGACCACTGTGCCCGCAAATACGCCTTTAATGGCCGGAGAGAGGGTGGCGTGCAAATGAGGGCCACTTGACATGCCTGTATTGCCGATTTTGCCGATAGTTTGACCGATTTTGAGCTTGTCGCCCTGTTTTAGGGTTGGCTCGGTGTCCATGTGGCAGTACGAGACATACATAACCTTGCCATCGTAGCCCTTAACGCTCTGAACGAGCACCCAGCCGAGCACCTTGCTAAACTGAACCAGCATGACGGTACCAGCAGATACTGCAGGGATCGGAGTGCCACGAGGCACGCCCCAGTCGGTTCCACGGTGAGGTTGAGTCTTCTTACCGTTAATCGTGCGAATCTTGCCGAAGTGTCCGGTAAGCATCTTGTCTGGATAAGGTAGTTGAAACTTGTTAGCCATTAGAGTCCTCTTATCAAACTAAAAATTGCGGTGCCAAATGCCCCCAGGCCCGATCCCAGTGCTGCCAAAACTACTTTTGGGACCCAGCTCGCCTCAGCTTGCTTCTGCTCCAGCTCACGAAGGCGGTCAGGCACATCTGCAAGATTGTCCAGACGCTCAAGAGTACGTACAAGAAGCCTCTCATTATCCAGCTGCTTGTCGTAAATAGTCTGGAGCGTAATGCGGACGTGAGGCTGCTCTTCGGCCATTATGGAGTCCCGCCGTCAATCGTGCCTTCCAAGGTAGTAAGGCGAGTGTTGAGGTTGTAGCTGTCATAAGTGTCCAGCCTGCCATCAAGGGTGGTGATCCCGCCCTCAGCCGCCGTTAGGCGGCTCGAAATATTTAGAGCTTCTAGGGTGTCCAGCCTGCCGTCAAGTGCAATGTCATATGACTCAAGGTTGTCCAGCCTGGTGTCGTAAGCGTTGTCTACTGACTCCAAGGCGGTTAGGCGAGATCCAGCGTTCAGCGCCTCGATTGTGTCCAGTCTACCGTCAAGGGCTACGTCTGCAGCTTCTAGTGCCGTCAGGCGACCATTTTGAGTGGTGTTTAGAGTGTCGATACCGTCAAGGCGAGATGTCTGAGTGGTGTTCAGCGTCTCGATTGCGGTAAGGCGAGTGCCAGCGTTCAGAGCCTCAATGGTGTCTAGTCGACCGTCGAGAGCAATGTCTGCAGCTTCTAGGTTGTCCAGCCTGGTGTCGTAGTTAGTGTCCACTGACTCAAGAGCAGTCAATCTGCTGTTCTGAGTAGTGTTCAGTGCCTCAATTGCGTCAAGGCGGCTGTTCTGGGTGGCGTTAAGGGCCTCAATCGCAGTTAGTCGAGTACCTGCGTTAAATGCCTCTAGAACATCAACCCTAGTGTCCATTGCCACATCTGCGGCCTCTAGAGCAGTCAATCGACCGTTTTGAGTGGTGTTCAGGGTCTCGATCGCAGTTAGGCGACCATCCTGTGTAGTGTTCAGCGTCTCGATTGCGGTTAGTCGAGAGTTCTGGGTAGTGTTCAGAGCCTCAATGGCGTTTAGTCTCACGCCTTGTGCGGTGTTCAGCTCTTCGACAAGAAGCACACGTGCGTCATTGTCTACGGCATAATCGTTGATCGTGTCGTAGTTAAAGTTAATGACGGAGAGGTTTACAACCTCACCTTGCTCTGGCTTAAGGAGATTAAGCGGAGCATCACCGGTGCTTGGCATGCCTTACCTTCTTAGTTTTATCTAGTAGGTGACGCTGGGATTAACCCAGTCTTTTTGAACTTCTTGAGCGTAGCGGCCATGGCACGCTTCTTGGTGGCACTGTTCTTAGCCATCGAGCTAGTCTCCTGACGCTTAAAGTCTGGAGCCTTCTTCTTGGCCATGTAGCCGTCGTCGCCAACTTTTGGCTGGTCAGCAGGGTTGGGGCCGTATCCAGCAGACTTCTTTTTCATAGCTGCTTACTTGCCCTTGGCCATCTTTAGGCTAGCTAGCTTCTTGGCTAAGGTGCCCTTTAGGTCCTTGCGCAGGGGAGTAGTTGCGTTCTCTGCACGAGATGCCTCACCTGTAGTGGAACCTGTCTTGCGTGCCTCGGAGAGGGAAGCGCGCTTGCGCATCTGCTCCTCAGTGTCACGCATCTTAGGGGCTTTCTTTGGGTTGGTCATCATCCCAGCAGCCTTCTTGGCTGCAGCCTTACCTGCTGGAGTGTAAGGGTATTCTTTTCCGCCTACCATTGGCATATTAATCCTCGACTATTTCTGCCTCTACCGCTAGAGGCACGTTCCATCGGCTTGCCGCCTCCGACACTGCAGTTGAAATTTTCTTCAATGCTTCAGGGTCTTCGACATGTTTTTCTACAGCATCAATCATAGCAGAGATAACTCTCTCATACTCTGCAGTCTGGCCTTTCGCAGATGGGTCGTAGTAACCAGTTATGGCAAGTAGATACTTAATAGCGTCATTGTTACCTGCTTGTGCCCTGTTGGCGAGCGCCGTCAAAGCTGCTGGCACGGACGACTTCAGCAGATCTTCACTGGTTTTTCCGTAGATTCTGGCGAACATTGGCTGCTTCAGCCAGCCCTGCCACTGTGCCCAGCTAATGCCCAACTTCTTCAGACGCTGAAACGGATCTAGCGCCAACGACTGGTCAGTCATGACAGTTAGCGCATAAGCCTGCTCTGCGGTGATGCCTACTGGGACTTCGGCGGGTATTCCTCTGGCTTCGAGGGCTGTTCTGAACTTGGGAGTTGCGAGAAGCTGAGTGAGAACAGGCACAGATAAAGAGCGGTCCTGTTCATAGACCGTCTGGGGCTCAATCGGAAAACCTCGTTGATGAGCCAGCCATGCAGCATTAATTGCTCGTTCAAAAAGAAGTTGCTCTGGAGCCTTTCGGCCCTTTTTCGCATTCGTCTTCCCATAGATAGCAACTCCTGACGGCATTATTGTATCTAGTTCATCTTCTTTAGGCATGGGTGGGCAAACCCTCCAGTGCATTTAGGTATTCCTCGCTTAGCCCGAGGCGGGATGCCAGGGCGTGCGCTAGCGTGTCTGGCATACCGCCGACAAACTGGCCTCTTTCATACTTCGCCACGGTCAGGCGGTTGATCCTTAGCACAGAGGCAAAGTGCGTTGGGTTGTCAGAGAGTTCCATGCGCCAGGCTTGGAACGTCGGATAGAACTGTTCTATGGCTTCTGGCGGCAGCGAGATGACGGCTCTCCATCGTGCCGGTAACACAGTCTCAGGGGTCTGAGTCCGCCAGCTTTCGATTTTTGCGAATAGTTCCTCAGGGGTGTGACCGGACATACGGGCAAGCACATGCACAACCTTCTTGTTTGGCTTCTTTGTGCGCCCTTCCTCGATCTGGGAAATTGTTGCTCTAGATACCCCAGCTAGGCGGGCCAGCTCCACCATCTCAAGTCCGTGCATACGGCGGATGGTCCGCAGGGGGTGGGTCTCGTAATTTGGCATGATAAAAGCATAACGGAAATGATACGCATATAACTAATCGAAAAAAAATTTTTGGAGGGCTACTATACCGTTCACACGCTTCCTACGATACCGTTCACGCATGGGTCAGGACATGATACGCATTCAAAAATTGTGCTGGCTCTAGAGGGTGAATGGTTTATAGGGTGTGATTTTTCTGGGGGGTTCAACATCAAAAGAACCGCTATAACACGGGGGACACGGGGGGTATGACATTTTTTTTTGGGTTTTGCCCTGCACATGCCAACCTGGTAACGTCACCGCAAGGGCACCAGCCAGCAGTGGAGAGCGTAGGGCGCACACGCCGCACGCACACGCATCATGCGTATGCAGAAAGCTATAGTTGCGCCCTAACTGTTGGTGTGTCACATGTGGTGACCTTACTAATAGAAAGGTAAAGCAATGTCCAATGCATTGTCCGACCTTCTAGCCTCTTACCAGGCTAAGGTCACCCCTGCTAAGAAGCAGGCCGCATCAAAGCGCAAGTCTGTCAAGGCTCAGCGCAAGGCAGTAACCAAGTCGATCGAAGTTGTAGTCGACAACTCATACACCGTCAACGCATGGGCTCCGCCCGCACCGTTCGATGTCTGGGTCAAGCGCAACTTCGGTGAGCAGCTTGCTACTCCTAATGCAGCACTCGATGCTGACCGCAGCGACGTAGTCGTCGCCTACAACAAGTACGTCCGTGATGTATTTGCTGTGCCATTCAACCAGTCTGTCTTCGACCGCATTGTGCGTCGTGAGTACAGCAAGCAGTTGGCTGGCCTGGGCGACCTCGGTCTGCTCGGTTACTCCGCCGATGACATCGTTGACCTAGCGGTCTTCTATGCATGGGCTGAGCGCATCAAGTCATACGTCCGAGCAATCGGTGCTGATGACGAGACCGCTGCACACATCAGCCAAGCACTACGTGACTTCCGCTCTGACGCTGAGCTATCTGAGATAGCTGAGCTCGAGGGCGACGGTCGCTATGTGTACGGCAGTGACAACCGCCTGCGTAAGCAGGACAACTCACTCGCAGTACGCCACGCACGTGAGCGCCTAGCGCTTCGTGCCGAGCTGCGTGAGTCCGGTCTACTTGACGGATTCAACTACGTACCTACTGCTGGTGAGGTATACCGCCAGGTCAAGCACGTATTCCGTGAGGGTATGCGTGAATGGCGCAGTAGCCTCGAGGGTCTGACCCGAGATGGCGTGCTACCTGAGTCCGTGCAGTTCAGTGTACTCAAGGTTGGCGACACAGTTGACGAGTCCTTGTTCGTTCGCACCGAGGTGGACAACACCTCGCTCGAGCGTGAGGCTTGGATCGACGAGCTCAAGTCACGTGAGCTACTACCAGCTGAGGCTGCTGCTGCTGCAGTAACCGAGGCTCTGTACCGTGGTTACACCCTGCAGGAGATTCGTGTTCAGATGTTTGACTCTGACCGTGCATTCTCCACCGCAATCCAGAACGCTAAGCAGCTCTTCGTAGCTTAGTGTTCAGCCCGTTCGCTCTCCCGGGCACCCTCTTATCCCAAGGGCCTCGGCCACCCACTCGGTGGTCGGGGCCCTTTTTCCTGCGCCTAGAAAGGAAACGAGTGGAAAATTGATCCTGCCCCTCGCCCCTGTTCCCGCCACCATTTGCCTTAGTAAGTATAAGGTTAGTAAAATACCTTATGGCAATAGCCCTATCACCTTGCCCATGCCATTTGGCGTTGGCATGGTGCACGGGCACAGCGCAACAGCCCTGCCCCTGCGGCTGGAACTGCCTGCCACCAATTGCCTTTGTAATTGTCACGGACAAGTGACGAAAAATGCATGCTGTGAAGCGTGCGCAATGGAAAGGACGAGGCATGAACAATGCCACCCTTGCCGAGCTGACTCAGCAGGCAATGATTATGAGCGGGTATCTCGACCTCGCTCACGCCATACTGGATGGTGAGCAGAATGGGTAGCACTGCCTGGATATTCGGTGTTGCCACCATTTGCCTTATCCTCGTGATGCTAGGCGCTGGCGTATGAAAACCATACGCTTCTATCTCATGGACCCGGAGCACAAATACTTCGGTGACCACTTGTGTGACGATTGTGCTCGTCACTCCGGCTATCAGCCAGAGTTGTGGCGTAGATCGTATGCCGAATCGTGTCAGGTCTGCAAAGCACCTAACGAGCGTAAGCGTGTCTAAGCCCCATGTCCTTATTGATAATCATTTTCAATAAGGTGACAGCGAGGTGACAGCACTCTCCACAACCCCCAAACTTATGTCGTGATGACATATCAATCTCTATCGATACCCATCGGTAAAAATTGACAGCGTGACAGCATGACAGCATTTTCGGAAAAGTTTCAGATATCAGCCATATAACCCCCTATATATAGCGATATTTCAAAAGTTCCTAAAAACGCTGTCATCGCTGTCACGCTGTCACCAACCAGCGCCATTACTGGGCAAAGTAGGCTGTTTAGCCTGTGGATAACTCAATTTTCAGTGACAGACTTATCCACAGCCTTGGCTGTCTAATACCGAAAAAGTATGTAACGGCGGATAAATACAGATGTAGCACAAGTTATCCACAGGTTTGCCTGTTGATGACTCGTGTTTGTGTAGCAGGCACAGTGGCTCGGCGCATGGAAATCGCCCTGCCAACATTTGCCTATGTAAGTGTTACTTGCTTTTGCAAGTGACAACGGCTCTGGCAATCGCCAGTGTCAAGATTGAGCAGAAAGGATGTATTGTGACTCTTTCAGTCAACGACATCGTCTTACATGACGACATCGTTACTAGAGCGCATTACCGCATTATGCGCAATCGAAGGAGCATTGTCACCAGTTATGGCAAAGACCCAATCGACATTAGTCTGGTCAGGTCAGAGCTGGCTGAATGTAACTCCAAGGATACGGCTGCAGCAACAGCCAGGTTCTTGGTTGCTTCGATTGCTCATGCTGACTACATTCGCAAGAACTTCTTGCGGTTGTTCGGTCAGGAACTTATCAATCCACGTGCATCGCTGGCATCAGAAATCAGCGTTAGCAACTCTGGTTTGACTACCTCGTGGGACATACAAACCATCTCAGAGTATGCGTCTGTCAAAATCGGCGCACTCGACAAAGTCCTCGAGCCTGTCGCTATCCGTTACAAGCCTTCCGGCAACAGCGACTTCTATGCGTTCTGGCGACTCAACGATGACCGCTACAGCGACACATATATTGGCAACCCCAACATATCTGTCCTCAGCCGTAGTGTCTGGCTTGACAAGCGTCGTGCTATTGAGTCGGCAATGCGCAATGTAGGCATTGACATCGCTAACGACTACGACCAGAGCTTCCCTCGTATTCAGATGTATCTCGGTATGCGTCACGCTAACCCCGAAGATGCAACGATACCTATCTCTAACTATCGTGGCATTGCTCAAGCTGTCAACACCTACCTACTTCACAAGACTGAGGTATGGAATCTTGGCAATCTCCGCCGTGACTTGCTCCGATCTCAGGAACAGTATCAGCGTGCTACTGACAATCAGCGCCAGACCGCCAATCGTGAGAAGTTCTCTCAGTTCTGGAACAACATGAAGTCAGCGCAAGTTGTTCAGTCTGTCTATGATGCGAGCGCCGATTGGGCTTCTATCCCGCTCAAGGCGAGTGGAACAGAATCAAGCCGCACCTGGGGCATTGAGATTGAGACAGTTCGTGCTAACCAGACCTCTCGACCAGGCGGTTGGGAATCCAAGTATGACGGCTCATTGCCAGATGGCGAAGCAGATTGTTCGTGTGACTGCAGCAGTTGTGAAGACAACGACCACTGCGATGACTCAGACTACTCGTGCTACGAATCTGGCGAAGTCAGCTACTCATCTCGTGAGTTCGTGTCACCTATCCTGCGTTCGTTCAACTCAGATGGCTTGCGCCGTATCTGCAACGACCTCGGCACGGACGAGGACGAAGATGCAGCACCTGGCATCCATGTCCATGTCGGCGCTAACGACCTGTCTGTGTTCGACATAACTCGCCTGCTCGTGGCTTACTCCGCTATCGAGCGCTTCATCGAGCCACTACTGCACCGCAAGGAGCGTAGTTACTGCAAGCCAACCTCGGCTGCTCAGCTCCAATGGTGGCTAGCCTCGGTGCGCAACTGGCAACGCATGAACCCCAATGCTGTGCCCACCCCTACTGACATTCTCTACAACCGCAACGACAGCACGCCTGACGGTCGGTATGTAGATGTCAACATTCAAGCGCTCACTCAACACGGCACTATTGAGTTCCGTGCTATGGGCGCTTGGTATGACTACAACCACCTAGTCCGATGGGCTTGGTTCGCTCGTGAAATGGTCAATGTATCCAAGCTCGGTATTGACCGCAGTGAGTGGCTAGCCTGCACCAGTGTCGGTGATGTCGTATCGCTTCTGCGCAAGTATGGCTCAGAAATCCCAAGCGATGAGATGTTCAACGACATTGACTCAAGAAGCCTCGTGCTAACTGCATCCGAGGTCTAACTCAACAATTGCTTCTGGGTGGGGGCGTAAAAAGCCCCAGCCCAGCGAGTAGAAAGGAGCTGCCTATGTGCGGCATTGCTGGCTTTAGTCTCAGCGCAGATTCAAAAATCAACTCCCGTCAGTTGTCCAACGCCCTCCTCACAGCTATCGAGGACCGTGGCAGTATGGCATCTGGCTTTGCCTTTCATCATGACGGCAAGCACGGCTATCACTCCAGCGCAACACCTGGCTCTAGCCTGTCGCTCAAGTTCATGCCTCGCAAGGCTCGCACCGTTATTCTGCACACTCGCCTAGCCACTCACGGCTCGGTGACTGACAATCGCAACAACCATCCGGTAACCTCGCCCGATCTAAATATCGCCCTCGTTCACAATGGCGTTATCTACAATCACGAGGATGTCCGTCGTGTTATCCCTGTCAAGTTGCCACCTGTTGACACCAGTGTTATCCCAGCGCTTATCGAGCGCCAAGGTATCCAGTCAATCGACCAGCTTGACGGCGATGCGGCTATCGCTTGGCTTGACCAGCGTGACCCTCACATGTTGCACCTTGCTCGCTACCAGCACTCGCCATTGACTATGGCTCATCTCGAAGACGGCTCGTTCGTCTTTGCCAGCACCGAGTCATTGCTATGGCGAGCGCTCATTCAGCTCGACCTCACGCCCACTTGGATGTATAACGCAAACGAGTTGGAATACTTCACCATTCGCAACGGTGTCATGCTTAGCAAGGAGACCCTGCCTGCGCCTAAGTACACAGATGTCCGCTACAACTACAACTACTATCGTCACCAGACTTCCGGTGCTAAGGAGGGTTACAAGTATGACTCCACACCAGAATATATCCCTGGCTTCGGTTGGACTGACAGCTGGGATGATGACGACTGGGCAGAGTTTTACGACTGGCAGGCATACAACGAAGCCGAGTCTTGCCCTGTGTCTACCATGTATCCCGACCCCAAGAACTCTAGCTACTGGACCATGATTCGTGAGGAGGTTGACGGCGCTCGTGCTGACTACCTCTACTACAACGAAGACGAGCGTGACCTATGGCGTGATGAGTTGTTCATACTCGCAACCGAACCCAATGTAACCCTCATTGACTACGGTCTTGTAACAGACTCAGGAGAGTTAGTGTCGACCCTCAACGACGACGCGGACATCTTCTAACAAGCTGGGATAGCCACCCTCCTACCCCCTTTCTGCTTCGGTGGCTATCCCTCAAGTTGGGGCAGTTGCTCCCCCCCCCCCCAAGCGCAACTGCCCCTCCCAAGTCCCTATCGCTGGTTCTTTCATACCTTTCTCCCAGCGGTAGGGCACAAGCCTTCGGATGGAATCACTAATTGACTGCTCACGAAAGGAGCAACTATGGAGCTGGGCTATGTAACTAAAGACGGCGACTATGGAGTAGGAGTGTTCACATTCCCACCCGACAAACTAACCCCTAAGCAATGGGAGAACCTAGCCGATTTGCACGATTCGGATAGATACGACTATGTTATTCGTGTGCTTAGGCACGAGAGCTAAGGAGAACCATGGAATACGAATTCTGGTATAGCGAGACTCAGACCTACAAGGCTGGTTTCGTGACTGAACACGGCGAGAGCCTAGAAGAAGTGCAGAAGATGCTTGACGACATCTTTGTGCACAACAAGAAGAGCATCGACTCATTGCCTGGCTTCTGGCAGAAGCTCAAGGAATCAGACATCGAGTATGACGCAGACAGCCTCGAGGAATTGGAGTTCTAATGTCAATCAAAGATTTTATCGCTGAGAGTTGGTTCGCTGAGCAGCTAGACGAGTCGTATGCGATGGGTAACCGTGAGGGCTATCGTGTCGGATCGAACGAGGTCAAGCGCCACTACTACGAGTTCGTGCGCAATCGCATTCAAGCGCTACACGATAGCGCTGATGCCAAGCACCAGCATGGTCTAGGCGTTGCGCTCGCCTTCCTAGATGCTCTCGAATGGGAGCGCAAGGACAACATTACAAAGCCGGAGGCATAATGACCACATTCGCCGTATTGCGTGACCCCGAAGTCGGGGCAACATCGCTTGAGTGTATATACAACCGAACACTCACTAGCGACCTAGAGGACGGCGACATGAGGTTTATCGTTATGTCCGAGCGAGTGCACAAGCTTTACGAAGTTGACTCAGACTATGGCGAGGTGCTACTTTATTCACCTCACTACCGTCCCGACCTGTCGTGCATGTGGGTAGGTCAAAGCATCGACTTCGACTACACCACTGACAATTTCGCATGAACGCACGAAAACAGCCTGATTTTGGCAAAAGCGTACCGAATTTGGTACGGAATTGGCACGAACGCACGAAAAGGAGAGCAAGAGTGAGTGAAGAATGGATTGAGGATTTATTAGACCCAAACTATGAGTGCGGTGCTTGTGCTATTGAAGGGCAGCCTTGCGATGTACCTGCTGCAGTATTAGCAGAGCGTGAGCGCATTATCAAGGTGCTAGAGGACTATGCCCAAAAAGAGCTAGAGAGGCTTCGTGCCCCAAGCACATACCTTGTTAGCGAAGAAAACTATGCCTATTATGAAGGAATTTTGGAAGCTGTGTCTGTAATCAAAGGAGAGCAGAAGTGAACCAAAATAACAGCGACAAAAATGATGCGATTGAAGAGCGTGAAAGAGTAATCAACATGCTTGAACTAAGCACCAGAGATAGGAACCAACATGACCCTAGTGCTCTTGACTGTTTTTGTGATTCTTGTATCCAAGCAGAATCAGACAGGTTGGATTGGTTCATTAGCATGAAGGACCCTGCTGAAGGACAGCTTCGTGGCATTCGCACCATGATTATCGGAGAAGATGACAGTGAAACAGGACTGGTGTGGGGTTGGGAGTTAGTTCCAGAAGAAGGCGACCCAGCGCTATTTACAGGTGGTCAGTGGGTATCACTGATGCCACTAATCAAAGGAGAGCAAATGACTAAGAAATACACTGAAAAAGACCTTGAGCTAGCAATGGCTCAGGAATACGACGCTGGATACCACAATGGTTGGGCGGCAGCAACAGATGAGCTTGAGTCAATTTTGATCCAGTTTGAAAATAAAAAAGAATCTTGGAGTTGGCAAGAAATTCACGACGCTATGCGTAAAGCAGAGCGGCTTGAGCTAAAGATTCCACTAATCAAGAGAGAGGCAGAGTAATGAGTGATTTACCAGATTACCACTGCCCAGATTGCGATGATATTGATTGTCTGCACTGCTTTTGCGTCGAAGGAACAGACTGCCAATCGTGCCAAGACTTTATCAAAGGAGAGCAGAAGTGAGTGAGCTACACGAAGGCTGGTGTTGCGGTATGTGCCAGTTTCCTGCCAGTTTGTACGGCATTACATCGTGCTGCTGTAAGGGCGACAAAGCTCTTGCGGAAATGGCAATCAAACAAGGAGACAAAAGTGAGCGATAACGAAAACGCAAGGTTTACTTACCAGGTTGTTACCGAGTATGCGACCTTTGCTCCGTCAGCTGACGATGCTGACAGCGACTTCAGGTATGCCTTCGAGGAGGGCTTCTATGGAGAGAACATGAAGATTATCCGGCAGATAATCACACGCACCGAGGAACTCAAGGACAGAGGTGAGAAGACATGGGTATGGAACGACACCCTTCAGCGGTGGGATCTAACCAGATACAGCCTGAGCTAATGAGTTCGGCTGAGACTAGCGCCTTTCTTGGCGTATCTCTGAACACGCTGCAGAAGTGGCGCAGTCGTAACATGGGGCCAAAGTATGTCAAGTATGGCGGTGCCAATAGCGCTGCAGTTCGTTACATCACATCTGATGTCATCAAGTTTAGGAATAGCCACACCGTTCACACCAATAACACTGACTTAGGAGACTAGATGAATATCTCATGGCAAGATCCGCCCCCATCCGGGACAGGCGTATCTAATCGCGGCCGTAAAAGGTCTAAGTATTGGGATGTGCTCGACGAGCTTTCAAAGCACCCAGGCAAATGGGCAATCGTTGAGGACAAGGTAGTCAACCCTACCGGTGGGCTTTACTCAATCGTTCGTTACAACAAATTGCCGTTCGAGGTTACGACTCGCAAGAACCCCGACGGAACATTCGCAATCTTTGCGAGAAAGAAGGAGACCAGTGCCAAAGAAGAATCGCTATAAGCTAGACAAGGAAGCTGCTGTTGCTTCGCAGAATATCGTTCTCGAGGTGTCCGTTACTTATGACATCAAGTCCGATGACATGCGAGCCGTGATTGCTGTGCGCAAGGATGCCGCTGACAATGATGAGTTCTTGCTACGACTAGGTCGTGCCCTTGAGAAAGCTGCACGCACGGTCATGCCTTCCTACAAGGAAGAGATGGAGTTGCTAGAGATGTTGGCTAAGCTTGGCAAGGAGCTTCGTGCCTCGGATACATAAGGCATTCAGACGCACAAAAACGCAATGGATGCTATGGCAAGAGTTACAGAAAGAGATTGACAAATCTCCTGTGATTCCCCCTTGCACAAACTTCCCAGAACTTTTCTTTCCAGAAGTGCAGGGTGCTGCAATCATTGACACCCGCATGGCAAAGAAGATGTGCCAAACCTGTCCGATCATGGAGCAATGCGCATCGTATGCGATACAGGCGGACGAAGAGTTTGGTGTATGGGGAGGGCTAAGCCCCTTAGAACGAAAGCGACTCAAGAGACAAAATGCAAATCGGAAAGTTACCTAAGCTATCCAAGTATGTAGTGGACTCCATGAAGACCATGGGATTCCGTGCAATTAGCGGTAGACCCTACGACTTTATCGGGATGGTAAAGGGACAGCACGATGATTACGGGATGGCCGCCCTGCTCACGGTCGTTCCCCTAAAGCTTCGGTCAGATACATTTGTTATCTCGCTGGAGATGAATGGTGAGCAGATGGTGAAGACTCGAATGGCTAAGCTAGACGATATCGCTGACCTAGTCGGCTTCTCTGGCGTAGCAAAAGAGATACTTGACTCTGTCGATCGAAAGGAGAACGATGACAACGACAGTGGCACCAATTAGCGAACTTATCGCTAACCCACAGACTATTGTGCCCAAAGGCAAGGCATCAATGGTCAAGAACCTACTGAGCCAGTATCGTCAGCTAGGTGAAGAGGAGAAAAAGATTCAGGAGTCTCGTGCAGCCGTGCGAGAGCTCTTGGTAAAAATGTTTGAGGAGGGCTCGAGTGAGCTGGTTATCGATGGCAAAGCCATGGCTACCCTCTCAAAGGAGACCCGAGTCCTCCTCAACACTGAACTAATCAAGAGTAACTTTCCACAGGAGAAGTTCTCTGACTTCTATGTTCAGTCGAGCGTGTCCGTGCTGCGTTTGACCAGACAAGCGAGGGCACTTAGCTAATGATTGTTGACATCCTGTGGGAAAAGCAAAAGCAAGCCGTAGAGTTTATCGTTGATCGCAGGCGGGTTCTGCTAGCGGACCAGCCCGGCTCCGGTAAGACTCTGATGAGCCTGGCAGCTCTAGAAGCTGACGGGTGCTTCACAAACGGACTTGTTCTCATACTTGCCCCTAAGTTTCCAGCTAGGACCACATGGCTCAAGGACCATGTGATGAAGTATGTAGCCCCCACGGGTGTCAATGTCTATGACCTGACTTCAGGCACAGCAGAAGCTAAGAATGACCGCCTGCTGGAGGTCCAAACTCCAGCGGTGGTCGTTGCCAACCACGACGCTCTGGCAATCTCCCCTAACGGCGAGCGCCGAGTCCCAAGACTTTTTGACCACACCTACGATGCCATCGTCATTGACGAGTCGCATCGTGTCCTACCTACCGATGCCGATGCTCGCTATGACATGACTCAGTTCTGGCGTGGGCTAAGCAGGCTAAGCATTCACTCGCAAGCTCTGCGCATTGCGGTGAGTGGAACGCCAGATCGCAGTAAGCTCGAGAACCGCTACGGCACACTCAAGTTCCTGTTCCCAGAGGTTTACACGAACCACAAGCACTGGATGTTCACTAACTTCATCATGGAGTCCCGCACCATTAGACTTCCTGGCGGCCGAACGAAGGACATCGTTGTCCCTCAGCAGCTCAGATCCCCCCTTGAGTGGGTCGCCAGGGACCAGCTTTACTTAGTCCGTCGCACCAAGGCTGAGATTCAGGAAGGTCGACCACCTAAGCAATACATCAATGTCACTCTCGATATGGCTAAGCCACAGCGCAAGGCATACATGGACTTGATGAAAGACCACTTCTCTGGCAATTCCAAGATGACTCCAGCCGTAGTTGCATTGCGAAGCAGACAATTAGCAATCAGCTCCGGTTGGGACTTCGACAACAATCAGATTGGGGATTCGTTCTCGTCTACCAAGTTTGAATGGCTTGTCGAATGGCTTGAGGCTAGAGGCTACATGGACCAATCCCCCCAGGATGGCCCCCCATCTAAGGTCGTTGTAGCCTCTAGCTTCGTTGCCACCTTGCAGTGGATCAAGCGAGAGTTAGCTAAGCTGGGTGTCACCGCCGAGATACTCGACGGCTCTACATCTCAAACAGAACGTGCTCGCATTCAGGCAGAGTTTCAGGACCATCAAAGTAGTCTGAGGGTAGTGCTAATCTCCATGAACATGGGAGTCGGCATTGACCTAGATGCAGCTGATGATCTGGTCTTCTTCGATGTTCCGTATTCGTCAGACGATGCAGAACAGGTTGAGGACCGCATTGACCGACTATCAAGAATTCACAGGGTCACAATCTGGTGGCTCCTATCCAACGACAGCATTGACCTTGCTATCGCTGGTGAGAATACTGAACGCTTCCAGGTGTCCAGGGAGCTGCTTGACGGCTCCAGAGGCGTTGAGTTCGCTAGACAAATACTGGCACAGCTAAGGAGATAACATGTCGGAAAATTCACCGCCAAGTGACGAGGGTCAGCTCTATCTGACAAACGATGCAATCATGGCGCTAGTTTCTACGCTCGTTTCTGAGGTAGTTAGATACGGTGAGGCTGAGTCGATGCTCATTGAACACAAGGCTTTGAGCGATGCTGAGGTTCAGACCATCATGAAGGCCAACACCCTGCTCACGGTATTTGCAATGCTACTTGTAAAGGTGGTAGAGTCTAACGACATCGAGTTTGCGAAGACAGTAGTCAACTGCTGGATCTCACCGGTCGTTCAAGACATGGTCCAGATCGCCTTCGCAGAGGAGATTGAGGAGGCTGCTGCAGCTGTCGTGAACGGGATTTCAGACATAGAGGCTTCCGTCAATAAGGAGAACAATGCGAAGCCATCCAGTGAATCAAGCGATTGAAGCAGTAGTCTTCGACGCTATAGTCAACCAGCCACGATCCCTACAGAGGCTTATTGGCCCGAGTGAGATTGGCACAGATTGTGTCAGATGCTTGGCACGCAAGCTGATGGGTATCGAGAAGTATGCCGTCGAGTCAGTCGATGACATGCCCTGGTTGCCTTTCATTGGAACAGCTGTGCACGCACAGTTTGAAGAGTTCTTCACAGCCGCTAACTCCAAGCTGGAGTCAGTTCGCTGGCTAATTGAAACGAGACTTCCTATTGGCACTATCGGTCCCGCTGAGATTTCAGGTTCTTGTGACCTGTTTGACAAGGAGACTGGGACTGTTATTGACCATAAGGTAGTGGGCACGACCAAGCTAAGGTCACTGCCCAAAAAGGGTCCAGGTAACACCTACCGCATTCAGGCTCACCTGTATGGGTATGGCTGGACCAAGCTAGGCTTCGAGGTTAATGAGGTAGCTGTCAAGTTCTATCCAAGAAATGACATCTCCCTCTCCTCGGGCTACTTCTGGTTCGAGAAATACGATGAAGAGGTTGCACTAAAA
>JACCDX010288546.1_pt1 | contig 44394 bp, 35 predicted proteins | sample 7449681 | NCBI WGS metagenome assembly JACCDX01 (sample SAMN15323450, study PRJNA562643) | freshwater metagenome | isolation source: river surface water | place: USA:Blue River Watershed | collected 2017-08-18
ATGAATCATTGCAAGCACGCACATAAAGCCGTTGCGCCAACAAAGAGGATCCCTGATCAAATACCAAGGCGGATCGACGGATACAGCTTCGACGAAACTCGCCATTCACAATCAGAATGGTTGTTTTATCTTCTACCTTGAGTTTCACGCCTTTTTTGACGCGCACTTCACCCTCAATGACATAGACTTTCCTGCAGCGTAAAGTCCGGCTTTTGACGATGTTTCCGCGTATCACTTCAACTGCGCGCGTAGCCAACTTGTTTCTCCAGCTTGCTGATCAAAATTTTGCACGATGCTCGGCACGTTATTTGGCGATCAATTCCAGTGCTTGAAGCAACCGCCTCTCGACGCCAATGATTACGATCAAACCCGCGAAGGAAAGATAAGACATTAAGAGCAGACCGATCACACGCGGCAGTCCAAGAGCCTTAAGTACAAGATGACTCTGATATATGTTCACGATGCACAAACCCAAACCCGTCAATATTAAAGACCATCCCAAAGTTTGATTGATCCACTCCGCAGTGATAATGGAATCGAACAAATGCAATTTCTCGGTGCTCATGTAAATCACACCGATTGCCATCAACGTGGCCGAGGCGATGTAATTTCGCAGCATCGTAAAAAAGAACTTGATGTTGACATCGCCTTTACTGATACCAAAAAAGCTCGGCTGCGGAGTCGGTTGGGAGGCGTTTTGCATAAAACTCCTTTTCAGGACGTGAAAGTATTTGAATTAAATCAGAATAAGAATATCGCGCACACTAATACTGACTGGCAGCTTAATCTAAAACGAGACTAAAATCTTCGGGCGCATAGGCGATTAAAAAGGAAAATACATGGCATTTGACCTTCCGACCTGGGTACCTGATTGGTTATTCATTCTGTCGTATCCGTCGGCTGCGCTGGTGTTGCTTTGGATCGTTCATCGGACATTTCAACGATTTGCACCAAACTGGAGGCTTGAGGATCGCGATGAAAACATGGCGGCTGGCGGTATCGCGTCTGCTGTCGCCATCTCAGGAATCGTGTTGGCATTTGTCTTAGCCCAGACCACCCAAGCCAGTGACACTTACCAAGCAGATGTCACCGTTGAAGCCGCTCAGATCCGGGCGCTTGGCAAACAACTTAACGCTTACAGCTCTGAGGAAGCAACTACATGCCAACCCCTGCTGCTTGCCTACACCAACTCCATTGTCTCGGATGAATGGCCCATGCTTGCGCAACAAACAGGGAGCGCAATTACAACGAACAAGCTGAAAGCACTTGATCAATGCCTGGTCTCCCTTAAATCGACGGACACTCGGCAGATAGCGCTCTACGTTCAGCTTCTCAACACCAGCGACAAATTGGCACAACTCCGCGAAACCAGAATTATCAACAGCGGAGCCAGTCTCTCCGGACTATTTTGGGGCGTCATGCATCTAGGGTTGTTTCTCATCGTGATCGTGACAGCACTCGCCTTCTACACTCCTGGTCCGATCCGGGTCATCAACTGCAGTATTCAAATTATTTCGCTCTCTCTACTCTACGCTCTCGTCCTCATTTTGGATCATCCCTTTAGTGGCGCCAACGCTGTGTCGAGTGCGCCAATTTTAGATACGATTAGCCACCTCACAAAAAAGAATTAGCCGCTATGGTTACTGAGACTCCAGTACCAAAAAAAGGAACCCTCACTTTTTTGAAGGAGATGACTCTTACGCAGCGTATTTTATTGGGCATGCTTTTAGGGGGCTTAGCAGGTCTTTTTTTCGGTGAGTCTCTGGTTGTTTTACAGCCAGTTTCCGAGCTTTATCTGCGACTCTCGCAGATGGCTGTCATGCCGTATTTAATGTTAAGTCTGATCATCAGCGTTGGGCGTATGGACGCGCACACGGCGTCGAAAATAGGAAAATGGGGCATCGTGCTCATGCTCTTCTTTTGGATGCTCACGCTATCCTTGCTTGCGATAGCACCGTCCCTATTCCCAGTATTTCAGAACGCCAGCTTCTACAGTAACGACCTATTGATGAAACCGGCAGATGTCGATCTGCTAAAGATATTCGTTCCGGCTAATCCGTTTGATGCAATGTCAAAGGCAGTCGTGCCGGGGGTAGTACTGTTTAGTCTGGCGCTCGGCGTGGCGATGATCGGATTAGAAAAAAAAGCCACACTCCTAGATAACTTACGCATCCTCGAACAAGCCGTGATCCGGATCATGCGCTTCATCCTGAAGCTAAGTCCGATCGGCGTTTTCGCGATGACCGCGATTACTGCGGGCACCATGTCAGGAGAAACATTCGAGAGGTTACAGGTTTACTTTATATTATTTGCGCTGTTCTCCGTCCTGCTGGCATTCGTTATCCTACCCGTCGTCGTCTCCAGCATCATGCCCTTGAGCTACTGGGACATCATGCGCGTCGGAAAAAGTGCATTATTTACTGCATTCATCTCGTCCAATATTTTTATATCTTTACCCATCATCGTCGCACAGGCAAAGTCCTTGCTCGTTGAAAAAAATCTCTACCCAGAGAATGCGGACAAGGCGATCTCAGTGCTCACTCCACTGGCGTTTACTTTTCCTACAGCCGGCAAGCTTTTAGTGCTTTTATTCATTCCGTACACGGCTTGGCTTGGTGGGGATATCGTCCCGATCGCGATCTATATCGAGATGCTGTGCGTTGGGGCGCTATCGCTGTTTGCGAGCACTCAAATTGCATTGCCGCCCTTGTTTGACATGCTGGGTGTCGGACAAGGCTACATGACGCTCTATCAGTCCACCACAGTGCTCACGTACAACTTTGGCACGCTAGCATCTGCAATTTACTTATTCGCGTTTTGCTTGTTGGGTGCGGGTGCCATGGCGAATCGGCTCGAGTTCAAATTAATCAGGATTTTGCGGGGCATTACCATCATCATAGTGGTGTGCGCGGCCGCGCTCTATGCAACAGCCATGCTTTTGTCATTGTTGGTCGACGACACATACAAAAAAGATCAAGTTCTAACAAGCATGACCGTACGCGGATCCTTACCCGTGCGCGTTGTGACGGATTTGCCAACCCCGACACCCTCTTCAGATAAGATCAACCCAGTCAAGCACATTCGCGACAGAGGTGCACTGCGCGTCGGTTTCGCGCAAGAGCGCATGCCATTTTCATTTACCAACGCTCAAAACCAACTCGTTGGAATGGACGTAGAGCTAGCGGGAAATCTCGGACGTGCGATAGGAGCTACCGAGTTGGTGTTTGTTCAAATCCCCTCCGGGCAACTTGTCGATGCTCTCGCAAACGGACATGTTGACGTTTTGATGAGCCTGCCCTATCAATGGGACTCACTACAAAAACTGCATCACTCTGGCTCCTACTTCGACACAGTGATTGGGCTTGCAGTTCTGGATCAAGATCGCTACAAATTTCGAACAATCGACGAACTTCGTAAGCGAGGCAAATTGAAGCTCGGCAGATCTGCAGAGGATTTAGGCCTTGAACAAATCGTTAAAAGTAGATTGACGAGCGTCGAGCTGACCATCGTGGAGCTCCCTTCAGCAAGAGACTATTTCAATGGAAGCAGATCAGACTTAGACGGCATGATCATGCTTGCATCGAGCGCTTCCGCGTGGACATTGCTATACCCAAACTATACGGTCGTTGTTCCGCAGCCAAATATGGTTCGACTCCCGGTTGGCATTGCCACCCGCCAGGCCGACTGGGAACTGTCACTCTTTATCGACCAATGGCTTGTCATCGAGCAATCGCGCGGCGCCCTTGAACGCGCCTATTCCTACTGGGTACTCGGGCAAGGGGTAGAAAAGAAACAGGCACGGTGGTCCATCAAGCGCGATGTGCTGGGCTGGTGAGGTCCTAAACAGGCAGCGCTGATGTTAAAAGAGTCAATCGCTTGATATCGAAGCGATACTTGATATTATTTAGTCTTGCTTAATTTAGAACTAAAAATGATTTAATTTTAGTCTAACTCTGCGCCTGCCGATGGCGTGTTTTAAATCCTCGACATGCCATACAGACTGCTCAGTGCAAAACCAAACACTTTTATCACCATGCACTTGCGCAAGTGGTGCGCACTCTCAATTTATCTGTTGTTTGCTGCAGGAGCATGTCCAAGTCCGACTCACGCACAAACGAGCCTCACTTTGTATGGCAGCGTTGACGCGGGATTCGCCTATACGAAGCACTCCTCAACCCCCAACGATCGATTCAACGCAGAAACGAGCGTAGGAATAATCAGCGGTGGACAATCAGGCAACCGCTTTGGCTTGAAGGGTGTGGAAGATATCGGCGCAGGACAAGCCTTCAAGTTTCAGCTCGAGAATGGCTTCAACATTGGAAATGGAGTGGCTGGTCAGAGCCAACGACTCTTCGGGCGTCAGTCTTGGCTCGGCTACGAAAATCGTAACGCTGGACAAGTATTATTTGGTCGGCAAAACAACTTTGCCTCTGACTACACCGGACCGCTCACCCCATTTACCGGGCAGTACGCTAACGCATCGTTAGGCCTATCCTTCGGCACCGCTAACGCAGAACGCTTGAGTAATTTACTCAAAGTTGAAACAGCCGATCTGCGAGGTTTTAAGTTCGGTGTTGGCTACTCCTTCGCGACCGGCATGACCTCTGGCTACGCACAAAACGGCAGAATCGTTGAACTAGATCGTGATACACGAGACTACAATTTCGTCACGGTGAACAACCTGAGGTCTTTCACCTCCGGTTTGAAGTATGCCGACGGTCCGCTGTATGTAACTTTCACCTATGACTCGTTCTATCCAGACGCTGCGACTGCTAAAAACGACTATAAAAATGCCAATGCTTGGATCTTAGGTGGTGCTTACGACTTTAAAGTAATGAAACTATCCGGCGCTGTCGGACAAACCAAGAACGGGGCAGTGAACACCCTACAAAACGTACTAGGTATATTCAGAAACGATACCTTCGACAACACAAATAGCAGTATTATTTTCGACAATTCCTTAGCCATCACCTCAACAATGATCGCTATTTCCTCACCCGTAACAAGTTCGGGGCAATTTTTTGCCGCCTGGCAAATGGCAAAGCCGTCGAGCAATATGCAAGCGAACTCTGCCTATCCAATCTCGACGCAGCGCGTCGTGAGCGCTGGATACTCCTACCCCATCACAAAGAAGACTAGTTTGTATAGCTATGCTGGCTACGCTATGAATGCCTGTCTCGTCGAAGGTCTAACCAGTGCTGTAATTGCCATTGGCATGACACACAAGTTTTAAAGAGAGCCAACGATGCAAAGCACCTTGCACCGCTTCATTCGAATATGCTTCGTTCTAAGTATTTTTATCGCCGGCCTACCTATAACTGTCGGCGCGCAAGCGTCCAACAGCGTACAGTACACGGCAGTCATTGATGCAGGGAGCAGTGGTTCGCGTATCTTTCTATATGAAACACGCAAGACTCCGACATTCATAGAAATACGCGGTGTGACACTGCCAAATTCACGCGTCACTCCTGGTCTATCGAGCTACCAGCAGCCAACAGGAAGTTTCGCAGTATCGTCTGCAGGCGACAGCCTGGCTCCACTCCTGCGCACCCTGCGGGATCATCTAGCCGCAAATAACATCTCACGCGAACAAGTTCCCGTCTATGTTTTAGCAACGGCTGGTATGCGGCAAATCGATCGACAACAACCAGAGGTAAGCCGTGCGATCTACCAAAATGTACAAGACACAATTACACGCTTGGGCCACCCTTTAGGATCTAAAGGTGTTAGCACGATACCAGGATCGCCGATGCTGGGTCCCATCGGGACATTATCAGGACAAAATGAAGCTCTGTTTGGATGGCTTGATGTGAATTACCTCATGGGTAATTTTGATAAGCACGGCCAGACAGTTGGGATCGTGGAAATGGGTGGAGCGTCCGCCCAAGTCGCGTACGCCGTCCCAGAAAATTTCATGAATCCAAACGTAGTGAAACAGACTGTAAATGGACAAACCTATTACATTTTTGCACTGAGCTATCTTGACCTAGGTCTCGACCAAATTCTTCGTACTGCTGTAGCAACTCGACCAGACAATCACCCCTGCTTCGTGTCAGGTACGCCTCGTCTGACCGGCACCAAACCAGAGGTCAGGGGCCGTTTTGATTTTATAACGTGCCAAAACTTGTTCTCCACACTCATAGAGCCTTTCTTTGCCGAGAAGGCTCCACTCCCTGCGGGCAGTAACTTTGAAAACGCACAGTTTGCTGGCATTGGTGCCATTCCGGCCAAACTTGCACGATGGAATGAGAAGCCCAACACACTTAGAAAAAATCCTCTTATAGACGCATCAATACTTCCCGAAATCATTGATGTCGCATGCAAGCCTGACAGCTGGGAAGCATTTTTGCAATGGTTTAACGGTCCGTTGGAATTTGCGAACGATTTATGTGCCCACAGTACGTATTTGCAAACGTTTCTCTTTGGATCGAATGTAAAGGTAGAGAAACAGATGACGAGCCTAAACTTGTCTCCATCACAACTTAGAAGTATGGACACGATCAATCAGGCAACAACAAGTTGGACGCGTGGCCTAATCGTTGCCCTCGGAGAATGACAAAGTGAGAGATAAGATGAGTCGATTCCTACTAGCACTGATCCTAGCTATTGTTGCGCATGCTGCATCGCATGCCGGATCTCAAGAAGAAGCACAGGTTGGCGCCTGGCTCAGTCAGAATAAAGGCAACCCAATCGCATTACGTCAGTTCGTTCAAAGCCTTCCCAAAGGCGCAGACTTACACAGCCATCTCTCTGGGGCAACCTACGCAGAGGATTACCTTCGCTGGGGCGCGGAGGCAGGATACTGTGTGGACGTGAAGGAGAATAAATTTTTACGTCCGCCATGTATGCAATATGCTAACGTAAAGTTGCTTTCGAACATTACCGAACGCGAGCACGACATTCTAGTCAAACGCATGTCCACCAAGGACTACATCTATAGTTTGACACCCGGTCATGATCAGTTTTTTCAGGCTTTCGACGTATTTGGCGTGTTCTCCGGAAGTGTAAAGCTCATACCAAAGATGCTCGCGAAGGCGAAGAATCGCGCAGGAGAACAAAGAGTACTTCACGTTGAGTTGATGATCACTCTGCAATACCCAGCGGCCAAGCAACTAGCCGAAAAGCTCGCGCAAACGGGCATTGTCGATTTTGCTGGACGTGCCGCTTGGTTAAAAAGTAACGGGATCGATGCCTTAGTTCAAAATGCGACAAATGATTTAGCTATCATTGAGCAAGAGTATAAAAAGATTCAACAATGCGACTCAGCAGCGCGAGCTGTAGGCTGCGACGTCGACCATCGCTGGCTTCAGCAAGTGGTTCGCGGCGGTTCACCTACAGAAGTCTTCACTCAGATCATGTTGGCCTATGAGCTTTTTAAAACCAACAAATCACTCGTCGGTCTGAACCTTGTCGGCCCGGAGGACGGTGTACGCGCCCTACGCGATTATCGCTTGCATATGGAAATGCTGCGTTACTTCGCTGATCAATACCCCGCAGGCAACATAGCCCTGCACGCAGGCGAGCTTGCTATCGGACTCGTTCCGCCAGAGCATCTGAGGAATCACATCACAGAGGCGATAACTATTGCAGGCGCAAAGCGAATCGGTCACGGTGTAAGTATCGGCTACGAGGAGTCGGCCCTACATACATTTGCTCTGATGAGAGAGCGGGGCGTATTAGTGGAAATCTGTCTGACGAGTAATGCACTCATTTTGGGTGTTGATGGCACAGCACATCCATTACGCACATATATAGAACAAAACGTACCGGTTGCCTTAGCAACAGATGATGAAGGCGTCTCACGAATAGATTTGAGTAACGAGTATCAGCGTGCAATCGCGCAACACAACTTGAGCTACACACAGATCAAGAAGATGAGCCGAGACAGCCTGACTTATAGCTTTCTATCAGGATCCAGCATCTGGAGTGATGCATCCTCAACACGAATGGTTGACGCATGCGAATCTGACCGAAAAGCCGAACAATTAACTAGTGCATCCTGCAAAAAACTATTAGCAGACAGTCCTAAAGCGACTCGTCAATGGCTGTTAGAAACACGTTTTACGGCATTTGAAAAAGGTCCGGTATTTCGAACGACCCACATGTGGCCTAACTCCAAGTCTATTCAGTAACCTAACAAGTACGTCCATATCCCTCTTTGCAGGAATGCAATATGTCATTTGAACGATTTTCGCGTAGGGAGTTTCTTAAGCTCACTTCCATCTCAGGCGTCACTGTTGCATTTCTAAATCCGCTCCGAGCTCTCTCACAGACGAATATCACCCCCTATGCGGAGTCTGCTCTCGATTGGCGTGACGCCATAGGCGGTGCACGTTTTCGGATAGACGGTGTAGCAAAAGTCACAGGCGCAAAAGTATTTGCGCGTGATATCCGTGCAAAGAATATGACAGGCTGGCCGAGCAAACAGGGTCATGCTCTTGTCGTGCGCGCCGCTTTCGCTGACCGTGAGGTCTTAGGCCTCGACATGAGTATCTTGGGTCAGGATCTTGGTCCAGATAAACTAATAACCGCTGAAGAACTTGCCCAAGACAAACTTGTCTTGCCCAAATTTTATGGCGACGACATGTTGGTCAAAGTTGGGACGAAGCCCGCCTACCTAGGTCATGCCGTCGCAATCTTGCTGTACACGGATTTTGCGCGCTTCCGGCTCGCAAAAGAAAAGCTGCAATTCAACGAAAAAATTATTCGCTATGCCAGCCCAAGCTCTGCCACCGAGCGAGATCCTTGGGGTGCATTTCGGGCAGTGCGCATTGCGGGAGCTACGCCTCAAGATCCGGATGTTTTCTCTAACTTTCAAAACACCAAGGCGAGCCCCACAGGTTATGTGAAACAACAAGCCGTTTGGCCTTCGCCGCGAGAACAGGGTATCGCGGCAGAGCAGGCGCTTTTTCATGCGCAAAAGATTCATACAGAGCTGAATAATCCACCCTCAACCTGGACCGTTTTCCAGCGCAACTATGCAACGCCATCCACTGATACCTTTGCGCTAGAGACCGACAACGCAAATGGTTGGTATGACGCAGTACAACAAACGCTCCACTTTGTTGTGCCGACACAGAGTCCTGATGAGATCGCGCAGGATGTTGTCGCGATGGTCAAGGCCAGTGGCTTTCCACTCAAAAAACTATATCTGTATCCATATAGCACGGTCGGTTTCGGATCGAAGGACCATACGATTTTCCCTTACTACGCACTTGTCGCCACGCTTTATGGTCAAGGCCAACCCATGCGCCTTGCAAACGATCGCTTTGAGCAGTTTCAAAGCTCGCTCAAGCGCCATGCTTTTGATATGAAATATCAACTAGCCGTAGACCGCAAGACGCACTTGATTCAAGCGGTTGCAGGAGATTTTCAGGCGAATGGCGGTGGGCGCGCTAATTTATCAGCCGCGGTAATTTCCACAGGCAGCGCTAGCGCATGGGCAGCCTACTATGTACCAAAATCAGATATCGTCGCCGTAGCAAATGCCTCACGTGCAATCGACGCTGGCTCTGCACGCGGCTTCGGTACTTTACAGACGATTACAGCGACCGAGTTGTTGATGGATGAAGTGGCAGCCGAGTTAAGCATTGATCCCATCGATTTTCGGCAAAAGAACGTGTTGAAGTCTGGGATGAAACTCGGAACAGGCTCGATACCTATCGGCGCGCTTAGGTTAGATGAAATACTTAAACGGGCTAAAGCCCATCCACTTTGGCGGCAACGTGCTGCAAAGAAAAAATCCTACGAGTCAGACCATCCGGACGAGATGTACGGCGTAGGTTTCGCTTGTGCAAACAAAAGCTTTGGCTCCTCATCCGAGGCGATTTTCGCCAAGGTCGAAATAGATCCTTCGGGAGAAATCAGTTTATTTCACTGTGGGGCCGAATTAGGCACAGGCATGTCGACCAGCCAAGCACTCATATGCGCTAGCTGGCTTGGTCAGCCCGCCACGCGCGTGCAAACATCCGTCACGCAGTGGGATGATCTGCCGATTGAAAGTCCGATCGATGGGCAAACACCGACTCAAGAACAGCACGACAAAGCTGCACTCAATCCAAGATGGTCTCCACGCTACGTTTCCGGATCTGCAAGTAGTAACTCCGCATACTTTTTTTCAATGGCAACAAGCGAAGCTGCACGGATTATCTTTATTCACGGTTTATGGCCTGCAGCACTAGCAATCTGGCGTCAAGGGATTGGAGGTGGCGTTGCGTCCTACAGTCGTCTGCGTCCTGAGGACGCACGTTGGGTAGAACAAGGATTAACAGCCGACAGCATGCCCCCATTGTCTCTGGCGACGCTTGCCAAACAGGCCCATGCGATGGGCTTGGTAACTGGAGCTACAAGTCACGCATACAGCCGCTGGGCTTGGGCTCACGCGCGATTTGAGATCAATGGCAAACACCTACTTGCAAAACTTGATGGTTTGTCAGTGCGCTACGGCGATGGTGCAAGTGCCGAGAAAAAGGCGCTCGCCAAAACCCCTGGACATTATCATGTCCTCGATAGGCTCTCCGTAGAATACCCACACGTATCTCGTAGCCGAGCCGGCCCTGTCTTCTTTAGTACGATGGGAACACTCGTCGAGCTTGCAGTCAGCAAGAAATCGGGTGAAGTTAGACTACTCAGTCACCACTCGATCCTCGATTGCGGCAAGGCAATTTCCCCTGCACTCGTGTCGAGTCAGCTTCAAGGCGGTGTAGCGATGGGCATTGGGTTTGCCTTGTTTGAATATGCTCCACTATATGAAGACGGACCAGGTCGTGGAGATTGGAACCTTGGTCGCTATCGACTACCGCGCGGATCTGACGTGTGCGTCTGGAATCAGACGAGTGAGGTACTCCCACCACTAAGCGACACAGACCAACACAAAGGGATTGCGGAGGTTGTGATGATTCCGGTGGTGAGTGCAATTATCAACGGTATCGCCCATGCGACGGGCATTCGATTCAAGAGCCTACCCGTGACTACTGAGCAAATTAAGGAGCGCCTGGCGTGAAAATTGAAACCTTTACGATGAGTATCACCGTTAATTCAAAGGTGATCCCGCCTCAAGAGCTACCTGTCGGCACAAAAATGATTGAGTATTTACAGGAATATCTCGATCTCACAGGCACGCGCTTAAGCTGTGGTGCAGCGCAATGCCGTGCTTGTAGCGTGATCGTTGATGCGGATGATGGCAGTAGTGATGAAATGGTCACCTGCATCATGGATGCGAGTTTCTTTAATGGCAAGAAAATCCGTACTATCGAAGGACATGCCACCTATAACGAGAAGGGAGAGGTCGTCAAACTCTCACCCGTACAAGAAAAATTTCTGGAGTATTTTAGTTTTCAGTGCGGATATTGCACGCCGGGCTTCGTCAATGCAGCCACAGTACTAATTGAAAAACTAAAAAAGGCCCCAGTGCCGAAAGATCAAGTAGAAAAAGTGATCATGGAAGCACTGGATTCGCACATATGCAGGTGCTCAGGTTACGTACGTTACTTTGATGCCGTCAAAGATCTCGTCCTAAACACGCGTGGACTAACCACCTGAGTCGCACGCTACGATCAGCACAAAGTTAACCGGACCGCGCTTTCCGGTTAGCGTACGATCACAGCTGGTGATGAGGGGATAGCACCAGGTATCTTCGACACCGTCAGTAAAGACGACATAAACTCAAGAACCTGTTTCGAATAAGACTCATCTTCATCATCGATCTGATAGATATCTCGGTTATAGAGGACAGTCGCCACCGAGTTTTGTAACTTGGCGTTTTTATATACCTTGAACAAAGGCTGTGGCTGAAAATAGCGCTTATTAAAGGGATCCAATACCCCGGCACCCGGTTGAATCATCACAGTCTTGGGATCAACGGGATCTAACTGCGCACGCACCACACGCCCCAAAAAGTTAAACACGTTTGCAGCGGACCGCAGCGTAATGACGAGCGCCATATCCTTCTGCTCGGGGAAATTTTTCGTAAAGCCGGTCACTAATTTCTTGAAGTCGTCATTGTTTGCGCGCACATATCTCGGCGAATCGATACAGAAAGCATCTGTCGACAAAAGGTCTCCAAGTAACTCGTACGCGCGATAACGATTAACACAGAGAATTGTCTTTTCCTCGACACGGCTGATTTGGTAGCGCGCTGGACTTGCGCCAGCGACCTTATCGATCACGACACCACCATTAGTCAACCCATTCAAAAGCGGCTGTCCAAGCGTCTCAAGTGTCTTTGAGATCTCGGAGTGCAGCAAGGCCGGACCAATCGGCATTTTTTTAGGAATACTTTCGACCGTCAATCCTGATTCAATCAGTACATATAACAAATCTTGAAAACTCTTGTAATTTGGATCATCTGGATTATTTTGAAACCGACTCACCACATTACCTTTTGATTGCAGTTCAATACTTTCAATTAACAAGGTGTAGGAGACAGCCCGAGGTAAAAGTTGCTGCGTGCCTCTGAATCCAACCACGCCGACTGGAATAGGCTTCAAAAATGACTTCATGAACTCAGCGTTATCCAGGGACGCCTGAGTAAAAGTAAAACCGTTATTGACTGCCATGCCCGCGCTCGCACCGACAGAGCTACCGGCACCTGGCGCAAAAAAGCCACCGAAGGTTCCTGGATCACGAGAAAGTACGTTGACGTTGGCAGAAGCCTCCGTCACCACGCTACCTGTGCCTACAACAGAGGGGATATCCAGAAAGCTCATCGGCATATTTCTAGACGAACGCACGACGTTGAGCAGAATGTTCTCGTTGCTGTATTGCTCAATAACGGAGCGGTAAGCAGATGAAAGATTCGTCATGCTTGTTGAGGTTACGCTCGTGCAAGCAGACAAGCCTAAAGACAAGCAGAGTACCGCAAGGGTCCGCAGGGTGTGCATTTGTGCCTTTTTCTAATTTTGCGAAGACAGCCTAACGCTTGAGAGGATTACCCATCGCAGCGTTAGCCTCGGAAGCTTGTGCAGGACCACGCAAAAAGCGAGCGACAGCCACGGCCACCAACACACCAATTAGAGACCCGCAGGGATAAACCCAATAAGTTGAAAAATCACCCCGTGCAAAGTCGGGGCCAAAAGCGCGAGCAGGATTAAAGGCAGCCCCATCAAACGGTCCACCCATTGTTCCCCAAGCCATCACGTACGCACCAACCGCCAGGGGCACAGAACTTCCATCAAGCTTTGGTCCGTTTGTCATGCCCAGAATCATTAAGACCATGCCAAAAGTGAGGATCGCTTCAAAGATCACTGCCTGCATCAACATTCCAGGCTGTGGTGAGGTTGCCGCTAAGTTTCCGCCCGTGCCAAACAAGTAAGCAGCAGCACATGAGCCCGCAGCACCTGCAACCATCTGCACTGCGATATAAGCGATAGCCATCGGTACGCCAATATCGCCACGCAGACAGAACCCCAGTGTCATGGCTGGATTAAAGTGCGAAGAGATATCACCCAGAAAGAAAACGGCCGCCACCAACCAGAGCGCAGCTACGGTCGATAAGATGAAGGCGAATTGGTAAGGAGCGAGCGATCCACCACCGTAACCGGCGAGAATCGCTGCGCCACCCGATAACACAAACGTCAAACCAGAAGTGCCTATAAACTCCGACACCAAGCGCCTTGCCCGGTGATCATTACTCTTCCAATCAGCGTAAAAACGATCGCCGACTTGTTGACGTAATGCTTGCTGGCCGCTTAAGTTTGCTTGCTGGCTTTCGCTCATGTTTAACCTCCGATCACGACTTTGCAGGTACGTCAGCCGAACCAGGCTTGGTCATATTGATTGGCACAACAACGCGATCATACAAAGCTTCGTCAACGCCGTTGGCAAGCGCGGCCTCCTTAAGCGTCAAGTTGTGATCAATCGCATAATGAGAGATCACAGATGCTTTGTCGTATCCAATCACGGGGGACAGCGCAGTCACCATCATCACAGAACGATCGATGTTTGATTTGAGCTGCGCTTCGTTCACAACAGCACCTTCAATCATGAACTCGCGGAAGTGATCGCACATATCTGCCATGATCAAAGCAGAGTGCAGGTAATTATTGATAATGATTGGACGGAATGCATTGAGCTCAAAATTACCTTCCGAGCCACCCATCTGCACAGCGACGTCAGAACCCATGATTTCGATACAGACCATCAGCATGGCCTCAGCCTGTGTGGGGTTGACCTTGCCCGGCATGATGGATGAGCCTGGCTCATTCGATGGGAACGTCATTTCCATCAAACCAGTACGGGGGCCCGAGCCAAGCCAGCGCATGTCGTTTGCAATTTTGTACAGCGAGACCGCTGCACCCTTTAACCCAGCGTGCGCGCGCACCATGCGGTCAAGCGTGCCTTGCGCAGTGAATTTGTTCGTAGCAGTCTTAATAGCAAAGCCAGTTAGCTGAGATAACTCAGCCGCCACTGCATCACCAAAACCGACTGGCGAATTCAGACCTGTACCGACAGCCGTGCCACCCATGGCCACCTGCAGGAGTCCCTCGGTCACGTACTCCACGTTTGCGATTGAGTCATCCAGCGCACCAACGTAGCCAGACCACTCCTGACCCACTGTAAGCGGCGTTGCATCTTCCAAATGGGTGCGACCGATTTTGACGATGTTTGCCCACTGCTTGGACTTAGCATCCAGCGCATCGCGCAGACGCTTTAATGCAGGAATCGTTTTTTCCGTTGCCATTTTGTAGGCAGCGATATGCATAGCTGTAGGAAACGTGTCGTTGCTCGACTGCCCCATGTTGACGTGATCATTCGGGTGAATCGGCTCTTGGGAGCCGAGTGTGCCGCCAACCAGTTGGATGCAGCGATTCGAAATCACCTCATTCACGTTCATATTTGACTGCGTACCCGAGCCTGTCTGCCAAACATAGAGAGGAAACTCGCTGTCCAACTTGCCGCTAATCGCCTCATCTGCAACTTGCTGAATCAACTGACCTTTCCAAGGGGGTAAGCGGCCCGCCTTAGTGTTAACAATAGCCGCTGCTTTCTTCACGTAGCCGTAAGCGTGATAAACCTCTTTCGGCATCTTGTCATGACCAATATTGAAGTGAATCAAGCTGCGTTGGGTCTGCGCACCCCAGTAGTGATTCGCGGGCACTTGCACCTGGCCGATACTATCGAATTCTTGGCGCATTCCAGTCGCTGAAAGACCGATGGGCAAATTAAGGATTTTGGGGGTACTTTCAGTCGTCATAACGGCCTCTGGTTTTTTGGAGGGAAGGTGCGCGAATACAAAATGTATATTTTTCAGTATGTTACAGCGAAAACACTAAAAAAGAATGCATTTCGACGAGGATCCCTACTCGCCAACCTCTAGAGCTCATCCAACCACATGTTCACCGTTAGAATGCATGGCCGCATCTGTATTGCACAACACCACCCCTCCTGATCCCCATGCCACGAAAAGAGAAACAGCCAGCCGCAAGCAGCCTCGCAAAGCTTCCGCCGATTGCGCAACGTACCATTAAGGTCGTGCGCGCAGAGAGCTTTGCTTGGTCGCACATGTTTCGCGAAGAATGGCTATCCATATTGAGTCTGATCGTTGGGATGGCATTGCTAGTGTTTTTTTGGCAACCCATCCCGCCCAAAGTGGTTGGGATTGCGGCAGGTCCGAAAGGTACATCAGATGGCATCTATGCAGAAAAATTAGTCGCGTTTTTTGCTAAAAATGGCATCAAACTAAACATCACATACACCGAAGGTGGCAAACAACCGATTGCCGCCATGCAGCGGGAAGCTAAGATTCAGAGCGCTCTTATCTTGGGCGGGCTGTACAAAAAGCACGAGCTTGATAAAGAAGCGTTTTCGTTGGGTAGCTCACAGTACGAACCTCTTTGGTTGTTCTACCGGGGAGACATCATTAAAGAGGATCAACCCGTACTTCACTTTGCAACAACCTCGGGCATCGCAGTCGGTCAACCAGGTTCCGGGTCAAACATAATCATCAGGGATGTGTTGACCTCTGGTCGCAAAAAATCTGAGATCCCGCTCAAGCTATTAGAGTGGCCCTACCTGAAATCTGTTGAGGCCCTTATTGCTGGGGAAATTAATGCACTGAGCGTTGTGGATGGTATTGAGTCGCCTGTTATCAAGAGGCTGCTTGCAGACCCAAATATCCATATCGGTAACTTTCCGCTCGCACCAGCATATGTCAAGCGCCTACCTCAACTTGACATCGTTTCGGTTCCCCGTGGCTCGTTCGCCAGCGAACCGCTCTTCCCGCCCATCGACATCAATATGGTCTCAACTAGCTTGACGCTTATTGTCGAGAAAGACCTACATCCCGCAATACAACTTTTATTCTTAATGGCGATGGACGAGATTGGAGACTCGCGTGATCAGTTTTTTGCCAAACAGGATGAGTTTCCGTCCTATAAGGATAGCAACATCCCTCTTTCACCGATCGCGCAGCAATACTTTACTCGTGGGCCACCCGCAGCATTGAGCTACGTGAACTTTGTATTTGCTAGCCTGATCAATCGTATCTGGTTCTTCATATTAAGTGCCCTCGCGATTTTGTATCCGCTCTATCGTCTCATTCCGAACGTTCGCGCAAAGCTCGGGCAAATGAAAGCCAATGATGCGCAAGAAATGTTATTCGAGGTCCAAGCTCGCTTTGCCAAGGCAGAGACCGAAAAAGAGTTTGATGCCGTTATGCAAGATTTCTATTTGCTACAAAAGGAGATCGACACTTGGATACCACGAATTAGCATTGGTCACTATTATGGAGTGGTGGGAACAATCCGCCATGTCAACAACATTGCGCAAGCACGTAAGGCACTAATAGAATCACGCGAGCAAGCCGACAAGCCAGCTTAGTTGTTTAATTTTGCCGGCTCTGGTCTATGTACCCATGCCGAGGTCAAACGAAATCTGCACCCCATGCGTAGCGTAGCCATTGGCTTGAATTTGCCGGCTGATGTCATCTGGATCCAGCCCCACAGCTCTGCGTCCGGGGATGATTTCAATGTTCGATTTGAATGGTGCGACATTTTTTAGGTCTGCGTCGATATCACTGGGAAACAAAAATTCGCCGATATCCGTTTCTGCAGGAACCGATAAATACTTCTGCCCGTCTGTCGTACTGCGATAGATGTCGATTTTCATGAACGCACTCCTTTATGTAATTATCTGACTGTTTTAGCATCCTGACCAAACAGAATCGCCTTTGCCTTCTGGTCAACCGTCGGCGCAACATTGATCGACTTAGCAAGTTCATACGCCTTTTGCGTTGCAGATCGCGTCTTCATCCGAACAAACCAGGCCTCAAGCGCTGGGAAAAGCTTTAGGTCTTGACGCTGGCGTTCGTGCGGCACAATCCACGGATAGATCGCCATATCTGCAATAGAGTATTCATCACAAATGTAATCACGACCGTCAGACAAACGTTTATTCAATACACCGTATAAACGAGAGGTTTCTTTCACATAGCGCTCAATCGCATAGGGCAATTGCTCTGGTGCATATTGCACAAAGTGATGATTTTGGCCGGCCATTGGACCCAAACCGCCCATCTGCCAGAACAGCCATTGCAAACAATCATTTCTGCCACGCAATTCTTGGGGGATAAACCGCTTGGTCTTATCTGCCAGGTATAAGAGAATGGCTCCTGATTCGAAAACGCTGATGGGCTCACCGCCGCCAACCGGATCATGATCAACAATTGCCGGTATACGGTTGTTTGGTGCAATTTTTAAAAACTCAGCTTCGAATTGCTCACCCTTACTGATGTTGATCGGTCTGATCGTGTAGGGAAGACCACACTCCTCAAGAAACATCGTAATTTTGTGTCCATTGGGAGTCGTCCAGTAGTAAAGATCAATCATGTTCAGCTTCCAGTAACGAGTATTGAGGGAGAGTTTCACATAAAACGCCGAGGGAAAACCACATACACCGCTCTTTAACCAAGGTTATCGACCGATTCCTGTTGTATAACCATGCCATCGTCGTCAAACCGGAGAAACACATGCGCTTTATGTCTTCTACTTCCCGTGCACTCATCGCAAGCGTGGCTATGGCAGCCACATTTATTGGTACAGCCTCCGCACAGTCGGACTACCCAAATCGTCCTGTATCCGTCATTGTTCCGCAGGCGACGGGTGGAGCCAACGACACGATCGCACGCATCGTGGCTGCAAAGCTAAGCGACGTGCTCGGGCAACAGTTTGTTGTAGAAAATCGTCCTGGCGCCGGTGGCAATATCGGAACTGCCGCAGCGGCCAAGGCCAAACCGGACGGCTACACCCTGCTGCTTACAACCAACAGCACGCAAGTGATCAATCCGTGGCTCTATAAAACGACTGGTTTTGATCCACTTAAAGATTTTGCGGCGGTCGGTCTAGTCGCGAGCGCAGGATATGTGCTCGTGGTCAACTCCGCGTTTCCCGCAAATAACGTGGCAGAACTTATTGCGCAGGCCAAAGCAAACCCAGGCAAGATCAACTACGCCTCAGCCGGTAATGGCACACTGAATCATTTGATTGTAGAGATGTTCAAGCAGAAAGTGGGCATCGACATGCAGCACGTGCCGTACAAGGGTGCTGCAGCCGCAGCAACTGATGTCGCAGGTGGTCAGGTGCCCGTATCTGTCCAGAGCGCCCCCTCCTCATTGTCGCTCCTCGCCTCCGGAAAAATCAAAGCCCTCGCAGTGACAAACGAAAAGCGTATCGCTGCCCTGCCTAACACGCCTTCCATTAGCGAAACAATTCCTGGCTTCGGCTCGACGCCTTGGTATGGCATCTTGGCACCAGCTGGCACGCCTACCGCGATCGTAGACAAACTCAATGCCGCCATCAAAACTGCTTTGGCTGACAAAGAGGTACAAGATAAGCTGATCAAGCAAGGTTGCGAAGCGATGCAAAACACGCCTCAGCAGTTCGCTACGCTGCTCAAGGACGATCTCGCGACCTGGGAAAAAATCGTTAAAGACTCAGGTGCACGGGTAGATTAACCTCACAACAAAACCGCTTCGGTTGAGCTGAAGACTGTCTGGGCACCAGACGTAATCAATTCAGCTCTAACTTAAGCGACTTAGCCACATCGCCCCATTTTGTTGACTCTGCTTCTAAAAATTTCGTGAAAGCAGCTGGAGTTTGAGGGTCGGGCTGCACACCAAGCTTCTCAAACCTTGCGATGACCTCAGGTTCTCGCAAGGCTTCGGTGACAGCCTTATTTAATACTTCTAAAATTTTTGGTGGCAAGTTTGCTGGTGCAAACAGGCCAAACCAACCTTGCGCACTAAAGTCTGGAAAACCAGACTCAGCGACCGTTGGCACATTCGGCACAGCCGCTGAACGTTTCGCGCCAGTAATCGCCAAAATTTTCAAACGTCCACTCGCGACATTATTTAACGAGGTCGCGATCGAGGTTTCGAATGACAGAGCAATTTGGTTTGCCAACAAGTCCTGCATGGCGGGCCCAGCTCCCTTATACGGCACATGCATCAGGCTTATGCCCGCACGTTGCGCAAACATTTCAGCGGTCAAATGAGGTATCGAGCCGGTTCCGACGCTTGCGTAGCTAACCGTTCCCGGGTTTGCTTTCGCATAAGCGACGAAATCTTTTAGAGTGCTAAACGGTGTGGCCACATTAGCAACGATTGCGCCATCCGTTGTGATGACATTCGTGATTGGAGTGAAGTCTTTACTTGGGTTGAAACCTAGGTTTTTTGTGACATGTGGTGCGATCGACATTGCACTCACTGTCAACAGCCCCAGGGTGTAGCCATCAGGCTTGCTGCGCGCTACATATTGGGTACCGATGTTTCCTCCAGCTCCTACTTTATTTTCTACAATAACAACCTGATTTAGGTATTTGGTCAGATTTTTAGCAACTTCTCTGCCAGCAATATCCGTCACTCCACCAGGAGGAAACGGCACCACTAGCGTGATCGGCTTATTTGGATAGTCGGCTTGCGCTGACGCATGCATCGGCGCGCAACATAGCGAGGCGACGACAAGAACAGATAAGGAATTCAATCTCATTGGGTCTCCAGATTATTTTTTTATGTCTACAGAATTAATATACCCTTGATGGGTCACGTCGAGTGTGGCACCCTCTTGACGAGCCATCCGGGCGTCCTCTCCGGAAAACACCAACTCGATCTGCATGCCCTCGGGGTCTCTAAGAAACAACTGATGTATTTCTCGATCTGGCACGCCGAACTCCGTGAAGGAGACATCATGACGCCGGAGTCGCGCGCGCATCGCTTCTAAGTCATTCGCTTTCAATGCAATGTGATCAAACGCATCACTGCTCCGACTACCAGGTACACGTCCCGTTGATATATGTACTAAGGCACGCTGGCCTATGTACATCCAGGCGCCAGGTCGAGAGAAAGGCGGTCGTGCGCCCTCGGTCAGTCCCAGAACCTGCGTATAAAAAAACCGCATACGTTCTAAATCACCGGTCGTGACGTTTACGTGGTCCACATCCGAAATTGCCATTGCCGCCTCCTTGATTGGGGACTTCCCTAGCATCAAATAGAAATACCTTGTTATCCACTTGTGCTGTCAAGTATAAGATCGGTAGACATTTAAAAAATATCATCTCAAAAAAATGACAATAAACACCCCAATTCTTGATAAGCCACTCCCATATGGACGCCCGATTACTCTTGAACGGGCGAAAAAAATGATGTTGGCGGCAGAGATCGAAGCGCAAAACAATCACTGGCCAGTCGCTATTGTGATTGCTGACTCGTCCGGCAGCTTAGTCCTCGCCCAGCGCCTTGATCACACACAACATTCGAGCATGTCGATTGCAACTGGCAAAGCGATGACTGCGGTGAACTTCCGGCGGCCAACCAAAATGTTTCAAGATGGCATCGCTGCAGGCGGCGAGGGCCTGCGCTTTATGGCGGTCCCCGGCGTCACTCCACTCGAGGGAGGATTCCCTATCGTTGAAAATGGGGAAGTGATTGGAGGGATTGGAGTTTCAGGCGTACTCTCACACCAAGACGCTCAAGTCGCTTTGGCGGGGATGGCCGCCCTTCGATAAAGATTTAATGAACGGTCGGCATTTCCGGCGGGACGGATCGATTGTATTTGTTGTGCTTATGTAAAACCATAAAAATCAGGAGACCATAATCATGCTTTCAACAGTCATAAAAACCGTAGGTACTTTTGTAATAGGAAGTGTTCTGGCTGGTACTGCGCTAGCTCAAACCAACTTTCCAACTAAGCCGGTCAAAATTGTGGTCCCCTTCACCGCGGGAAGTCAGGTCGATATCGTTGCCCGCGAACTCGGGCGTGGCCTGCAAGACAAGTGGGGACAACCTGTCATTGTAGAAAATCGTCCGGGTGCAGGCGGCACGATCGGCAGCCGTATCGTTGCCACCGCAGATCCCGATGGAACGACGTTGATGTTTACTTCAGCATCGCACGCGATCAATCCAACACTTTACAAGTCTCTTCCTTATGACACGCTCAAAGACTTTACGGGTGTGACCTTTGGAACAAGTGTTCCAAACGTATTGGTTGTTTCTCCCTCGTTAGGGGTCAAGACCGTACAAGACCTGATCAAGCTCATTAACTCACAGCCTGGTAAATTAAACTTTGCCTCCGCAGGTGTCGGCAGTGGGACACACTTCAACGGCGAAATGTTCAAAGGTATGGGTAAGCTTGATATTGTGCACGTCCCCTATAAAGGTACTGGTGAGGCACTCGTCGACACGACAGCAGGACGCTCGGCGTTCTATTGGTCCCCGCTTGGCCTGACGTTGCCTTTCATTAAAGATGGCAAGCTCATCGCATTAGCTGTAAGCACTGACAAGCGGGCAGCTTTGATGCCTGATATCCCAGCTATATCAGAGATTATTCCCGGAATGGTTTACGACCACTGGTACGGTCTGATGGCTCCCGGTAAAACACCCGCTGCAATTGTTGCCAAGATCTCTAAGGACGCTGGTGAGGTGCTCAATTCTCCGGCTGTCGTCAAATCACTCAACGCGCAAGGCGTGATCCCTGCCCCGACGACACCCGAGCAATTTAACAAGTTTATTGCCGCAGAAATCAAACGTCTGGGTGATGTAGTGATCAGCGCCAATATTCCGCGTCAATAAATATCTTCCTCCAACATCGCCAACTTGATAGGAATCCTATGAGCAAGTCCGCTCCAACAAGTCACCAGACTGCCTTCACAAGCCATATTGCAGAAGTCCTTTGGCAGGAATTCCCCGGACATCACGGGGGAGCCCTATCCAAGGCGCTTGTCTCTGAAGAAAACTCGGGCAGCAAGCGGATTGATTATAGGATCTCCTCCTACGAACCGATGGCTTATGTTGAGGAGCATGTCCACCAAGTACAAGAGCAAATCTATCATGTGCTCAAAGGCGAAGGTATCTTGACTCTCAACGAAGAAAAGAAACTGATGCGAGAACATGACTATGTCTACATTCCTCCAGGAGTCAGGCATAGTTTCTCGAATACAGGGCTCGATACCTTAGTTTTTTTGGTCATCACCACACCGGTGCATGATCAAGTCGCTCCTCTTTAATTTTTCGTCTCAACTTCATACAGCGGACTAGAACATGGCAATGATGAAAGGCGGCCAATTGATCGCCGAGACATTGGTACAGGAACGCATACCGTATATCTTCGGGATTTGTGGTCACGGTAACGTCGGCATTCTGGATGCGTTATATGACGTACGCGACAAGATTCAATTGATCTCGCCGCGCCACGAGCAGTGCGCCGGACACATGGCTGACGCCTATTATCGCGTCAAGCACCGCCCTGTCGCGACACTCACCTCAACGGGACCCGGATCCGCCAACCTCGTTATGTCGCTCGCCACGGCGCTGTCCGACTCTTCAGCGTTTATGGCCATTACGGCAAACGTGCCGACATCTCAACATAACCGCGCTCCTTTTCAAGAACTCTACAAGCACAACCAAGCAGACTTCGCGCAAGTGCTACGACCTGTGGTTAAGCGCGCCTTTCAACCAACGCGTGTTGACATGCTGCCGCTGGCTTTGCGACAAGCAATGGATACCATGGTCACTGGTAGACCTGGCCCGGTGAACCTCGACATCCCCTACAACGTGTTTCAAGAAGAGGCAGATGTAGAGCTACCTGTGCGCTCACACATCGACCGTCCACATCGCCCCGGTGCGAGCGACTACGACATCACTGCAGCGCTAGAGCTTCTTGAGCAAGCGCGCCAGCCAGTACTGTTCATTGGCCACGGTGCAACGCTCGCTGAAGCGGGCCCCGAAATTACCGAGTTCGTGAACAAATATGGCATACCAGTTATCACCTCGCCTAACGGGATGGGCTGCGTAGACGGCAACAACCCCTTAGCACTCGGCTTTATAGGACGAAACGGCGCCTACCCCGCCAATCAGGCGGGAAGATTTGCTGATTTAGTCATCACGATCGGTACACGTTTCGATGACAGATCCTCATCAACTTGGCTGCCGGGCTATTCATGGAATTTCCCCACAACAAAATTGATCCATGTTGATATTGATCCACAAGAGTTAGGGCGTAACTACCCGCCAACGCTCGGTATCATTGCTGATGCCAAAACGTTTATGGGTCAATTATTGGCGGGCGCATTCGCGCGCCCTGAAATCCATGCAACCAAATGGGCTCCGTGGCGTGATCAGGTGCAAGCTTGGCAAAGCGAGTGGGATAAGTTTGTTTCGCCCCACTTTTCTGATTCAACCAGCCCATTGCGCCCCGAGTTTGTCGTAGCTGCAGTCCAGCAGATGCTGCCCGATGATGCCATTCTGTCTCTCGACTCGGGGGTCCATCACAACTGGTTTATGCAATTCTGGCGTGCAAAACATCCACAGAGCATGTTGAACAGCTGGGGCTATTCTTCTATGGGCTTTGGTGTGTGCGGAATTCTTGGCGCACAACTCGCAGCCCCTGATCGTCCTTGTGTCGCAGTTGTTGGCGATGGTGGCTTCACCATGGCTCCCTACGTTCTGTGCACTGCGGTTGAATACAACCTACCAGTCGTCTGGATCGTCTGGAACAACTTCGCTTGGGGCGCTATTCGCGATCTACAGTACGGTCTGTTTGACGGTCGAGAAATCGGTACAGCCTTTTACAAAGGACAAACCGGTGAGCAATACAATCCCGACTTTGCTGCTTGGGCAAAAGCTTGTGGTGCAGATGGAATCACCGTGACAAAGCCTCAAGATCTAAAAGGCGCCATTGAACGTGCGATTAAGAATAGACGCCCTTGTGTGATTGACGTACACGTCGACGCGAACGTGCGTCCGCCGTCAACGGGTACCTGGCAACTGCCACCCATCCCCTACAAGGAGCCGATTTACGGCAAGCCGCATGCTCGCTAATTAGAGCAAATCAAGTCCGAGAAGCTGCATCGCGGGCTGCGAGATACCCAAAAGTCAACGCGGGACCCAGCGTAATGCCGGGTCCCGGGTAAGCCCCGTTCATCACGGAAGCCATGTCGTTACCACAGGCATATAAACCAGTAATCACTCTATCATTTGAGTCGAGAACGCGAGCCGTTCCATCTGTGATGAGCCCGGCGGACATCCCTAAGTCTGAGGGGATAATCTCGACGGCATAAAACGGTGCCCGCTTGATTGTTGCAACACAAGGGTTCGGCTGCTGATCAGCGTCTCCAAGATGGCGTTGATAGGCATTCGAGCCACGACCGAACATCGGATCCTCGCCGTGCACAGCATGCTCGTTAAAGGAGTTAACCGTATCCGTCAACGCTTCAACTGAAACCCCAAGCTTTGCCGCCAATTCAACAATCGAGTCCGCACGCTTCAAATAACCCGACTCAATATCAGCATCCAATGCTTGCGTAAAAGGTTTTATTTTGCCGAGTCCATACTTCCATAAAAACTGACTATCGCAAACGAGATGGGCCGGGATCGCACTATTATGCGGACTCACCTGGGCTTTCACAAACTCGTGATACGACACTGCTTCATTGACAAAGCGCTTACCGAGTTGATTAACAGCAATCACTCCAGGTTTTGCGCGATCGGTCACTGTGTGTGGATAGACACCAAGGGATTGATCATTTCGTCGAAAAACTGACACCGGCACCCAAAATCCGCCCGAGTGTGTTGCCAACGACATCTTCGCCCCAAGCGCTTCTGTTGCCAGATCCGCACCGCGTGCCTTCGTGTCGGACATCACGCACGCGCTGATATCACTCAGGCCGTCTGGGATGTATTTTTTCCTGAGTGCCAAGCTATGCGATATGCCACCCGTTGCAAGAATGACCGCTTTGTCCGCAATGATCTCTTGTACACGCTCAGCAATAGTGGCCCGAACGCCCGTCACGCGCTCACCGCCTGGTGTACTTAACAAGCCAATTACTGGGGCCTCTACTTGAACTGTTACGCCCAGGTCCAACACTGACTTGTAAAGTCGACCGGCTAGCGCATTACCCAGATATAGCGTGGTGCCACGTGGCTGAGTGAGACGTTGTTGCACGTAACGCGCAACCAACTTCATTACGTGGATCGTTGAGCCTAACGAACGACCCACGCGGCGCAGATGCGGGATATCTTCTCGACTCACCATCATTCCGCCAAACAGCATAAACTCAGGCAAGGGCCAGCGTAATTGACTGAAATGACTACCTAATTCGCGCCCATCAAAAGGCACTGGCTCCAGCACACGTCCACCGAGCGTCGCACCGGATAAGTCGGGGTAGTAATCTGGATATCGTTTAACAGGACGCAGTTTGAGTGTCGTATGTTGCTCAAGGTATTGGACGGCCGGATCACACTCGTCGAGGAACACCCCCATGCGCCCATCAACATCGGGAACCGTCTGATTCAAGTAGTCGACGACAGCTTCTCTACTATCTTCCAGACCGGCAGACGCCATCTTGTGGTTAGCGGGGATCCAAACCATTCCACCTGACACCGCCGTCGTACCGCCAATGTGCGATGAGGACTCCAGCAGCAGTACCGATTGCCCCTCAATCGCTGCAACAGCAGCAGCACACAGTCCAGCTGCGCCGCTACCAACGACGATGACATCGTATCGATTACGCATACACGCAACCTAGACTAAACCACCATTAGGCTGAATGATCTGACCGTGGATCCATGAAGCGCGCTCCGACGCGAGGAACGCAACCACATCGGCTACCTCGTGGGTCTTGCCGATACGATTAAAAGGGCTCATTGAGGCGGCACGCTGTTTCTGCTCGTCAGTCTTACCCGCATTGAACAGATCAGTATCCACGGCACCCGGCGCAACACCATTCACTCGAACACCACGTGGGCCTAACTCTTTACCCATTGAACGCAATAAGGATTCGACTGCCGCCTTAGTCGCCGTGTAAGGGCCGCCACCGGGCACGGCATTGCGAACCATCGAAGTGGTGATGCCGATAATTGACCCACCATCCAAAACCTCTTTGGCCGCCTCGGTCAGCACATTAAATGCACCAAAGACGTTAACTTCCATCAGTTTACGAAAATTGTCGTGGGTGAACTGTCCCATGGGCACATAAGGCTGATTAATGCCTGCGTTGACGATAACCGTCTGCGGACGGGTGCCAAAATCTTTGGTTGCTTGCGCGAAAACGCTATGCACAGCTGAAGGATCGCACACATCGGCTGCATAAGCCTTAATCTGACCCGCCTTCTCTTGAGCTTTTGCCTCTTCCGGTTTACTGACGTAGGTAAACGCCACGCGGAAACCGTCTCGCGCCAACGCCTGCACACAGGCTGCGCCGATGCCCCGCGAACCACCAAATACTATCGCTAAAGGTTGTGTCATGTTCTCTCCCTAGTTATTTTGTCGTAGCCGTAGATTATCAAAGAAATTAAGCCGCTGTAATACCCGCTTCCTTAATGAGCTTTTCCCAACGGGCCATTTCTTCCAGCACCATCTGCTGCGCTTGTTCGCGGCTATTACCGACCGCATCAAGTCCCTGCTTGCTCAACTGCTCTTGTGCAGCAGGTGACCTCACCACCGCAACAATTTCCTTGTTGAGTAAATTGAGCACTTCGTTCGGAGTGCCTGCTGGCGCAGCAAAACCTATCCAAAAGCGCATCGCCATATTAGGCAGACCCACATCAACCGCTGAGGGCACGTCAGGAAGTGCCGGCGATCGTTGCGTGTCTGTTACCAGTAGCGCACGCAGTCGACCCGACTTAATAGAAGGCAACACTGTCGGCAGAGAAGACACCAGCGCCTGCACCTGACCACCAAGCAAATCGGCCAGAACAGCACTCGCCCCTTTGTAGGGTACGTGCGTCATATTGATACCCGTCAAGCTTTTAAGTAGCTCGCTACCTAAATGCGTGTTCGTGCCAACTCCACCCGATCCAAAAAACATCTTGTTTGGATTTTTCTTAACCAGCGCGATGAATTCTTCAAAGGTCTTAACTGGCAAGTCTGCATTGACCACTAAAACGTGCGGCACGGAGGCTGCAATCGTGATCATTGAAAAGCTTTTCTTCGGCTCGAACTGCAGGTCCTTAATTAAGCCAGCAGCAATCGTAAATGACGTCTCTGCTGTAAGTAAGGTATACCCATCAGGATTTGCGCGTGCAACCGCATTCCAGCCGATAGTTCCACCGCCACCTACGCGGTTCTCAACAATCACAGGCTGCTTCAAGCGCTCAGTGAGATGCTGTGAAACGATACGGGCCACAATATCGGTACCGCCACCCGCCGAATAAGGGACAACGACGTTGACTGGTTTTCTTGGGTAACCGCTATCAGCATTAGCAATACCCGTCATGTTTAACGCACCGAGTGCTGCTAAGTATTGATTGAATTCTCTACGTTTCATGTTGTGCTCCAAACTGGTTCATCCATACCGAAATTAGGGGCGGGTCTTACCCACCTTGGCATCGTCTCAGACATTTGCAGCACGGGCCCAAGCGTGAGCATTTTTCCGTGATTAGGCGTGTCCGTTTTGACATAAAGCTTTGCAACCTCAGCGTCTGTCATGGTGCCAGGGCCAGCATCGAAGGCATCAAGAAGCCCACGACGTTGAATAAACATCGCAGACTGACAAAGCGACACGTTGACCTCGTAACTGCCCCCTTCTTTCGCTCTGCGCGCCAACGCAAGCATGACGCCAAGCGCACCCAAATACCCTGTTAGGTAATCACACATCGGTGCAAATACAAGCTTGGGTTGTCCGGCTCCAATCGATTCGCCGTAGGTGTGACAAATGCCCGTCACAGCTTGTGCAACCTGCTCCCAACCCGCGCGATCTTGAAAGGGACCTCCGCTGCCGAAACAGCTCACCGACAAATGAATCAGTCCCGGGCATAGATCAAAGAGCTGCTCTCTGCCAAAACCCTTTCTCGTCAATGCGCCTGGACGATAACCATCGATCACTACGTCGGCGGTCTCCACCAGACCACGAAATGTCGCGGCTTGCTCCGGAACTTCAAAATCTAGAAAACAGCTACGCTTGCCATGGCTCGTATCGCGTACATGTTCAGCGACTTGGGGCAGATGAGGCGCCGTCACCATCATTACGTCTGCACCGTGTTCCCCCAAGGTTCGACCTGCGATAGGTCCGGCAAGAATACGTGTCAGGTCTAAGGTACGGATGCCATCAAGTGGGCGAGTGCCGCCGACCAACGGCTTGGGCGCCCCCTCTCGTACCTTGCGAATCTCAATAACGGGACGCGTGCTCAAATATTGACCCTGTGGGTGCGCCAACCACTCGGCAGGCGTTCGAATCAAGCCACCACAGGCGCCAGCATCTGCGATGGCTTGTTCCAGTTCGTCGCCATTCCAACGTCCAACACTCGAAGAAACGCCCTCAACTGTGTTTTCGCACTGCAATACGCCGAGTACCTTCTGAGACAAACTGGGCAAATTAAGATGCGGTAAGAACCACCTGTTGTCTTTGGTTGCCCAGGGCTGCGTCACAGTCAGCATTTGTGCCATCGAGTCCGAAGGCGGGACTGGCGCATATTGACCATCAGGTTTCTGCTTGCGTGTGTAGTCTACCGTGCGCAAAGAAGCCGCAGCGTGGCCGACATCTACGGATAAGTCTTGGCGCCGTCCATGGCGCAACTCCCAAAGATCATTTGCTGCGATACCAATCGTTGTCAGCACGGCTGAAACAGATTCCCCCACCTTAAACGGCGTCTTATAAAAGGGGTCTTTGCCTGACAACGCTATGGTTTCGCTCGGGGCAGCCAGCCCCCTTACGTTAAGAAGCTCTTCTACTGCGGAGCGGAACGCTTGCGGCTTATCACTCAAATTGCCTGCACCTACTGAAGACACTTAACAGCTCCTTAGCTATTTTCTCTGACGGCAATTCTAGTCCGTCTTGGGAATGCGTTCGGCAACCTTCGCCCACTTTTTCGAATCTCCCGAAATGAGTGCACCGAGCTCACCCGTACGTGATAGGGGAATCCCTATGACGATCTATCTTAATAAGAATGACTCCGTCGCGCTCTATTTGTTGAACTTGAAGTATAAAAACCATTAGGAGGCAATATGAATATCAACAAAACGTTACGCGCACTGCTATTGGCATCTCTGTCCATCACTGCTGCATCAAGCGTCTATGCGCAAGCCTTAGAGAACTACCCAACACGTCCGGTCACTATCGTCGTACCTTTCCCTCCTGGTGGCGGGACTGACGTGGGAGCCCGCCTCGTGGCACAGAAGCTTTCCTTAAAATGGGGTCAGCCGGTGATTGTTGAGAATCGGGGCGGTGCGGCGGGTCGTCTGGGTGCCGACGTGGTTGCCAAGGCGAAGCCCGACGGCTACACGCTGCTCGTCGGTAACGTTGGCACGCAATCTGTGAACCCCGCACTCTATAAAAAAATGCCTTATGACCCTGACAAGGCATTTGCGCCGATCGGCATGATTGCCGAATTGCCGTTAGTGATGCTTGTCACACCCGCCCTTCCCTGGCAGAACGTTAAAGACGTTGTAGAGGCCGCCAAGAAAGAGCCAGGCAAGATTACCTTTGCAAGCTCCGGAGCTGGCGGGGCACCGCATTTGGCCGGAGAGATCTTTCAACAAGCGTCTGACACAAAAATGCTACACATTGCCTACAAGGGCGGCGGTCCTGCAGCGCTGGACCTGATGGCTGGTCATGTGAATATTTACTTTGGAACGGTACTCGAGTCCGTGGGGCACGTTAAATCAGGCAAACTCAAGGGCCTAGGTGTGACAAGCGCAAGTCGTTCGCCGGCTTTACCAGAGCTACCAACAATTGCCGAAAGTGGCTACGCAGGGTTTGATACTGGATCATGGATTGGAATGCTAGCGCCGGCAGGGACCCCTGCCGCGATTGTGAATAAGGTTTCTGCGGACCTACGCGAAGTCTTAGCGCTGCCAGACACAAAAAACACGCTCATCACCCAAGGCGCGACCCCCTGGCCAATGACCCCAGAGCAATTCGCCGCGCGTATCAATAGCGATCGGCAACGTTATGGGAAAATCATCCAGGAAAATAACCTTACGGCAGATTGAGTAATTAGCGTCGACGGTTTGCATACAATAGCCGGTATGCAAACCTCCTTGTTTGAAGCCGCCTCCGCGGAGGCTTCGCCAGCCAATAGCGGCATAGGCCTGCTGTCCAAGGACGGCCATGCGCTGTATATCCCTAGCGTCTTTGACGAAAACAGTTGTGACGTCTTATTCGCTTCGCTACTGAACACGGTTAGCTGGAAAGAAGATCAGTTAGTGATGTTCGGAAAGTTAATCACCACCAAAAGAAAAGTAGCATGGGTCGGTGATGCCGGCTGTTCTTACACATACTCGGGGGTCAAAAAATTTCCCCAGGCTTGGACACCCGCCTTGTTAGAGATCAAACAAAAAGTCGAAGCGCTCGCACAGCACACATTCAATTCTTGTCTACTCAATTTGTATCATGATGGTAGCGAGGGCATGGGCTGGCACAGCGATGACGAAAAAGAATTGGAACAAGCTGCTCCCATTGCATCGGTCAGCTTTGGCGGCGAGCGCAAGTTTGCGTTTAAACATAAGTTCGATAGAACAAGTGTTTCTCTTACATTAGCAAACGGCAGCGTACTGCTCATGCATGCGCCGACACAGCAGTCTTGGCAGCATAGTCTCACTAAAACCAAGCGGCCCGTTGGCCCGCGTATTAATCTCACCTTTAGAGCCATCAGGCATGACAATGAATAACAAAGCAAGGAAATCAATCGCAGTCATTGGCGCTGGTATCGCCGGCCTAACCTGTGCAGCTCGTCTCAAATCACTCGGGCACCAAGTCGAGGTTTTTGAAAAAGGCCGCGGTCCTGCCGGTCGAATGAGCACAAAGCGTGGTGACGACTGGACCGCAGATCATGGCGCGCAGTACTTCACTGCGAGAGATCCACTTTTTATCAAGCAGGTGGAACAGTGGTTAGCCGAAGGTGTGGCAGCCGCCTGGGACCCTGAACTCAAAGTTTTCGAGGCTGGCACGTGGAAGACATCACAATCGAAAGACGTTCGTTATGTTGGTATCCCAGGAATGAATGCTCCGGCAAAACAATTAGCCAAAGATCTGACCATTCACTCAAGCCAAACCATCGATGCACTGAAACATAAAGATGACAAATGGTATTTACACAGCGCAGAGTCAGGCGATATCGCTCAAGCGTTTGATGAACTGATCTTAGCCATACCAGGGCCACAAGCCTTTACGCTCGCCCAAAATATTCACCCAGATATCAAAGCGCTCACTGAAAGCTCCAACATGAAAGGTTGCTGGACAATCATGGCGCGATTTAAAGAAAAACAAAACGTGCCGTTTGATGCTGCTTTCGTTAACAAAGAGCTCATTAGCTGGATTTCAAGAAACCTCTCAAAACCGGCTCGCAAGGGTCTAGAGTCTTGGACGATCCAGGCAAATGCAGAATGGAGCCAGGAGTTTATTGAGCTTGATAAAGAGCAGGCGACAGAGCAAATGCTTGCATGCGCAAAGAAAGTAGGACTCGATTGCACAAGCGCCGACATAGCGATTCATCGCTGGCGCTACGCGAGCGGCTCAACCGCGTCGGCACCTGGTTTTTATGTCAATCAAGCGCTCCAGGTAGGGATTTGCGGCGACTGGCTGAACGGCGGTCGGGTCGAAGGTGGCTGGCTGAGTGGCTATCAGTTAGCAAACCGGATTGCGCAACAGTGAAGTCACAAGCTTTCATCGAGTTACGCTCTCTAAAAATAGATACAAAAATTGGCAGCTATGGGCCAGGTGCCGTCCATCCCAAAGAACACCTCTTGGATCTCACCCTCGGTATTGATCCAAAACTTGTTCTGATCGACGAAGACGCGATGCATAAGGTATTTGACTACGACCCTCTCGTTCTAGAAATTCAGCGTCTTGCCGCAGAGGAACATTACGAAACGCAGGAACGTCTAATGACACGTATCGTCAGTGCTTGCGCCGCGTATTCAGAAATAACTTCCCTCGAAATCTGTCTCAGAAAAGCACCTGTTCTAAACGATTCCGGCTCACTTGGCTTACGGCTGCATCTAGACCATGCAACGCTAACTTCAGTCATACAGAATTTCAAACTTGGACAATCCTAATTTAGCCTCGAGTACACGGAGAATGTCAGTCGGTCTGATCGTCGTATGTCAGATCGCGGCGATGGCCTTATGGTTCTCCGCCTCCGCTGCAGTGCCGAGTCTGTTGGACTCAGGCCAGATCTCGGTCAGTGCCGCCGCTGCCTTGACCTCTGCGGTTCAACTTGGCTTTGTCGCAGGGACCCTGACCAGCGCTCTCTTCGGTTTAGCCGACCGCTTCGACTCACGTACAATTTTTTCTAGTGCCGCCGTATTAGGAGCGCTGTTAAATGGAGCTCTACTAGCCTATGGTCTGGATCACCCGACTGCTCCCGCGCTGAGATTCGCCACGGGAGTCTGCATGGCAGGCATCTACCCAGTCGGCATGAAACTCGCTGCAGGCTGGGCTGCAGGAAACATGGGCCTGCTGATGGGCTCTTTAGTGGGCGCAGTAACACTTGGCTCTGCCATGCCTCACCTTTTTTATGCTTTTACAAGTGTGAGTTGGCAAGTACCAGTTTCTTTAGCCAGCAGCTGTGCGCTTATTGCTGCGATCTTTATTCACTTTGTTCATCTTGGACCTAAACATGCCAAGTCAACAACATTTCAGTGGTCGGATCTCAAATCACTTCTGCGTAACAAGCCAATTCTCCTCGCACAGGGTGGCTACCTCGGTCACATGTGGGAGCTCTATGCCATGTGGGCGTGGCTCGGCAGCTTTTTTGTTTGGGCACTCCCTGCCTCTGGTCTGCAAGTGGAGCTCGGACAATCTTCAATATCACTCATCACATTTCTCGTCATGGCTACCGGCGCCATTGGCTGCTTGCTTGCAGGTCTGCTTGCCGATCGCGTCGGTCGCACCCTTACAACCATTGGTGCGCTTTTGCTGAGCGGCGGGTGCGCACTCCTCATTGGATTTTCCGTAGACTTTGGTCCAACAGTAGTCATCGTCATTGCGGCGATATGGGGGATGACCGTTGTCGCCGACTCAGCACAATTTTCAGCGGCCACTGCCGAGCTTGCTGATCCGCGCTTGATCGGAACCGTATTAACAATGCAAACAAGTCTAGGCTTTCTCCTGACTGCTGGGTCGATCTGGCTCATCGGACAAGCAGCCGAACTGGTTGGCTGGCGCTACGCCTTCATCGCACTCGCAATCGGCCCGTTTTTCGGGGCGCTCAGCATGCTGACATTACGACGACAGCCCGAAGCAATCAACATGGCGAACGGTCGGCGTTAGAATTTGACATCACCACAACTTAAGCAGCCCACTGGGAGCCAACTTTTGAAGATCTACGTCGCCGGTTATCAGCATGAAACTAACACCTTCGCGCCAACAAAAGCGGACTGGGCAGCATTTAATCGTGGAGAATCCTTTCCGGCCTTCATAAAAGGCCAACCGATGCTTGATAGTTTGCGCGATGTGAATATTCCGATTGCCGGTTTCATGGAAGTGGCTCGTCTCGAAAGATGGCAATTAGTGCCTGGCTCCTGGTGCGGCGCAATCCCCTCTGCTCATGTCACGCGAGATGCCTTTGAGCGTATCAGTGATTCGATTTTGAGTGATATTCGGCAAGGCGGTTTCGACGCGGTCTATCTTGATCTACACGGCGCTGCAGTGGCCGAGCACGTTGACGATACCGAGGGTGAACTGATTGCGCGCATACGAGCGATTGTCGGGCCGAATCTGCCCATCGTTGCGAGTTTGGATCTACATGCGAACGTCACGCATCGTATGCTGGCTGAAGCCGATGCGCTTGCCTCTTATCGTACCTATCCACACGTCGATATGGCGAAGACGGGCGAACTCGCCGCTAAGCTTTTAAAACGGCGCCTACAGCGCGGTGCAAAAGAGCCACTCGCTTACCGTCGCTTACCCTACTTGATCCCACTGAATGCACAAAGCACTTGGCTTGAGCCTGCAAAATCCCGTTACGAAGAGCTCGCCGATTTTGACCGCGAATTCGATACCGTCCTGAGTTTTTGTATGGCCTTTCCCGCTTCAGATATTGCAGAGTGTGCCCCGATGGTCTGGGGATACGGCGATCGAGCCGAGGCAGCCGTACAGCAGCTATATAAAAACGTCAGTGAACCCAGCCAATGGGCCTTAGAAATGTTCTCGGCCCGCGATGCAGTCGAGCGGGCTTGTTTGCTGGGTGAGACCAATGAAAAACCCGTGGTGATCGCAGACACCCAAGATAATCCAGGTGCAGGTGGCGACAGTAATACGACCGGTTTGTTACGCGCTTTACTTGAAAAAGGTGCAGGCAAAAGATTACCCGGCAAAGTTGCGCTCGGCCTACTTTTCGATAGCGCTGCAGCAACCATGGCTCATGAAGCAGGCTTAGGCGCCACCATCACGACAGCAATTGGTACAGCGGTGCCAACCTTCACCGGACAGCCTAGCGATCCACCCGTGCAGGGAAGCTTTAAAGTCAAGGCGCTCTCAGACGGAAAAGTAACACTGAAGGGTCCGATGATGACGGGCTCGACCATTGCGCTGGGCCGCTGCGCCTTGTTGGAAATTGAAGGCGTATTGGTAGCAGTCGCAAGCGGCAAAAAGCAACTGCTAGATCGCGAACTCTTCAGAATGTTGGGCGTGCACCCCGAAACGATGAAGGTGCTGGTGGTGAAAAGCTCAAATCATTTTCGAGCAGATTTCACCCCGATCGCATCGCATATATTGGTGGCAAAGGCGGCTGGGCCCATGGCTGCGGATCCTGCTGATCTGCCATGGACCAAGCTTGCCAAAACGACTCGTACTCGGCCATAAAGTACTCAGAGACCAAAGGTCATCACGATTAAAACGACCACTGCAACTGCGCCTGTAACATTTGACTAGTAGATTGACGTGCCAGAGTCGCGGAGTAGACGAGGTTGAAGCGGCTTGAGTCACCAAGGCTGGCGCCGATACCGACTTCAACAATGGCTGCATCTCGAGCCATTGGTGCAGCACTTACGGTAAAGCCCGGGCCTGTGGCAAACGCCAAAGTTGTTGTCGGAGATAAAGCTCCCCATGCCCGCTGCCAGCCTGCCGATATGCCAGCCTGCCAATCTTTCTCGCCGGCCTTCCACTGGTGACTTAGTCTCGCTCCTAAGGTACCAAATCCCGTATTGGCATTGGTCGCTAGGCCGGTCAGCCTCGCTCTTGCTCCGGTCTCACCAAAACTCGAGGTTTGAAGCCAGATCTGGCTGACCTGACCAAAGGGTGAAAGCGTTGTGTGATGATCTTGCTGCTGACTCAGCGTGATCGGGCTACTTAAGTCTGCAAACAACTGCGTTGACCGTGAGTCGACTTTACCCTTAGCGTTACCCTGATCATCCAATGACAAGCCACGCTTCATGTTGGCTTCGTACCACGACTGAACCACACCACTATTCAAACGCAGTCTATCCTTCGCGTACGCGCTGTACAGCATCACGTGGTAACCATTGGTATTAGCGCTACTGGCAGCGACAGTGGTGTTAGTGAGGCCAGCCGAGAAGCCACCGCCCAGACGAAAACTTGGTGTCAGCGCGTGATCCACTCCAAGGATAAGCCCGCCACCGTTGGACGTTGCCTTACGCGCATCAGCATTGGCGCTGAACGTGTCCCAGTTACCATACGCTTGCGCCCAAACAGTCGTATCCGCCGTAGTCTGGCCCATACGCTGCAGTCGAGCAGTCGAGCTGTTGTTAAGCCAGCTGTCCTGTAGGCGCCAGTTCACTATCTGCGACATCAGCCGGCTGTTGTAAATGAGCGCTGCTTGATTAGCGCTGTAGATTTCACCGGACCACTCTTGGTATAGCCCAGACAATTGACTCGAGTTATCGTTTAACAGCACCCGCTTATATGGCTCAGCGCCCGAGCTCTGTGCATCAATGGTGTTTGCCACTGCCCGCTGATTGTTCGTTTGCGCAAAGCTTGCCATGGACACACTATTTCTCTGGGCCATCAAGCCAAGATTGCCGCCGCTTGGGACAAAACTTAGATCAATAAAGGTGTAGTTGCTATCACTGCTCCGGTACGTCCCTGTGAGCGCATTGGCTTGCAGGATTGGATACAACCTGTTTAGGTAAATCCCGCTCTCGGAGGACAATTTAAAGATGGCGCTGTCAGCGATCGTAGCGCGCCCCGAGACCACCACCAGATCACCTTGCTGGTTGGCATTCACCTCATATCGATATGTTGAGCCTGCTAAAAGATTAAGATTACCGTTGACCGTAAGCGTGCCGACCGAGTTGCCGGGCGACAGAATACCGGCCATAGACGTATTACCCACCGTGCCAATACCTTGCAAAGTAGCACCTGACGTCACGGCAAGATTTGAAGTCGCGATTGAGCCATCGACCCGCAACACGCCACCGGTAATCGTCGTATCACCCGTGTAGGTGTTCAGACCCGTTAAAACGAGAACCCCTGCACCAGCCTTGCTAAATCCCCCCGTCCCTGAGATGTTATTGCTCCATACTGAGTTATACCCTTCGGTATCCACCGCAAAGATTGGCGCGAAGATTGACGGATTGCCAGGAATGAGAGAAGGATGACCAAACTGGATCGGCCCTCTGACTGCGCGACCGACATTGAGCAAACCATGGCCAAAGTCGCGGATTGATTCGGGGCTGGAGTTGTCAATTTCCGTGGCGGTGGTCAACAGAACTTCAATGATTTGCCTTGCCGTCATGTACGGGAAAGCCTGGCGCAACACCGCCGCACCACCCGCAACCAGAGGAGCTGCCATGGAGGTGCCGCTCTTCTCACCATATTTATTCATCGGGACTGTCGAATAGATATCGACACCAGGCGCGGTTATGCACCAGTCGGCAGCCGCACCACACTGATTACTGAAGTAAGCGAGAGTCACTGCATTAGTCGTCGCGTTGATATCCGCAGCGGATACAGCAATGAGCGTTCCAGCTAAGCTCGAGTAATCCACCGCCTGAACTTGACTCAACGGAAGTTGATTACTGCTCCAAGTAGTAGGGTTCTGGATATCAGTCTCGTCTGTATAGAGACGATAAATAGCATCTGCTGAGTTGTTGGTGTACCCAAGCGCTGTGTTAGCTGGGGTAATGAGGGGGAGCAGCCCGTGGCCAGCAGGTACTTTTGCAGCCAATGGCTGAAACCAAGGGGAGCGTTGGTTTCCCGTCGAAAAGACCATCACAATGTCAGCGTTGGCGAGTTTCTGGACTTCAGCAGCATCGTCCACCATCTCACCCTGGCTAAGCATTTGGAAATTAACCAGCGAGTAGTTTGGATTCAGACTATTACCAAATCGAGGCCACGGCCTTGCGTTGGGCCCGAAGCTGCCGTTCATCACGGAAACCTTGGCATCTAATAGATCTTGAGCCCAGTCTTTCGATGCGGGGTAGCCAGGGTTCGGAATTGCCACTGCGTGAGCAATCGAAGCGTCATACGCTACACCTATCATCCCGACGCCATTGCGCGCAGCCGCTGCAGCCCCCATGACATGCGTCCCATGATCTGGGAAACCAGGGTAGTCGGGGTTTGGAAACGGGTCCGGCATTGCTGGCCAATAAACCCGACCAGCAAACTCTGGGTGACTCAATTGGGCCTGATCGTCTGCAATACCGATTCGGACACCCTTGCCGGTGAAGCCTAGCGCCCAGGCTTCGGCTGCATTCGTATATTGCAGCCCCCGATTTGCAAAATATTCTGGCGTGTGAAAAATAGACGAGGCCACTTGGCTGTTTGCGGCACTTGTGACCGCAAACAAAGCAAGGCAAGCTGCAACTTTTCGAATCGAGATCATTAAAGCTCCGGGTTAAGGTCGGGAACTGCATAACAGGCATACTTACCCAACCTGGCCTGTGCTTTAAGTTTTTAACTCGAAGAAATCTAACTCGCAAGGCTTATTATTCGGCGACAAGTAACTTGGCTTCTATCTCGGATAAGAAAGAGCCACCCGGAGGCAGCGGTCTTTCCGAGTTCACAACTGTATGTGGACTAATAGACAGTCACGGTCAATAAAAATTTACGTCTGGACTGGTACGACTGTTATTGCTTGTAAGCCGACCACGCATCTACTGCAAAGCCAGGTGCATTTTTCCATTGCTGCAGTGCCTTGGACTGTGCAGGAAAGACGAGAGGTGACGCCAGATCAGCGCGGCGTCCGCCAATGAGTTTGCTTTGATTCATCCAGTAGGCGTTACCGAGCGTGGTGAACTTCAGCGAGACTACCTCTTCATTATCAGTCGACCCAACCACAGGAATCTCTAGTGAATCGATCGGATTGATCGTGAAGACTCCACTCGATCCCAAACAGCCACTTCCAACAGCGTTCGCCACCACCGTGTAGGCCTGAGAGGTCTTAGCGGCCGCGTACCAGAAGACCATAGTGTTAGCAGCGTAAGGATGATCGAACAGTCCCGCTGCATCTTGCAAGCGTCCACCGTATTGACCCGACCAATTCACTGGTGCCGCGATGATGTCTGCGCGACGTACAGACAACATGCCAGAGGCTTCAGGAAAACGGAAGTCGTCATTGAGCAACATTCCGATTTTGCCAATCGATGTATCGAAAACAGGCAGATCATCGCCAGCGCTTAGAAATGCGGCTTGAGCTGAATCGAGATGGGTTTGACGATAATGACCGAGAACTTTACCGTCGGGGGCTAGCAACACGGCCGTATGGAAATAGCGCTCTCCCTCTTTCTCGATAAAGCTTGCAACCAGATGGGTCTTCAAACGAACCGCAAAATCGCTCGCAGCCTGGGTTGATTTGCCAAGGGCTTTTTCAGCGATACTCTGAACATTGTCCTTCGAGGCTGGGCCGCTAAATGAAAAAGCGGGCAACACCACTAAATTAAAAGCCGTAGTGCCACCCTGCATTTTTTTAATTAAAGTATCGCAACGATTTAGGTTACCGTCGAAATCATTAACGTCTAAACGATATTGAACTGCCGCAGTCATGACCTCGCAAGACTTTTTGGTGGCGGCACCATCCGTTGGTGCGCGATAAAAAGCGAGTTCCTTGTAGAGCTCGGGGCGACGATGCTCAAGCGTGCGCTTCTGTTCGTTATCAAAGCGTGCGGGATCGATCATGCCGTAGATGATCATCGGCTTGTTCGTCATTGTTTTGGTGTAATCAGTCGAAGGCGCATGCGCAATGCGCTCGCCATCTGCCTGCCAGATCGAAGCGGAACCGCCATATGTCACGGTGACACCGGTTGTTGGGTTAGTCTCTGCATTATTTCGATCGGCAGCCACCATCGCCAGCCCACTCCAAGCACTCTGGTGCTGCACGGCTGCAATCGTCGAGTGTTTTCCAGCAGCCTCAGCTCCGAGCTGGGGCAACAAACGGTCAGAGGAGCAAATGTACGCAATCATGTCGCACCCTTTGAGTGCCGCAACGCGAGCAGGCTCCCAGTAGGTATCGTCGTAGCAAATGATCATGGTGATGCGACCAAGCTCGGTCTCAAACACTGGGTAACCGGTATTGCCCGGTACGAACCACAGCACATCGGACGGATTTAAACCATTTTTACGATACTTACCGACTAGACCATTGGGCCCGACCAACGCTCCAGTGTTGTATGTCAAACCCGTGTCACGATCTATTTCAGCGATGCCGATTGCGACGTAACAGTTATATTTTTTTGTGACTGTCAAAAGCGAATCCGTTGTCTTGCCGGGTACCGTATCCATGTAAGGCAAAAACTGTTCGAGATCACGGTAGATATATCCCGACACAGCCGCTTCGGGCATCACAATCAATCTGGCACCATTCTTTGCAGCCTCTTCCGCCATTGCGGTCGCAGCAACAATGTTTTTATCAAGCTCCATGAACTCTGGGTTGAACTCAATCGCGGCAACTTTGAAAGCTTCTTTCACAACAGGCATGTTTTTTCCTTTTGAATAGGATCAGGCAGACATATCGGTGTCTTCTTTAGGCCACATCGGGGATGGCCAGTTTCGAAGCACGCTGGTGACGTAAAGTACGGTGGCCGTGAGCGTTGCACCCGCAGTCGCAATATAAAAATTCGTGCCAATCGTCAGGCCATAAAAAACCAGGCTTCCGATGATCAGCGCTGTAGCAAACCAGTGAGCCTGACTAAAGACTGCAGCACGATGGCCTGTCAAGGTATCGATCGCCATCCCACCAACCGTTGCAGTCAGGACGCCAAGGAGAATAATCGAAACAAAGGGCACCTCGTGCATCAGAGCCTTCTGGCAGCCAATCGCAATTAGCAATCCGATTGCGACGCCCTTTAAGACAAGATATGGCACTTTTTGGGAAATAACTTTGTAAAAGAAGAAGGCGCCAAACACAGTGGCCAATAAAATCCAGGGGAAATAATATGGCCCAGTGATCGCAACAGGTTCCAGTCCAAGAAGCAGATCACGCACCATACCGCCGGCGGTGCCACCTAAAATACCAGCGAACAACGTCCCAGCAATTGGAACGTTACGGCTACGGGCAGTCGCAGCGCCGTACATTGCGGTTGTCGACATCGCAGTGACATCGACCCAGAGCGGCAGCGTCGGTAACGTCTCAACCATGTTTTTCTCTGAGTAAGTTTGTTATTAGGCGTGACGGGTTTACCCGCAGAAACACCAAACAAAGTTTAACAAATTCGTACCCGCCTAAAAGGGGGGTGCTGTTTGAGATCACAACGAATTCAAAAGCTTACGCAACGCTTATCTTGCTCTGCGCACTTGGTTCAGTTGTTCAATGAGCGTTTGTTCTGATGCCAATAAGTTTGACTTAATGAAGGCATCCGCTTTTTCGCGCACCTATGCACGCACTGGGTCATTAGTAGTCGTTGAAAGTTCGTTTTTAGACTTCCACTCATTAACTTACCCAGAAAAAGCTATTCCACTGAAACGAATGATTTTCAATGCCTATTATGTTGTGTGAAACGCTTATCAATTCAGGATACCGAGCAGGAGAATTGGTAGTGCAATGCTAATATTTTGCTCGATACAAGGGACCAAAATTGGAAATCAATTTCCTTTTGCTTGGTTGGCTTTTTATGAAGGCGAACGTGCATTCCTTTTCGACAGCGACAAGAAACTTTCTAAAACTGTGAATGTATTCCTGTAACAAGACTGATTAGGCAGCCCTGTATTACTCACTCCAATGAAAAAACATCCGTCTTTAAACCGCAGCAAACGAGATTTTCTTTCTGCAAGCGCGCATGTCAGCCTCCTTTCTCTGGCTCTCCCATTACCCGCCTTTGCCGCGTCTGCCAATGCTCGTCAGAAAGTTGTAGATCAAGAAATTAACTACATTGGTATTTATCCACCGATCGGGATTTCACGCGTCGGCAGCGCTTCCATCGAGCATACGTTCTACTCGCCAGAAGTGCCCGGCTTTGCGCCTCAACCGCAGGGAGGTTTCAAAGACGGCACGGCCAAAATTAAAAAGCAAGCCCAGCGCTTTTATCTTTATGGCTTTAATCAGTCTGGTCAGGTGGTCAGAGAAATTACTGCCGATGATGCAGAGATCGAATGGAAAGTTAGAGTCGCCAACACCAAAGCTGCTTGGTATGGATTTAACAACCCTTTCAACTTAGGTCCCGATGCACCTGGCATTCCTGCGAAACTTCGCAACCAAGGCGTGGTCGCAGTCAGCGAAAGAGAAAAGCGTCTGGTCATCGACTCAGGTGTAGTTAGCATTCAAGGAAACAGCGTCAATCGCTCAGCCAAATTGGCTCAGTACAAACTCGAAGGTCATTTTTGGCGAGAGGACCTTAAAGTCAGTCTGGGGAACTTGGCGACAGATGAAATGGGACGACTGATCGTGCTCCCGGCGGACGGTGTCTCAGTCCCCGTTCTGCCCAATAACCCAATCGTCGACTTTACAAAAAATGATGCTTGGTACGACGATTGGTGTGATGGGACGATTGACGCTTCTATTACTTTGCGCAATGGAAAGCGCTTGCAAGCCCTCCCCGCCTGGGTTGTATCGTGTGGCCCTGACTATGCACCCGACATTACCCCGTTTACTACGATGTTTGACTCGATCGAAAACAGTCTCATTAAAAAATATGAGAATTGGGACGAAGCGAAACTAGCCAACGTTAAGCAACGGCCCAAAAAACCTGAATTACCCCTGTCATTCGCCAGAGATGTTTATCCACTATTTCACCGCATGGCGCAAATGGAATGGGTATCTAGCGCAGCACAACTGCAATCAGGTTGGATCGATATCCCTAATTTTTCAGACATCGCGTTCATCGAAAAACTTGCAAAAAAAGATCAATCCGCCTTACGCCAAAAAGTTTTTAAGGCCTTCAGAAACCCGCACGCCAAAGACGAACAGCAATTCCGCCTTCCCTTTATGCTGGGTGGCGGCGTAGATTTCGAAGGAGTAAATGCGCACTGGTTTCAGATGACAAGTCTGCAATACTGGATTTTGACTAAATGGAGCGAGGGCAACTTCGTCGATGATTGGCAGCAATTTCTGTCTCAGCGCAATGTTCAACAGAATAGGCATCCAAAAGTTTCCGACTTACCCCTGCAAGATCAGCCAGCAGCCTTGACCCGTGCGGCACTCGAGCCGCTTTCAGGCGGAAACTTTCATCCTGGCGTTGAACTAACTTGGATTCTTGAAAGACCAGAGCTGTTTGATGATCAACATCCCTTTAGAATCGCAGTCGGCAACAGGACTTCGTTAGTACAACATCTCGGTCCCTTGATCACACCTCTAAATACGTTTCCTCACAAAGCGATCCCGAGGTCACAACAAGCTCCCATTGGCCCACAAATGCCTGGTGACTTGACCCGGTGGATGGGACTGCCTTGGCAACCGGACGCGTTCAGCTGCCAGAGCGTCAACTATCCACACGATTATCCGACCGTCGTGTGGTGGCCCGCAAATTTACCGGTCGACGTACTGCCAGAGTTTGCTTATCAAAGGCTCCTTCGTGAAGACCTCCCTAGAGCGGATCGCCTAAAATTTGCGACTGTTCGCTCGGCATGGTCTAGAGGTACGGCGGGCATTGGCTATCACGCCAACGGTAGCTATTTTGACGGTTTAAATCGCGCTGTTTATCTCTGGGAGCGCTTAGGTTTCGTGGTCAAAAAACCCACGCCAAAATCACTGACTACCGGTCCCGATGCTTTGCCAGAGTATATGTATGTTGAGACGGAACGCGGCTCGATGGACATATGAAGACAGATATTGTTGTCGTAGGATCGGGGATCGCCGCCTCCGCAGCGATGATTCGTCTTCAACAACTAGGTTTATCTGCCACTCAAATAGCCCCCGTAGAAAAATCCTCCGACAGAATCGGAGAAACACTCTCATACACGGCGAACCAATTACTGAAACAACTCCAACTCTGGGAAGCCTTTCTGGCAAGAGGCTATCTTGCCCAGGACCTTGTTTTTTCAGCGTGGGATCAACCAACTCTAACTAGACAATCAAGATTTTCGAGATCGCAAGGGTCGACGTGGTCGATTGACCGCGACGACTTTGAAGATTTTCTGAGGATGCATTCGGCTAACGATCGTCACCATCGGCTTTTTAAGAAGATAAAAACCTGCAGCCAAACTACGGACGGTCTTTTACTGGATATCGACGACCATCTGCCGCTACAGGCTGGATTTGTAATTGACTGCTCCGGGCGCTCTGCAATTATCGGTCGTCGATTGAGCAGGCGCCATCGCATTGACAATATGATCTGTTATTACAGCTTCATAAAACAAAGTGATACCGAAATTGAACCTACAGTCGGAATCATGATTGAAGCCGTGGAAAATGGCTGGTGGTATTCAGCAATCTTGCCTGACAGGCGAATGATTATCTCGTTTTACACCTATCCTGACTTGGTTCATCAACATTTAAATCGAGATGCCCAATCGTGGCGTTCACTCATTGATCAAGCCCCTCTAACCCAAAAACGAATCGAGTCCGCGGGCTATTGTGCTGTAGAAGCTCCGCTGGCGAGCGATGCGGGTATGTTGATGCAATCAGAATCGTCAGGGAGA
>JACCDX011189716.1_pt1 | contig 44378 bp, 35 predicted proteins | sample 7449681 | NCBI WGS metagenome assembly JACCDX01 (sample SAMN15323450, study PRJNA562643) | freshwater metagenome | isolation source: river surface water | place: USA:Blue River Watershed | collected 2017-08-18
GTCTGCAAGACGCCTATCGCACCTATGCGCGACAGCTGCTGCAACTGGGTGGCACCACGCCCGACGATGCCGCGCTGGACGCCCTGTTGGCCTTCGAGAAGTCGCTGGCCGAATCGCTGCTCAATGCGGTGGAGCGTCGCAACCCGCAAGCCACCAACCACCGCCGTACCCTGCAAACCCTGCAGGCCGAGGCCCCAGGATTGGACTGGGCCGCGTGGGCCAGGGCCGCAGGGGCCACCCCCGATCGCCTGGGTGCCGACCAGCCCTTCATGCTGCCCCAACCGCGGCACGCGCAGGCCGTGGCCCGTCTGGTGCAGGAGGCCCCGCTGAGCACCTGGCAAACCTACCTGCGCCTGCGCCTGCTGGACGCACTGGCTCCGTGGCTGGATGAACGCTTTCAGGCTGCGTCCTTCGACTGGAAAGAGCGCGCGCAGCGGGGCCTGACCAAACCCAGCCCACGCAACGAGCAGTTGGTTTATCTCATTGGGGGGCGCACCGGCTGGGAGCCCCTGGCCCAAACACTGGGGGAGCTCTTCGTGCGTGAGTCGTTCTCACCACAGGCTCAGGCCCGCGCCAACGCGATGATCGAAGATGTGCGCGCGGCCATGCGCAGCCGCATTGATGGGCTGCCGTGGATGACAGCAGCTACCAAACAAAAGGCGCAGGAAAAGCTGGCCAACATGAGCGCGCAGATCGGCGGGCCGACGAAGTGGCCCGACTACAGCGGCCTGACCCTGAACCCCAAGGACCCCGCCGGTAACTTTATGAAAGTGCAGGCCTGGGGCCATGAACAGCGTTTGGCAGACCTGCCCAAGCCCACGGACCGCCACCGCTGGGACACCTCGCCGCACATCGTCAACGCGTTCGCCGCCGGTCAGAACCGCATCGTGTTTCCGGCCGGGATCCTGCAGCCGCCCTTCTTTGACGAGAAGGCCAGTGACGCGGCCAACTTGGGCGGCATCGGCATGGTCATCGGACACGAAATCACCCACCACTTCGACGACCGGGGCCGCCAGTACGACGCGGTCGGAAACCTCAAGGACTGGTGGGCACCGGAGGATGCGGCGGCCTACAGGGCACGCGCCGACCGTGTAGCCGAGTTCTACAGCCGCTACGAAGTGTTGCCGGGCCTGCGGATCAACGGGCGGCAGATGCTGGGGGAGAACATCTCGGACTTGGGCGGCATCAACATTGCCTTCGATGCCCTGCAACTGGCCTTGAAGCGGCAGAACGCCTCGGCCACCGAGGCCAACGCGGCCGCACGCCAATTCTTCACCACCAATGCCCTCATCTGGCGTGGCAAGCAGCGCAACGAGGCCCTGGAGCAGCAGATCCGCACCGGCCAGCACTCACCTGGGCCCTTCCGCGTGCGCGGGCCCTTGAGCAACATGCCCGCCTTCGCGCAGACCTATGGCTGCAAGCCTGGGGACGGCATGGTCGCCGAGGACCCGGTTTCCGTCTGGTGAGCGCAGAGGCTCACCGCCGCCGGCCAGCGTCAGCGGCGCGTGGCCGTCAGGCTGGGTCAGCGGCCGGTGGCCGTCGGGCAGGGTCAGCGGCCGGTGGCCGCAGGTGCAGGTGCACCCGTGGCGGCACGGGCTGGCGCGCGCACCACGCGGAAGCGTTGCCCGGTTTGGATGACGATCACCGCATCACCCGGACGCAACTGCTCCTGACCCTTGCCCTGCACGATGGTGCGGCGCTCGCCGTTGCCGAATTGCAGAAGGAGTTCCTGGGCCTCTTCGGTGGTGCCACTGCGCTCCACAGCGTTGCCCACGGCAGCACCGGCAATGGCGCCCAGCACGGCCGCCACATCACTGCCCCGGCCCTTGCCCACGGTTGAAGCGGCCACACCGCCGGCCACCGCACCCGCCACCCCACCGATGCCGCTTTGCGAGCCGTCAATCTTCACGTCGCGGATGGACAGCACCACGGCGTCGTACACCACGGACTGGCGCTGTGCCTCGTCGCGGCGCACCACATCGGGGTTGGACGTGGCGCAGGCGCTCAGCAGGGCGGCCAATGCCAGGGCGGGAAGGAGCAGAAGTCTGGTGTTCATAGCCATCAGGAACGGTTGAGCAAGGAGATCGGTTGACGCAGGCCCGCCATCTTCCAGTGGCCGCGTTCGCCTATTGTCGCGCGGGATCAACTGCGGCCCACTGGTGCGGCTGCCAGCGGGGCCGCGCCAGCGCTGCTGCGCTCGGTGTCCAGATACTGCCAGGTGTCCCGCATGAAGGGGTGCGCCCAAAAGTGCTGCAGCCAAGGTTGCTGCAGCCAGGCCGCCCGGTCGTGGCGGTGGACCTTGTAGGGCATGTAGGCCACGAGCAGGTCTTTGGCCTGACGCATCAAGGCCAGCCGCTGCGGGCCGTCCGGCAATCGCCGCTGCTGTTCGAACAGGCGGTCGAAGGCGGGCCACGAAAACCGCGCGTCGTTGGAATCGCCCGAGTTCGGGCCGTAGGCAATCGACAAGAAGAAGCCCCCATCGGGCGACTGCGCCGACCAGCTGTAACCCCAGATCTGCAATGAGCCCGTGCGTGTCTTCTTGAGCAGTTCAGGCCAGGTCGACACATCGAACTCCACCCGCAAGCCCACCGCATTGAGCGAACGCTTCCACAGCTCGTTGGCGGCGCGGTCGGCTTGCGTGCTCAAGGATGCAATGCGCAACACCAAGGGCTTGCCTGCGGGCGTCTCACGAAAACCGTCACCGTCGCGGTCCACGTAGCCGTAGACATCCAACAGGGCCCTGGCCCTGGCCGGGTCATAGGCCGACATGTCGCTGCGGTACTCGGCCTCGTAGCCCACGGTGTGGGGCGCGAGCGTCGACTGCGCGGGCAGGGCCATGCCGTTGCGCAAGAGCCGGATGTCGGAGGGTCCGTCATACGCCAGGGCAATCGCACGCCTTAAGGCCACGCGATCGGGCGTGTAGCCGCCCACCACCGGGTCGTCCATCGAAAAGTAGTGCATGGACATCGAAGCCGTGAGGGCCGTCTCCAGGCGCACGCCCTTTCGTTGCAGGAACGGCGCCAGGCGTCCACCCGGCACGGCCAGGGGTACAAAGGCCGCGGGCACCTGCATCCAGTCCAGGTCACCCTGCAAAAAGGTCAGCCAGCGCGGCTGCGCCTCCTCGACCACGTCCACCACGATACGGTCCACGCAAGGCAGGGTGCGGCCTTTCAAGCGCTGCGCGATGGCCTGGGCCTGCGGATCATCACTGGGCGTGCCCTCGTACACGCGGTGCCGATAGCTTGGCGACTTCACCAACTCAATGCGCGAGGCGCGTCGCCAACTCGCCAGGCGAAACGGCCCCGTGCCCACCGGGTGGGCGCCGATGTCCTTGCCATAGTGTTCCACCACCTCACGGGCCACGGCGCCCGTGAGCGCCGGTGTGGCCAGGTTGTAGACCCAGCGTGGATCGGGCTGGCCCATCTGGATGCGCAGGGTGTAGCGGTCCAACGCCCGTAGGCCAGGCACCGGGGTGTCGTAGTCAAAGGGCTTGCGCGTCTTCAAGGCACGCTGACGCAGCTCGGCCAGGCCGGCCATCTGGGCGCCTTCGAAGATGTAGAGGTCGCTGGAGGCGTACTGCGGATCGAAGAAGCGCTTGATGGAGTACACGTAATCTTCTGCCGTGAGCTCTCGCCGGCCCTGCGCGTCCAGCCGGGAACTGCCTCTGAAGGCCGGATCCTCGGCGAAATAGATGCCCGGACGGATGCGCAGCGTGATCGTCAACCCATCGGCGCTGATCTCGGGCAGCTCCTGCGCGGTGTTGGCCACCAGGCGAACCGGCCGTGCCAGGTAGTCATAGGTCAGCGGCGCTTCAAGAATCTGCGAGATCAGCGTGGTGGAGTAGAAATCGCTGTTGGTGGACGGCGGATCAAAGGTGCTCTCGGGCGCGGGGAAGGCGTAGCGCAGCGTCTTGGTGCCTGAGGCCGACGCTGCAGATGACGCATGGGCCGGTGCAGCAGCCGATGCCGTACCCGGCCACAACCAAGCTGCTGCAGCGGTGGCCGCGAAGCCGCCGAAACCGGTCAAGCCGCTCAAACCGGCTGACGAGGCCATGAAGCGGCGGCGCTTCACCGTGGCTCCAGCGCTTCAGCGGCCGCGCGCGTGCTGTGGCTCAACGTCCACACGGTGCCACCAGTCCTGCCAGAACTGGGTGCGGCGAAAGCCCTTGAGCCATGGCTGGGTGAGGTCGCTGGAAATGCGGTGCACCAGGAACTTGTAGGGCATGTAGGCCATGCCAATGTTCTTGGCTTGCAGGAACAAGGCCTCACGCTCGGGGCCATCGGGAATCTCGCCCATGCGCTCGTACAGACGGTCGAACTCCTCGTTCTTGAAGCGCGCGAAGTTCTGCGCGCCGAACTGCGGGCTGTAGTAGCGCGCCAGGGACTGTTGGCCATCGGGTGCCGCTGCTGAACCGCCCAAAATCCACATCTGCAGCTTGCCCGCCCGCGCGGCCTTGAGCTGTTCAGGCCACTTGGCCACCTTGAAGCGAACCTGGATGCCCACGGCTTCGAAGTTGCGCTTGTGCAATTCGTTGAACTGGCGCGAGAGTTGATCCGGCTGTGTGGCCATCTCGAGCACCAGGGGCTTGCCCTCGGGCGTCTCGCGGAACCCGTCGCCATCCTTGTCCAAGTAGCCGTACAGGTCCAGCAGTGCTTTGGCGCGCGCCGGGTCGTGGTCGCTCATGGCGCTCTTGTACTGGGGGTCGTAGCCCGTGGTGTTGGGCACCAAGGCCGACTGCGCCGGAATCGCCTGTCCACGGCGGATCAGGCGGATCTCACGGTCGATGTCCAGCGCCAACGACAGCGCCCGGCGCAGCGCCACGCGCTCAGGCGTGTAGCCGCCCACCACCGGGTCTTCCATGTTGAAGTACAGGTAGGCGGAATCTGAATTGAGCGAGCGCGAGCCCTGGATGCCGCGCTTGGCCAGGTTGGGCGCCAGCTTCCCGTTGGGCATGGCCTGGCTGACAAACTCACCAGGCACCGTCAACCAGTCCAGCTGCTCATTGAGAAAGGCCAGCCAACGCGGCTGCATTTCTTCAATGATGCTGACCTCCACGCGATCGACCATGGGCAGGCGCCGGCCCTTGAACTGCGCCAGCAGGGCTTGACCAGCCGCATCATCGGCTGCAGGCTCGAAGTCGTAGAGCACTTCGCGGTACTGGGGGTTGCGCTCCAGGGCAATGAAGCTCGATCGCCTCCACTGCACCAGCTTGAAGGGCCCTGTGCCCACGGGATGGGCCATGATCTTGTCGCCGTAGTGCTCCACCACCTCGCGCGCCACGGCGCCGAAGAGATCTCCAGTGGCGAAGGTCTCGATCAGTGTGGGCCGGGGCTTGTAGGTCTTGAATTGAATGGTGTAGCGGTCTAGGGCGCGGATGCCTTCAATCTCGGCTTCATAGTCGAAGGGCTTCTTGGTCTCCAAGGCCTTCTTGCGCAGGGCCTCCAGGCCCACATAGCCGGTGTCGAGCATGCCGCCCCACACCGGGCTCTTGTTCACCGGGTCGGCAAAGCGCTTGTAGCTGAACACATAGTCCGCGGCCGTCAATTCACGCCGGCCCTGCGCATCCAGTCGCTTGCTGCCTTTGAAGGCCGGGTCATCCATGAAGTAGATGCCGGGCTTGATGCGGACCGTCCAGGTGCGAAAGTCAGCCGACACCTGCGGCATGCCGTCCGCTGTCAGCGGGCGAATCTTGGCGGGGCGGGCCAGGTGGTCGTACTCGTACAGGCCTTCGAAGATGTGGGGCGTGACCGTGCGTGAGTACAGATCGTTCACCTGTGCGGGGTCGAAGCCGGTCTCAGCCGTGGGAAAGGACAGGCGCAGCACCTTCTGCGGCGCCGGGCTTGACACCTGCGGCTGCGCTGCGGCCACCAGGGACAGCGTCAGCGCAACCCCCAACAGGCAGCCGCGCAGCGTTGCGGTCAGCCGGGGTTTCATTTCGCTTCGGCCACCACCTGCGCCGCACCGGCGTGGTCCACGTCCACATACCGCCAGAAGTCGCGCATGAAGGGGTGCCGGCGGTAGCCCACCACGTGCGGGTGCGTCAGGTCGGTGAGGATGCGGTGTCCCGTGACCTTATAGGGCATATAGGCCACCGCCAAGAGCTTGGCCTCGTTCATCAGGGCCTCGCGCTCGTTGCCATCGGGCATCACGAACTGCCGCTTGTACAGCTCGTTGAAGGCCGGCAAGTCAAATCGTGAATGATTGGCCTGACCCTTGTTGGGGCCGTACAGCAGATCCAAAAAGTAGCTGCCATCGGGGTTGGTGGCGGTCCAGGCCACACCCCACATCATCAGCTTGCCGGCACGACTGGCCTTGAGCTGCTCAGGCCACTTGGCAATCTTGAACTCGATGCGCACGTTGATGGCCTTCATCGCCTTGCGCCACAACTCCTGCAGCTGCCGAGAAGCCTGGTCGGGCTGGCTTGAATACTCCAGCAGCAGCGGCTTGCCGTCGGGCAGGTCGCGCCAGCCATCGCCGTCCTTGTCGACATAGCCGTAGAGGTCCAGCAGCGCACGGGCGCGGGCCAGGTCGTGGTCGCTCATCTCGGTCTTCATCTTCGGGTCGAAGCCCGTGAGCATGGGCGGGATGATGGCCTGCGCGGGAACGGCTTGCCCCTTACGCACCTGATTGATTTCCTGTTCCACGTCGTAGGCCAGGGAAATCGCGCGTCGAAGCGCCACCTTGTGGGGCTCATAGCCGCCCACCACTGGGTTTTCCATGCCGAAATAGCTCAGCGTGGCATCCACCGCAGGAACCCGCTGCATTTGGATGCCCTTCTTGCGCAGGTTGGGCGCCAGCTTGTTGTTGGGGATGGCCGTGGTGGCGAACTCATTGGGCAGGCGGTCGATCATGTCGTGCTCGCCATTGAGGAAGGCCAGCCAACGCGGCTGGGTCTCCTCCACGATGCTCACCTCCACCCGGTCAACCATAGGGATGCGCTTGCCCTTGAGCTTGGCCAGCACGGCCTGCGCCTCGGCATCGTCCGGTGCCGGCTGCGCGTCGTAGTACTGCTCACGGTAGTTGGGGTTGCGCTCCAAGGTGATCTTGGAAGAGCGCTTCCAGGCCGCCAGCCGGAAGGGGCCCGTACCCACGGGGTGCTCCATGATCTTGTCGCCGTAGGCCTCCACCACCTCGCGGGCCACTGCGCCCATCACACCACCGTCGGTGAAGGTGTAATAGAAGCGAGGCGCCGGGCTGGCCAAGCGAACCTCGAAGGTGTAGCGGTCCAGGGCCCGAACGCCCTCGACCTCGGCGTCATAGTCGAATGCGATCTTGTTGGCGATCGTCTTCTTGCGCAGTTCCGACAGGCCCAGAATGCGCGCGTTTTCCAACTGGAACAGGCTTGGGCTCTTGGTCTTGGGGTCGTAGTGGCGCTTGAGCGTGTAAACGTAGTCATCGGCCGTGAGTTCGCGCTTGCCCTGGGCGTTCAGGCGTTTGCTGCCCTTGAAGGCGGGGTCGTCGGCAAACAGGATGCCCGGCTTGAGGCGAAAGACAAACCGTGTGTAGTTGTCGCTGATCTCGGGCAGGGCTTGGGCCGTTTGCGGCACCACCTTCACCGGGCGCGCCAGTGGGTCATAGGTCAGCGGCGCCTCGAACATATTGGCCGCGATGATCCGGGAGTAGGCGTCGGAAATCTGCGCGGGGTCGAATCCGGTCTCGGCAATCGGAAAGGCGTAGCGCAGCGTCTTCTTCGCTGCGGTGGCCTGCGGCGCCGCCGTTTGGCCTGCCGTGTTGGCCGCCACGGGCCCAGCCCACACCAGCATGCCGGCCAAGGCCCAGGAAGTGACCGCCCCGCACAGGGCCGTCGTCAGGAGATTTCGACGCATCATGATGAAGAAGGTGCCCGGTGCAGGCCAGTGGCCCGGTTGGGCACCGCAGCAGCGACTGGCAAAAGCGCGCAGTCTAGCGGCGCCAAGCCACCCCGAGAACCCTGGATCACCCCTTATTCCCCTGCGCCTTGCTCGGACTATTCCCGCCACGCGCGGGGGAAAACGCCGGGAAACAAGCGCACCAGAGGCCGCTAGACTCCCGCATCCCGTGAAACCGGGGATTCCGAGCGCGTCCGGGGGCCACAAGCCTGCTTTGGGCAGCGCGACTTCTGGAGTTTGCAAACATGCTGGCCTATCTCATCAGGCGACTGTGGCAGATGGTTCCCACGCTCTTGGGCGTGGTGCTGTTGGTCTTCGTCCTTTTCAAATACTTCGGTGGCGACCCCGCAGAAATCCTCGGGGGCCTCAACGCCACCCCCGAGCAGATTGATGCCATTCGCCAGCAACTGGGTCTGAACGAACCGGCCTGGTACCAGTTCTGGATCTTCATCAAGTCCATCGCCACCTTCGACTTCGGCAAGAGCTGGGCGACCAACGAAGCGGTGAGCAACCTGTTCGCCACGCGCTTGCCCGCCACGCTCACGGTGATGCTGCCCATCCTGATTCTGGACGTGCTGCTGGCCCTGCCCATTGCCATGTGGGTGGCCTACCGCCGTGGCTCGCTCACCGACCGCGCCATCATGGTGGTCACCACGGTGGCACTGTCCATTTCATTCCTCGTCTACATCATCGTGGGCCAGTATGTGTTTGGCTTCCTCCTGGGATGGTTCCCGGTGCAGGGCTGGACCGACAGCACGTGGACGAACCTGATCACCTATGCGCCGCTGCCCGTGCTGCTGGCGGTGATGGTGGGCGTGAGCCCCCAAACGCGCCTGTACCGCAGCTTCTTCCTCGATGAACTGGGCCAGGACTATGTCCGCACCGCACGTGCCAAGGGCCTGACCGAGAACAAGGTGCTGTTCAAGCATGTGATGCGCAACGCGATGATCCCCATCATCACCAACATCGGCTTGGCGCTGCCCAGCGTGTTCATCGGCTCCTTCTTGATCGAGACCTTCTTTTCCATTCCCGGCCTGGGCCGCGAGGTCTTGTTGGCGGTCAACCGGTCCGACTATCCGGTCATTCAGGCCATCACGGTGTACCTGGCCATGCTGACCATGGTGATCAACCTGCTGACCGACGTGATGTACAAGGCGATTGACCCACGGGTGGTGTTGAAATGAGTGCAACCCTGAGCTCCAACGCCAGCCCCAGCGCGGGCCCCGAGCGTTCTGAAGGTGTGTGGGCTGCGGCCTGGCGCCGCTACAAGGCCGACCGTGTGGGCATGGTCTCGCTGGTCATCGTGCTGATCTTCATGGTGCTGATTGCGGCCTCCGCTTTAGACCTGGTGGCCAAGGATTGGCAAAAGGAAGTGGGTGTGCCCAACGCGCCGCCCACCCTGCTGGGCCCGGCCCCGCCGGAGGCCACGGGTGTGATCGAACAGCCCAAGGGGCCCAACGTGGACATCTCGGCCATCGACCCCCTGGCACCCAAGTACGCCGAGTGGGCGGAGAAGGCCAAGACCTATGCCACGGCCGACACCGTGAAGGCCGAGACCCTGCCCTTGGGCGGCGACCGGCTGGGGCGTGATGTGTTGTCCAAGGCCATCAAGGGCACCGAAATCTCCGTCTTCGTGGGTGTGCTGGCCGCCTTGGTGGCCACCTTCCTGGGCACGCTCTTGGGCGCCCTGTCGGGCTACCTGGGCGGCAAGGTTGGCGACTTCTTCGAGTGGCTCTACAACGTCTTCGAAGCCGTGCCCGGCATCTTGCTGATCTTCGCGTTTGCCGCCGTGTTTGGCCGCGGCATCGGCACCGTGGTGCTGATTCTGGGTCTGACGGGCTGGACCGGTCTGTACCGCCAAGTGCGGGCGGAGTTCATGAAGCACCGCTCACGCGAGTACGTGCGTTCGGCCGAGGCCATTGGTGCTTCGCAAGTGGCGCGCATGTTCAAGCACATCTTGCCCAACATCTCACACGTCATCCTGGTTCGCATGGGCCTGCTCGTGGTGGGCTTCATCAAGAGCGAGGTCATCCTGTCTTACCTGGGCCTGGGCGTGGGTATCGACGATGTGTCCTGGGGCACGATGCTGTCCGAGGCACAGGCTGAACTCATTCTGGGCTACTGGTGGCAGCTGGTCTCGGCCACGGCCTTTATGTGCGTGTTCGTCACCGCCTTCTCGCTGATGGCCGACGCGGCGCGTGATGCGCTGGATCCCAAGTTGAGGGGGCTCGAATAATGCTGCTCAGCATCCAAGACCTCGCCGTTTCCTTCCGCATGGGCAAGGTGGGCGGCGTGACCCAGCGCCAGCAGGCCGTGGGCCGAGCCGGCACCACGGTCAGCTTCGACATTCCCGAGAACACGACCGTGGCCCTGGTGGGCGAATCGGGCTCGGGCAAGTCGGTCACGGCCATGTCCATCCTCAACCTGCTGCCCGACAACGCCGAGCGCAGCGGGCGCATCCTGTGGCAAGGCCAGAACCTGATCGACACGCCGCTGCATGAGCTGCAGCACCTGCGTGGCCGCGAGATCGCCTGCGTCTTCCAAGACCCCATGAGCTCGCTCAACCCGGTGTTCACCGTGGGCGACCAGTTGATGGAGCCGCTGATCAAGCACATGGGCCTGAGCCGCAAGCAGGCGCTGGCCCGTGCCGAGGAACTGCTGGTCGAAGTGGGCATGCCCGAGCCCAAGCGCCGCCTGGGTGTGTACCCGCACGAGATGTCCGGCGGGCAGCAGCAGCGCGTGATGATCGCCATGGCCCTGGCCTGCGAACCCAAGCTGCTGATCGCCGACGAGCCGACCACCGCTTTGGATGTGACCATCCAGCGGCAGATTCTGGAGCTCATCGCCAAGCTCAAGAGCAAGATGAAGATGAGCGTCCTGTTCATCAGCCACGACTTGGGCGTGGTGGGCGAGATTGCCGACCACGTGGTGGTGATGCGCAACGGCATCGTGCGCGAGCAAGGTCCCGTGGCGCGCATCTTCAGTGCACCGCAGGACGACTACACCAAGGCCCTGTTGGCCTGCCGCCCCAGCCTGACCGAGAACCCGGCGCGCTTGATGGTCATTGACGAACACATCGCCGCCAGCAAGGCCGCCGCCGAGGGCCGTGAAGCCGCGGCAGCCCGCGTGGCCAAGGCCAAGGATCCGAACGCACCCGTGGTGCTGGAGGTGAAGTCCCTCTTCAAGAGCTTCTACCTCAAGCAAGGCCTGTTTGGCACACGCGAATTCAAGGCGGTGCAAAACGTGAACTTCAAGCTGCGCAAGGGCCATACCCTGGGCGTGGTGGGCGAGTCGGGCTCGGGCAAGACCACCATGGGCCTGACCCTGCTGCGGCTGCACGAGCCCACCGGTGGCGAGGTGATTTTTGACGGCAAGAACCTGCTGACCCTGTCGTCCCAGGAGCGCCAAACCATGCGCCGGCGCATCCAGGTGGTCTTCCAAAACCCCTATGCCAGCCTGAACCCCCGCTTCACCATCGGCCAGACCCTGGTCGAGCCCATGGAGATTCACGGCATCGGTGCCAACACCGAAGAACGTGAACAGGTGGCGCGCGAACTCTTGCAGAAGGTGGGCTTGGATGACCGCGCCTTCGGCAAGTACCCGCACGAGTTTTCGGGTGGCCAGCGCCAGCGCATCGCCATCGCGCGTTGCCTGACCCTCAAGCCCGAGGTGCTGGTTCTGGACGAGGCGGTTTCAGCGCTGGATGTGAGCGTGCAAGCCCAGGTGCTCAACCTGCTCAAGGACCTGCAGGACGAGTTCGGCCTGAGCTATGTCTTCATCAGCCACGACCTGGCCGTGGTGCGCTTCATTTCCGATGAAGTGCTGGTGATGAAGGACGGCATCGTGGTGGAGCAGGCCAGCGCCGAGGAGATCTTGCATCACCCCCGCGAGGACTACACCAAGCGGCTGCTGGGCGCCATCCCGCGGGGCTACCAAGCCGCCTGAGCACACGCTTCGCGCATGACCCTGGCGACCTGGTTCGCGTTCTTCGCGGCCTGCTGGGCCATCAGCATTTCGCCCGGGGCCGGTGCCTTGGCCGCGATGACCTCTGGCCTAAACCATGGCCTGCGGCGCGGCCTGATCACGGTGCCGGGCTTGATCCTGGGCATCTGGACCCAGTTGCTGATCGTGGGCGTGGGCTTGGGCGCGGTGGTGGCGGCTTCTGCAACCGCCTTTGAGGTGGTGCGTTGGAGCGGCGTGGCCTATCTGGTGTTCCTGGGCATTCAACAGTGGCGCACACCGCCGCGGGACTGGACCACGCCCACCGAAACCGGGTACGCCAGCGCGCGCTCCTTGATCACCCGCGCCTGGGCGGTCAACGCCGTCAACCCCAAGGGAACCGTCTTCTTTCTGGCCGTGGTGCCGCAGTTCTTGAACCTGCAGCAGCCCTTGTTGCCACAGTACATCCTCATCGGTCTGACGCTGAGCTTCACCGACTTGGTGGTGATGACCGGCTACACCGCGCTGGCGGCGAGGGTGCTGCGTGCGCTGAAGTCACCAGCACAGCAGCGCATGCTGAACCATCTCTTTGGCGGGCTCTTCGTGGCCGCTGGCGTCCTGCTGGCGGTGTTTCAACGCTGAGGGCCGCCGGCCCCTTGCACCCTCGGGTTTTCATCTCCAACACCATGCTCCAACAAACCACCCCCATCCTGCGCAGTTTTGATGAGGCCAAGGCACGCGCCTTCTATGTGGACTTCCTGGGCTTTCGGGTGCTGTTCGAGCACCGCTTCCACGACGGTGCGCCCCTGTACATGGGGGTGGTGCGCGATGGGTGCGAACTGCACCTGTCCGAGCACCATGGCGACGCCTGCCCCGGCAGCTCCATGCGCATTGGCGTGAGCGACGTGGACGCCCTGTGTGCCGAACTGCTGGCCAAGCACGACCCCCATGCACGGCCGCAGGTGCAAGAGCAGCCCTGGGGAACGCGCGACTTCACGGTGACCGATCCCTTCGGGAACCGGCTGACCTTCACCAGCGCCATCAGCACCTGAGAACTTCTGCGCGGCGTTCGTATCTGAACCCTCAGTCCCTGGCCCAGTGGCCCTGTTGAGGAACGACCATGCGATTGAAGATGCCCTGTGCTGACACGGCCCATGCCAGGGGTTCGGCCCTGGTGGCCACCGTGTTGGTCGCCCTGCTGTCGGGCTGCGCCACCGCGCCGCCCCCGGCCGCCGACGGCTGGCGGCAGCAGACCCTGCCCGGCAAGCCCTTGACGCACTACCGTTGGACACACAAAGAGGGCCGCACCGCTCTGCAGGCCGACTCGCAGCAGTCGGCCAGCCTGTGGCGCAAGCGGCTGAACCCGGCGCAGGACGTCCCGCAGCAGGTGCGTTTTTCCTGGTGGGTGCAAGACCTGATCCCCCACGCCTCGGTGGCTGAGGCCCACCTGGAGGACTCACCGGCGCGTGTGGTGTTCGGCTTCGATGGTGACCGTCAACGCCTGTCTGCCCGCAACCGCAGCCTCTTCGACCTGGCCGAAACCCTCACGGGTGAGGCACCGCCCTTTGCCACGCTGATGTACGTGTGGGACCCCTTGCTGCCGGTGGGCACCGTGGTGGTCAACCCCCGAACCGACCGCATCCGCAAGATCGTGGTGGACTCAGGCCCCCAGCACCTGCGCAGTTGGCGCGACCATCAGCGCAACCTGGCCGAAGACTTCCGCCGGGCCTTCCATGAAGAGCCCGGCCCGCTGGTGTCGGTGGCGGTCATGAGCGACAGCGACAACACCAAGAGCCGCACGATGACCTGGTTCGGGCCGGTTCAGTGGGGCCCGCCTCACTGAACCTCGATCTTGGCCTCGCGAATCACGCGGGCCCACTTGGCCGTTTCCACGCGCGTGCGCTCAGCCAGGGCCGAGGGCGGCCCGGGTTCGGTGATGAAGCCAATGTTGGCAAAACGCTCCTGCACATCGCGCGCGGCGGCGCCAGCATTGAAGGCCGCGTTGAGCCGTGCGATCACCTCGGCCGGCGTGCCCGCCGGCGCGAATGCGGCAAAGTAGGCGATGAGCTCGTAGTCCTTCAGGCCCAGTGCCTCGTTGACGGTGGGCAGGTCGGGCACGGCGGCCGACCGCTTCATCGAGGTCACGGCCAAGCCGCGGATCTTGCCCGCCCGCACCTGCGGCACCGTCACGGCGAAATCGGCCGTGAACATCATCACCTGGCCGCCGATGAGGTTGGTCATGGCGTCTGGCCCGCTCTTGAACGGGATGTTGGTCATCTTGATGCCCGCCATGCTGGCCAGCATCTCGGAAGAAACCAGCTGTGAGGTGCTGGCACTGGCAAAGGTGATGTGCCCGGGCGGCTTGCTCTTGGCCAGGTCCACCAGGTCCTTCAGGGTGCGCACCGGCACCTCGTTGTTCACCGCCACGATCAGCGGCACCTGCCCCAGGTAGGCCACCGGTGCAAAGGCCGTGTCTTGGTCATAGGGCAGGTTCTTCATGAGCGACTTCAGCGCCGCATTCGTGCTGTTGGTGCCGATCAGAATGGTGTAGCCATCGGGGGCGGCCTTGGCCACCTCGGCCGCACCCAGCATGCCGTTGGCGCCTGGCCGGTTTTCCACCACCACCGTGGCACCCAAGGCCTCGCCCACCTTCTGCCCGAAGGCGCGCGCCACCTGGTCGGTGGCACTGCCGGCGGCAAAGGGCACCACAAAGCGGATGGGCTTGGCGCTCGGCCACGCCTGCTGGGCCTGCGAAAGGCCGGGGGCCAGCGCCAGGGCCACAGCCAGGCTTAAGCCGCAGCGGCCGATCCAGCGGCGAATGGGGTTGGCAACAGATGCATGCTTCAAGAGGGCTTCTCCAACGGTCTAGGGATGGTGCCGCGCGTGGCGTGGTGCGGGCTTGGCTTCAGCTGGGCTTGGCCAGGCCCAAGCGTTCCACCAGGGCCTTCTCACGGCGGAAGGTGTCTTCCGCAAAACGCAGGTACTGCTGTGGGTTCATGTGCATCAGGGCCTGGTCATAGCGGGCCAGCACCTCCACGTGCGAGGGCTGTTCCATCGCCTGCCTGAAGACATCGTGGATGCGCTGCACCAAGCTGGGGTCCATGCCCCTGGGACCTGCAATCCCATACGGGGAAGCCTGCACCAGGGGAATGCCCAGCTCGGTGAGGGTGGGCACGTCGGGGAACTTGGGCAGGCGCTGCGCCCCCCAGGTGTTGAGCACCCGAAGCCGCCCACTGGCCACGTGCGGCGCAAAGCCCGTGGAGTCGGCCGCCGCCATGATCTGGCCGCCCAGGATCGCCTGCATCAAGTCGGCACTGCCCTTGAAGGGGATGTGGTTGAGCTCCACGCCCACCCGCATGGCGATGTCCTCCATGGTCAGGTGCGGGCTGGTCAGCACGCCCGTGGACCCATACGACAGCCGCCCGGGATTGGCCTTGGCATAGGCCACGAAGTCGGCCCAGGTCTTGATCGGTGAATCCGTGGGCACCACCAGGCCGAAGGCATAACCGGTCACGCCAATGATGTAGCTCAGGTCCTTGAGCGGGTCCCAGCTCATCTTTTGCGTATAGGGCATGCGAAACACGCCCAGCGGCACCTGGGCCAGCGTGTGGCCATCTGGTCGGGACTGCTGCATTTGCTGGGCCGGCAGCGTGCCGCCCGCGCCGGGCCGGTTCTCCACCACCACGGTTTGCCCCAACAGACGAGAGGCGTTTTCCGCCAGCACGCGCATGGTGATGTCGGTGGGCCCACCGGCCGGAAAGGCAATCAGCAGTTTGATCGGCTGGCTGGGCCAGCCCGCCTGGGCCCGCACCACAGCCGACAGGGGCAGCAGGCTGCAGGCCGCGGCCGTCTGCAAAAGGGCACGACGTCGGATCATTCAACACTCCCTTCATGAACCCGTGAAAACCCCGTGAGGATCGTCCCCGTTGGACGGCCCCGCAACCCGGGCTTGCCCTGCCTCTTGGTGCACACTAGGGAGCAAACGCTGCTGGAGAGCACATGACCATCAAGCACCCCCGTCGCCGACTCCTGCTGGCCGCCGCCGGCCTGCCCATGACCAGCCTCTCAGGCTTGCTGCCGAGCTCGGCCCTGGCGCAGTCGAACTGGCCCAGCAAGCCCGTGCGCATCGTCGTGCCCTTCCCGGCCGCCGGCACCACCGACATCCTGGCCCGCGCCATGGCCCCGGAGCTCCAACGGGCCTTCGGCCAGCCCTTCGTGGTGGAAAACAAGCCCGGCGCCGGCGGTAACGTGGGTTCCGCCGATGTGGCCAAGTCTCCCAACGACGGCCACCACCTGCTCATGGGCACCGTGGGCACGCACGGCATCAATGCCTCGCTTTATCCGAAGCTGCCCTACGACCCCATCAAAGACTTCATCCCGGTGACCCTGGTGGCGGGCGTGCCCAATGTGTTGGTGATCAACCCGGCGCTGGCGCAGCGCCACCAGATCAACTCGGTTGCAGACCTCATCCGCTACGCCAAGGGCAACCCCGGCAAGCTCAACATGGCCTCTAGTGGCAATGGCACGTCCATCCACCTGGCCGGCGAACTCTTCAAGAGCATGACCGGCACCTTCATGGTCCATTTCCCCTATCGGGGCTCAGGTCCGGCGCTCATCGACCTCATGGGTGGCAACATGGACCTCATGTTCGACAACCTGCCCTCCTCCATGCCGCACATCAAGAGCGGCAAGCTCAAGGCCCTGGCGGTGACCAGCGCCGTGCGCTCGTCAGCACTGCCGGATGTGCCCACGGTGGAAGAGGCCGGCGGGCCGGCGCTCAAGGGCTATGAAGCCTCCAGCTGGTTCGGCCTCTTGGCGCCAGCCGGCACCCCCATGGACATCGTCAACCGCATCCAGCAGGAAGCGGCCAAGGCCATGGGCACGCCCGCCTTGAAGGAACGGCTGCAGGCACAAGGCGCCATTCCCAGCGGCATCACCAGCGCCGAATTCGCGCGCCTGATCGAAGCGGAAACGCGCAAGTGGGCCGCCGTGGTCAAGACCTCCGGCGCTAAGGTGGACTGAGTCTCGCGGACCCACGCCAAGCGCCAAGCCGCCACCGCGCGGGCATGCGTGCGGCCTTTGATCTTTCCAACCCCGATGCATCCATGACTGCTGCCTTTCGCCAACACTACCTTGATCACGCGGAGCTCACCGCGCAGCTTCAGCAGTGGGCTCAAGCCCATCCCGGGCTGGTGCACCTGTCCAGCCTGGGCACGAGCGCCCAGGGGCGCGACATCCCGCTGATCACCATCGGCCCCGAGCCCGATCGCATCCGCCCGGCCGTGTGGGTCGACGGCAACATGCACGCCAGTGAAGTCTGCGGCTCCAGTGTGGCCTTGGCCATCGCCGAAGACGTGATCGGCATCCACCAAGGCCGGAACGAAGCGGGCGGCAAGCCCCTTCCCGCTCACTTGGCGCAGGCCATCCGCGAGAGCCTGTTCTATGTGGTGCCACGCATCTCGCCCGACGGGGCCGAAGCCGTGCTCAAAACGGGCCGCTATGTGCGCTCAAGCCCGGTCAACGACCGCAGTAACCAAGGCCACGCCTACTGGAAGCACCAAGACATCAACGGCGACGGCAAGGCCGGCTACATGCGCGTGCAAGACCCGCACGGGGAACTGGTGGAGTTGCGTGGCCCAGATGGCCAGGCCCTGAACCCACCGGTGATGGTGCCGCGCTTGGCCGAAGATGAGGGCCCGTACTACAAGCTCTATCCGGAAGGGTTGATCGAAAACTTTGATGGCCGCCACATTCCAGGCCACCAGTTTCTCAACGACAACCTCTACGACTTCAACCGCAACTTTCCCTATCACTGGGCGCCCGAGCCGCAGCAGATGGGCGCGGGGCACTACCCGGGCAGCGCGCCGGAAACGCGCGCCGTGATGGACTTCGCCACACGGCAACCGAACATCATGGTTTGGCTGAACCTGCACACCTTTGGCGGTGTGCTGATTCGCCCGCTGGGCGACAAGCCCGATGCCAAGATGAACCCCGGCGACCTGGCCATCTACCGCCAGGTTGAAGAGTGGATGACCGAGCACACCGGCTACGCCACCGTCAGCGGCTATCACGAGTTTCTCTATGAGCCCGACAAGCCCCTGCACGGCGACCTGTCGGACTACGCCTACTACCAGCGCGGCGCGCTGGCGTATGTGGTGGAGCTGTGGGACCTCTTCAAGCAACTGGGCATCGAGCGCAAAAAGCCCTTCGTGGAGCACTACAGCCGCCTCACGCGAGACGACTTGCGCAAGCTACATGCATTTGACCGCGAGCACAACGCCGGGCGGCTGTTCAAACCCTGGAAGAAGGTGCAGCACCCGCAGATCGGCGAAGTGGAGGTGGACGGCTATGACCCACGGGTGGGCGTTTGGAACCCACCCTACGAGCGTTTGGCACAGACCTGTGAGCAGCAAAGCGCGGCCTTCCTGCGCGTGGCCGCGCTCACGCCCAGGCTCACGCTGGAGCTGGTGTCGCAAGAACGCAAGGGGGCCCTGACCCAGCTGGAACTGCAGCTGACCAACCACGGCTACCTGGGCAGCTGCGGGCTGCCTTCAGCTCAGCAGTTGCCCTTGTCCGAACCCTTGCGCGCCACCTGGGCGTGCGACGGCACCACCGTGGTGGCCCCGGCTGAATCCACGCTGCAGCTGGGCCACCTGGAGGGCTGGGGCAATGGACTGCACGGTGGCCCTGGGATGTTCGCGCCCTGGACGAGGGGCAATACCCACCAGCGCCGGTTCATGCTGGTGGTCGAAGGCTCGGGCAGCGTCACCGTGACCGTGGGAAGCTCCCGCACGGGTTCGGTGAGTTGCGTGGTGCGCGTCTAGGCGTGCGGTAGGCCCCCGCCCAGGGCCCCTCAGCTGGCGGGCTGCAATGCCGCGTTCAAGGCATCGCGGGTTTGGCGGGCCACCGCCCGCGCGGCCGTTGCGAAGTCCTCGCTTGAAGAGGCATACAGCACGGCTCGGGATGAGTTCACCATCAGGGCACCGCCGGGCCGCGCAGCAGCCTTGACCGTGGCCGCGGCGTCGCCCCCCTGGGCCCCCACACCCGGCACCAACAGGGGCAGCGTGGGCGCCAGCTCCCGTACCCGTGCCAGTTCGGCCGGAAAGGTGGCACCCACCACCAGACCCAGTTGGCCGTGGCGGTTCCAGGGCCCTGCAGCCAGGCGGGCCACGAGCTCATACAGCAGGCTGCCATCGGCCAAACGCTGCGCCTGCAAGTCGGAGCCGCCGGGGTTGGACGTGCGGCACAGCAGGATCAGCCCCTTGTCCGAATACGCCAGATAAGGCTCGATGGAGTCAAAGCCCATGAAGGGCGACAGGGTCACGGCATCGGCCTGGTAGCGCACAAAGGCCTCGCGTGCGTACTGCTCCGCGGTGCTGCCGATATCGCCGCGCTTGGCGTCCAGAATGACCGGAACCTCCGGTGCATTGCGCTTGATGTGGGCCATCAGGCGCTCGAGCTGCTCTTCGGCACGGTGGGCTGCAAAGTAGGCAATCTGAGGCTTGAAGGCGCACACCAGGTCCTTGGTGGCATCCACGATGGCGGCGCAAAAGTCGAAGATGCGCTCGGCGTCACCCTTCCACGCCCCAGGGAACTTGGAGGGCTCTGGGTCCAGGCCCACACACAGCATGGAGCGTTGGCGCTGGGACACAGCCTCGAGCATCTGGGTGAACTTCATGGTGGGCAAAGGTCCTGCGGTGGGGTGCGGCGGTGCGCCGTGAAATGAAAGGAACGGGTGCGCTGACAGCCTCAGATGCGCCGTGCCAACACAGCCGCCGCCCCGGTGTAAGAGGCGGGCGTCATGGCCTTGAGGCGCACCTTCTCATGCGCCGGCAAGGCCAGCCCATCGATGAATTCCGCCATGGCCTGCGCGGTGATCGCCTTGCCGCGGGTCAGGGCCTTCAACTGCTCGTAGGGGTTGGGCAGGCCGTAGCGGCGCATCACCGTCTGGATGGGCTCGGCCAACACCTCCCAGGCGGCATCGAGGTCGGCCGCCAGGGCCCCCTCATGGACCTCCAGCTTGCCCAAGCCGCGCTGCAGGCTGTCCCAGGCCAGCACCGTGTAGCCCAAGGCCACACCCATGTTGCGCAGCACCGTGGAGTCGGTGAGGTCACGCTGCCAGCGGCTGATGGGCAGCTTTTGCGACAGGTGGGTGAGCATCGCATTGGCCAGGCCCAGGTTGCCTTCGGCATTCTCGAAGTCGATCGGGTTCACCTTGTGCGGCATGGTGCTGCTGCCGATCTCGCCTTCCTTCGTCCTTTGCTTGAAGTAGCCCAGGGAGATGTAGCCCCACACGTCTCGCGCGAAGTCGATGAGAACGGTGTTGCAGCGCGTGAGCGAATCGAACAGCTCGGCCATGCCGTCATGCGGCTCGATTTGAATGGTGTAGGGATTGAAGTGCAGGCCCAGGCGCTGCTCCACGACACCGCGCGCAAACCCTTCCCAGTCAAAGTCGGGCCAGGCTGCCAGGTGGGCGTTTAGTTGCCCACCGCGCCGTTCATCTTGGCCGGCAGCGGCACCTGGGCAATCCGCTGGCGCGCCGTGCGCAGGCGCGCCACCACATTGGCGAGTTCCTTGCCCACGGTGGTGGGGCTGGCCGTTTGCCCGTGCGTACGGCTGAGCATGGACAGGTCGGCCATCTCATGCGCCATGGCCTGCAGGTGCTGCACGATACCGTCCAGGGCCGGCAGCACCACCTGCTCACGCGCGCCCTTGAGCATCAGGGCGTGGCTGGTGTTGTTGATGTCCTCGCTGGTGCAGGCAAAGTGCACAAACTCCGAGGCCGCTTGCAACTCTGGGGTGGCCTTCAGCCGTTCCTTGATCCAGTACTCCACCGCCTTGACATCGTGGTTGGTGGTCTTCTCGATGTCCTTGATGGCCTGTGCATCGGCTTCCGAAAAGCGCAGCACCAGCCCTCTGAGCAGGCCGCGGGCGGCCTCGCTCAGGGGTTTGAATTCATCGAAACCCGCGTCGCTCAGGGCGATGAACCACTCCACCTCCACCTGCACGCGCCGGTGCATGAGGCCAAACTCGGACAGGAAAGGGCGCAGGGCCGCCACCTTGGGCGCGTAGCGGCCGTCCAGTGGGGAAAGGGCAGTCAGGGCGGAAACGTTCATGGGAGATGCGCCGGCGGGTAATCCTCAATTTTAGGCGGCTGGGCTTGGGCGAAGATGGGGCTGGTTTGACTGAGCTGCCACGGATTCCCCATGTCCACCCCTTCCCCAGCCCAGATCCCCACCCATCCCGCGAAAGCGCCGGTGCACCTGCTGGACCACCCACTGATTCAGCACAAGCTCACCCTGCTGCGCGAAAAAGACCGCAGCTCCTCGAGTTTTCGGCGGTTGCTGCAGGAAATCAGCTTGCTGATGGCCTACGAGGTCACGCGCGACATGCCCACGCAGCTTGTGGAGATTGAAACCCCGCTGGAGCGCATGAAGTCACCGGTCATCGACGGGAAGAAGACCGTGTTTGTGGTGATCATGCGCGCCGGCGCGGGGCTGCTCGAGGGCATGCTCGACGTGGTGCCCAGCGCCCGGGTGGGCCATGTGGGCCTGTACCGCAACCCTGAAACCCTAGAGGCCGTGGAGTACTACTTCAAGATGCCCGCGGGCATGCCCGAGCGCGACGCGATCGTGCTCGATCCCATGCTGGCCACCGGCCATTCGGCGGTGGCCGCCGTCACGCGCCTGAAGGCCACCAAGCCCCGGTCCATCCGCTTCGTGTGTCTCTTGGCCGCGCCCGAAGGCTTGCGCACCTTCGCAAAGGCCCACCCCGATGTGCCGGTCTACACCGCCGCCATCGACCGCGAGCTCAATGACCACGGCTACATCCTGCCGGGCCTCGGGGATGCCGGGGATCGGATCTACGGTACGAAATAGCCCTGCACCAGGGCGGCGGGCTCCACGCCCAAGGCCTCGTCCACACAATCGAAGGCCGCCGCAACCTCTGCGGCGGCTTGGCGGGCCTGCTCGGCCGAGGCCGCATGCAGCTGCGCCAGTGGTCGGTCGGTCGAAAAGACCTCACCCACACCCAGCACGTCGGTCAGGCCCACCCGAGGGTCGATCACATCACCCGGTCGGGCGCGACCGCCACCGATGCGCAGCAGGGCCAGGCCTACGGCCCGCACATCGATGGACCGCACCCGCCCCCGCCGCAACCCCGAAGGCCGTACCGCCACCGTGTGGGGCGCGCGAGGCAATTGCGCGTCGCGCAGCACATCGCGCGGCCCGCCCTGCGTCGCCACCATGCGCGCAAAGCGTTCGGCCGCTGCACCGCTGTCCAGCGCGGTCCTCACCGCCAAGCGGGCGTCATCCACATTGGGCTGTAAACCGCCCATGACCAGCAGGTGTGCCGCCTGCAGCACGCACAGCTCCAAGAGCCGTGGCTCGGCGGCCGTGCCCGTCAGCACCCCAAGGGCCTCTTGCACCTCCACCGCATGGCCTGCCGTGCGGCCCAGCACCTGGCCCATGTCGGTGATCAAAGCACGGGTGGGCAGGCCCGCCGCTGCAGCCACCTCCACCAGGCTTCGGGCCAAGGCCTGCGCACCAGCCTGCTCGGGCATCACCGCCCCGCTGCCCACCTTCACGTCCATCACCAGGGCCTGCAGGCCCGCGGCCAGCTTCTTGCTCAAGATGCTGGCCGTGATCAGGTCCAGCGACTCCACCGTGGCGGTCACATCTCGAATGGCATACAGCCGTCGGTCGGCTGGGGCGAGGTCTGGGCCCGCACCGATGATGGCGCAGCCCGCTGTGCGCAAGCAGGCGTGCAACACCGCCTCGGTGGGATGCACGCCAAACCCGGCCAGAGATTCCAACTTGTCCAGCGTGCCGCCGGTGTGGCCCAGGCCGCGTCCCGAAATCATGGGCACCACACCACCGCAGGCGGCCACCAAGGGGGCCAGGATCAGGCTGACCTTGTCGCCCACGCCACCGGTGGAGTGCTTGTCCAGAATGGGGCCGTGCAGTCCGGGCACGCCGCGCCAATCCATGACCCGTCCCGAATGCGCCATGGCCAGCGTCAGGTCGCGCCGCTCCTGCGCGTTCAGCCCACGCAGCAGCACCGCCATCGCCCAGGCGCCCACCTGGCTGTCGGCCCACGACTGGTCGGTGATGCCGCGCACCACCGCGCCGATCGCTTCGGGGGTGTAAACCCCTGCGTCGCGCTTGATGCGAATGAGCTCGGCCGGCGTGGGCCCGGGCTCGAACATCAGTAGCTCTCGGGGGTGCTGGCGCTGCGGCCGCCGGCCAGCACCGCCTGTACATCGGCCAGCAAGCCACTGGCACCAATGCGAAACCGCGCGGGGCACACGGCCTGCGGGCCGAGGACCTCGGCCACCAGGTCGATGTAGACCTGCGCGTCGGCCACGGTGCGCACACCACCCGAGGCCTTGAATCCCACCACGGCGCCCCGCGGGTGGGCTGCAATGGCCTGCAGCATCACACGCGCGGCCTCGGGTGTGGCGCCCAAGGGCGTCTTGCCGGTGCTGGTTTTCAGGAAGTCCACGCCTTCGTTCAAGCCGATGCGGCTGGCCTCCTCGATCAAGGCGGGCTCCTTCAACTCACCGGACTCGATGATCAGCTTGAGTTGTGCGCCGCGGCAAGCCTGGCGCACTGCGCGCACGCCAGCGGCCGCGCGTTCCCGCGCCGCCGCGTCGCCGTCCCGCAAGGCCCGCCAATCCAGCACCAGGTCGACCTCGTGTGCGCCATCGGCCACGATGCCGCGCACCTGGCTCAACACCTGCGCCAGTGGCTGGTCACCGCCCGGAAAGTTCGCCACAGCCGCCACGCGCGGAGCGCTGCCCGCACCATCGCCTTCGCCATCGCCATGCAGGGCTTGCACCCCCGCTGCCACCTGCCGCACAAAGCGCGGCCACACGCACAGTGCGGCCGGTGAGCCGGCCCTGCTGCGGCTGCGGGCCACCAATTCGCCGATCACCAAGGCGGTGTCGGCCTCACCCAGGCTGGTGAGGTCCATGCAGGCCAGGGCCGTGCGGGCCGCCTGCTCCCAGGTCATTGAAGCACCCATCTACGCCCTCCTTTAACGGCCCGCGCCCGTTTGCGGGGCCGTTGATGTCACCGTCCCGCTTGGGGCCACCGGCCCTGCCAACTGCCGCCACAAGAAGGTGTACTCCAGCGCCTGCATGCGCGCGCGTTGGCCGTTGTCGGCCGCCCCGCTGTGCCCACCTTCGATGTTTTCCCAGTACAGCACCGATTGGCCCCGCTCCGTCAAACGGGCCGCCATCTTGCGGGCATGGCCCGGGTGCACGCGGTCGTCACGGGTGGACGTGATCAGCAGCATGGCCGGCAGCTTGCGCGCCCCATCACCGCTGGCCGGGGGAATGTTGTGATACGGGCTGTAGCGTGAAATGAAGGCCCAGTCAGCCTCGAGGTCGGGGTTGCCGTACTCGGCCATCCAACTGGCACCGGCCAACAGGCGGTGAAAGCGGCGCATGTCCAGGAGGGGCACCTGGCACACCACCGCGCCAAACAGGTCCGGGCGTTGCACCATCACCGCCCCCACCAGCAGGCCGCCGTTGCTGCCCCCGCGAATGCCCAGTTGAGCGGGCGTGGTGACCCCCGTCTTGATGAGGTCCTCGGCCACGGCAATGAAGTCGTCGTAGCTGCGCTGCTTGTTCTCGCGGATGGCCGAGGTGTGCCAGGTGGGGCCGTACTCACCGCCGCCTCGGATGTTGGCCACCACGTAAACACCCCCGCGGGCCAGCCACCCACGCCCAATACCGCCCGAGTAGGTGGAGCGCATGGAGATGTCAAAGCCGCCGTAGCCATACAGCAGGGTCGGCTTGGGTCCCTTGGTGCGGGGCCCAGTGGGCTCCACGATGAAATAGGGGATGCGGGTGCCGTCCTTCGACACGGCAAAGCGCTGGTCCAGCCGCAGGCCCTGGGTCGAAAACAGGCCTTGGCGCGCCTTCAGGTTTTCCAACCCGGCACGGTCGGCCCGCGCCAGCAACAGGCTCTCGGGCGTGAGCAAGTCGGTGTAGCTGACCAAAAGGCTTTCAGCCCACTCGTCCCCGCCCACACCGGGGTCGTGCAGCGCCGCCACCGACAGCGTACCGGTGTTGGGCACCGGAATGGTTCGGGTGGTCCAACCGTTGCCCTCGGGCCGGCGAACCTCCAGGCGCCCCGTCACGTCCTGCATCACGCTGAGCACCACGGAAGTCGCCGTGGTGGTGTATCCCGCCAAGGACCGCTGCGCTGTGGGGGTGAACAGCGCCACCGGATCGGGCTTGCCCTCCATCAGCGCTGCAGCCGACATCACCAGCAAGGAGCCGGCCGGCCACACGCGCTCACCCTGCTTCCAATCCGAGCGCAGCCTCATCAGCGCCCGCTCTTTCCAGAATGTCACCTGCGCATCGGCCGGCTTGGGCACCGGCTTCAAGGACGATCCTTCGAGCAGGAACAGTTCGTTGCGGTAGAAGTCCAGGCCGCGCGACACGAAGGCGCGCTCGAACCCCGGCGTGCGGTCGCTCCAAGCGCTGGCCCACACATCACGCTGTTGCCCCTCGAACACCGTTTGTGCCTGTGCCAGCGGGGTGCCGCGCTTCCACAGACGCACCGCGCGTGGGTAGCCCGAGTCGGTCACCACATCGCCCGGCGCGGCCGTGCCCACCAGCAGCGTGTCGGCGTCCAGCCAAGCCCAGCGGTTCTTCGACAGCGGCAGCGAAAAGCCGTCCTTCACAAACCCCCGTGTGGCCAGATCGAACTCGCGGACCACGTTCGCATCGCTTCCACCGGGCGACAGCGCCACCAGGCAGCGGGTGGACGAAGCCGAGAAGCAACTGCTGCCCTGCCACACCCAGCTCTGTCCTTCGGCCTTGCCCAAGGCATCCAGGTCCAACAGCACCTCCCAGCTCGGCTCGGCCTTGCGGTACTCCGCCATCGTGGTGCGGCGCCAGATGCCCCGGGGGTTCTGGGCGTCTTGCCAAAAGTTGTACAGCCAGGCACCACGCCGGGTCACACCGGGGATGCGGTCACGGGCGTCCAACACCTCGCGCAGCTCGCGCCGCAACCCCTCAAAGCGCGGGTCGGCCTGCAGCACCGCCTCCGACTGGGCGTTGCGCTGGCGCACCCAAGCCAAGGCGGCCTCGCCCATCACCTCTTCCAGGCCCAGGTGGGGGTCGTGGGGCTCGGGCGCGGGGCGCGCGGCGGTGCTGGCGGTGCTTGCGGGTGAAGGGGTGTTGGCCATGGACTGTTGCGAAAGGCTGCCGGCCATCACGACGACCCAGCCCCAAGTCCAGGCCCAAGCCCGCAAACGGTGGGGGGTTCGGCGTTGAGGTTGGCGTTGGGCACCGTGCTCGGTGATGCCATCGGCGCGGCACAGGAAGAGGAGCCGGTGGTTCATTCAGTCAACCAGGGATTGGAGGACGGCGCGCAGCACGGCAGCGGCCTGTTGCTCATGGGCGGCGGCGGCCTTCAGCGTCTGCTCGTGGCTCAGCTGCTGGGCGGCCAGTCCAGCGGCCATGTTGGTCATCAAGGAAATCGCCAGCACCCGCAGGCCCGCGTGGCGCGCCGCAATGGTTTCGGGCACGGTGGACATGCCCACCGCATCGGCACCCAGGCGCTGCAGCATGCGAATTTCCGCAGGCGTCTCAAACTGTGGGCCCATCATCCAGGCATAGACGCCCTCATGCATCACCACCGACTCAGCCGCTGCCGCCTGCACCGCACGGCGGCGCAGCTCGGGGTCGTAGGCCTGACCCATGTCGACGAAGCGGTCGCTGCCCCCCAAACCCTGCAAGGGTGAACGCTGCACCAGGTTCAGGTGGTCGCTCAGCAGCATCAGGCTGCCGGTGGGCCAATCGCCGCGCAGGCTGCCGGCCGCATTGGTCAGCACCAGGGTTGGGCAGCCCAAAGCGGCCACGGTTTGAACCGCACCCCGCATGGCGGTGGCGTCTCCTGTCTCGTAAGCATGCTGGCGCCCCATCAGCACCATCACGTCCAGTGGGCGTGCCGCACGCGGCAGGCGGGCCAAACGCACGCAGCCCGTATGCCCCGCGATACCCAGGGGCGGAAAGGCCGGCAACTCGGCATAGGGCACGTCCACGGTGTCCAGCAGCCCGTCGACCATGCCCGCCCAGCCCGAGCCCAAGAGCACCGCCACCTGCGGCTGGCGGGCACCCCAAGCCTGACGCAGCCGTGCCGCGCTGCGTGCCACCTCTGCCGTGCTCACGGCCGACGTCCCGCACCCAAATGGTCCGGCCCGAAGCTGTGCGGCAGCAAGGCGCCCAAGGTGGTGCGCAGGCGCACCTCGCGTCCATCGGCCACGATCACCGGCAGTTCATCGCCGGCAAACTCGCGCAGCTTCTGGCGGCAACCGCCGCAGGGCGTCACCGCTTCGCGGCCCTCCCCCACCACCACGGCAGCCGTCACGCGCCGGCCCCCGGCCACCACCAGGTGCGCCAAGGCCGCCGCCTCGGCACACAAGCCTTGCGGATAGGCCGCGTTCTCGATGTTGGCGCCGGCGTGCACCCGGCCTTGCTCGTCCATCAGTGCAGCACCCACGGCAAAGTGGGAGTAAGGGGCGTGTGCGCGCAGGCGGGCGTCGCGCGCCACTTGCACCAGATGGCGCTCCTGTTCTTCGCTCAAGTCGGATGGCCCAGACATCAACGCTCCTTCAAGTACGGCACGCCCAGCGCTGCGGGGGCCCTGGCCCGTCCAATGAAGCCGGCCAACAACACCACCGTCAGCAGGTAGGGCAGGGCCTGGATGGCCTGCACGGGAACGGTACCACCGCCCAGCGCCTCGGGCCAGGGCGCGCCTTGCAAGCGAATGGCCAAGGCATCCAGGAAGCCAAACAGCAGACAGGCGGCCATGGCACCCACCGGGTTCCACTTGCCGAAGATCAGGGCCGCCAGCGCCATGTAGCCACGCCCAGCCGTCATGTGCGGAATGAAGTTGGCGTTCAAGGCCAGCACCAGGTAGCTGCCGGCCAGGCCCGAGAGCAGCCCATTGAGGGCCAGGGCGCGGTAGCGCAGCCCCTGCACCGAGACCCCCGCGGCGTCCACCATCAGCGGGTTCTCGCCCACGGCGCGCAAGCGCAGCCCCAAACGGGTGTGAAAGAGCAGCGCCCACACCAGCACCACGCACAGCAGGGCCAGGTACACCAGACCGTTGTGACCCAGCAGGCCCAGGCCCAACACCGGCCCCACGACCGGCACGCCTTGCACCGCCTGTGCAGCCGATGTGAACCAACCGGTCAGCCGAGCGGACTCCGCGATCTGGGGCGTTTGCCCACCCAGTCCGAACCAGGCCGCACCCAACACCACGGTCAGGCCTGCTGCCGTCATGGTCAGGGCCATGCCCATGACCACCTGGTCGCCACGGTGGCTGACGCAGCCCCATCCCTGCACCATCGACATCGACACCGCCAGCGCCAAGGCCACCATCATGGCGGGCACCCACGACCCCGTGGCAGCGGCCACGCTGGCCGCAGCGAAGGCCGACAGCAGCATCTTGCCTTCCAGCCCCAGGTCGACCACCCCCGATCGCTCGGCCAGGCAACCGGCCAAGGCGCACAGGATCAGGGGTGTGGCCCCGCGCAGGGTGGAGCCCAACAAGCTGCCCACCAACAGACTGAACTCGTGCAGGGCTTCCATCAGGTCTGCTCCACCCCAGCACCGTCCCGGGACGCGGGGCGCAGCCGCTGGTGCAGCCGGGCCAGGGGCCCCACCAGCACCGTGGACAAGGCACCGGCAAACAACACGATCAAGCCCTGAAGGGTGAACACCATGTCGCGGCTGAAGCCCGGCACCTCGAAGGCCAACTCGGCGCCCCCTTGGTACAAGGTGCCAAACAGCAGCGCCGCCAGGCCAATGCCCACCGGGTGGTTGCGCCCAATGAGCGACACCGCGATTCCGGCAAAGCCGGCGCCGGCCACGAAGTCGGGCAACAAGCGTTGGTGCACACCAGCGATCTCATTGACACCCACAAGCCCCGCCAAGGCACCGGAAACCACCATGGCCGCCATCACCTGGCGCTTGGGGTCCACACCGGCATACAGCGCCGCGGCGGGTGCATGCCCGCTGGCCCGCAACGCAAACCCGGTGCGGCTGCGCCACAGCAGCCAGCCCACCGCCACCAAGGCCAGCGCCGCCAGCACCACGCTCAGGTTCAGGGGCGTGGCCGGCCAGTCCACCCCCATGGCCAGCAGCACCTCATGCACCGCGGGCATGCGTGCGGCCGGCTCAAAGGCGCGGCTTTGCAGGTCCATGGTCCCGGGCTCCTTGAGCACCTCCACCAGCAAATAGCCCATGAGGGCCGCGGCGAGAAAATTGAACATGATGGTGGTGATCACCACATGGCTGCCCCGCCAAGCCTGCAGCGCACCCGGTACAGCCGCCCAGGCCGCGCCAAAGAGCATCGCCCCCAGGACCATCGCCGGCACCAGCACGGCCGCAGGCAATCCCGGCGCCAGGTGCAGCGCAGCCAAGGCCACCAGGCCTGTGCCCAGCCCACCCATGGCGGCTTGCCCTTCACCCCCGATGTTGAACAGCCCGGCATGGAAGGCCACGGCCACGGCCAAACCGGTGAACACGAAGGTGGTGGCGTAGTACAGCGTGTAGCTGACGCCCGCCGGGCTGCCCCAGGCGCCCTTGATCAGCAGGCCCAACACGCCCAGGGGCTCCAGCCCGATGGCCCACACCACCACGCCGGCGGCCACCAGGGCCATGGCCAGGTTCAAGACCGGCAGCAGGCCCAGGTCGATCCAACGGGGCAAGGTGGGGTTCATCGAATGGCCATCCTCAGTGTGCGGCCCCGCCCATCAGCCGCCCCAAGGCAGCCTCATGACAGTCTTCGATGGGCAGCTCGCCGGCCACACGGCCCGCGTTCATCACCAACACCCGGTCTGAAATCGCCAAGATTTCATCAAGCTCGGAGGACACCACCAACACCGCGCCCCCCGCATCGCGGTGCGCCCGCAGGCGTGCATGGATGAACTCAATGGCCCCGATGTCCACGCCCCGGGTGGGCTGGCCCACCAGCAGCACCGAGGGCTGCGCCTGTGCCTCGCGCGCCAGCACCAGCTTTTGTTGGTTGCCACCGGAAAACTTCGATGAGCGCAGCTCGGGGTTGCGCGGCCGCACATCGTAGGCCTGCATCATGTCCAGCGTGGCCTCGCGCATGGCCCGTCGGTTCATCCAGGCCCAGCGCCCATAGCGTCGCCAGCCTTGGTAGCCCAGCACCGCCGATTCCCATGCCGCAAAGGGCAGGATCAGGGCACGGTGCAGCCGGTCCTCCGGCACATGGGCCAGGCGCCGCTGTCGGGCCTGTGCAGGGCTGAGCCATGCGGACGGCACAAAGGTGTCGCCCGCCAGCACCAAGGTGCCCGACTGCGGCACCTTCAGCCCCGACAGCACTTCCAACAGCTCCGTCTGCCCATTGCCCGTCACACCGGCCACACCCACGATCTCACCGGCCTTGAGCTCCAGGCTCACGTCGTCCAGGCGTGCCACACCGAACGCATCCGTCCAGCGCAGACCCTGGGCCTGCAACAGCGTGGGCCGCACCGCAGCCGCCGGCCCTTGTTCTTCGCTGGTGGGCGTGCGCCGTCCGGTGGCCACGCGCCGCCCCACCATCGCGTGGGCCAGGTCGTCCACGCTGGTCTGGGCGATCTCACGCTCCAACACCACCTCGCCGCCACGCATCACCGTCACGCGGTCGCACAGCGCCAGGATTTCTTTGAGCTTGTGCGTGATCAGCAGCACCGTGGTGCCCCGTTCACGCAGGCCGTGCAGGGCAGCGAACAGGGCCGTGGTCTCATCCGGGGTCAACACCGCCGTGGGCTCATCCAAGATCAGCACACGGGCTCCGCGCACCAAAGCCTTGAGAATCTCCAGGCGCTGCCGTTCTCCCACAGGCAGGTCTTCCACCATCACATCCAGGCGAACCGAAAGGCCCGTCTGCGCCATCAAGGTGTTCAGGCGGGCCGTCAACGCCTCGCGCGCAGCGCCCAAGCGCCAGTCCGGCTCGGCCCCCAAGAGCACGTTGTCCAGCGCGGTCATGCTGTCCACCAGCATGAAGTGCTGGTGGACCATGCCGATGCCCAGGGCCATGGCCTCGCGCGAGTCGCGGATGCGCACCGGTTGGCCATCGATTTCAATCTGGCCTTCGTCGGCCTGATAGAAGCCGTACAGGATGGACATGAGGGTGCTCTTGCCCGCACCGTTCTCGCCCACGATGCCGTGCACCGTGCCCGCCTGCACACGCAGGTCCACCGCCCGGTTGGCCTGAACAGCACCAAAGCGTTTGCCGATGCCGACCATGTGCACCGCCAGGGGCGTCGCCGTGTCGGTCATGGCCGCGGTCACTTGCAGGCGTTGGCCGCCATGTAGTCGATCACCTTGATCTTGCCGGCGATGATGTCGGCCCGGGCCGCCTCCACACGCCGCTTCATCTCGGGCGTGATCAGCTTGGCGTTGTGTTCGTCTTGCGCATAGTCCACGGCGTTCTCGGCCAGGCCCAGCACCGTCAGGCCCGGCGTCACGCCCTTCATCGCACGGGCCACCGCCACGTCCACCCGCTTGACCATGGACGTCAACATCGTCCCGGGCTGGAGGTGGTTCTGGTTGCTGTCCACGCCGATGGCGTAGCGGCCACTGTCCTTGGCGGCCTGGTACACCCCAATCCCGGTGCCGCCCGCCGCAGCAAACACCACGTCCACGCCCTTGGCGAACTGCGCCTTGGCCAGCTCGCTGCCGCGAGTGGGGTCGTTCCACGCGGCTGGCGTGGTGCCGGTCATGTTCATGGTCACCTCCACCTTCGGGTTGGCGTAGCGTGCCCCTTGCTCATAGCCGCACTGGAACTTGCGGATCAGCGGGATGTCCATGCCGCCGATGAAGCCGACCTTACCGGTCTTGCTGGCCATGGCCGCGAGCATGCCCACCAGGAAGCTGCCCTCGTGCTCCTTGAACAGAATCGATTGCACGTTGGGCAGGGTCACCACCGCATCGATCAGGGCGAACTGCAGCTTGGGGTTCGCACGGGCCACCTTCTCCATGGGCGTTCCTTGCGAAAAGCCCACGCCCACAATCGGGTTGGCGCCACGCTCGGCCATGCGCCGCATGGCCTGTTCACGTTGGGCGGGATTGGCAATCTCAAACTCGAGATACGACTGCCCCGTCTCCTTCTTCCACGCCTCGGCACCCCGAAAGGCCGCTTCGTTGAAGGACTTGTCGAACTTGCCGCCCATGTCGAAGATGACCGCCGGCGTGGCCTGGGCAAGCGCCGAGCCGGCCAGCAGCAGGGCCGACACCACGCACCTGATGCGTGTGCTGTTCAAGGGCATCGTCAAACGCTTCATGCCGGGCATGCCTCACCTGTGTCCGCAAACGTAAACCGAGAAGGATAGCAAGCCGCGGGCCCTGGGCCTGCAATCCGGGTTTAGCATGGCGGTCATGCCCCGCACGCGCTCCTCCCCCGAACTGCAGGCCATGCCCAAGGTGCTGTTGCACGACCACCTGGACGGCAGCCTGCGCATCAGCACCTTGATCGACCTGTGCCGCCGGCGTGGCTTGGCCCTGCCCACGCAAGACCCCGTCGCCCTGGCCCAATGGTTTGAACGCAATGCCATGGCCGGCAGCCTGGAGCGTTACCTGCAGGGATTTGGCTTGACGGTGGCCGCCATGGCCGATGTTCAAGCGCTGGAACAGGTGGCCTTTGAAGCGGCCGAGGATGCGCGAGCCGAAGGCTGCGTGCTGGCCGAGTTCCGCATGGCCCCACTGCTGCTGCAGCCGCATGGGGTGGAACCCGATGAGGCGGTGGCGGCCATGCTGGCGGGCCTGGCCCGCAGCGCCCTGCCCTGTGGGCTCATCGTGTGCGGCATGCGCCACGAACCCCCAGAGCGCGTGGCCCAAGCGGCCGAACTGGCCCTGCGCCATCGCGTGGGTCCCCTGCGCAGCGTGGGCGTGGTGGGCTTCGACCTGGCGGGCCCGGAGTTGGGTTGGCCCGCCACCCGACACGCCGCGGCCCTGGCCCGCGTGAGAGAGGCGGGGCTGCCCATCACCTTGCACGCCGGGGAGGCCGACGAGGGCCAGCGCGTGTTGGAGGCCGTTGCCCTGGGCGCGCAGCGCATCGGGCACGGGGTGCGCCTGGCCGACCTGCTGGGCACCGAGGCTGGCCCCCCCGCGCTGCAGGCGCTGAAGGAGGCGCAGGTGCACTTGGAGATTTGCCCAACGAGCAACGTCCAAACGGGGGCCGCGGCCTCGATCGCCCAGCACCCGATCCGCGCCCTGTGGAACGCCGGCGTCTCGCTGTCCTTCCACACCGACAATCACCTCATTTCCTGCACCGACCTCAACCAGGAAGCCCAAGCCCTGATGGACGAAGCCGGATTCCAATGGGCCGACCTGCTGGCGATGCAGGAACAGGCGCTGCAGGCCAGTTTTCTGCCCGCCCACCAAACCCAAGCAGCCGCTGCGGCCCTGCGTGCCTGGGCGCACGTTCGGGGCCTGCGGTGACCACCCGCGCCACCCGCCGCCTGTGCCTGCCAAACCCCACCAAGAGATCCCCATGCCCAACACCACACACCTGACACGGCGGGCCACCGCCCCCTTCCGGTTCACCTGGTCCACCAACAGCACCGCCGCCCTGGCCCTGGTTGCGCTCCTGGCCAGTGGCTGCGCCCAACGGCCACCGCAGGCCAGCGCCCCGCCGGCGCTGGAAACGGTCCAAGTGCGCGTCATCGCCTTCAACGACCTGCACGGCAACCTGGAAAGCGGCAACCTCAGCGTGCAAGTGGCCGACCCCACCCAGCCCGGTAACGCCCTGCGGGTGGCCGTGGGTGGCGCCGACGCGATGGCCGGATTGGTGCGCAGCCTGCGCCAGTCCGCACCCCACAGCCTGGTGGTCAGCAGCGGCGACCTGATCGGCGCCACGCCCTTGGTGTCGGCCCTGTTCCGACATGAATCCACCATCGACGTGGCCAACCTCATGGGCGTGAGCGTGGCCACGGCGGGCAACCACGAGTTCGACGCCGGTGCGGCCGAATTGATGCGCATCCTCAAAGGCGGCTGTGCCGAGCAACGCGCCGACGACCCGGTGCGCTCCTGCGCCCTGGGCCCCTACCGGGGCGCCCGGTTCCCCATGGTGTCGGCCAACGTGCGGCGAAGCACGGGGGGCACCCTGTTGCCGCCTTCGTGGGTGATGCAGGCCGGGCCGGTCAAGGTGGGGGTCATCGGCGCCGTGACCAAGGTCACGCCGCAGTTGGTGGTGCCCTCTGGCGTGCAAGGCCTTGAGTTCATGGACGAGGCCCAGGCCATCAACGAAGCCGCCCAGGCCCTCCAGGCCCAAGGCGTGCAGGCCCTGGTGGTCACGCTCCACGAGGGCGCCGAAATCGGCAGCCCCGGCAAGCCTGCGGACTGGAACGACACCGCTTGCCCGGGCTTGCGCGGAGACGCCGTGGACATCATCAAGCGGATCACTCCCGCGGTGGACCTCATCCTCACCGCCCACACCCACCAGGGCTACAACTGCCTGGTCGATGGGCGCCCGGTGATGCAGGCCGTGGCCCATGGGCGTGGCCTGTCGGTGGCCGACCTGCACATCAACCCCCGCAGCGGCGACGTGGACCGTGCCAAGACCGTGGCCCGCAACCTGCCGGTGTTCAACGCCCGCACCGACGCCACCCACCGCAGCAAGGTCCTGGGCGCTGAGCCGCCCGCCTTCCGCGCCGCCCTGCTGGCCGCGCAGCCGGATGCCGAAGTGGCCGCCCTGGTGCAACGCTACGCCCAGGCGGCGGCCCCGCAGGCCCAGCGCGTGGTGGGCCGTATCGCCCGCACCCTGGACCGCCGCGGCCCGGGCGACTCGCCCGCAGGGCGCCTGGTGGCCCAGGCCCAATGGGAGGCCACCCGCAGCCCCGCCACCGGCGGCGCCCACTTCGCCCTGATGAACCCCGGCGGCGTGCGGACCGATTTGGCCTGTCGGGGCACCCCCCCGTGTGAGGTGACCTATGGCGACCTGTTCACCATGCAGCCCTTTGGCAACAGCCTGGTGGTGATGAGCCTGACCGGCGCCGAGGTGCGCGAACTGCTCGAACAGCAGCAGCGCGGGGGCGCGGACGCCCCCCTGATGTCCCCATCCGAAGGGCTCACCTACCGCTGGGTCCGGCGGTCCCCGGTAGGACAGCGTGCACAGGACATCCGCATCCAGGGCCAGCCGCTGAACGAGGCCGCCACCTACCGCGTGACCGTCAACAGTTTCATGGCCGAGGGCGGGGACGGGTACACCGTTCTGAAGCGCGGCCGGGAGCGCCTGGGCGGCGCCCAGGACCTCGATGCCATGGTGGCCCAACTTCGCCGGGGGGTGGCCGATGCAGGCCCCGCACGGATCACCGTGGTGGATTAACCCCAGGGTGTTGTTCGGTTGTCACAGTCCGGTCACGGCACAGGGGCAAGATGTTGCGCAAGCCCCATATCCTCCGCGATAGTGCGCGAGTAACCCCACCCGCGGCGTTGTCAGCTGCGCGTGACGTTCCCTTGATCAGACACCCCTCGGGCGCCCTCGCTTCATGCAGGCGCGTGCGCCCTTTTCCGTCCCTTGGAGATCTCCCCATGACATCCCTGCGCCTGAACGCGTTCGCCCGCAGCGCCATCGGCTTGGCCATTGCCGCCGCCGTGGCCCCCGCCCTTGCCCAGAACACCACCGCCAGCGTGAGCGGCCGTGTGGTGGGTGCCGATGGCAAGCCGGTGGCCGGCGCCACCGTCACCGTGCTGCACGTCGAGTCCCGCACCGCCAGCAACCTCACCACCGACGCCGACGGCCGCTACAGCGCCCGCGGTCTGCGGGTGGGCGGCCCCTACACCGTCACGGTGACCAAGGGCGGCCAAAGTGAAAAGCGCGACAACGTGTTCCTGACCCTGGCCGAGACCGCCAGCCTGGACATCGCCATGCTGGGCAGCGCCGCCAGCGTCACCGTGACCGGCCGCGGCGCCTCGGACAAGTTCCAAAGCTCCAACATGGGCGCCGGCACCAACATCAGCAGCCGCGACCTGGCCGCACAGGCCTCCATCCAGCGCAGCTTGCAAGACTACGCGCGCTTTGACCCGCGCCTGGCCCAAACCGACAAGGAGCGTGGCGAAATCTCCGCCGCCGGCCAGAACACCCGCTTCAACTCCATCACCATCGACGGCGTCACCACCAACGACACCTTCGGCCTGGAGTCCAACAACCTGCCCACCATCAAGCAGCCGATCTCCATCGAGGCGATCCAAAGCGTGCAGGTCAACATCTCCAACTACGACGTCACCCAAAAGGGCTACACCGGCGCCAACATCAACGCCGTCACCAAGAGTGGCTCCAACGACGTCAAGGGCAGCGTGTACTACGTCACGCGCGACGACCGCCTCGTGGGCCAGCGCTACAACGCCACCACCGGCACCTACTTCGACGCCCCCAAGTTCACGGAAAACACCAAGGGCTTCACCCTGGGTGGCCCCATCGTTCAAGACAAGCTGTTCTTCTTCGTCAACCACGAAGCCTTCACCAGCTCGCGCACCCGTCCTGATTTCGCCCCCATCGGCGGCGCGGGCACCATCGTGGGCATCCGCCAGTCGACCATTGACCAGGCCATCGCCATCGGCCGCGACACCTACAAGGTCGACGTGGGCACCTCGGCTGTGCCCGAAGGTGTGGCCGTCAATGTGAAGGACAGCCTGCTCAAGCTGGACTGGAACATCAGCGACCAGCACCGCGCCAATGTGCGCTTCACCCGCACCGAACAGACCGAACCCTTCCTGGTGGGCTTCAACAGCACCGGCCTGTCGCTGAGCTCCTACTGGTACAACCAGCAAAAGTCTCTCAGGAGCGTGGTGGGCCAGCTGTTCTCCGACTGGACCGACAACTTCAGCACCGAGTTCAAGATCTCCAAGCGCGACTACGACAGCGCACCCACCCCGATCAACGGGGTGCGGCTGCCGCAAATCGCACTGGACTTCGCGGGTGCACTGCCCACCGACGCACCGGCCGGCACCAACGCCAACACCCGAACCCTGCTCATGGGTACCGAGCGCAGCCGCCACTTCAATATCCTTCGCACCAACACGTTGGACACCTACTTGGGTGCCAACTACCGCATCGGCCAGCATGAGCTGAAGTTCGGTCTCGACCGCGCGGACAACGATGTCTACAACGCCTTCCTGCAAGACACCAACGGCCGCTATGTCTTCCGGTGCGAAAACAGCAGCGCCACCCTGAGCTACAGCTTTGGCAGCATCAGCTGCGCCACCGCCACGGCCGACCAGGTGGCTTCGGCTGTGCTCGAAAACTTCCGCTTGGGCCGCCCCTCGCAGTACTTCGTGCAGGTACCCCAACCCGGACGCGTGCTCGATGACGCCGTGGCGATCTGGAGCTACGCCAACACCGGCCTGTTCCTGCAAGACACCTTCAAGCCCAGCAAGAACCTGAGCCTGGTGGCCGGCTTGCGCCTGGACCGCCTGGCCATGCCCAACTCGCCCCTGGCCAATCCGGCTGCAGCCGCCGCTCCCGTGGCCGGCAACCCAGCCACCAACACACGCGCCAGCGGTGGCTTCGGCTTGGACAACACGCGCACCTTGGACGGCGCCACGCTCTTCCAACCGCGCGTGGGCTTCAACTGGAACCTGGGTACCCCCGACACCCGCCGCCAGCTGCGTGGCGGCTTTGGCCTGTTCCAGGGTGCTGCAGCCAACGTCTGGCTGAGCAACCCCTACTCCAACACCGGCCGTGCAGCCGTCACCTACAGCTGCACCACCTTCGCCACCTGCGTGAGCTCCAACGCACGCTTCAGCGCGAACCCGGATGCCCAACCGGTGCTCACGGGCACCATCCCCGCGGCCAACGTCGACTTCCTGGACCCCAGCCTGAAGCAGCCTTCGGTCTGGAAGTTCAACCTGGCTTTCGACACCGAACTGCCTGAGCTGCCCCTGATCGGCCGTACCACGGCTGGCGTGGAACTCCTGGGCACGCGCGTGAAGGACGGCATCACCTATGAGCACCTGAACCTGGGCGCGGCCACCCGCACCGGCCTGGACGGCCGCCAGCTGTTCTACACCGCATCGGGCTTCAACCCCGCCTGCTGGACGGCCACGGGCGGCACGGTGGGCGGCACGGCCTGCCCGGACCTGCGCAACCGCGCCTTGAGCAACCCCGCGTTCAACAACGTGTTGGTGGCCAAGGGCACCGACCAAGGTGGTGGCAACGCCGTCACGCTGTCGCTGAGCAAGATCATCCCGGGCGGCGCGGCGTGGTCCATGGGCTACACCCGCACCTCGGCCACCGAGATGAGCCCGCTGACCTCCTCGGTGTCCAACTCCAACTGGCTCAACCGCAACATCTTCAATCCCAACGAGCAGGTGCTGCAGAACTCCAACTACCTGATCCGCGACCGTTTCAACGCCGCCTTCAGCCTGTCGCGCAGCTTCATTCCGAAGGCCCCGACCACCATCGGCGTGTTCTTTGAAGGCCGTCGCGGCAAGCCCTACAGCTGGACCTACATCAACGACCTCAACGGCGATGGTGTGAACGGCAACGACCTGATGTACATCCCCAGGGCTCCCGGCTCGGGTGAGGTGGTGTTCCGCGGCGGCGCGGCCGAAGAGACCCGCTTCTGGGAAATCGTCGATGCCAACCCGGCCCTTCGCAACGCCAAGGGCGGTGTGGTCGGCCGCAACAACGAGTTCGCTCCCTGGGTCAACAGCTTTGACGTGCGCCTGAGCCAACAGCTCCCGGGCTTTGGCAGCAAGCAGCGCGCCACCATCACGCTGGACATCCTGAACTTCGGCAACCTGCTCAACAAGAACTGGGGCCGCATCAACGAAATCGCCTTCCCCTCCAACCGCAGCTTCGTGAACTACGCGGGCCTCGATGCCCAGGGCCGCTATGTTTACAGCCTGGGCAGCACCGAGTCCCTGGTGACCCGCCAGGCTTCCGGCGAGTCGCAGTGGGCCGCCCAGCTCACGATGCGCTACGAGTTCTGATCACCACCGCGAGGGCTCGTCGGGCGCTCACGCGCCCTACGTCCCACGCAGGGTGACCCAACCCGTCAGAGCCCGGCCAAGACCATGGCCGGGCTTTTTTGTTGCCTTTTCCTTCGCCCGGGCCGAAGCCGGCCGGTAAACTTCTCCGCATGAAATTGATCGGTTCCCTGTCCAGTCCCTACGTGCGCAAGGTGCGCGTGGTGATGGCCGAAAAAAAGCTGGATTTCCAACTCGTCTTGGAAGATGTCTGGAACAGCGACCAGATTCTGGCCAGCAACCCCCTGGGCAAGGTGCCTTGCCTGATCATGGAAGGTGGCGAGGCGGTCTTCGATTCGCGCGTCATCGTCGAGTATCTCGACACGCTCAGCCCCGTGGGCAAGCTCATTCCCGGCACCGGCCGTGAGCGCGCCGAGGTGCGCACCTGGGAAGCCCTGGCCGATGGTGTGCTCGACGCGCTGATTGCCATCCGCTTGGAAAACACCTGGAGTGGGCGCCGCCCCGAACAGCGAAGCGCCGCTTGGTGTGAGCGGCAGATGACCAAGGTCCACACCAGCCTCAACGCGATGAACGCCGCCCTGGGCGACAAGCCCTGGTGCAGCGGCAACCACTACAGCCTGGCCGACATCGCCCTGGGCTGCGTCACCGGCTACCTGGACTTCCGCTTCCCGGATGTGAACTGGCGCGAAGGCCACCGGCACCTCGCCCGCCACCATGACAAGCTGGTCGCACGGCCGAGCTTCATCGACACCGCACCGCCCACCGCCTGAGCCACGCTGGGCGCTGGTCAGGCCTTCACGGCATCGCGCGCACTGCGGCTGGGGCGTCCGATCGGCCCGGCACGCTTGAGGTCCAGCCCCAGTCCAAACGAGTCGGCACTGGCCGGTGGCCAGAAGCTGCGGAAGACCTCATAGGGCCAGTCGGCTTCGCCGCGCTCGGCCGCCAAGATGGCCCCGTCCGCCACAAAGGGCAGTGAGCTGGCCAGTGGCTTCACGCCCTCTCCACTGCGCCGCACGATGTGCGAAGCGCTGATCTGCCCCGGGTGGGTCAAGCCAGCGGCCTGCACCAATTCCTGCAGGGCCTCCAGCGTATGCTGGTGGAACCGCCACACACGGTCGGTCTTGTCGGACACCACCAAGGCCTTCTGGCGGTCGGGGTCCTGCGTGGCCACGCCGGTGGGGCAGGCGCCGGTGTGGCAGCTCTGGGATTGGATGCAGCCCAGTGCGAACATGAAGCCGCGCGCAGCATTGCACCAGTCGGCCCCCAGGGCCATCATGCGGGCGATGTCGAAGGCACTCACCACCTTGCCGGCGCAGCCGATCTTGATGCGGTCGCGCAACTGAAGGCCCACCAGGGTGTTGTGGACCAACAGCAACCCCTCCTGCAGGGGCGCGCCCATGTGATCGGTGAACTCCAGCGGTGCCGCGCCGGTGCCCCCTTCGGCGCCGTCCACCACGATGAAGTCCGGCAGAAGGCCCGTCTCCAGCATGGCCTTGCAGATGCCAAACCACTCCCACGGATGACCGATGCACAACTTGAATCCCACGGGCTTGCCACCCGACAGGGTTCGCAGTTGCTCCACGAACTGCAGCAATTCACGCGGCGTGGAGAACGCGCTGTGCGCTGCTGGGCTCACGCAATCTTGGCCCACCGGCACGCCGCGCGCCTGGGCGATTTCGGGGGTGACCTTGGGTCCGGGCAAGACACCCCCATGGCCCGGCTTGGCCCCCTGGGACAGCTTGATCTCGATCATCTTGACCTGGGGGTCACGCGCGTTCTCGACGAAGCGCTCAGGGCTGAAGGTGCCGTCTTCATGGCGGCATCCGAAGTAGCCCGAGCCGATTTCCCAAATCAGATCGCCACCGTTGGCGCGGTGGTGCACGCTGATGGAACCTTCACCCGTGTCGTGGGCAAAGTTGCCCTTGCGCGCACCACCGTTGAGGGCGCGGATGGCGTTGGCCGACAAGGCCCCAAAGCTCATGGCCGAGATGTTGAAGACGCTGGCGCTGTAGGGCTGGGTGCAGCTGCTGCCGCCCTTGCCAATGTCCACCCGAAAGTCGTGGTGCGGCACCACCGACGGCTTGAGTGAGTGGTTGATCCACTCGTAACCCTGGGCGTGCACATCGAGCTGGGTGCCGAAAGGGCGCTTGTCTCCATCCCCTTTGGCACGCTGGTACACCAGCGAACGCTGCTGGCGCGAGAAGGGCGCGGCCACGTTGTCGTCTTCCAGGAAGTACTGCCGGATCTCGGGCCGGATGTACTCGAACAGGAAGCGCATGTGCCCAATGAGCGGGTAGTTGCGCAGAATGGCCCGCTTGGTCTGCTGCACATCGCGCCAGCCCTGAACGGCGCCCCCCAGGCCCAGCAGGGCCAGCCACCACCAGGCTGCGCCCGCGCCTGAAAGCGCCAAGACCAAGCCCAGCAGCCCCGCTGCGCTGAACAGCAGCCAGGTGGAATAGCGCAGGGGCATCCAGCCATCGATCATTGCCAGCACTCGGGGCATGGTGTCCTCCCTCTGGGCGCCGAACCGCCGCGCCCTGTCCCAGGTGGGCGCAGGATAGGAGCAAGGCCGGACCGGGGCAACAGGAACACCCTGGTCGCGCCCGCCAGCGCGCGCGTCTATACTTCCGCGCTCAGCGCCGATTTGTCCAGATTGCGGGCGCTCAAGAAATGCCGCTAAAAGGGACACCCCGGTGTCCGCTTCAGCGGCACCGGGTTTTTTGTTGTCGGGAATCAGCACCACCGTGAGCGTTGGCGTCGTCACCCCCCAGAAGATGCAGTTCGACCAGCCCCTGCCCCTGCGCAGCGGCGCGCAACTGCCCGCCTATGAACTGGCCTACGAAACCTATGGCCAGCTCAATGCCCAACGCAGCAATGCGGTGTTGGTGTGCCACGCCCTGAACGCCAGCCACCATGTGGCCGGCACCTATGCCGACCAGCCCGCCAACACCGGTTGGTGGGACAACCTGGTGGGGCCGGGCAAACCGCTGGACACCAACCGCTTCTTCGTCATCGGCGTCAACAACCCTGGGTCCTGCTTCGGCTCCACCGGCCCCACACACCTCAACCCCGCCACCGGCCAGCCCTGGGGCTCTGATTTCCCCGTGGTCACGGTAGAAGATTGGGTGGATGCGCAGGCACGCTTGCTCGACCGTCTGGGCATTGGGCAACTGGCCGCGGTACTCGGGGGCAGCCTGGGCGGCATGCAGGCCTTGGCCTGGAGCCTGCGCCACCCCGAACGCCTGCGCCACTGCGTGGCCGTGGCCACAGCGCCCAACCTCTCGGCCCAAAACATCGCCTTCAATGAGGTGGCCCGCCGCGCCATCACCACCGACCCCGAGTTCCACGGTGGCCACTACCTGCGCCATGGCGCGATTCCCCGCCGCGGGCTGCGCGTGGCGCGCATGATCGGCCACATCACCTACCTGTCCGATGACTCCATGGAGGCCAAGTTCGGGCGCGAACTGCGCCATGGCGAACTGGCCTACACCACCCAGGACATCGAATTCCAGATTGAGAGCTACCTGCGGCACCAGGGCGACAAGTTCAGCGAGTACTTTGACGCCAACACCTACCTGCTCATCACCCGAGCCCTGGACTATTTCGACCCCGCACGCGAACACGGAGGCGACCTCAGCCGCGCCTTCGCCGTGGCCCGCGCGGTCCGCTTCCTGGTGGTGAGCTTCACCACCGACTGGCGCTTCTCGCCGGCGCGCTCACGTGAGATTGTCAAAGCCCTGGTCGACAACCAAACGGCGGTGAGCTACGCGGAAATCGACGCCCCGCACGGCCACGACGCCTTCCTGCTGGAAGACCCCCGCTATCACGCGGTGATGCGGCTGCGCTTTGAAGCCATTGCGCGCGAGGTGGGGGCATGAACGTGACAAAGGGATTGCCCGAACACCTGCGCGCCATTGCCGAGCTGGTTCCCCCGGGCTCTCGGGTGCTGGACCTGGGCTGCGGCAAGGGCGAGCTCTTGGCGCATCTGATCGAGCAGCGCGGCTGCAGCGGCTACGGCGTGGAAATCGACGACAGCAACCTACAGGCCTGCGTGGCGCGTGGGGTCGACGTGATCCAACTCAACCTTGAAGACGGCTTGGCCATGTTCGCCGACCGCAGCTTCGATGTGGTGCTGCAGCTGCAGACGCTGCAACACCTGAAGAACACCGAGACCATGCTGCGCGAAACCGCCCGCGTGGGCCGCATGGGCATCGTCAGCTTTCCCAACTTTGCCCATTGGCCCAACCGGCTGTCGGTGCTGCGTGGGCGCATGCCGGTGACCAAAGCCCTGCCCTACCAGTGGTACGACACGCCCAACATCCGCGTGTCCACCTGCCAAGACTTCCAGGAGCTGGCCCAGCGCAACGGTCTGCGCATCCTGCAGCACTTCGGTGTGCAGGCCGGGCGCCGGGTGGACTGGTGGCCCAACCTGCGGGCCAGCGTGGCCGTCTTTCAGTTCGACAGCCCGTTGAGCGCCGCGGGCTGATCCAGCCCGGGCGCCACGGCCCCCTCAGGCGACTTGCGCCTGCTGCACCGTCAGGCGGCTGACGCCTGCCTCACGCTCAAGCCGTTTGCGCCTTCTTCACCTTCAGGCGCCAAGCGTGCAGCAAGGGCTCGGTGTAGCCATTGGGTTGCTCCAAACCCTTGAACACCAGGTCGCAAGCGGCCTTGAAGGCCATGGACTTGGACAGGTCGTCGGACATGCGACGGTAGCTCGCGTCGCCTGAGTTCTGCCAATCCACGACGGCGGCCATGCGCTTGAAGGTGTCCATCACCTGCTGGCGGGTGACCACACCATGCAGCAGCCAGTTGGCGATGTGCTGGCTGGAAATGCGCAGCGTGGCGCGGTCTTCCATCAGGCCCACGTTGTGGATGTCGGGCACCTTGGAGCAGCCCACGCCCTGGTCGACCCAGCGCACCACGTAGCCCAAGATGCCCTGCACGTTGTTGTCGAGCTCGGCTTGCTTCTCCGCGTCCGTCCAAAAGGGCACCAGGGCACAGGGAATCTGCAGAATCGCGTCCAGCAGGTTTTCCTCCATCGCGCGCGACTTGTCGGTTCGCACGAACACATCCATGCTCTTGAGCAGGCTGGCCACGTCGACTTGGTGGTAGTGCAGCGCATGCAGGGTGGCCGCGGTGGGCGACGGCACCCAGGCGGTGTTGGCACCGGACTGCGGGTGGGCGATCTTCTGCTTGAGCATGTCCGACATCAGGTCGGGCATGGCCCACATGCCCTTGCCGATCTGCGCACGGCCGCGCAGGCCGCAGGCCAAGCCGATCTGCACATTGTTGAGCTCATAGGCGCGCAGCCACTGCGCGTTCTTCATCAAGGGCTTGCGCACCATGGCGCCCGAGTGCATGGCGGTGTGGATCTCGTCGCCGGTGCGGTCCAGGAAGCCCGTGTTGATGAAGGCCACGCGGTGGCGCGCGGCGTTGATGCAAGCCGCCAGGTTGATGCTGGTGCGGCGCTCTTCGTCCATGATGCCCAGCTTGACGGTCGAGGGCTTGATGGATGCGATGGTGACGGTGCTGATCGCCCGGCACGACCTGATGAAGACCGAAGGCCTGCGCAATTCTGCCCAAGGCTCGGTCTATGTGGTGAAGCCCAA